>ERZ777003.1385-NODE-1385-length-37048-cov-8.337253_pt1 | contig 37048 bp, 21 predicted proteins | sample MGYA00374956_ERZ777003 | MGnify/ENA primary metagenome ERZ777003 (study PRJEB29302, sample SAMN06268252) | bioreactor metagenome | isolation source: Joint BioEnergy Institute, California, USA | place: USA:Joint BioEnergy Institute, California, USA | collected... | reverse complement strand
CGGGGCCTTGTCCCTCGTACGAGGTGATGCCTTGGGTGCCGACGGCATTTGGGCTTTCACCTACGCCGCCTGCCCCACCTGTGGCGCATACGAAGTTGCCAAAGCACGACTCACCGCCATCCCTTCCGTCGAAGGGGCCCGTCGGACCTCCACTGCCTCCCGCACCGACGACGACTTGCACCGACGGGCCCATCTGACTGACATGCACAATGCCTTCTGCGGTTCCGCCGCCGGAGCCTCCATACGCGATCGACACTTGGCCGCTGGGTGCTGCGGCTACGCCACCGCCGCCACCGCCGCCTCCGACCGCGGTGACTTTGACGGCTGCCAGATCGTCGTAATCGCCGGGGGTGAACGTGTGGGTGCCTGCGGGATTGTATTTGTAGTAGATGACTTCTTCGTCGTCGAAGATGAGATCCAAGATCAGGATGCCGTCGCCACCTTTACCGCCGGTGGCACCTGCCTGTTGGCTGATTGTCATACCGCCGGCGCCGCCACCCCCGTAGTTCTGCCCGGCTTGTGCTGCTTCTACTGCTGTGGAGGTACGCCGTCCCGCACCCCCCATGCCCAGGATCGCATTTCCACCGGCTGAACTGAACCCCCGGAATGCGTTAGGTTGTACAGCAAACGGCACATCGGAGCCGCTGCCACGGATCACCAACTGCCCTGTGCCTACCGGAGGATCTGGTGCTTGCCCTTGTGTGCCCGAGGTCGGTGGGGTACTTGAGGTTGCGCCCCAGCCGCCTCCACCCCCCTCGGCTATCACCAAACTCCCGAACGATGTGTCACCACCTTTGCTTCCGTCGCCCCCCGCCGCGGATCCGCCGCTGCCTCCGTCACCGACGGTGATGGGGATCGGGCTGGTGCCGAGCTGGTCGATCCTCAGGAACGACTCGGCGTATGCGCCTCCGTTGCCCCCGTATGCGACCGCTACTGACCCCTGGCCCGCTCCGGCAGCGCCGCCGCCGCCTCCGCCTGCGCCTTGGGCGCGGACACGGACAGCTTTGAGTCCCGGGTAGGCGTTCGGGTTGAAAGTGGCGTTGTCGGTGAAGTAGAGGGTCTGCTCGTCGTCGTAGATGAGCTCTAGGATCACAACTCCGTCGGCACCTTTGCCGCCGTTGGCTGGGTCCTGGGTGCGTGAAGTGGTGGCGCCGCCACCTCCGGAGCCGTACCCGGTGGCCGAGGGCCCGTTCTGCCCGGGCCCGGTCCCGTTTCCGCCGACACGGACCATCGCCCCGGCTTTGCCCAGGAACGCATCCCCGCCTCTGGATCTGAATCCGCCACGGATGGCGTTCTTGAACGCTAACGGGACGACAGGACGTCCACCAGGGATGACCATGTCACCGGTCCCTCCACCACCTGCGGGTGGGGTGATCGGGTTGGCGTGGGTGGTGGGGACGGCACGGGCCACCGCAACGTTTCCGCCGCTGCCACCCTCGCCGATGACGAGATTGCCGAACTTCGAATCACCGCCCGCGGAGCCAGGGTTGGCACCGACCCCTCCGGCCCCGCCTTTCCCAACGGTGATTTCGACGGGTCCAGGGATCTCGTCGACGGTCAGGAACGACTCCGCGTACCCGCCACCGGCACCGCCGACCCCAAACGCAACTTTTCCGCTGGCTGACGCGCCAGCGCCGCCGCCTCCACCACCGGCCCCCTGCACTTTGACGCGGACGGATTTGAGCCCCGGATAGTCGGCAGGGTCGAAGGTGTCGTCGGCTTCGAACACGAGAATCTGTTCGTCGGGTGTGAGCGACGACGCCAAACCGCTTGGGCTCGCCTGGATGGCTGGACCTGGGAGGCTGCCAACCAGATTTCCGTTCTCCGTGTCCATGTCCCAGTAGGCGAGCACGGCTTCGCCTGCGGCCGCAATCAGGTCCTTGTAGTTGCCAGACGGCCCTTTGGCTCCGACGAATGAAAGCTGGTTGCCGACCCACCTTCCGATGTGGAACACGAGGGTCTGTCCTTCGGGGTCGACGGAACTGAAGACTTGCTCGACGAGGCTGTCGGCGCCTTCGGTGAAGGTGGGCATCAGGCCAGGCTGTACTTGGCTGGGTGCGGAGTTGACAGCGGTGATGATGACCGTGTCGGACACCTCAAATCCTGTGCCGCCCACCCCGGCTTCCCGGGCGGTGACAGTGACTGTCGCCGGGGCTTCGCTGGCCAGGTAGTACTTGCAGCTGCGGGTGGCCATACGCAACCCGAGGGTCTGGTTGTGTTCCAACTGGATGTCGTCGAGGCTCGGGTCGCAGGCCTTGTTCGAGCCAACCGCACCCTCACCCTGGGGGGTGCCGAACTCGAAGTCGACGGTGCCGAAGAAGTTGGAAGGGGCGTAAACGGTTGCCGTGACCGTGATGGCCGCGCCGACCGGCTGCGGCGAATCGTGTTCCAGCTCGATGCTGAACCCGCCACCTAGGGTGGGGTCGTTGATTGTGAGCGACGCCAAAAGGACCGCAGCGTCTGCCCGTGTGAGGGCGTCATCCAGGTTGACGCAGACCCCCTCGTATTCGGCTGCCCCCCAGCGGCATTCGATGTCGCCGATGAGCGCCACACCCCGGTTGTTGAGGATCTCCACAATGGTGGGGCAGTCTTCGTCGTTGACGTCGACAGTGTCCTCGTCCAACAGGGGGTCGTACAGGTCGCGGTACAGACTCGAGCAGGCCCCTTGGAAGTCGGAGGGGACACCGAGGACTCGCGCGACAGAAAGGTAAGCCTCCCGCTTGGTGACGGGCGCGTGATAGTCGCAGTAAACCGATCCGCCACGCTGGGGGTTCTCTGCTATGCCGAGGGCGAGGGCGCGCAGCAGCGGACGTGCTTCCTGTGCGGTGATCCCGCCACTCTGGAAATCGGCGCATGTTGCGGCACTGAAAGGCAGAGCATGGTGTTGGGGGGATCCGGTTCCGCTTCGCTGTGCCAGACGGTCGACAGCCTCTCCAAGCGCGTCGTACCAGTCGAGTCGTGACACGCATCCCTGTTCGACTCCGGCTTCGATCTGGCCGTCCTTCCCCACAGCCCACCCGTCGGCGCAGTTGAGAGGGTTGTATCTGAGGGCGTAGTTGCCGTCACCCAGATCTGTGGCCAGAGCAAGGTCGACCAGATCCTCCCAACCCAGCACTTCCCCTTCTTCATCTACGGGCAACCCGCAGGCTCCGGGACGGTCGAAGCAGTCCTCGCCGGTGACGCCGTTGCGGGTGACATCGCCCGAATCACGCGGAAGCACAAGGTCCTCGGGCAGTCCGGGCGGGGTGGTCGGTTCGGGGCAGAACATCTGCCGGCCGATCGCCAACCCGCCGCCCGTCTCGCCTCCTGCGACACCACATGCGTCGAACAGGCCCATCGCCGATGTTGCCCAGATGGCGTCCCGGTCGTCACGCGGGTTCTCGATCGAGGTTGCTTTGCCTTTGGTGTAGTGGTTGGCGACGCGGGTACCTGTGAGACGCAGGTCGTAGAGGGCGATTTCGTCGATCCAGCCCACATACCCTGGTTCCTGGTCTCGAGGTTTTCCGATTGTGAGGCTGAGGGTTTCTGCTTGGAACGCGAATTCGCCGCCGAGTGTCTGCTGGCTTCCTGCCTGCTGGCCGTTGATGTAGACGAGGAGGCCGCCGGGGTTGGCTTCTGTGGCGCCTGTGTAGGCGATGACCACATGGTTCCACGATCCCTGTCCGATGCTGAGCTCCCCGTAGCTGCGGGGTTCGTCGCCGGTTCTCATCACCTGTAGGGCGTTTCCGTCTAGGCGCACGAGAAGCGCGCCGTCTTCGTCGGGGTCGCCTAGGGCCAGGATGTCTGTGACCGCCTCTTCTGCCTCTTCTGCGGGGCTGAGCCAGAATTCGACGGTGAAAGCGTCCGTCCCGTCGACCATCGACAGTGTGGCGACTGAGGCTTTCCCTTCTCCGCCGAACAGCGCCGAGGTGTCGCCCTGGTCGGAGGCGATAGCCCCTTGTGCACCTAGCTGGACATCCCCTTCGTACAGTCCTGTGGCAGACGGGTAGCCGACCGCCGGCACCATCGAGGTGCCCTGGTCGTCCATGCGCCACAGCACCCACGCTCCGTCCCCGGCGACCATCTGAGGGTACGTCTGCACGACGGTGGTGTCGGCCCAGTGGGGTGACACGTATACGGTGCGGTAGGTTTCACCGTAGCTGGTCCCGGACGTGTCGGTGGTTACGGCACGCACGGTGTAGACGCCGTGGGTGGTGTATCCGTGGGAGACGCGGAAAGCTTGTTCGGGGGCGTCAGGGCCGCCTGTTATGGCGGTGGTGCCGTCGCCGAAGTCCCATTCGGTTGTGAAGGTCGCCTGGTCGTCGCAGGCGTCGCAGATGATCTCGAAGTTGAAGTTCGCTCCGCTGGGGCCGCTGGGTGGTGGCAGGGGGTTTCCGTCAGGCCCGGTGGTGGGCTGTTGTGGCAGGAGCGGACGCGTGGTGCCGACAGCCACGTTGGGGCGGCTGGCGTTAGGGAACGAGACCCGCATGCGAGTGCGGAGGTTGCTTTCCTGTGCGGAAGCTTCGGGGAGTGCCAGCCACCACCATGAGGAGGCAAGCATCGACAGTACAGCGACGAGCGATACGACCGTCCGCCACTTGTTGGCGGTGAGGGACCCGCCGACGGCAGATGGGGATGTTTGAGCAGATTCGTGGTGCGGCATCGTCGGTACAGCAGGTTCGTTCGAAGTAGAAAATCGGCGCTGGCGGCTCACGTGCGACCCCACCTCGGGTCCAGAGCCACCTCCTTTGAGATAGTGATCTCGCCGACCTGGGAGACAAGGGACTCCTGAGAAATCGTGAGGCTGACGGACACGAAATCACAGGCGTCGTAGTCGCCGGCCAGAGCGGTGTTTGGGTGCTTGGCGGGGTCGGTGCCGCAGTTGCGTTGGCGGAGTTGTCCGTCCACCGCCCCTGCCCCGATCACGGTCCCGTCTTTGTGCAGCGCTGAGAAACGGGCCGCCGAGTCGTCGGGGAGCCGGGCGATGACCTCGGTGACTCGGGCTGATGGGTCGTCGAAGTCGCAGTCGACCAGGCCGGGCTCCCCCGCTTGCCCGGCTGGCGTTTCGGCAGCGTAGGTGACGGTGCGTTCCAACCAGTCGGATCCGTCGCGTTGGACGACCTGGTAGGTGACCTGCTCGGCGACGTCGTCGCCGTCGAGGTCGGCCGAGAAGATGAGCTTTGTCGGTTCGATGTGGCGGATGGGCGGGTCGAGGAGGCTGATTTGGCAGCTTCTTGCCCGTCGCAGGTCGTATTCGACTTGGTCAAGCATGTCGGCGGAGGCCCGTTGCAGGGCGGCGCGCATCGCTTGGGCGTCTGCGACGTCGACGGTGTCGGAGGTCCAGCGGACAACGAGAGGGATTAGGACTGCAAGCACCGCAAGGGTGACCGCCAGTTCGACGAGGGAGAACCCGCGAACGCGGTTCCGGATGTTGGTCGGCGTGTTGATGTTGCTCACGTTGATGATGGTGGGCCGATGGGAGGTAAGGGCAACCCAGGGTCAGGGTTGTGCGGCTGGGGGGATGCGTCCCAGGAACACGTCGTCGAATACGAGGTTGACGTTCGAGTTGGAGTTAGGGACGATGAGCCTCAGCATCACATATGCAGTGTTTTCTGGGGCTGGGTCGGAGATCACCCACAGCTTCTGCCATTCGCCTCCGGCGGGGTGGGTGATCACTGTCGGCGTGCTGGAGGTGGCTTGGAGCAGCTGGCCGGTTTCGTCGTGGTATTGGATGCGCAGCTCCACTTCGGATCCGTTGTAGCCGCTGCCTCTCGCCGCCCAGATCTCGGCGTAGTGGCGCTGCCCTTCCGCCGCCGGGGCGTAAGGCAGGTGACTTTCCGGCACATCTGGGGATCCGTTGAACGCGAAGCGTGCTTCGTCGTTCTGCCCTGTCACCTGGTAACGGAGCCTGTATGACCCGGTGCGGCTTGCCGTGGACGAGTTGGCCTCCCATCCGGTGGCCCCGCCGTTGCTGTAGGCGTGAGGCTGGGTGCTGCCCGTCTCGAGCCCCGGGTTCTGGACAACATTCTTCGCCTGCGCGAAGGGGTGCACCTCGACTTGCAGGGAGCTTAGGTCCACGATGCCGTAGGGGTGTTCTGATTCGACGGTTACGCGCACCTGAAGGGTGGTGTCGGTGACGTCGGAGCCGTGTGAGAGCCCGGGGACTGGACCGCCGTTGGATGCTTGCTGCCAGGTTTGCCCACCGTCGATGGAGGTTTCGACTGTGACGCCGGTGACGGTTTGTTCGGTCGCTTGCCATGCGATGGTCGACCCACCAACGCGGCCAACCTGGGACAGGTCCAGTTCAGGTCCGGTCCAGGTGCCGCCAAACCCGAAGGAGTTCTCACCGACGGAGGCCACTGCCAGCATCGCGTTCTCGAAGTGGGCTGTGAAGCGGTTCAGGTTGTCGGGGCTGTCAACTTTCCAGCCGAGCAGCAGGCTGTAGTTCATGTTCTTTTGGTGGGCGGCGGGCCGTTCGTCGGCGGACATGATCCGCCAGCGGCCTTCGAACCCGAAGCTTGCCGGGCGGACTTGCCACCCTGACATGTCGTGAATGGGCCAGTTGTCTTCGCCGTCGGCGAGGAGGTACACATAGTTGGGTGTGTCAGCTTCTGTGGTGGTGTGCCCGCCTTTCTTCCACAGGTAGTAGACGGCTATGTCGTCGTCTGCGCCGACGGTCAGGCGGTAGTCAGTGGTTGAGCCGACACCCGGGACAACTCCAGACTGGAGCGGCTCTGCGGCCTGATTCCAGGTGAGCTTCTGGGCCGATGTGTTGTTGTAGCCGTTCGGGTCTTCGGTGGGGGTGGCGTTGGCGGGACCCCACTGTCTCCAGCCGCCAGCTAGGCCGTTGGAGTAGTTGTTGTTGAAACTGTGGTTGGGTAGAACATCATCGCCGCGGGTGGGCACCAATTGTGCGGGTGCGGTGGTGGACAGGTACACCTCGTCGACGATGGTGGTCATGTCGTGTCCGGTCTTCCTGGGGTCGATTCCGATCATCAGCCCCCAGTCGTAACCGGTGGAGTCGTTGGGACCAGATCCAACCACGTGTTCGTAGTACGCCTGGGTCCATCCGTTGCCCACATCGACGTAGGTGATGTCACGCTCGTCGATATCGAGCAGCAAGTTGTTGGCCGAACTGCCGTTGATCCTGCGCAGCAGGTACACGTAGTTGGGTTTGTCGCCTTTGAACACGTAGGACAGGTAGATGACTGTCCCTTGGGCAGGGTTGGGTATCCGGTCGTACTGGTATATGCGGGTTACTGCAGCGCTCCCCGTGTCCTGCGTCTGCCATCCAGCAAACATCCGGGCAGCTTTGTCACGGAATCCTGAAGACACAGATATGTCGCCGTGAGTGGAGGCTGTTATCCACCCGTTCAGCGAATTATCGAAGGACCCGTTGGTTAGTGCGTTGGTTCCGGTTCCGCGGATCACCAAGCCTTCGGACTCGCCGGCCAGGAAGTCGGCCAGCGTGTTCGCCTCGTAGATGAGGGAGACGCCGCCGAGGCAGTCGATTTGGATCTCCGCTAGTGCCGGTTGCGACCAGGTGACTCCGTCCCCAGCCTGGTAGGTGAATGTGTCAAGGATGGGGCATTGGTTGGTGGGGTTCGGGGTGTAGATGAGGATGTGGTCTTCGAGCCCCGGGGTGAGAGTGCCGTGGTCGGGTGGGTCTACGACCGCATAGGTGAGCTCGGCGAGTTCAGAGTCTTCGCAGTCGAGGATGATCTGGACGGGGTCGCCTTCGGTGGTGGAAGCTTCGATGGGCGCGCAGTACGGCGGGATGTTCACGCCACCGCCCTCCCCACCGTCGCCGGGTTCGGTGATGAGCCGAACGTTGTCGACCCAAATTTCCCCGCCGGGTGTCGCCCATGTGCCGGCCCCCGGAGCCACACCGACTGGGATCACTGGGGAGTCGCTTGCGGTGAGTGGTGTGGTGATGGTGTTCCACTGGCCGGGGGTGACCGGATATACGTAGTCGCGGGTGCCGACACGGATTGTGGCCCGGTTCACGCCGGACGGGTAGATGTCCATCCTCACTGCTGCCGCATCACCGCCGAGGCCCGGCAGCGGATACCAGATTCCGTGGGCAGTGACCAGGTCGTCGACTTTGCCGCTGGCGGTTGCGGGTATCCGCGCCGAGTGTGACCCGTTGATGGACCGTGCGTCGTCGGTGGTGACCTCGTGGAGGACGCCGTTCCGGTCGATGTCTAGCGGGATGTGGGCTTCGGTCGCACCGAAGCTGTGGAAGGTGGCTTCGGGGGTGTTGATCATGGTGGCAGCCACGCCGACCCGGCCGGATTCCAGGAACGCCGGCTCCCAGGTGGCGATGTACTCACCGTCGACGATGAGGCTTACCTGGTCGGCGATGGCTTCAACCACCATGTGGTGGGGGGTGCCGGGTTGCAGATCGAGGACGGCTACGGAGCCCACCTGGTACAGCGAGCCTCCTCTGCGCATGTACAGGCGCGCCTCCTTGGTTTCCTCGAAGTTCTGGATATGCACCACCAGGTAGTTGTCGGGGTCAACCCAGCGCAGCACCACCCCGGCTGCGTCGATGTCACTGACGACAGCGTCGACGACGACATCTCGTGCTTCGAAGTCGTTCCTCAGCAGGATGTCCCACTCTCCGCCGTTGACGGTGATGCTGCCGTCCGGGTTCCATGTCCAAGTGCCTTCGCTGGCAAAGGTGCGGGTATACGTGGGGATGGTGTTCCAGTCGAAGTTGTCGACACTCCGCGGGTTGGCCACCGGTGACGGCTCTCCACGCTGTGGCGCATAGGGTGAGGTGACGGTCACATAGTGGTAGGTGCCGCCACCGCCGTTGGCGCGCAGGCCCACCCGCCCAGCTGCGGTGTACGTTTGGGCTGGGTCGGTGAAAGTGGCCTCGTGCTTGCCGTTCACGTACACGTGGAACTGGTTTCCGATTGCCTCGAGCCGGATCTTTCTTGGGCTGCCAGCCGGCCAGGTGAGGTCTTTGCTCTGGATTTGCTCGTAGGTGCCGCCGACTCTCCTGTACAGATGCAGGTTCCTATCGTGGTCGTCTTGTCGGAGCGCAAGCAGGTAGTGGTTGTCGTGGTCCTGGTACCTGAACACGATGCCTGCGTCTGGGTTGTCGCTGACTTCGGTTTCGAGAACCACGTCGGCTGCTTCGAAGTTGGGCACCAGCAGGATGCCTTGGTTGTTGCCGCTTGCGCCGGCTCTGTACCCCGTAAGGGTGCCTGCCGCGGTGTTGATGTCCCAGGTCGTCGTAAAGCCGCTCTGATCGTGCTTTGTGTAACTCGACAGCATGTCGGTGTTGAAGTCGTCGTGCCACTGGGCAGGCTGGTCGGGGTGCCGCCCGTTGCCGGAAGCGTCGACGGTGCCGGCCTGTAGGCTGGCTTCGTTGAACGGCAGGTAGACGGCTGGGTTGTCGGCCAGGACCGTCTGGCTGTAGGTGCCTTGTGCGGCTGCCTCGAAATGCGCTTTGATCTCGGCGTCGCTGAGGGCGTAGTCGTAGACCGCCACCTCGTCCATGGCCCCGTGGTAGCGGGCCTCTGTGGTGTCGGCGTAGCCGATGGTGAGGTTTCCGTCGAGGTCGAACTCGTTGATGAGCAGGTCACTGGTCAGCGTGTCGGCCAGCTCTCCGTCGAGGTAGATGCGGTACTCGTCACCGTCCCAGACGGTGGCCAGATGGAACCACCGGCCGAGAGGTGCTGTCAGCGCTGTGGAGTTTCCGCAGGGACGAGCTGCCCCGGACCAGCAGCCAAGCTGCAAAGTGCCGTCGGTGTTGAACAGCCAGCGGTGGCCGCCAGGGGCATGCGGTCCGAGGGTGAGGATGCCGGTTCGGCCGGCCGGGAGGGCGGGGATTCTGAGCCACGCTTCCACCGTGTGCGGTTCGGCTTCGACGATGCCGACGGTGGTTTGCAAGTGGTCGTCTTCGCCGTCGAATGAGTACCCGGCCCCACCGCTGCCGGACATCTCCGGTGTGGCCCAGCGAACATCGATCCCGTCTTCTCCGGTGAGGTCGACCAGACGAATCCTGATCGTGTGATGCCCGGCTTCCAGATCGACGCTGCCGCGATGAGCCGAGGGGATCTGATATCCGATGACCTCAGACGTGGTCCCGTTGCCCTCATAGGAGCTGACCAGCAGTTCGCCGGCGACTTCCAGGTCGAAGACATCGTCACCGTCGATGGTGAAATGGTAGGTCCCGTCGACCGGCGCGTATATCTGGCCGGTGTATTCGACCGAGTACTTGTCGGCGGGAATGTATCCCGGCTTGGGGTCTGCGAACGTCTCACCATCCGAGTGCCACGACAGTGCCCCGACATGTTTCTCGTCCGCCACTACGGGGAGGTTGCCGCCGAAGAACTTGTCCATGTCGGCGCTGTCTTGCGGCAGGTCGACGCTGCCGAGCGGTGTCAGGTCTCGCACGACAGCCCGCAGACCTGTCTCGGCGTCGGGTGTATGCCATCCGGTGAGCCCCGCCTCGAAACTCCAGTTGCGGATCACCTTGTCGAAAGCTGAGTTGCCGACGTACTCGTACAACGCGCCTTCGGCGTGTCGGCGGATCGTCTCGGGGCTGAGCAGGGCGTTGTAGATGGCGAGGTCGTCGATCAGGCCGTTGTAGAAGAAGAACTGACCGGAGGAGTACCCGAGGTCGGTAGCGGTGGCGTCGTGGAAACGTGTCTGGTTGTTGCCGGCGCCGATGCCCGCAACGTCGGTGTGGGTGGGCAGTCCGTTGCTTCCCACCCCGGTGGCGACGTCAACGAGTTCGCCGTTCAGGTATCCGCGGACTGTGCCTTCATTGGCGTCCATCACCGCCACCGCGTGGTAGGTCTTCTCGGCTTCAATCGGCGCTGACACCCACACGGCTGGCCCGTCAGCCCAGGTGTTGGAGTGGAACGACATGTAGAGGCGTCCGTTGAGGATGTAGGCGGCGGCACCGTGGCTGTTGCCGCCTACTTCCCAGATCACTTGACGCCTGTTCACATCGTTGGGTCGGAAGGTGAAGGCCACGCTTCGTTCCATGAACGGTCCGCCGGCCCCCAATCCGGTGACGTTGCTGTCGATGCCTACATAGGAGCTGGTACCGTTGAAGCTGGCAGCGCTTCCCCGGTTGGCGATGATTGCCGGCCAGGTGAGGTTCACTTCGTTGTTGGTGCCGTTGGCTGCGCTTCCGGTGTAGCCATAGTTGGTGAACGTGGTGCCCGAAGTTTCGTCGAAGCGCCACATCGCGGCTGGCTTGCTGCCGTACGTAGCGTTGTCGCCGGCGGGGACAGCCAGCGTCTCCTCCACGAGGCGGCCGCCTGCCGCGTAGTGCTGTTTGATCTCGGCAGGGTCGAGGACGCGGTCATACAGGGCGACGTGCCCCATGTTGCCCGCCCAGTAGTTTTGGCTCAGGTAAGTGCCGCTCTTGGCGAATCCGACCGGCTGGTTGCCCGCGCCAGGAGTGATGTTGTACTGCCGGGAGGCTACCTCTTCTCCGTTGACGTAGATCCTGATCGTTTTCGTGGCGGTGTCGCGGGTGACGGTTACGTGGCTGACTGCCCCGGGCGCCAACACGCTCATGGGCGTGTCCAGACGTTCATAGTCGTTGGATATCGTGCTGTTGTCGCCTCTGCTTCCGTGGAAGAAGCTGACTTTGCCCCCAGGTTCCTGGTTGATGAGGAATTCGCCCGCGTATGCCTTGCCGACCATCGTGTAGCGTTTGGTGAAGTCGGCATTCACTGCGGGCCGCACCCACATCTCAACGGTCAGGTCGCCGGCCAGCTGCAAGGACGAGTTCGACGGGGCTTCGAGCTTTTGTTGGTTGTTGCCGCTGAACGCGGTCGAGTTGACGGGGGTGTTGCCGTGCTCGCGGATCAGCTGGGACACGCTGGCCCCCACCGCCACACCGCCGCTGTTGATGGTTATATGGCTGCTACCTGCGATGTCCTGTGTCCCGTGTTCTCCGTCCATCGGCCAGTACGCCACCGGGCTGTCGGAGAGGACGACAGCCTTGTAGTTGGCGCTGCCCATCGCGTAACGATCGAGAATCCCATCGGGAATGCCGTGATACAGGGCCACCTCGTCGACCCGGGAGCGGGCAAGGTTGTAGCTGTCGTCCACCGGCCACCCGGAGATCTGCAAAGCTGTGAAGTCGACGTCGACAGTTGTCGGCATCGGCCGGTCGTTGTCGGCCCGCAGGTCGGAAAGCGTCTGTTCCTCTCCGTCGATCCACAGCCGCGACAGGCGGGGGTTCTCGGTGTGGAACGCGGCGACGATGTGCGCCCAGCGGCCTTTGATCTTGTCTGCCTCGGCAGTCGGGATGCCCCACAGGGTGCTGTTACCGACGTTGAAGCCGAGACCTTCGTTGCTGAAGAACATGAGGTCGTATCCCTGTGTCCCTTCTTCGTTTGCGAAGCCGGCAACCATGTCCCCGTACGTGCCGTCCCAGCTCAGCCACAGGTCGACGGTCACGTATTCGTCTTGTGGGGCGGGAAGCCCGTCGGCGGTGACTTTGCCGCCGGGGCTGTTGCGGAACATGATCGAGCCTGTGCCGTCGGGGCCCACGCCACCCAGCTGGATGCTCGCACGCCCAGAGATGGTGCCATGATGGTCGTTGCCAGAGTGGTCGGGGGTGAACTTCCAGGTCTGGTCGTGATCCTCCGAGTCGCCGAATGGCCAGTACAGGACCGGGTGGTCGGACATCACCAGGTCGGCATACGTTCCGCCTACCACAGCGAGAACGTCGATCTGCAAGCTGGCAGTCAGGTCTTCGTACGCTGCTTCGACCGTCTCCTGTGGCCCAGCTGATGCACTGAGGACGGCGTGGGCCAGCGCCTCACCCGCCGAGTCGGTGACGGCTTTGGCCATGTCCGGCGCACCTGATGTCCCTGTGAGGTAGAGGGTTCGCACTCGTGCGGGCCCGCGCGGGCTGTTCCAGATGATCAGCTCGTCGTAGTCGCCCGCCAGGCCGTCTGTTTCGTGACCCATCGTGAGGCTGGCAGCCGGCCGTCCCGCTGCGATGTCGGCGCTGGTGTCCTCCAAGACGAGATCGCCGTTGAGATAGAGCTGGACGGCATCGAACCCAGCGTCTAGCGGGTCGTCTGTCACGACGATGGCCACGTGGCTCCATGTCTCGGCGGGCAACGTCACGGTTGTCGCACCGAACCAGTCCCCCACCGCCGCTTCGAGCTGACCGGAAGCGCCATTCACTCGCAACCAGTAGGTGTCGGATTCGTCGTCACCGCCCCACAGCAGGTAGTGGTATCCCTGCCCGTAGGCTTCGGGTTTCACCCAGAAGCTCACGGTTGAAGACTCGCCGAGGTCGCCGTTGAGGGTGGCCGTGGTCTTCACCGCGGACTTCCCGTCCAGGGTGACGGCGGTGTCGTCTTCACCGGTCAGGGCACCCTCGGTTTCAAAAGTGGGGGTACCGACATATGTTCCGTGGTTTCCGCCAGCGGAGTTGCGGGCGACGGTCCCGGAGGTCTCGTTGAGTCGGAACCACCCAACCGGGCTTCCGACCAGTTCGGGCCGGAGCTGGACGTCGGGGTCGTTGACGGTGATGTCAACGGCGCGACCCTCCATCGGTTCGCCGTCCTCATCGAGGAGGCGGAAGCCGATCTCGTCATGGCTGTCGGCGGTTATCGACACCGGATCTGTGATCGGCTCCAGTTGGCCGGGCTGGCCTGCGAGGCGGATCTCGTGGTCGGCCGCCAGACTGGCGTACTCGCCATACACAAAGGCGTTCGGGCCGAAGCCGGGCAGCAGGCGTGCGGTGGTCAACGCCCACCCCAGGTTGTCAGTGACCGCTTTGACCAGGTGAGGCCCGCCTTCGATGCCGGTCAGATAGATGGAGGTGAGCATGTCGCCGAACACAGCCCAGTCAGCGACCAGAACATCATCCACCTCCCCGTCAAAGGAGTTGGTGGCACGTCCTATGGTGAGCGCCGAGCTCGGGCGTCCAGCCGAGATGGCGGAGTCTACCGCGAAGAAGACCTGCTCACCGTCGATGTAGACGGCTACCGTGTCGAAGCCGGCCTCCAATTCGTCGTAGGAGACGATGAGGGCCACATGCTGCCACTGCTCATCTTCGAGCTGGACGGGATGGAGCAGACCGTCTTCGTCTTCGGTGCCGACGGTCGCGGTGAAATCACCCACCTCGACGATGAGTTCGCGGGCCGAATCGTCCCACCAGAGCGCCAGCTTTCCACCGGCATCCTCTTGTGCGGAGAACAGGTACATGTCCCCATTCCCCAGGTCGGGTTTGAACCAGCCCGCCACTGTGAAGCTCTTGGCCAGTTCGTCGTCCGCTTCGAACGGGGTGATGATGTGGGCGTTTCCGCTCAGCCCGACAGCTGTGTCTGTTTCTCCGGTGAGCGCGCCACTCTGCCCGCGTGCCACGGCACCTTGGTAAGTGGCTGTGTTGCCAAGCCCGGTGGCGTCGTGGGCGTCGGCACCGGCCAATTCGTTCAGGCGGTACCACGCGAGCGGCCCGGCCCACAGCTCAGGGCGGAGTTCGACATCCGGGTCGTCGACGGTGATATCCACCACCTCTCCGGGGATGCCTTCACCGGCGCCATCCAGCAGCCCGAAGCCAACCCGCCCTGTGCCTTCGGGGGCGATCCGGACCGGATCTTCCGCGGGCACCAGCTGGGACGGTACTGACACCACCTGGATCGTGGGGGCAGCGTTGTAGGGAACATATGGGGAGGTGGCGTTGATGACGATGAACCCCGCAGGGACATCTTCGGCCACGTCGACCGTGAAGCTGATTCTGCCGTTCTCGTCGGGGGTCAGTGTGTCAGCGCTGATGGTCACCCCGTCGGTGAGCACTTCGAAGACGATCTCACGGTCGGCTTCGTCGTCGATCATGTCCCCAGACACCAGCCCGCCCATGTTGTCGTAGGCGAAGGCTTCGATCGTCACCGCGTCACCTTGTTCAACCAGGTAGATGTCTTCGGTGTAGACGATGTCGAAGATGCGGTGCTTCACCTGTAGCGGGAACGTCTGTGGAGCTACACCTTCGACGCTTACCTGGAGTGCCGCCCCATGCACGCCTGGGCCTAGGACGTCGGGGTCACCCCACAGGGGGATGTTGGCTATGCCGTTTTCGTCAGTGACGACAGTCACCTCCTGAGGGTCGACGCCCCCTCCCACAGTGAGGAGCGGGTTTCCTTCCTCATCTACCAGCATGGCGTTAACCGTCACCAGCGCACCCGGCAGCGGGTTGTCCACGCCGTCGAAGACTTCGACCTCCCAACGGGTGTCTTCCCCTGGGATGACGGCGGGGATGTCAGCCGAGAACGATGTGGGCGAGGGCACCACCTCAACCACTATTTCGATCTGATGGTCGCCTGACGAGAGCGTGACCGTGTACTCTCCAGGAGGGGCGGTGGGTTCGGCGTTGACTTCGACGGTTGCCTGGCCGCTGCCATCAGCAGTGACATCCACTATGCCGTTCTGGTCGTCGTCACCTGTCAAGCTGAGCATCTGTTCTGTTTCGCTTGCGATGATGACCGCGCCCGGGATCGGTGCCCCGGTGCCGTCGGCAACCGAAGCGGTGATAACAGCGGAGCGTCCTTGCCCGACCTGGACTTGTGCGGGACCGTCCAAGCTCGCAGCAGCCGCCTCCACCTCGAGAATTCCGTACGCGTGTAGCTGACCTTCCTCCCCGTCTGCTGTCGCCTCGATCCGATAAACTCCGGCAGGTGTTTCGGGGGATGCTTGGACGTTTAGTGGACATGTGCCTGTACCGTCGGTCACACAGCTGCTCAACGTGAACAGGTCGGAGACAGGGAGCGGCCCACCGTTGAAGTGCGCCAGCAAGGTGGTGTCGTCCTGTGCGCCCGGCGGCGAAGTGTTGGTGTAGGTGGCCTGCAGCTGCTGGGGGGTTCGGGCGATCGAAGAGATGCGAAGCTCGTCAACGATGATGTTCGTGTACTGGCTGGGCACCTGAGTGGCGCCGATGTTGGCCAGATCGTATCCTTCGAAGTCAGGAGCGAGTGAGGTCTCGGTGCTGTCGGTGTAGGCCTGTCCGGTCTCCAGGTCGACGACTGTTAGTGTGATCTCTCCGGGCAGCTCCCAGGTGACGGCCACATAGAGCCGGTCTCCCGGCTCGATGTCGGCCGGCAACGTGACGGTTGCGGTCGCCGAAGTGCCGGCGCCACCATCCGCCACTACAAAGCTGATCTGGTTCTGAGCTGCCGACGTCCACAGTATGCGCATCTCGTCTCGGGTCACCGGCGATGTGTAGGTGCCGTACTGGAACAGCCGCCCGCCGCTCCCAGGCACACCCCGGACATCAAAGATCATCTCGATGGTTCCGCTGTCTGGCAGAATCACGCCCTGGGTGGGGATGGTGAGCCGTTCGGCGGAACGCGACCCGACTGTGAAGGTGTGTGCGTAGGCGGAGGTTTCGAGTTGAATGTTGTCGAGCTGGATCAGGCCTTCGACTCCCCCGTGGTGACCTTCGAACACGAGATCGACGCCTTGGGAGAAGTCCCACTCTCCGCCGTCCAGCGTGAAGGTGACTTCTTTGCGTTCCCAACGGCCTGCCTCGCTGACGGTCAGCAGCGCAAAGTCGTCCCCGTAGTCTTCCTGATTCGTGTCCGGGTTCCAGTGCCGCAGACCCACCTGGACGGGCTTGTCGGCGTTGTCGGTCATCATGTCGAAGCTGACGGTCACCTGCGTCCCGGATCCCCATCCAAGCGGTGCTGCCGAGACGTTGTCGGTGATGGTCTGGGAGATCTCGAGGGGACGATGCGGTAATCCGATCGTCGAGTTGTAGTCGTTGAGCGCAATTCCGAATGTGCCGTTGCGTCCCCATCCCTCTGCCACATGAGCGTGGTAACCGTCCTCCGCCTGCTCCACGCCGGCGAGGTACCCGGTTGTCCACCCGTCGGCCGCAACTTCGCTGTTGAGCACGTCGTTCCAACCAAGGGACACTTCGGAGACGGCCTCCAGCGTCGGGTTCTGGATGTGGTTGGTGGCAGCGTTCTCCACCGCCACACCCCGCCAGTAGCCGGAGGGCTGGTAGCGGGGCGCGTTCGCTCCGACGACGACACCGTCGTCAGAGTGACCGTCTGAGTTGCGCACTACCTGTGGGCCCGCGATATCGCCTGCGTTGATGGGCACGCCGGCCGATGGTTGCCCGGCCTTGTTGATGGCGTTGACCGTCACTTCGCCGCTGTCACCTTGGGTGACCTCAGCGTCGGCAATCTCGATCCGGTCCAGGATGGGCACCACGGTGACACCGACCAATCCGTGGATGCTCTCAGAGTTGTCTACGGCACCCTGGAACGCTTCCAGGTTGATGAGCACCTCGCCTGCGGCGACGCCGACGAAGTCGGCGACCACCACAGCGGTGTTTGGCGTGTTGGCGGATGTCTGGACGACGAGTTCTTCGCTTCCGCTGCCCTCGGGAGATCCGGGGAGCCGGAACTTCACCCCCGCCTCCGAGCTGAACCGCACCGATTTGCCGCCGAGGGGGTTGCCGAACCCGTTCAGCACTTGGGCGGTGATCGTCACGCCGGTGGTCCCCTGCGGGAAGAGCGACGGGTTGGCTTCGCCCACGACAGAGTCGATGAGCCCGGGGTTCTTGATCAGCTTTACAGTCAGGTAGTCGGACGCCCCGTTGGGGTCGGTGACGGTGAACTTGAACGAGTCGTTGCCCTGATAGGATGGGTCGGGCTTGTAGATGACTTGGACTCGCATCGGCGAGGTGGCGTTGGCAAACAGCACATCGCCTGGTTCGATCACCTCGTTGGTGCTGCTCCCACCGACGATCACTCCGAGGTAGCTGAGCTCCCCACCTGCTGGGATCTCGTCGATGGTGAGGGTGACGGCGTCCCCGTCGGGGTCTTCGGCCCCGATCTCGATGAGTGTGGTGGTAGACCCGGCGGCAACCGACAGCGACACCTCTTTTGTTGCCGGGTTGTCGGGGTCGGGGATGGGCTTGGGGGGCTGGTTGGCAACCGAGTAGCAATGGGAGTTCGGACTCGGGCAGGAGTCTTCCGGCACGACGTCGTATCCGATTGGCTGACAGGTCGCATCCAACGCACATCCAGGTGCTTCACGGGGCCGCAGCCATTGGCCCTCCCCTGCGTACCCCCCTGCGGGGATTCCGACCCGCAACCCGTTGTCGCTTTGGCCTTCCCATACCAAGTCGTACGCCAGTGTCAGCCCGCCTCGCAGCTGGAAGGTCGCCTCCCCCAGGTAGTCGTCGAGCTCACCGGACCCCGCCAGTCCGAACTTGGTGGGGTACCCCCAGGTCCAGCTGACGCATGGGGCGCGGTTGTCCCAACCGTACTGGGTGCTGCCTTGCAGTCCTTCAACTGCAGGGCAGATGTTGTCGGGGTGATCGATGGTGAGTTTGACGTCCACACCTGCGGGGATGAGGAACCAGTCGTAGCCTCCTTCTACAGGGGCTCTGTATTCGGATACGACCAGCCGCGACCCGGGGTTGGCAGCGTCGTTGTTGCATACAGGCTGGACCTGGGTGGTCGGACCGTCCTGGAACGTCAGCCACCCGCAGATCGAACCGGCGATGTCTGCCGGCGCCGGCACGAGGGTTCCATCGGGGGTGCTGCGTGCGTACAGGTCGATGTCTACTTGTCCCGCCCGGAAAAGCGACAGGTTGGTTTCCACCAGACCAGCTTCCGGGACAGAGAATCCGCCACCCTTCTCAGCGAGCCGCTGAGCACCCGCTACACCCCATTCGAACTCGCCCTCACCGCTTCTCCACCATTGCCCTTCGATGTCGGGCTGCAACCCGACTACGCACGGATTGTCGACGCGGCAGGCGTCTGCGAGCGCGCCAGTGAGGAGAACGAGGCGGTTGCCTTCCGCGTTGAGGGTGAAGGGCTCCGACACCGTCCCGTCCCTGGCCAGCAGGTACAGCTGGACGTCAGTGGGCGGTGCTTCGCCGGCTATCGGAAGGTACGTCACCCGCACGACTCCGCGGAAGTCGTCGAAGAACCCTGGAACCGGCGGGGGCACACGCTTGGACCGCTCCACGGTGGTCCCATCCGGCAGATCGGCTTGCACTGTGACGTCGAGGTAAGTGTTCTCATCCAGGAGGAAGGTCTCCTCGCCGGGTTCCCCTTCGTCTGTGGAGTTGCGGATCTCAGCGGAGTAGCTGATCGTGTAGGTGTCGACCCCGACCGTGATGCACGACTTGTCGGGATCGTCGAGGCAGGGGTCCACTCGGTCGAACTCGTAGTCCCAAGAGCCCGGGTCGGCCGACGCTTCAAGCCACAGTGCGACCAGGTTCTCGTATGGCTGCGCAACAGCGTGGTCGAGCGCGATCGCCAACGCCTGGTCGGCGCCTTGCTGCATTTCTGCCCGTCGGGTCTGCGTGAAGGAGCGAGCCAGGGTGAATGTCACACCTACTGCCACCAACAGCAGCAACCCCAGCGCTACTGCCACCTCGGCTGTCGAGAAAAGACGAGGCACCCTGCGCTTGCTTTCCATGCGGGCACCGATTGGAGAGTGATGCTTCATATGTTCGGTTCAGATCGGGTTGGCCAAGTTCGTCAACTGCGGCCACGCGGTGTGGCGCTTGTCACCACGGTGCTGCTAGCTGTCGTCGGGGCAACCATCGCCATCTTCTCAATTTGGGTGGCTGTCGCCCGGGTGCAAGCTGCCTCAGGTGAGCGCGCCTACGCGACAGCGGAGGCGGCGCTGATGACGATGCTCTCCGAGTACGAGGCCCACCTGGTGGACAACCCGTTCTATTTCCTCGACCACGTCGACCGCTACGAGCGTGCCCGGGTGTGCGTGGGCACCTCCCCAAACCGGACCATCCAGCCAGGTCAGCCGTGGGACCCTAAGTGCGGCGCCGTCTGGTTCTATGTGGACCCCCAAGGTTCCAATCTTCCGGATCGTCCTGTGCCGGGAAGAATCGAGGTCATCCCGCCGTCCACCAACCACCCCTATCTGATCGTGACCGCCTTGGCGGGCAGTTCCGACCTGCAGCTGGGCCGCCAGAGGGTTTACAGCATGGACAGCGCAGCAGCCCTGACCGTCTACTCGGAGCAGGATCTGCGCCTCGACCAGGTAGTGGCCAAAGACGATTCGGTGGTATTCCGAGGCGACATCTACACGGCAGGCCGGATGTTCATGCCCACCGAGAACCAGGTCGACTTCAAGGAGGGCCTGATCCAAGCGCAGGAGGGGTTCTTGCCTTCCGACGGCATCACGTCCAGCGTGCTGAACCGCTGGTTCTCAGGTACCGGGGCATCCGGGGCCGTCGAGGATTTGAGTTTGCTGCGTGACGCCCCGCTTTTGGTCGACTCCCTCCTCGACGACATCGCACGCATCCCCCAAGTGGCTTGTGGGCCGACGAACCCCCAGTACCCCAACGCCCTGCGCAGCGCCCGCCTGTCGATTCATATGTGTCTCCGCCCCGGTGAAACACTCGTCGACACCGAGGGAGTCACCCAGAGCATCCCCGCCGACGCCAAAGACTTTCTGCTGATCCCCCGGGTGGAGGGAGCCGGAGGACCCGACCCCCATCAGGTGATTGACGTCTACGCCACCTCCCGCCCCAAAGACTTCGTCCAGGACTGCATCGTGCGCTGCTCACTTCCCGTGCTCGCCGCTCCCGAAGCCGCAGAGGGCACCCACATGGGGGTGATCGACTACTGGACCGACACGTCGGCAGGAAGCGTATTCGTCGGAACCTTTTACCCGCCCGCGTCCGGGGTCATCCATGTTGCAGGCGACACCGCCATCGCCCTGTGCGGCCGGTTCACTGACGCTTCACTGGCGTGCTTCGGGAAAGACGACCCGCAGAATTGGCGAGCCGAGATCCTTTCGTCGCTCACCATCCTCGCCGGCACACTCCAATCCCCCAAAGACATCTACCTGTCGGGCCCGATCGAGCTGTTCGATGATCCAGCCCTGCCCATCCCCCCGGGGCGTCTCGGTCTGATCGCCACCGGCAGGGTGCTGCTCCCCTACTGGTCGCGTCCGCCTGAGGGGGATCTGCGCATCGACGCTTCTCTGCTCGCCCTGGGGCGTGGTCGCCGTTACACCACCGCCCCCACCCGTGGAGCTTTCCAGTCCCTGCCCGCTCGCGTGCACGTTGGGTATCAGGGTGACGAGTCGAATCAGGGTGGGCGTTTGGTCATCACCGGCTCGCTGGCTAGTGACGCTGTGGATCTCTCCACCAACCTATTCGAGCAGATCAGCGTCGCGACGGATCCGCGCCTCATCTCAGAACCACCCCCGTTCTTCCCCTCCTTCACTTCCAACTGGCGTGTCAATTCGACGACGGAGCTGACACCCCTTGACATTTGCGGCCAACTCACCTGCCCCTCTTGGGGATGAGCTGGACAAAAAGAAGGCCCCCGATAAAAGGGGGCCTTGCTTTGGTCTCATCGCCCGGCGGTTTCGCCGCTACGCAGTCGATGTCGGACACGCATCAGTATGCGGCCCAGATGGTTCTCTCCCTGTCCGTCGCACACACCCCAGAAACGGTCCCCCCAGGTGTTGCCCTCTATGAGGGGGCGCTCCCCTGTGGCTAGGAGAAGCTCCGCCAGGCGGCGCTTCGAGAACTTCTCTTCAACGAGGCGCTCCATCACCGAAAGCTTCACCTGATCCCAGTCGGGTCGCATAGTGGCTTTGCGGCCGGCCCGCTTCGCTTTGCCCGGGGTGGGTTGGGCGCGGATCGTCTCCCATTCGTCGGGGTCGAGTGTCTTGGCGGCCTGGAAGGCATGTTCAACGGTTGGGAACACTTTCGGCACGCCGGTGACCGGATGGGGAAGGGTCACCGGACAGGGAAAGAAGTTGGACAGAAACGCGAACTCTCCATCGAAGCAGTCGATTGGCGCTTCGAAGGACGACAGCGTCGGTTGTGTTGTCATGCCAGCCACCGTCGGTGCCGTCTATCAACACCAAAGTTGAGACAGAACCCTGCCAAGGCGTGGGAGGGAGAGGACGGGGAGGATGAACGCGGCCTGTCTTCGTGCCCCGCTATTCAAGCAGTGGCTTCGTTGATGGCTGCTTCGAGCCACACCCCGAGCCGCTCTTTGGCGCGACCATGCATACGGGAGACGGCGTCGGGTCGCTTGCCCAGCACGCGGGCGACCTCACGGAACGGAACATCCTCGAGGTAGTGGAGAGCCAGAATGACACGCTCGTCTCCGCTGAGCGGTCCGAACGCCTCCATGGCCTCTGTGAGCAATGCGGCTGTCTCAGCGTCGGCGTCAACCTCGGTGAAGTCGGCTTCCACGATCTCGTCGATGTCGGTTGCCTCACGCGCCGTGTTCTGCAGGTGGACCACCTCCCCCAGATCGGACATGTCTACTTGAAGGAACTCAGCGATCTCATCCGCGCTGGGTTCCCGCCCGAGCTCTTCGATCAGGGTGCGTTGGGCGGCAGCGAGATCCTTCACTTTCCGCATCGCTGCCCGGGACACGGGGGTGGCTTGGCGGGCCGCCTCTTTGATCTCGTAGCGAATCAGGCGGCGCATCCAAGGCCCGAAAGGCCCGGACTCCGGATTCCAAGTGCGGGCTGCACGGTACAGACCCCAGACGGCAGCGGACAGTGCGTCCTGCTGATCGAGGCGATCCCTCAGAGAGTCCGAACGGGCCCAGATCGCTTTCCCGTAGCGGACCGCCTCATCGAAGTGGTCTGCGCAAAGGCTCGCGATAGCGCCGTCCGTCTGGCTGTGTGTGGAGTTGCTGTCAGACATCATGCGTGCACTGAAGATCGGGGACGAGTTAGATACAGCGGCTTTGTGAGTAGTTGGCGCTACATGGCAACAGTGCCGGTGCTCTGCCAAACAACAAGGCGCTGACAGTCCTCCACGCCGCCCAACCTCAAAGATTTACATTCGCAGATGGGTGGCTTACTGCGCTTCGACGCAATTCGGGGACGGTGCGTCCCATGAGCAACCCGCTTTCTCGGACGTTCGAGCAGCGTTCCGGCGCCGGCCAGGCACATGGGCATCTCGACGTCGACTTTCAGATCGCCCGGATCCGCGAGCTGTTGTCGAACGCCCCTGTGCTGCGGTCGTTCATAGCCGCACACCGAGAACGGACCCGCACCTGGGCACTCATCACATCTGATGAGGACGCGGGGCGGGCGCGCAGCGTTTTTCTGGTTGAGGGAAACCTCGTTGCCATCGACCACGGTCCTGTTGAGGTGATAGCGCAGCGTGTGCTGCTCTCCGAGGTCGAAGGCTCAGTAACCGAGTTGTACACGTCCAAAAGGTTCGTCACCGCACAGGCTGAGCTGTTCGACTCACTCTGTGCAGACGGTCCTTCCAACAGTTGAGGGGAAACTCATGGGCGGTTCCGTTGCTCCCGATGTTCCACAGTCGTCATCGCTAACACCCGACGCCGACGATTTGATCGAGCATGTCCTCAGAGTCACCAGCGACCCCGACGTTTTGGTGTGGTTGGCTGGCACCACCCCCCTTCCCGCCAAGGCGTCTCTCCGCCATATTGCGTCGTTGACCGAAACGTTGGATCTGCCTCTGGCGGAGGCGGCACCTGCTGGCAGCCCGCTGGCGGTGTGGATCTGGGGCGGTGCACTGGACGACAACTGGCGCGAGCGGGTGCCGACAGGGTCGGGTTCGTTGTGGGCTCAGGTGGAAGGTTCTCTGCCCCGACAGGCTTCCGATCTACTGGCTCACGTACTGGCGGTCTTCTCCTAGCAGGGCACCCATATGTGCGGAACCCGCGTGGAGGCACAGCCCCCCTCGAAGCGAGCAAGCGATATGAGAGGACCTCATGACATCTCACCTCATTGACACCGACGGCCAGCTGAGCCGCGCTGACATCATCGCCCCTGTGCGAGAAGCGCCCTTCGAAGACGAGATCCTTCTCGTGGAGGTGACCGACCGCAACGCTGACGCAGCGCTTGGAACCTCGATGGAAGGCTTCAAGGTTCTCATCCCCATCTCGGAGGACTACCCGGATCGTCCCGCTTTGCCTGGGCAGCGTGTCCTGGCGGTCGTCACCTCGGTCACCCCTGAGCTCATCGTCGCTTCCCGGATCGACTTCCGTCTGGTCACCGGCCTTCTGGCAGGATTCGTTCCCGAGCTGACCAGCGGAGCAGTTCGTGTCATGGCCGTGGCCAGGGACCCCGGTCATCGCACGAAGGTTGCCGTAGCCGCCACCACCCCCGGCATCGATCCGGTAGCCGCGTGTGTTGGCCGTGCCAGCCGTCGCGTCACCCAAGTGGTGAATCTCCTCGGTGGGGAGCGGGTCGAGATCATCGCCTGGCACCCGGACCGCAAGCAGTATCTCGCAAACGCCTTGGCCCCCGGTCAGGTCAACCACGTGGAGATCGATGAGGACGGCGAGGCCACAGTCTGGACATCGCCTCATCTGATGGCCGCCACCGTCGGCGAAGCTGGCCAGAACGCACTGTTGGCGGGTCGGCTGGTTGGTGTCCGTGTCCACGTGGAGCGCGGCGAGGGTCCGGTCGGTGCCGACTCCACCGAAACGCACGACGAGGTTTCGGCTGACAGTCCCGAAGAGCAGAGCTGAGCTGTCCACTCAAGGGCTGCGCCGCAAACCCAGGCCGACACCATCTCTCTGCAATGACGAATTCCATCCCGCGTCCTACCCTCGCCCCACCCCGGCGGCGTGCCTTCTCCTCGACGGAGATGGCTGTCGTGTTGACGGTGATCGCGATCCTCATTGCAGCCGCCGCACCTCAGTTCCTCTCACCGAACGCCTCCGCCCAGAATCGGCTCGCCCAGGCGGCCGCTGACGCGGCGCATACTTCGGCGCTGATCGCCCGCCGCAGCCTGGGCGGGTACACCTCACATCCTTTCGCCCTCAAAGCAAACGCCTCCAACCTGACGTTCCTTGGGGGGACCCACCCCTCCGAAGGGCCTAGCGAGGTGTCGGTGCAAGTTGAGACAGGTGTGCCTGCTCGGTCTGCCCGGCTGGGGATCGCAGTTCTGTCCGAGTCGGGCACTTGTTGGTACCTGATGGCTGTGCCGTCTGGGACATCTCGGGGCGTCGCCTACGCCTATGACCGCTCCCCTGGCGCCAGCGGATGCACAGGACGTGAGGCGCTACGCATCACACCTCCAAACAGCGAAGGCACCGGGACGTCGTGGCGCACAGCAGAGGAGCGTCCGTGAGCTTCCCCCAGCACCCCGCCCTTGGTGGCGGCCCCCAGCCTTCGGGTCACAGTGCCTCCCGTACAAGCGCGTGTCCGGTCAGCCAAATGAGATCGACGTCATCGAACTGAGAGCCTAAGGACTCACCCGAATGTCATCCATACTCACTATCCCCCAGCAGGAAGCCATCATCGCCAGCCTGGCTCTCGACCACGACGTGCTGGAAGAGGACGGTGCCATTGCGCTGATCACCCGCTGCCGCCAGGAAGGCTTGGAGCCCCTTACTGAACTTTTAGCCACCCGCTCCACCATCATCGACCTGATCCTCCAGGCAGTCGCCTATGAGCTCGGGTACGAGTTCTTCGACATGGCCCGCCAGGGCATCGCCCTCAAAGCGGAGCAGCAGCTCTTGGAGGGTGCCAACCTGGATGCGCTGGAGCGCTACGCGGCGCTACCGATGGCGACATCGGACGCCGGCATCGTCGTAGTCGCGATTGGTGACCCTACCAACCCCACCGCCAAGAGCTTCCTTGCCAAAGAGTATGAGAAAAAGCGCGGCCTGACTGTCCGCTACGTCTTGGCCAACCCGGGTCACATCCGTCGTGAGCTAGCGGGATTGCGCACCAAGATCGCCTCGGACGAGATTGCCCGCACCACAGAGAACGTCGACGACGAGTCTCTGGTGGTTGCCGAGCTGGCGGAGCTTGAAGAGAAGGCCGAATCCTCACCGATCGTCAAGTGGGTCTCCAACATGCTGGAGAGTGCCGTGCTCAAGCGCGCCTCTGACATTCACATAGACCCGCTTGGCGACGGCGCCTACCAGTGTTTGTTCCGCGTCGACGGCATGCTGCAACGCGCACCTGCCCTTCCCAAAGGACATGAGCAGGAGGTGATCGCCCAAATCGCGGTCCGTGCCAGCTTGGACATCGCCAAGGTGGGCCGCAAGGCGATGGACGGCCGTCTGCGGTTCAGCACTCAGAACCGCCGCCGCATCGACGGCCGCGTGAACATCATCCCCCAGATCAGCGGTCCGAAGGTCACGATCCGTCTCCTCGACCCCGCGAACCTGGACATCAACCTTGAAGAAATGGGCCTATCCGACCGCGCGCTCTCGATTCTCCGTCAGCACGCCAACCGCCGCCAGGGCGCCATCTTCGTCTCGGGCCCCACCGGGTCCGGTAAGACCACGACTCTGTACTCGCTGTTGCGGGAGATCATGTCGATAGAGAAGAACATCATGACGGTCGAGGATCCGGTCGAATACCAGATCCGCGGCCTCAACCAGGTACAGGTGGACGAGGCGAAAGGCATCACGTACGCCGACACCCTCAAAGCCATCCTGCGTTCCGACCCCGATGTGATCCTGGTCGGTGAGACCCGTGACGAGGAGACCGCCCGCACCGTTGCCAGCGCCTCCATCACAGGTCACCTCGTGCTCACCACTATCCACGCCCCCTCCGCTATCGAGGTGTTCACCCGTTTCGTCGACATGGGGGTGCCCGTCTACAACGCCGCCGAGGCGATCAGCGTCACCACCGCACAGCGTCTGCTCCGCCGCGTATGTAGCTGCGCAGAGCAGGAACCGCCTACCGATGAGGAGAAGGCCGCTCTCGAACATGCTGGGCTAGTGGTGCCCGACCTGGTCATGCACACACGTGGCTGTGGCATCTGCTCCGGTGTGGGTTACCGAGGCCGGGTTGCTACCGCAGAGGTGCTTGAAGTCAACCGTGAGCTTTCGCGGCTCTTGGCGATGGAGGCCGCGATGGACGAGATCCGCGCCGCCGCAGCCGACAACGGTTTCGTGCCGCTACGTGAAGACGCCTTCCGGCACGTTCTGGACTTCACGACCACCGTCTCCGAGTACATCCGCACCGTCGACCTCAACACCGACCAGTGAGTTCATCGACGACCATGGCAAAGACACAGACCTTCACTACCAAGACGTTCGCCTACGTGGCGCTCGACAGCATGGGCAGGAGGATCTCGAAGACCATGCGGGCCGAGTCCGAGACCCAGGTCCTCAACACGCTGCAGCAGCGTGATCTGGTCCCGCTTTCGATCCGGGAGAAGAAGACCAACGCCCTCGAGTTCCAGATCGGCGGCCGCCGTCTCAAAGGTGCCGCCCTCGCAGACTACACCCGCCAGGTATACGCGTTGGTGAACGCCGGTATTCCCCTGGTGGACGCGATCCGTTCGGTGGCACGCACCACCAAGAACGCCGAGATCCGAAAGATGCTTTTGGAGATCGCCGACAGCGTCCAGGAAGGGTCCCGCTATTCGGAAGCGCTGTCGAAGCATCCAAAGAGCTTCGACAGCGTGTACGTCTCCTATATCCAAGCCGGTGAAGCCACCGGTGGTATGACCCAAGCCCTCCAGCGCCTCACCATTTCTTTGGACAAGAAGGTGGCGCTTCGTCGCAAGGTGAAGTCGGTGATGACGTACCCGGTGCTCGTGTCGGCTTTCATCTTGCTGATCGTCGGCGCCATCCTCATGTTCCTGGTCCCCCAGTTCGAGTCCCTCTACTCTCAGCTGGGCGGCCAGCTTCCCGGCCCTACGCGGATGCTGATGAAAGCGTCGGAGATCCTCGTCCGCTTCGTCTGGGCGATACCTCTTCTGATCTTGGGGTTGTTCATCGCCTACCGACAGACGAAGGACAACCTGGAAGTGGGCACCGCAATCGACAAGGTGCGGTTCCGGTTACCCATCATCGGCTCTCTGCTTCACAAGCTGACCCTGTTCCGTTGGGCAGAGACGCTTGCCGGCGCCATCGATTCGGGTGTGCCCACCATCGAGGCTTTGGAACTCGCTGCAGCCGCCTCCGGTTCCCGCTGGCAGCGGGCAGTGGCCCCCGAGTTCGTGGAGACACTTCGTGTGGGCCGAAAACTCGGCGACGTGATGCCCAAACACGCAGCCCTGTACCCCATCAGCATCCAGACGATGATCGAAACCGGTGAGCGGTCAGGCGATCTCGCCGAAATGCTTGGGCGTGTGGCCAATGTCCTCGACGACGAGATAGAGAACATCGTCGGTCAGCTCGCCTCCACGCTCGAAGTGGCCTTGCTGGCCACGATGGGTGTGGTCGTCGGCGGGATCATGATCGCCCTGTATCTGCCCATCTTCAACGCACCCGCCCTCCTCAACCAGTAACACCTATGACATCACCAGAAACACCCCCGTCTGCTGTTTCGCGCCGCACCGAGCTGACGACCCGCGAGTACCTGGCAGCCATCGTCACCGAGCATCTCGCTACCGAGGAGCGGCTCAAAGCCCTCCTGGAGGACAAGTTTCCGAACGGCCCGCTCGCCGAAGTGGAGTATCTGCTGATCACCTCCAGCGCGGTTGCCGAGCCGCGGCTGCGCACTCTGAAAGGCATGCTGTGGGGTTTGGCGCCCGCCCCCACTTTTCTTGCCCCCACCAATTTCCTCCCCGAGGCGATCGCGAAAGCCGCCGGCGCCATAGCTCTCGGTGGAGACGAGCCGGCGGTCGCTTTCGTAGACCCCAGCCCGACCAACAAGCGGAGGGTCGCCCAGGCTCTCGGATCAGGGGATTTCAAGACTTATGTGGTAACGGTCACCCGCTGGCGGGAGCTCTACGAGATCGCCTACCTGTCCGGCAAGAACTATCCGCGCCTCGAAAGCATCGATGAGGTGTTCGCCGAAGCCGTCCGCCGCAACGCCTCCGACTTCCACATCAAGGTGGGTGAGGCGCCAGGTTTGCGTGTGGACGGCTTCATGGTCCGTATGGAGCGGGCGCCAATCGAGCTGAGTGACGTCGAGGAGTGGTTCCCTGCCCTAGCTGGCCCGGAACGTTGGGAGATCTACTTGGCTCACAACGACGCCGACCAGGCCATCACCTACGACAAGCATCGTATCCGTCTCAACTACGGCCGAGACCGCAAAGGCCCCACGTTGGCGGGCCGCTTCATCCCGGTTGCGATCCCCACCCCCGACCAGCTGCATCTCCCCCAACCGCTGCGCGACTTCTGCGAACTTGAACGCGGGCTCGTCCTCGTCACCGGGCCTACCGGCTCCGGAAAGTCGACAACTCTCGCGTCGCTTCTGAACTACATGGCCATCAACAAGCCGCTTCACATCATCACGCTGGAAGACCCGATCGAGTATTTCCTCACCCCAGAGAAGGCATTCGTGTCGCAGCGGGAGCGCGGAGGAGACTTCACTGACTTCGCCACCGCCCTCCGCCAAGCGCTCCGTCAGGACCCCGATGTGATCCTGGTCGGCGAGTTGCGTGACCGTGAGACGATGCGAGCCGCCCTCACGGCCGCCGAAACTGGCCACCTCGTCTTCGGCACCCTGCACACCTATGACGCGGTCGCAACCGTCAACCGGTACGTGAACGCCTTCCCGGCCGACGAGCACGACCAGATTCGCAATCAGCTCGCCTACCTGCTGGAAGGCGTCGTGTCTCAGACCCTGGTCCCCAGAAAGCAGGGCGGTCGGGTAGCAGCGATGGAGGTGATGCTCAAAACCCCAGCGATCCAAGCGAACTTGCGCAAAGCGGATGGCCTCACCCAGCTGCGGGCAACCATCGAGATCAGTTCCAAGGAAGGCATGCAGACCCTTGAGCAGAATCTCGCCCACCTCGTCAAGCAGGGTGTGATCACTAGGGACGTCGCCTACTACAAGGCCCGTCGACCCGAATCGTTGAAGGTTCTGTTGGAGGAGTGACGACTGTGCCCAGCCCTCGTGCCAGTCACGCAGAGTCGGTCACAGTGTCGTCTGCCCAACGTGAGATCCGGAACAGACATGAACAACACGCCTGATACGCCAGAGAACGATATCGAGCCTCTCATCGACCTTCCTACAGAGGAAGACGATTCGGACGTCACCAACGAGGTCGACCTGGCTGTGTTGATCTCCACCATCCCCCCGGGTCCGGCACGCAAAGGCGTGTTCGTGCGCGCCCTCAAATACATCAACGCATACGCAGAGGACCTGTGAACGAAAGGCGCTCTGGATCTGACCATGAACCACATCGGCATCGACATCGCAGCCACCGGAGTGAGGGTTGTCGAGTTGGAGAAGAAACTCGACTCTTCCGGGTTCGTAACCATCAAGAAGGCCGCCATCGAACCGTTCGGCTCAACCTCGCCCCTGAGCGAAGGTGAGATCACCGACCCGGTCACCGTGGCCGAGGCGATCCGAGCCGCTTTGGCGAAGGCAGGTATCTCCCGCAAGAGCGCCGTGGTGGGTGTTTCCACCAATGCCACAGCCAGGCTGCTGGTCATCCCCGCCGGAGCTCGCGATCACGAACGCGAGACGCTGCTCCGCAGTCGGCCGATGTCGCTGTGGGATCTGCTGGACGCGAAGACCGCCCGGCTCTCCTGGCGTGTCGTAGACACCTATCGGGACGAGGAGGGTTCGCCCCGCGAGGTTCTGGCGGTTGCGGCAGTGGCGGCGGAGACGATCCAAGTGATCGAACACACCCTCGACTTAGCCCAGGTGCGTCCCGCAGCAATCGACCTCACCGCCTCTGCCCTCATCCGAGCTTTGGTGCGCAGCGCCCCGGGTGAGGACGTGGTCCAGACCATCGTCGACGTCGGAGCCCAGCACACAGTCGTCGTCACCCGGAACGGGGCGTACCCCCGTGATGTCACAACCGTCAACTACGGAGGCGACCACATCACCGACGCCATTCAGCGGACCATGGGGTTCGCGTCCCGGGAGCAGGCCGAGGACCACAAGCGGCATCTGGCTCTCCCCAGCCTCGACGACTACACCCCGACTTTTGGCTCGCTGGCCAACCAGGGTGACCAGCCTCTATCCGAGGTCGAGCGGATGGTCACCCAGGCGGCCGACGACATGGTGTCGGCGATCGCCGACGTCATCGACCAGGACACGTCAAACCACGCCACCGAGCCCACCCGTGGCGTTCTGCTCGTAGGCGGAGGAGCTCGCCTCCGCGGCATCCGTGAACGTCTCGCAGCCCGCATCGGGCGCCCTGTTCATCTGGGGCAGCCCTGGGTTTCCGACAGGATGGGCCGCCAGGCACGCTTCCTCGAGGGCGACCGTCGTGCCATCACAGACCTGACGGTTGCGGTCGGCTTGGCGATGTGGGGTTCGGTTTCTCAACCAAGCACGGACTTGCAGTAACGGAGCACCACCATGGCATTGCTGAGAAGGAACAAAGACCCGCAGACCGAACTTCCGGAAGCACCGATCCAAGTCGAGACCCCTGTCTCGGATTCGGTCGTGGCCGATGTTCAACAGGTCCCCGAGGTCTCGTTCAACCTGATGACGGTGCGCTACATCGTGCAGCGCCGCCGCAACATCGTCTCGCTGATCACGCTGGGCCTTGTGGCAGTTGCAATCCTGCTTGCGATCGGCCAATGGCTGCGGCTGAACAACGAGGCGTTGGACCTCGAAGATCAGATCTCGGCGGTTGAGGCGCAGATATCCACGCTGAACCAGCAAATCACCGAACTTTCCGACACCGCCGGGCTCACCCCCGATCAGGTAGCTCAAGCACTCAATGACCGAGCCGCCGCTTTCCGCGCAGCTGTTTCAGGGGAGCTGGATTACATCCGCCTCTTCAACGATCTTCGAGCTTTGGACAACCAGACTGCGTGGGTCACCCAGATCACGTTCAGCCGGCCGGCAGACGGGGGCACAGACACCACGCTCGCGCTTGCCGGCAAAGCCGTCAACCATGATGACGCAATCCTGTGGAATTCCTCCCTGGCACAGATCCCTTATCTGAGCGCTATTCCCCGGCTCCCCGCCATGTCCGGAACTCCCGGTGACCCTGGAGGTGGATTGGCGTGGTCGATTCCTTCGGTCACCGCAAACGGTGATGTCGTGCTGGACCGGGCCGCACTGCATGAGCTGTCCGATCTACCGAACGCCACCGCTCCCGCACCGGTAGATACAGAGCAGTCCGACGAGGGTTCCGAAGACGCAACCACCGACACCACCGCCGTTGAGGAGGGAGGCGAACAATGAAGCTCAGAACCATCATCTTCTCGCGGCAGACCCTCATCATCCTGATCGCCGGGTTGGTGTCGCTCGCCGCGATCTACTACACGCTGGTCTCGTCGGCCGGTGAGCGCCGGGATTCTGCCGAGGAGCTTCTCGCGTCCCGGCAAGCGGTGGTCCAAGAGCTGGAAGTCAAACTTGCCCAGGCTAGAGCTGGCACATCCGAAGCCGACCAGCATCTGCAGTTGGTGCAGAAGGTGGACGCCATCCTGCCGCCGGATATCTCGCAGGTCAACGCCGCTCAGGGTATGAGCTCGTCTGCGTTCCTTTTCGTGTTCCGCACCCTCCCCACTCTCCACCAGCGCTACGGCTTGGAAGGCAACCCGGCTGGCCTTTCCGACTTGACGGCAGGCCCTCCCGGGTTGGAGTACCTGGAAGCGGCTTTCAGCTTCACCGGATCGGCCCAACAGATTGCGGCTTTCGTGGACGGTGTGCGCTCGTATCCGATCCTTGCCACGGTCGAGAACCTCAGCTTGCGGCGTGCGTCAGATTCCGCTGTTGACTCTTGGGACGCCACAGCGGTCGTGCGTGTGTGGTTCTCTACTCTGGCTCCGCTCCCTGGATATACCGACCCTGGCTACAACGAGTCGATGCTGGGTGGCGCCCCGCCACCCCCAACAACCACCGACCCTGAGGGCGACACCGGCGACACCGCCACCCCAACCGTCCCGTCTGACGACCTGACCGCTCCGGAGCCGCCGACCCCCGACCCGACGATGCCGGGCACGACCGACAGTACAGTGCCTGCCACAACAGACACCACGGTGCCGACCACCGACACGACACTTCCGGAGATCCCCGCCCCACCCTCATCGACGGACGACAACACAGCTCCGGACACCACCGCCCCTTCCGACACCAATCCTGACGCCTGATCGATTCTGGATGCTTGGGCCAAGAGGCGCCTCCGCTGGGGGGCGCCTTTTCCATAACCAGGTCGGCTTGGGTTCGCCTGATACGGAACGTCGCTTGTGTTCGCGCTTGCCTCCATGTGGGCTGCAACCACGGTCGCTCACATGCAACAAACGAACCCTATCGAGGAAGGAACGCAGTTTCATCGTTATGCGTTGCGACTGATCGCCTCCCTCGAAGGGGCTGATCTTCGCACCGCCGAAGCGACACTGCTTGAACTCCAGCACATTCTGCCTGCCGACGCTCGGTCCCTCCGTGAGGCCACTGGCGCATTGCTGTATGTGGCCACTTCCAAAGAAGAGGGCAAGTTCACCCTCTCCGACATAAACACCACTATGTGGTCACCCGAGGTGAACAAGGTCATCTCCTCCGCCAAGGAGATGGTCGACGCCGGCTTTGCCGCCGACCCCGGGTTGACGTTGGGTGAGCTGCGGCTGGAAGTCACACGCGCGGAGTTGTACAAGCCTGCCACGGCACTCGTTGAGGCCATCAGCAGGAGGGCCCCGCTGGACGAACTCGAACGCATCGCCCGCAAGATTGTCGTGAAGGACCGATCCCAGGACGAGGCGGAGTTCGAGAGTCTTGTCCGCAACGCCCACGAATGGGAGGACCACAAGGAGGCCACAAGCGGAGCCGTCAGCGACATGCGAATCTGTTTCGGATTCCCGCACCTTTCGCTGACCCAGACTGGCCCCAGGGACAAACACCCCGGGTTCATGTCGCCTGGCCATCTGGCTGGCTTCGTAGCACCCTCCGGTCACGGTAAGTCAAGCTTCGTGCGTGAACTGGTGAGGACATCTGCGCTCGACCTGCGCAACTGGGGATTCCCCTTCGCCAAGGTCCTCACGGTGATCGTCGAGGAAGAGCCGGACCGTGTCACCGAAGCCGCCCAGATCGGCCGCCACGCCGAATACTCCGACGTCGGTGACCAGGTGTTGATCGCCAAGGTCAACTCGTCACGTCGCCGCTTCGGAGCTGCGGTTCTGCAGTCGGTCGTCCAGGCAGTCCAAGAATCGCACGCAGCAGGTCTGCCGGTACGAGAGTTCGTGCCGTTTGTGGTGCTTCTGGACTACCTCCAGGAGATCGCCGAGCAGGGTGAGAACCCCCACAACGAGGCGATCATGAACACCACCTCGCTGTTGCGTGCCATCTCGGAGTGCAACCTCGACGAGATCGAGAAGTGGTCGAAGGTCCGCTGGACCGACATCGCCCCGAAGGGAATGAAATGGCCTGAAGAGGAGCTGTCGGATCACCGCATCGCGGTGCTCGTCACCGCCCAGGTGAAAGGTCTCGACGAGAAGACTCTCCGATGGAAGCCTGGGATGCCGGTTGACGACTTCGTGCTCCGTGACGCCACCACCGGCGAACCTCTCTGGGAGGTCCGCCCCGGCGACTACCGGATCGTCCGCCGTGGTGACGTCAAAGGCTCCACGAAGTTCCTGGACAACCTGTCGACCTTGGGGTTCCTGCACCGTTCGAACCCGAACGCTGCCCGTGTGTACAACCCGAAGACCGGTCGCTATGTCCTCGAAGACACGCGTGCCAGGATCATCTTCGAGAAGCAGCGGTACGGCTCCGGTGCACCGCTGGTGGAGATGGCTTTCTCCGTCTCCCCCGACGGCAGCTCCGGTAAGTGGTACGACTACCGCGCCACCCGGCAGGTCGAGAACGAGCTCGCAGGGATGCCTGTGGAACGGAAATGGAACTGGGACTGGGATAGGGACACCTACCGATCCTTCGGTGGTCCGATCCTGCCCGTTCGGCCAAAGCGCCGACCCGGCGACCATCTTCCGTACAAGTGACCCGAAATCTCATTGGCAAAGACCGGCACACCCCAGGTGTGCCGGTCTTTCTCATGTGGGTGCGAATATGAGGCTGGGTGGTCGTGGCCACAGTTCCTCGGCCACCACCCGCACCGAGGTCAGACGCCGCGTCCTACGGTCCCGCCATTTGGCATGGCGTACGGTCACCGTGACCTTGCGGCGCATCTCCCCCGGTGAGCGCCCCCCACCCAGCGCGTCGGGCCATCCGGCCATGTCGGTGGTCGCGAACTCCAGAACCCACTCGCCCTCGGCGCCCGGTGAAAGCCTGCCGTTGGCGGCCGCAGCGCGCCTGACCAGCTCGTCAAACTCCGGCTCAGAGCCACACAGCTCCTCGATCAGGGACCCCCATACACCCAGTTCGATGAGAGCTTCATACTCCCCTACGAGATCGGTTTTGGAGGTTTGCTGAGCTTCGATCAGCCGGCGTTCGGTGGCGATCCAAGCCCCCGGGTCTTCGCCACGTGCCAGCTGCGCCCAGAACCTCAGGCACTGCTCCCAGTAGCTCTCCACCAGCTGCCGATGCGGTCGGCCAAGCAGCGACAGGTCGACCAGTGCCTGTCCCTCATAGGTGACGACACTGCCGGCCAGGCTGTCGACGTCCTTTCCGACCGCCAGTTCGGCCACGGGAAGCGGAATGTAGTTGTCTGCCATCAAAACTCCATCTGGTGTTCTCGCCCGAGAGTGCGCACCTACTGCACATGGCACAGTCGCCGCCCCGCCTCCGGGACGACACTGTAAGTAGGCGCCGACCGCGGACGCCATTGGGAAAAGCAAGCGTGTCACCCCACGAACCGGGGTGCTTCTCGAGACGAGGCAACAGATGGAACTTCACCTCCAGCGTCACCATTGGGTCAACACCTTCTTGGGGCTATTGCATGAGAGCCTCGGTTTGACAGCTGAGGAGCTGTTCACCGTGTCCGGTGTGGTCACCCGACTGTTCACATCCCTCAGGATCCCCGAACGGGGAACCCCCAGGGTGCTGCCGATGCCCCTCGTCCTTGAGTACGAGAACAGCTACTACGGGCGCAAGCTGACCGACATCCTGGAAGGTCGTACGATCGAAGAGCTGCCGGTGCCGGCGAGCCGCCACGACATCGTCGTTCCCCCGGAAGTGTGGCGAGCTTCGCTGATGGACCTCATCGAGACCGCCTATCCGAATCTGGCTCCAGAAGAGCGGCTGGCCGCCGACAAGGTGTTCGCCGATCTTCTGGGAGCTCTCGGGGTTCCGAATCGGCGCGCCCGTTTTGTCCCGGTCAACGTGCAGGCTGCTGCCCGCGACTGACCGCTTCGATCGGATACCCGCCCATGGTGCGATGCAGGCGCCCGGCAAAACGCCTCAGCTGAGCTACGGGGCTCTTGCCGGTCGCAGCCAGCACATAGCTGGTCACCTGCGCACCTTGCCGCAGCAGCACCTCCCCCTCCATCCTGCCAGCCTGTCCGTTCTGGCCGTCCAGATATGCGCCAGCGAACCTACCCCCGATCTCGGTGGCGGCCGGCAGGTCGAGCTCAATGAGCACCTCCAAGCCCTCAGAAGTGGTGTTCGTGACCACGCGGACGACCTTGGCGAGGGGAACCACTCTCGACTGCGCCACGTCGGCAGCCAGAGCTGTCTCCCACAGGAAGAAGACTCGCGGGGTGAACCCGAATATCTGCATCGTGGGGACTTCACCTTCGCCATCGCCGGCCTGCTGAACCCACACTGCCCGCAGACCAAGTGCGTCCACCCACGCAGCGTCCTCGGTGTGTTCCACTCCGAACATGCCCGCCAGGGCTTCGGCGGTGCCCTGCCCGGCCTCTTCAAGAGCTTGAAGCACGTCTGGGGCAGCCATCAGCGGTCCCGCCGCCTCACCTCACGGTCCGCGATCTGCTCGACCCGGATCTGCCTCACAGCTTCTTCCACCGTCATCTTCTTGCGGTCCCCTGCGGAGATCCCACCGAAGTATCCGGCAGTCAGCTTCTGCATGTATGCCCAGCGGAGGCACTCCTCACGCACAGGACAGGCCCGGCAAACCGCCTTCACCTCTTCGGAGATCGAATGACCTGCTTCGACAAAGAAGTCTGGCCAATCCAAGCCGGCATCGATGCAGGCGGCCTTCTGTACCCAATGCAGCTCGTCGAGCGCGGGTTCTTCGTCTCTTGGAATCATGACAAACCTCGACCAGTGGGAAATCCTGTTCTCGCGGCCCTTCGCTGTCAGCGTCGGTCCCACGTTGCCTCTTCACTGGTCCGGAGGTTGCGCAGACGGGGCAATCGAAAAATCGACTGAATCGGAGAAGTTCTGCAGAAAGCCCTTA
>ERZ777003.1384-NODE-1384-length-37048-cov-14.693915_pt1 | contig 37048 bp, 26 predicted proteins | sample MGYA00374956_ERZ777003 | MGnify/ENA primary metagenome ERZ777003 (study PRJEB29302, sample SAMN06268252) | bioreactor metagenome | isolation source: Joint BioEnergy Institute, California, USA | place: USA:Joint BioEnergy Institute, California, USA | collected... | reverse complement strand
GGCCAGCAGGGTCAGCAGGGCCAGCAGAGCCAGGGCGGCGACCAGAGCTCGGACCCGAACCAGACCGACCGGGGCGGCGGCCAGGGCAGCGGCGAGAGCGACCTCGTCTACCAGCCCTTCGACCCGAACAACCAGCAGGGCCGGACCGAGCGAATCCAGGGCCAGCAGGGCGAGGGCGGCCAGGTCCAGACCCAGGAGGGGCAGACCAACCAGCCCGGTGTGACCAACCAGTCGCGGGTGCCCTTCCAGCAGGTGCTGCCGCAGTACGAGCGGGCGGCCAGCGAGGCGCTCGACCAGAGCGCGATCCCCCCGCACCTGAAGGACTATGTGCGCGACTACTTCTCGCAGCTCGAGCCCAACCGCTAGCGCGGTGGCATAGTTTGTGCCGTCGGGCGCCTGCTCGGGAGTGCTCGTTGCGGCACCGCGGATACATGAATGCATCGGCCCCGCGTTGTGCCGAGGCAGGTAAGTAGAGGTTATGGAACTGACAATTATTGGCTTGCTCGCCTTGGCTGTGATTCTTGGGTGTGTGACCGTCAGCTGGGGTGTGCGCCAGTTCAATCTTCCGGCCAGCGCTATTGCTGTCGCATTTGCCCTGACCGCCGTCTTCTGGCTTGCGTTCCTCATCGCGGCGATCGGAATCACCGTCAAGACCATTGCGCTTGCGTAGAGCGAGGCTCAGTCCGGCAGCTACCGAAGCGGGGATGCGGGGCCGATGGCCCCGCCTGACTTCTCTGTTCGGCGCCGTCTGCGCCGGCAACACAGCCGCGGAGGCCCATCGGCGAGGGTGCGGCGGGCGCCGCCCGCCACACCGCCTCGCAGCGCCTATGTCACGAGGAGCGTTCGCATGTCCACAGCCAGCCAGTTCGTCCCCACGATGACCCCCGAAGAGTTCCGCCAGCGCGCGCTGACGATCGAGGCCGAGATCGGCCAGGTGATCGTCGGCCAGCGCGAGCTGATTCGCCAGACCGTGATCACGCTCCTCTCCGGGGGCAACGCGCTCCTCGAAGGCGTGCCGGGGCTGGCCAAGACCACGCTCGTCCGCACGCTCGCCGACGTGATCGACTGCACCTTCAGCCGCATCCAGTTCACCCCGGACCTGATGCCGGCCGACATCGTCGGCACGACGCTGATCAGCGAGGATGAGAGCGGGCGCAAGATGTTCCGCTTCGAGCCGGGCCCGATCTTCGCCAACCTGGTGCTCGCGGACGAGATCAACCGCGCGACGCCCAAGACCCAGAGCGCGCTGCTCGAGGCGATGCAGGAGCGCACCGTCACCGTCTCGAAGACGATCCACCGGCTGGCGAGCCCGTTCTTCGTGCTGGCGACCCAGAACCCGCTCGAGATGGAGGGCACCTACCCGCTGCCCGAGGCGCAGCTCGACCGCTTCTTCTTCAAGATCATCGTGCCCTTCCCCAGCACCGAGGAGCTGATCGAGATCGCCAACCGCACCACCGGCGCCAGCGCCCCGCAGCCGCGCAAGGTGGCCGACGGCGCGATGATCATCGAGATGCAGAACCTGGCGCGCACCGTCCCGATCGCCAGCCACGTTCTGGCCTACGCCGCCCGCCTGATCTCGGCCACCCACCCGGAGGAGAAGAGCGCCCCGCCGATCACGCGCGAGTACGTGCGCTACGGGGCCAGCCCGCGCGGCATGCAGGCGCTCATCCTGGCCAGCAAGATCATGGCGCTGCTCGACAACCGCTACAACGTCTCCTTCAACGATCTCAAGCAGGCGGCGCTGCCGGCTCTGCGCCACCGGGTGATCCTGAACTTCGAGGCCCAGGCGGAGGGCGTGCAGCCGGACGAGGTGATCAAGCAGATCGTCGAGGCGGTCAGGGCCGAATAACCGGGGTGGCTGCCGTGATCCGTATCCCTGCATCGCTCGTCGGGCTCGCGCTCGCGCTGGCGCTCGCCGCGCTGGTGTACTTCGTCGCGCGCCTGCTCGGCAACCGCGGCCTGGTCGCGCTGCTGCTCCCGGCCTGCAGCGCCGCCGGTGGCTTCGTCGCCGGGCGCTGGGCCGGCGCGCCGCCGGTCGCTCCGGGGCTGAGCGTCGGGGTGATCTGCATCGCCGCGCGCATGGGCCTCGCGCTCGGGATGCGCGAGCATCTGCTGGCCTTCGTCCACCCCGGCCTGGCGCTGCTGGAGCTGCTGGCCGCGATGATCGGCGGGCTGATCGGCGTGTTCGTCGCCCGCCACAACGCCGCGCCGCAGCACAAGACGCGGCCGGAGTACACGTCGCTCTGATCGCGCGGCGTGTCGGGCGTCGCTCTCTTCGTCACACGTCCGCCTCCGGCGCTTGCACGTTGCGCTCTGCACTGCTATGACGGCACCGACTCAGCCACAAACCCAGCCGCTCTTCGACTCAGCCTTCCTGCGCAAGCTGGACCGCATGGCGCTGCTGATGCGGCGGGCGCTGCCAGGCGATGTGCAGGGCGAGCGCCGCAGCCCGCGCCGCGGGTCGTCGGTCGAGTTCTCGGACTACCGGCCGTACACCGCCGGCGATGACATCCGCCAGATCGACTGGAACCTGTACGCGCGCATGGAGCGCGTGTTCCTGAAGATGTTCGTCGCCGAGGAGGAGCTGACGGTCCACCTGCTGGTGGACTGCACCCCCTCGATGGACTGGGGCGAGCCGAACAAGTTCCTCTACGCCCGCCGCGTGGCCGGCGCGTTCGGCTATGTCGCGCTCAGCAGCCTGGACCGCGTCACCGTCAGCGCCTTCGGGGCGGGGCGCGGCGGGGTGCAGCTGCCCGGGGTGCGCGGCAAGGCCGGGGCGCTGCCGCTGTTCAGCTTCCTGCAGCGCCTGTCCGCCGCATCCCCCGGCGCACCGGCTGGGTCGCTGCTCGACGCCTGCCGCCGCTACGCGCACACGGCGCGCAATGCCGGGCCGCTGCTGCTCTGCTCGGACCTGCTGGACCCCAGCTGGAAGGAGGCGCTGCGCGCGCTCACCGCCCGCCCGTTCGATATCACCCTCGTCCACGTGCTGGCGCCGCAGGAGCTGCGCCCCGAGCTGGACGGCGACTTCCGGCTGATCGACATCGAGGGCGGCGCGCCGGTGGAGATCACCGCCGACCTGGAGACGCTCCGGCGCTACGAGGCGGACCTGCGCGAGTGGCAGGCCGAGATCGAGAGCTTCTGCAGCGGGCGCGGCATCTCCTACATCGTCGCCGACACCGCCGTGCCGATCGAGGACTTCGTGCTGTCGAACCTGCGCCGCCGCGGGGTGGTGCGGTAGAAAACCCGTCGTTCGTCATCCGTAGCCCGTGCCCGCGCGCCCCATCCCGGCGCTGCACTGGTGCGCGCTACGCGGTAGGCTGTCGCTATGGCTCTACTAGCCCCGCTCGCGCTCCTCAGCGTCCTCCTCGTCGGGCCGCTGATCGTGGCGATGTACCTGCTCAAGCTGCGCCGCGAGGAGCGCCGCGTCTCCTCGACGTTTCTGTGGCGCCGCATGGTGCGCGACGTGGAGGCCAACGCCCCCTGGCAGCGGCTGCGCCGCAACTGGCTGCTGCTGCTCCAGCTGCTGCTGATGCTGCTGCTCGCCATCGCGCTGGCGCGGCCATTCTTCCTGACCGAAGGCATCGCCGGGCGCAACCTGATCATCATCGTCGACCGCTCGGCCAGCATGGGCGCGACCGACGCGGGCACGACCAGGCTCGAGGCCGCCAAGCGCCAGGCGCGCCAGCTCGTCGAGCAGCTCCCCGACGGCGGGCGGGCCACGGTGATCGCCGCCGGCGGCCAGATGGAGGTCCTGGCCGCTTCCACAACCGACCAGCGCCAGGTGAACGCGGCGATCGACGGCATCGAGCTGCGACCCGGCGGCGGGAGCGACCTCGCGCCGGCCCTGGCGCTCGCCGCGGCGCTCTCCTCGCGCGAGGCCGAGAGCGAGGTGGCGATCATCTCGGACGGCAACGTCGAGGTGCCGCAGGACCTCACGATGCCCGCCACCGTGCGCTACTTCCCCATCGGCGAGCGCGACGGCAACGTGGCGATCAGCGCCATGGCGCTCCAGCCTAGCCCCGCCGGCCAGACGCTCTTCATCCAGGCGGCGAACTACGGCTCCGCCCCGGTCACGCGCCGCATGGACGTCTACCTGGACGGCTCGCTCTTCAGCGCCTACGACCTGAGCCTGCCGGGGGCGGTGCCCGGCGCGGCGGGTGAAAAGCGCGCCGGCGAGCAGGCGATCATCGTCGACGTGCCGGCCCAGGTGCGCGTGGCCGAGGCCCGCCTGGTGGAGGACCCGCAGGGCGACGCGCTGCCGCTCGACGACCGGGGCTGGGCCGTCGGCGCGGCCGATGAGCGCACCGCGGTGCGTATCGTCGGGCCGGGCAACCGCTTCCTCGAGACGGCGCTCAGCCTGCTCTCCAGCCTCGACGTCACGACGGTGCCGACGACGACCTTCACCTTCCCCGAGACGGCGGCCGAGGTGCCGGTGACGATCCTCGACGGCGTGGTCCCGCCGGTGCTGCCGCCCGGCAACCTGCTGTTCATCAACCCGCCGCGCTCCACCGAGTACTTCTCCGTCACCGGCCAGGTCGAGTTCCCGGCGCTGCGCCCGGCCCCGGCCGACATCGGCGGGCAGGCTTCCGGGCTGCTGCGCAACGTCAGCGTCAGCGACGTGAGCGTGCTGCGGGCGGCGCGCATCACCCCGGGCGCCTGGGCGCGCGTCGTCGTCGAGGGCAATGGGGCGCCGATGCTCATGGCCGGCGAGCGCGACGGGCGGCGGATCGTGGTGCTCGCCTTCGCGCTGCAGAACTCGGACCTGCCGCTGCAGGTGGCCTTCCCGCTGCTGATCTCGAACATCGTCGGCTACCTCGCGCCCGGCAGCGGCGCGGAGGCCTCGCAGCTCCAGCCGGACCAGCCGCTGGTCGTCTCGGTGGACCCGACCGCCACCGAGGTGCGCGTCACCCGCCCGGACGGCCGGGTCGAGCCGGTGCCCATCCAGAGCGGCCAGGCGGTGTACGCCGACACCAGCGCCGTCGGGCCGTACATCGTCGAGCAGTACAACGGCGAGACGCTGATCGGCCGGCGGCGCTTCGCCGTCAACCTGTTCGCCCCTGCGGAGTCGAACATCGAGCCGCAGGCGGACCTGAGCATCCCGCAGGCCAGCGGCCTCCAGCAGGCCGTCACCCGCGAGCAGGTCGGCCGCCAGGAGTTCTGGCGCTGGCTGGCGGCGCTGGCGCTGACGGTGCTTATCATCGAGTGGCTGGTGTACCAGCGCAACGGGATCGCCTTCCTGCGCGACCGCCTGCGGCGGCAGTGGGGCGGAGGTCGGCAGCAGGGCCCGGGAGCCGGGAGCCTGCGGCGCTCATAGAGCCGCTATGGGTCTAAGTTTCATCCACCAGGATGCGCTGTGGCTGCTTCTGCTGCTGCCGCTGCTGTGGGCGATGACCCTCGCGGCGCCGCGCCGCTTCGCGCCCTGGCGCGCCTACACCAGCCTCGCCCTGCGCTCGCTGCTCGTCATCCTGTTGGTCTTCGCCGTGGCCGGCGCGCAGCTCAGGCTCCCGGTCCGGTCTGTCACGACCGTCTTCCTGCTCGATACGTCGGACTCGATCTCGCTCTCGCAGCGCGCCCGCGCCACCGCCTACCTGCAGGAGGCGCTTGCGAACATGCCGCCGGACGACCGCGCGGCGGTGATCACCTTCGGGCGGCGCGCCACCATCCAGCGCCAGCCGTCCCAGCTGCGCGAACTGGCGCTGCTCGGCATCCGCTCCGGCGGCGGCGCCACGAACATCCAGGAGGCCATCCAGCTCGGGCTCACGCTCCTGCCGGCCGAGGGCCATCAGCGGCTCGTCCTGCTCTCCGACGGCGGGCAGACCGCTGGCGACGCCCTGCTCGCCTCGCGCGTCGCCGCGGCCAACGGCGTGCCGATCGACGTCGTCACGCTCAGCAGCGCCGCCGATGGGCTGGACGCGCTGATCAGCGCCGTGGAGGTGCCCGCGGTCGCCCGCGAGGGCCAGCGCCTGCCCATGCAGCTGACCCTCGAGAGCACGGCGGCGACCCCGGCGCGCCTCACCGTCACCGGCCCCGACGGCGAGCCGCTCGTCGAGCGCGACCTGCAGCTGGAGCCCGGGGTCCAGACGCTCGAGGTGACGCTGCCGGAGGCGCCGGCGGCCTTCAACCGCTACGTGGTGCGGCTCGAGGCGCCCGAGGACGCCCGCCCGCAGAACAACGTCGCCGAGGCCTACAGCATGGTCAGCGGCCGCCCGCGCGTGCTGCTCATCGAGCAGGCCGCCGGCGAGGCCGATGTGCTGGAGCAGGCGCTGCGGGCCGCCCAGGTCGACGCCAGCACGGTCGCAGCCGACGACGCGCCCGCCACGCTCGGCGACCTCAGCACCTACGACACCGTCCTGCTCGTGAATGTGCCCAGGCGCGCGCTGCCGGACGACACCGTCGTGGCGCTGAAGAGCTTCGTGCACGACCTCGGGCACGGGCTGGTGATGGTCGGCGGCCCCGAGTCCTTCGGCGCCGGCGGCTGGGGCGACACGCTGCTCGAGGAGGCGCTGCCGGTCACAATGGACATCCCGCCCAAGGTGCGCCTGCCCCCCACCAGCGTCACGGTGGTGATCGATATCTCCGGCAGCATGGCCGAGGAGGAGAACGGGCGCACCAAGCTGTCGCTGGCGGTCGAGGGCGCGCAGCGCATCGCCTCGCTCCTGCGCGACGAGGACGAGCTGACGGTCGTCCCCTTCGACAACCGCGAGCGCTTCGTCGTCGGCCCGCTCCCCGGCAGCCGCCGCGACGAGGCGATCAGCGCGCTCAACCAGGTCGAGCTGGGCGGCGGCGGCATCAACATCCGCGACGCGCTCACCGCCGCGGCCAGCTACGTGCGCCGCAGCGACCGGCCGGTGCGCCACATCATCACCATCACCGACGGCGACGACACGACTCAGCAGGCCGGCGCGCTGGACATCATACGCTCGCTCAACCGCGAGCGGGTCACGCTGAGCGCGATCGCGATCGGCGACGGCGACCACGTCGACTTCATCAGGAGCATGCCCGCGGTCGGCGGCGGGCGCTACTTCTTCACCGACCGCGCCTCGACCCTGCCCTCCATCCTGGTGAGCGAGGCCCAGTCGGTCATCCAGCCCTACGTCGTCGAGGAGACCTTCACCCCCGAGCGCATGCTGCCCCACCCGGCGCTCGGCGACTTCGAGCAGTCGCCGCCGCTCGAAGGGTACGTGCAGACCACGCTCCGCCAGACCGCCCAGGCGCTGCTCGTCGCGCCGGACGGCAGCCCGCTGCTCGCCGTCTGGCAGCACGGCCTCGGCCGGTCGGTGGCCTGGACGAGCGACTTCACCGGGCGCTGGGCGCGCGCCTGGGTGGACTGGGAGGAGTTCCCGCGCCTGGTCGCGCAGCTGGTGAGCTGGACGCTCCCCTCGGCGCCGAGCGATGGGCTGCGCCTGCAGGCGAGCGTCTCCGGCGGCGAGCTGACTCTCACTGCGCAGGCCGAGGACGAGCGCGGCGAGTTGGCGTCCGGCCTGGTGATGAGCGCCACGCTGCTGGCCGGCGACGGCACGAGCCACGAGGTGGAGCTGCGCGAGGTGCAGCCCGGCGAGTACCGCGGCGTGGTGCGCGACCAGCCCGCCGGGGCGTACTTGGTGCAGCTGGTGGCGCGCAACTCCGACGGGCTCCCGGTCGGCTCGGCCACCGCCGGGGCGGTGGTGCCGCTCAGCGCCGAGTACCGCAGCCAGACGGCCGACCCGGAGCTGCTCGCCGCGCTGGCCGCCAACACCGGCGGCAGGATCGACCCGCCGCCGGCGGCCGCCTTCACGCCCAACAGCGCGAGCGCGGGCGCGGTGCAGGAGATCGGGCTGCCGCTGCTGTGGCTGGCGCTGCTGCTCCTGCTGCTCGACATCGCGCTGCGCCGGCTGCTGCTCGGGCGCGACCAGGTCGCGGCGCTGCTGCGGCGCATCCGGCTGCACGAGCTCGCGGCGCGGGTCGAGGCCGCCGACGAGCGAGCGCCGCCCGAGGAGCGCGCGAGCGATCTGCGCGCCCCGCGCGCAGGCGCGGAGCCGCCCGACGCCGCCCAGAGCCGCAGCGCCGTGTGGTCCGTCCTGCGCGACCCGACCTCCACGCGCGAGGCTGAGCTCGAGCGCCTGCGCGCGGCCCAGGAGCAGGCCAGGCGCCGGCTGCGCGGGGAGGAGTAGGCCCCTATCGGCCAACCTCGCGTGGTATACTGACCGCTGCGATCCCGAATCGAACCGCCGCCCCGCCAGCCGCCAGGAACCAGGCATGGTCTCGATCACCTTTCTGACACCTGCGGCGCTCGCGCTGCTGCTGCTGCTCCCGGCGCTCTGGGCCTTCGCCCTGGTCGCGCCGCGGCGGCTTGCGCGCTGGCGCTTCTGGTCCAGCCTGATCCTGCGCAGCGTCATCGTGGCGGCGCTCGTGCTCGCGCTCGCCGGCGCGCAGCTGGTGCGCCCCGTCAGCGAGCTGACGACCGTCTTTCTGATCGACGCGTCGGACTCGGTCTCGCCCGCCCAGCGCGAGCGCGCCCTGCGCTACGTCGACGAGGCGCTCAGCGCCATGCCGCCCAGCGACAAGGCGGCGGTGGTCGTCTTCGGCGAGAACGCGCTCGTCGAGCGCGCCCCCTCGGATGCGCCGTCCCTCGGGCGCATCAACTCCGCGCCCGTCACCACCCGCACCAACATCCAGGACGCCGTGCAGCTCGGGCTGGCGCTGCTGCCCGCCGAGACGCAGAAGCGCCTGGTGCTGATCTCGGACGGCGGCGAGAACGCCGGGCGCGCCGCCGACGCCGCCCGCCTCGCGGAGCTGCGCGGCGTCCCGCTGGACGTCGTCATCCTGCCCTCCGAGCGCGGCCCCGACGTCCTCGTGAGCACGCTCAGCGTGCCCGGCACCGCCCGCGAGGGCCAGGAGGTGGCGCTCGAGGTCCAGGTGAGCTCGACCTTCGCCACCAGCGGCGTGCTGCAGGTTTTTGTGGACGGCCGGCCGGCCGGCGAGCGGGAGATCGAGATCCCGCCGGGCCAGACCAACTACAACGTGCGCGTGCCGGCCGGCGAGGCGGGCTTCCGGCGCCTGGAGGTGCGGCTCGACGCGCAGGGCGATGTGGAGCCGCAGAACAACCGCGTCGCCGCCTTCACCGAGGTGCAGGGCCCGCCGCGCGTGCTGCTGATCGCCAGCGACGAGGCGCGCGCCGCCAACCTGCGCGACGCCCTCGCCGCCGCAGGCGTGCGGGTCGACCTGCGCGCGCCCGAGCAGGCCCCGGCGTCGCTCGAGCAGCTCGGCGACTACTCCGGCGTGATCCTGGCCGATACGCCCGCCCGCGCGCTGCCGCCCGACCTGATCGAGGTGCTGCCGGTGTACGTGCGCGAGCTCGGGCGCGGCCTGGCGATGATCGGCGGCGTCGACTCGTTCGGCGCCGGCGGCTACCGGCGCACGCCGATCGAGGACGCGCTGCCGGTCAGCCTCGACCCGCTCGACACTGCCGAGCAGCCCGACCTGGCGCTGGTGATGGTGATCGACCGCAGCGGCAGCATGGACGAGTCGGGCGGCACCGGGCGCACCAAGCTCGACCTGGCGAAGGAGGCGGTGTACCAGGCCAGCCTCGGCCTCAGCCAGCAGGACCAGATCGGGCTGGTGGTGTTCGACGACGAGGCCCAGTGGGTGCTCGACCTGCAGCCGCTCCCGTCGGCGGTCGACATCGAGCGGGCGCTCGGGTCGTTCGGGCCGGGCGGCGGCACCGACATCCGGCCGGGCCTCGAGCTCGCCGCCGAGGCGCTCGCCGCCGCCGACGCGCGCGTCAAGCACATGATCCTGCTCACCGACGGCATCGCCGAGAGCAACTACGACGACCTGGTTCGCCGGATGAACGCCGACCGGGTGACGATCTCCACCTTCGCGGTGGGCAGCAACGCCAACCCCAACCTGCGCGAGGTGGCCCGCAACGGCGGCGGGCGCTTCTACCAGGTGACGCGGGTCGAGGAGATCCCGCAGGTCTTCCTGCAGGAGACGGTGATCGCCGCCGGCCGCGACATCGTCGAGGGCGCGTTCACGCCGCAGGTGGCGCTGCCGGTCGGGCCGGTGCGCGGGCTCAGCGCCGTGCCCCAGCTGTACGGCTACAACGGCACCGAGATCCGCGATACCGCGCGCGCCATCCTGGTCACGCCGGACGGCAAGCCGATCCTGGCCCAGTGGCAGTACGGCCTCGGGCGCGCCGTCGCCTGGACGAGCGACATGCAGGGCAAGTGGGCGGCCGACTGGGTCGCCTGGGAGGGGTTCGGCCGCTTCGTCGGCGGCCTGGCCGACCTGCTCCTGCCGCCGCGCAGCCCCGGCACACTCACGCTGAGCGGCGCGGTCGAGGACGACCAGGCGGTGCTCGAGCTCAGCGCGCAGGACGAGAGCGGCCGCCCGCTGAACGACCTCGCGCTCGCCGGCCAGCTCGTCGACCCGGAGAACCAGGGGGCGCCGCTGAGCTTCACGCAGGTCGGGCCGGGCCGGTACCGTGCGGTCGCCGCCGCGACTGCGCCGGGCGTCTACCTGGCGCGGGTGGCCGCCGCCGACAGCGAGGGCGAGCAGCTCGGCGTGGCCACCACCGGGCTCGTCGTGAGCTACTCGCTCGAGTACGGCGAGCGGCGCGACAACCCGCAGCTCCTGCACGACCTGGCGCAGATCACCGGCGGGCGCGTGGACCCGCCGGCGGCGGAGGCGTTTGCGCCGCCGGCCCAGCCGGTCGGCTCGGTGCGCGAGATCGGGCTGCCGCTGCTGTGGCTGGCGCTGGCGCTCTGGCCGATCGACATCGCGGTGCGCCGCCTGATGCTGCGCCTCGACGATCTGGCGCCCGGCTTAGCCGCTCTGCGCGCCCGGCTGCGGCCCCAGCGCGCCGAGCCGGTGGAGCCGGTGCTCACGCGCCTCAGCGCGGCCAAGCAGCGCGCCCAGGCCCGCGAGCAGCGCTCCGGCCCCGATCTCGCCCCGCCGCGCCCGGCCCCGGTCCCCTCCGACGGTGCGCCGCCGAGCGAGCAGCGCCCCGCTCCGCCCGCCGAGCCCAGGCCGCCCACCCCTGCCGCCACCGACGACCAGTTCGCACGGCTGCTGGCCGCCAAGCAGCGCGCCCGCCGCAAGAAAGACGACGCGCGCTAGAGCCTCCCGTCGCGGCGCTGCTACCGCGCGTACGCCCGGAAGGGATTCTCCTCCGTGAGCAGCCGCAGCGTCGCCTCGTCCACGCCCGCCGCCTGCAGCTTCGGCAGGAACACCTCGCTCAGATAGGTGTACGGCTTGGGCGAGCCGCCGCCGGGCAGCGCCGGGTCGTACCAGCCGCGGTCCTGGCTGAGCAGCAGCCGCCCGCCGAGCCCCGCGTCGAGCATGCGCAGCACCCGGTCGATGATCAGCTCGTCCGGCTGGCCGCCGATCCAGTCGTACTCGATCCACGCCCCGCGCCGCGCCAGCTGCAGGTTGAGCGCGAAGTCCTCGTCGGCGCTGGCGTGGATCCAGATGAAGCGCTCGGCGCTGTAGCCGCAGTCCTCGATGATCGCCAGCTGGTCGCGCACCACCCGCCCGCGCACCGTGTGGCTGCCGATCGTCGCGCCGGTCTCCTTGGCCGCCAGGGCCGCCGCGCGCAGGATCTTCGCCTCGCACTCGCTGATGCCGTCGTCGCCGGCGCTGAGCTTGATCCAGGCCGCCCGCACCCCGCTGCCCGCGATCTCGCCGTTCAGCTCCCCGAGCATCCAGTCGCGCAGCTGCTCCACCGGCGCCTCCTGCGCCCAGCGCGGCACCCACGGCTCGCGGTAGATGCCGGTCGGGACCACCAGCGGCATGCCGGTGGCCTCCGAGACCGCGCGCAGGATGTCGGCGCGCCGCCCGACGCCCACCGGCGTGCAGTCCACGATCGCGGTGACGCCCGCGTCCCGCGCGCGCTGCACCTCGGGCGCCATCAGGCGAATCACGTCGGCCGTATCGGCCTCGGCGTGGCCGGGGGTGTCCGGCGGGCGGAACTCGACGAAGATGTGCTCGTGCGGCAGGATCATCCCCAGCTCGCCGGCGCCCTTCGGCCCAAGCGTGGTGTACAAGTGTGCCATCTGTCCCTCCTGTCTCCGCCGCGGTGCGGCACCAATTCGTACACGAACCGAAACCAAACCTGCTGTCGGGCGAGGCCGCCTGGCTAGTATACTCGACATAGTGCAGCGCTCACTGCACGAAACGATGCTATGCCGCTCACCAACACAGTGACCCTGCCACACAGCGCCTGGGCCGCCGGCCTCTACGCGCACGCGCGCCGCCGCTGGGGCGAGGTCTCGCTTCGCACCAAGACGCTCACGATCGTCGCCGCCACCGTCGTGGCCCTGATGGCGCTGATCTCGATCCCGCTGCGCATCTTCGTGCTCGAGAGCTACCTGCAGCTCGAGGAGCGCCAGGTGCGGACCGACGTGGACCGCGCCGCCAACGCGCTCGCCGCCGACCTGGCCGACCTGTCGCGCGCCGGGGCCGACTACGCCGCCTCGGAGTCGACGTACGCGCTCGCCACCGAGGCGCACGCCGGCTTCATCGAGCGCGGCCTGACGAACGCCGCGCTCCTCAGCCAGCGCGTGAATCTGTTCCTGCTGGTGGACGACCATGGCCGCACGATCTACGGCCGCGCCTTCGACCTGGCGACCAGCCGCGAGATCCCGCTGCCCGAGCAGCTCCGCGAGCAGGTCTCGCCCGCGCTGCTGCCGGGGCAGGCATCCTACCGCAGCGGCATCCTGCGCCTGCCGGAGGCGCTGCTGCTGGTCTCCGCCCACCCGGTGACCGGCGCCGATCCCGGCCAGCCAGCGCGCGGGACGCTGATCGTCGGCCGGGCGCTGGACACCGCCGCCGTGCGCGAGCTCGCCGCCACCACCCGGCTCCGGCTCACCGTCCACCGGCTCGACGCCACCTACCCCGCGCCGGACGTCGTGGCCGCGCGCGACGCGCTTGCCGCGCTCCCGACCGGCGTGGTGCGCCCGCTCGACAGCCAGACGATCGCCGGGTACCGGCTGCTGACTGACGTCGAGGGGCGCCCAGTGGCGGTGCTGCGCGTCGAGGCCGGGCGCCCGATGTACGCCCACGGGCAGGCCAGCTCCCTCTACTTCACGATCGGCCTGGTGCTCGCCGCCTGCATGAGCGGCGGCGTGGCGCTCCTGCTCCTGGAGCGCTCGGTGGTCGCGCGCCAGACGCGGCTGAGCGCCGAGGTGCTCCAGATCGGCGCCAGCGGCGATCTCTCCACGCGCGTCGCGGTGCTCGGCGGCGACGAGATCGGGCAGCTCAGCGCGGCGATCAACACGATGCTCGGCTCGCTCGAGCGTGCCCAGCGCGAGCGCGACCGGGCCGTGCACGAGACCAGGCTCGCCGCGGCGAACCTGCGCGACGCCTACTCCCAGCTCCAGGTCCTCACCGACCAGCTGCGCCGCAGCCGCGACACGCTGCGCACGCTCTTCGACGGCCTCGACGACGGGATGGCGCTGATCGACGGCGCCGGGGTGGTGCTGGCCGCCAACCAGCGCCTGGCGACGCTGCTGGCCGGCTCGCCCGAGGCGATCGTCGGCAGCGCGGTCAGCGGGCTCGATGACGCCGACGGCCCCGCGGCCCGGCCGATCGCCGCCGCGGTCCGCCTGACCCTTCGGACCGGCCAGATCTGCCGCGAGCGGGTCGTGCTGGACGACGAGGCCGGCCATCGGCGGGTCTTCGACATGCAGGTGCTGCCGCTGCTCGACGAGGCCGGCGCGGTGGAGCAGGCGATCGTCCACGTGACCGATGTCACCGAGCGGCTGCGGCTGGAGGCGGCGGCCCTCCAGAGCGAGCGCCTCGCCGCGGGCGCGCGCCTCGCCGCAGCGGTGGCGCACGAGCTGAACACGCCGCTTCAGTCCATCCAGAGCTGCCTGGACCTGGTGCGGATCTCGGACCAGGAGCAGCGCGAGGCCTACCTGACGATCGCCCAGGAGGAGATCCGCCGCATCAGCGGCATCCTGCGCAGCCTGCTGATGGTCCACAGGCCGGGCGACGGCGGGCCGGCGCCGGTCGACCTCAACGCGCTGGTCGAGCGGCTGCTGCTGCTGACCAGCGGCGCGCTCGGCGACCGCTCGGTGTACGTCGAGCGGGACCTGGCGCCCGAGCTGCCGCCGGTGCGGGCGCGCCAGGATCAGCTGACGCAGGTGCTGCTGAACCTGGTGATGAACGCGGCCGAGGCGATGTCCGGCGGCGGGACGATCACCATTAGCACGCGCCACATACCCGCGGCCGAGCTGCCCGCAGAGGCCCCCGGCCCGGCCGGCGCGGTCGTGATCGAGGTGGCCGACACCGGGCCGGGAGTCCCGCCCGAGCTGCGGTCGCGTATCTTCGACCCGTTCTTCACCACTAAGCCGGAGGGGTCAGGGCTGGGCCTGGCGATCTGCCGGCAGATCATCGCCGATCACGCTGGGGCGATCGACATCGGCGAGCGCCCCGGCGCGGGGGCGGTGTTCAGAGTGACACTGCCGGCCGAGGAGTGCGCGGCCGGCGCGCAAGAGGTGCAGGCGTGAAGGGATCGATACTGCTCGTCGAGGACGATAGCACCACCCGGCGGCTGCTGGCGAGCGGCCTGGCGAGCGCCGGCTACGCCGTGCGCGAGGCGCCGGACGGCGAGACCGCCGTGGAGCTGCTGCAGAGCCAGCGCTTCGACCTCGTCATCAGCGACATCCGCATGCGCCGGGTGGATGGGGTGCAGGTGCTCGAGGCGGCGCGCTCGCAGCCCGACGCGCCGGCTGTGATCCTGCTGACCGGCTACAGCACCGTGGAGAGCGCTGTCGCCGCGCTGCGGCTCGGCGCCTACGACTATCTGCAGAAGCCGTGCGAGCTGCGCGACCTGCTGGCGCGGGTGGACGGCGCGCTGGAGCGGCGGGCCAAGGAGCGGCGGATGGAGGACATCCGCCGGCTGGCGCAGGAGATCGCCACGATGGACGGCGCGCCGCCCCAGAGCTCCGCGCAGCGCCCGGCGGACGACGGGCTGCTGCGCATCGGCGCGCTGACGATCGACCGCGGGCGGCACCAGGCGACGTTCAACGGGCGGGCGCTGCGCCTGACCCCGATCGAGTTCGCGCTGCTCTGCTGCCTCGCCGAGTCGCAGGGGCGCGTCGTCGCCTACGAGGCGATCGTGCAGCGCACCCACGGCCTGCACGTCAGCGACGACGAGGCCCAGGCGCTGCTGCGCTCGCACGTCCACAACCTGCGGCACAAGATCGACCCGGCCTACATCGTCGGCGTGCGCGGCGCCGGCTACATGCTCGAGGTGCCCGCGCCGGAGGGGTGAGCGGCGCTTCTCAACAATTCCTCGATCTAGGCTGGACACACATCCACGACCGTTCGTGGTACAACTGTAGCCGGTGGCCCTATGCCGCCGGCTCGCCTGTTGGTACGGCAGCGGGCATCGCAACTGAGAGGCAGCACTATGCGACTACGTACGACTCATGCCGCTCAGGCACTGGTGGAGACAGCGCTCGCTCTGACGCTGATCTTCTTCCTCCTCGTGGCAGCCGTGGATGTCGGAATGATCTTCCTCGACCTCCAGGGTCTGCACAACGCCGCCCAGGAGGGTGCCTCCTACGGCAGCCGCTTCCTGGTTGTCGACTCGCTAGGCGTCGCCCAGCTGGACGAAGACGGCATCCGCCAGCGGGTGCGCTTCGTCTCCGGCGATAACGGCGGCATCAACTTCGTCGACATGCTCGACCTGAACAGCGATGGTATACCCGACGTCATCGACTCGGACGGCGACGGCATCCTCGACACGCCGCAGATCAACCCCGAGACCGGCCGCCCGGTCATCGAGGACTACATCCAGATCGACGCGGTGTACGATGCCAACGGCGACGGTGACCCGACCAACGACGGGGACGGGATCGAGGACAACGTGCCGGGCGGCGGCGACCGCACCACGCCCTGTCCGAGCCTCGCTGATCCGGACAACAAGTGCTACGTTCGGGTCGTGGTGCACGCCGACTACAAGGTGGTGTTCCCGATCACGGTCTTCGGCAAGGAGGTGCCGCTGCACTCGACCTTCTACATGCCGATCCGCGCTGGGTTCACCCAGGCCGGTGCGCCGACCATGACCCCGGACGTGATCACCAACACGCCGACGCCGACGCCGACGCCGACGGACACGCCGAAGCCGTCGAAGACGCCGGAGCCGACGGCGACGCACACGCCGACGCGGACGAACACGCCGACGCGGACGCCGACTCGGACGCCGACGAACACGCCGACTCGGACGCCGACGAACACGCTCTGCCCGGTGAACGTCTGTACGCCGACGCCGACGCGGACGCCGACGAACACGCCGAAGCCGACGAACACGCCGACGCTGACGCCGACGCGGACGCCGACTCGGACGCCGACGAACACGCCGACTCGGACGCCGACGAACACGCTCTGCCCGGTGAACGTCTGTACGCCGACGCCGACGCGGACGCCGACGAACACGCCGAAGCCGACGAACACGCCGACGCCGAAGCCGACGAACACGCCGACGCTGACGCCGACGCGGACGAACACGCCGACGCCGAAGCCGACGAACACGCCGACGAACACGCCGAAGCCGACGAACACGCCGACGATGACGCCGAAGCCGACTCGGTCCGGCACGTAGCGCACCACCTCCGGCGCCTCCCTCGGCTAGGCTGGGGAGGTGCCGGAGCCGCCTAGCTGGCCCCCCGCTCCTGTACGCAGGAGCGGGGGTTTCTCTTTGTGTCACGGTGTGTGCGCCGCGTCAGCGGTCGTAACGCCTGCCAACGGCCCTTCGACACTGCCGAAGCCGGATCTCAGCGTGCTGTGAGCGGCATGCTATGGAGCCCGCGCGCCTGCGGCACTACTATTGATGGACACGGCGGGCGCGGTGGTCGGGTCGCGGGTGGCTCACCTCCCCCGGAACCTCTGCGCCCGCCGCTCCGTCTCTCCAGCGAAGGGTGGAGGGCGGCCTCCTATGCGCCTCCCTCCCTGGACCCCGCTAGGTCTCGCTTGGGCAGCTCGCTGCCGAGCGAGAAGGAAGGTGCCACATTGCGCGACAATACGTATCTGCGATATCGCGTTGTTCCGCTGGCCTTGGCGCTCGCGCTGATCCTCGCCGGCTGCGGCGCGCTCGCTGGTGGATCGGCGTCCGGCAGCGCGACTGAGCTCCCCACTCAGGCCCCTACCGAGGAGCCGTCTCCCCTGCCGCCCAGCCCGGCGCCCGAGGGCGAGCCCACTCCTCCGCCGTCACCGGACGCGGCGGAGCCCACTCCTCCGCCAACGCCGAGCGACAGCCCGACGGCCGGGCTGCCGGCCGGCAGCCGCATCCTCCCGGCCACGGTCCCCTGGGTGCGGATCGGGAACCAGGCGTACGCGCTACGAGCCGGCGACCAGGCGCTCGACCTGACGCTCGGCGAGCAGTTCTACCCGCCGGCCACGGCGGCGACGTCTCCCGACGGCAGCCGGATCGCCTTCTCGGATAGCGCCAGCACGCCGCGCAGGCTGGTGGTGCTGAACGTCGCAGTCGAGACGGGCGAGCCGGAGGTCATCACGCTGCCGCCCGACGAGCCGGGCGACGCGACCGAGGGGGTGTTCGCGCCCGACAGCGCCGCGATCGCCTACACGCTGCTCGGCGTGGACACCTGGCAGCTGCGCGTGGCCGACCTGCGGAGCGGCGCCGAGCGCACTCTCGCGGAGGGGCCGACGGTCGCACAGGGGCCGGGCCACCTGCCGCTCGTGCCGCTGCCCGTGGCGTGGACGCCGGCCGGCCTGATCGTGCAGCGGGTGCTCTGGGCGACGGATGCCCCGGCGCAGGCGGTGGCGCTGATCGACCCGCTCGACGGCGCCCTGCGCGCCGAGGTCGCGATCGAGCACCTGGCGATCGCGCCGGCGCCCGGCGGCACGCAGGTGGCGCTGGTGACCGGGATCGCGCCGATCGGCGAGGCGCCGCGGCAGGGGGTGCGCGTGGTCGACCTGCAGAGCGGCGCCGAGCGGGAGCTACTGCCCGAGCAGAGCGCGCAGGTGCGCGGTGTGCGCTGGTCGCCCGATGGAGCCATGGTGCTCGTGTCCAGCGGCACGACCTGGAATGACCCGGTCACAAGCCTGCGGGTCATGAACGCCGACGGGAGCGGCGAGCAGGTGGTGGAGTTCGGTGCGCAGGGCCTCGCCCTGGAGCTGCGCGACATCGCGTGGGCCGATGAGCAGACCCCGCTGGTGCTGGTGTTGGATCAGCAGGCGGGGCAGGTGCAGCTGCACGCGCTGCCGGTGACCTCGTTCGACGCCTCCGGCCTGCGCCTGCTCGGCGAGTTTCCGGCGCCGGAGAACGCCGGCGAGACAGTCGACATCCTGTACGTGCCGGGCTAGGCCGCTGGCGGTGGGGCATCGGGGGTGTGCGAGAGCGAAGGCCTCGCGCACCCCTTTCGCATTCCTGCAGCGGGCGTCAGGACGATGCCGCCAGCCGGGAGATGAGCGCCGGGAGCTCGGTGAGGCTGGCGATCTGGTGGAAGTCGCGCCGGGTGAGCGCCTCGTCCGGGATGACCTCGTGGGCCCAGGTGACGTGGTACGGCACATAGACCGCGTGGCCGCCGAGCGCCAGCACCGGCAGGATGTCCGAGCGCATCGAGTTGCCGACCATCAGGAACCGGGATGGATCGATCCCGCGCGCCGCGAGCAGGGCGCGGTAGGCCGCCTCGGTCTTCTCGCTCACGATCTCGACGTGGGCGAAGTGCTGCGCGAGGCCGGACTTGGCGATCTTCGTCTCCTGCTCGAACAGGTCGCCCTTGGTGATCAGCATCAGCCGGTAGTCGCGCGCCAGCGCCGGGATCACCTCTTCGACCCCGTCGATCAGCTCGATCGGCGAGCTGAGCATCCCGCGGCCGAACTCGATAATCTGCCGGATCTCGTGGGCGGTGACGCGGCCGCGGGTGAGCTCGATCGCCGTCTCGATCATCGAGAGCGTGAAGCCCTTGATGCCGTAGCCGAAGTGCTGCAGGTTGCGCAGCTCGATCTCGTACAGCTCCTGGCCGGTCCAGGGGCGGCTGAGGTAGGGCGCCAGGAGGTCGCGGAATCGCTCCTGGGTCATCACGAACAGGGTCTCGTTGTGCCACAGGGTGTCGTCCGCGTCAAAGGCGATGACATCTAGCATTGGCTCAGGTTTCCGCAAGGTGTTTGCGCGGCAGCCAGCGGCCGGCGCCCTAGGCTGCCGCAGCGCGTTCTGCTCCGGGCCTCCCCACGGGAGGACGCGCGTGCTATCATATCACTGGACTTGCGCGGTGCGGTGCTGCGGCACCTCCCGCGGATAGGTGTGGAGGGCCTGAGGCCTTCCAGGGTTAAAGAAAAGATTCGGGGAGGCGAAGGCCTTCCACGGGCGCTCTTTCAGCCGGGAGGTGTGGAGGGCTGCAAGCCCTCCACGAACTATTTTTCCACGCACTGTCGCGACGCAGTCGCGGCGGAGCGGCCGTAGAAACTGTAGAGGCGCGCTTGCGCGCCGGAAAGAACAGAGCGATGAGCGAGACGAAGAACCTCGAGGTGGCGACGCTGGGCGGCGGGTGCTTCTGGTGCCTGGAGGCGGTGTACGACGAGCTGCGCGGCGTCGAGAAGGTGGAGTCCGGCTACGCCGGCGGCCACACGCCGAACCCGACCTACCGCGAGGTGTGCACCGGAACCACCGGCCACGCCGAGGTGGTGCAGATCACCTACGACCCGCGGGAGATCAGCTACCGCGATCTGCTGGACGTGTTCTTCACCATCCACGACCCGACGACGCTGAACCGCCAGGGAGCCGATATCGGGCCGCAGTACCGCTCGATCATCCTGTACCACACGCCCGAGCAGCGCGCGGCGGCCGAGGCGGCCATCGCGGAGCTGACGGAGGCGAAGATCTGGCCCGACCCGATTGTGACCGAGGTCGTGCCGTTCAGCGTCTTCTACAAGGCCGAGGACTACCACCAGAACTACTTCGCGAACAACCCGAACCAGCCGTACTGCCGGCTTGTGGTGGCGCCCAAGGTGGCCAAGGCGCGCCAGAAGTACATCGAGCGGCTGAAGCGATAGAGGGGCACGCCTTCCTGTGCCCCTCTCGCACTGCCGCCGTTACGGCGCGGGCGGGAACTGGGCGCTGCCGCTGACCTGGGCGCCCTCGGCCCAGACGATCCCGCTGTCGGTGATCGTGTTGCCGTAGATATCGGTGACGCGCAGCGTGACGGGGCCGCTGCCGAGGCCGGAGAAGGCCACGAAGTAGTTGTACGTCTGGCGCTCGAGCTCCTGGAAGGCGCCGCCCCCGATCTGCGCCTCGACCTTGTAGATCGGGTTGCGGTGGTTGCGGATCTGCACCGCCGTCCACCACGGGTTGCTGCCCTCTTTGAAGCGGTAGACGATCGGGCCGCTGAGCTCCGGGCTGAGCAGCCGCCAGGTGATCGGGACGCGGCCGGCCGAGAGCGCGGCGATGCGCTCGAATGCCTGCGGGCTCAAATCCACATCGCCCGCCGCGCACTCCGGGCAGCGGTCCACCACCCGGACGACCACCGAGCCGCGCGGCCCGGTGACCTCGATGTAGGCGCCGCAGAGCATCGAGCCGTGGTAGTCGGGCGTGTTCAGCGCGGCAACCATCAGGTCGTCGGGCGAGGGGTCGAACGAGCAGTTGCCGCTGCCGTCGGCGGCGTAGTAGGTCCCTTCGCCGCTGTGGACGGCGTTCGGGTCGAAGGGCAGCGGCAGCGACGGCGGCAGCGGCGGGGGCGGGGTGACTTCGGAGACGATGACGGCGAACACGCCCGGCAGGTAGACCGGGTACTCCTCGGCCTTCTCGCCGGGCTCCACAGGTGATGCGGGCTGCGCCGCGCTGGCCGGTGATGCCAAGAGCGCGAGCGCCAGCGTGAGAGTGATGCGGAATAGTGTGCTCATGGCGCGAGTGTATCACGCGGCGGCGGCGCTGAGGATTACAGCTTGATCGCGGCTGTGAAGCGTCCCCTATGAGGTCAGCGCGGCGGCCGCGGCGCGCACCTCGGCGGCGGACAGGGGCAGGACGCCGGGGATCAGCGCGTTGATCGCTTCGAGCGCCGCAGCTGCGGCCGGCTCATCGCCCCTGGCCCGCGCGCGGTGGCCCGAGCGGCAGTGGGCGGCGATCTGCCGGTGGCGCTCGTCGGCCGCGTCGTAGCGCGGCAGCGCCAGGCGCGCGATCACATGCGGCGCGATCTGCGTCTCCACCATGCGCCGCTCGACGAACAGCCGCGCGGGGGCGGAGCTGAGCACCCCGCAGACGAAGTAGGCCTCGTCGGCGCTGTCGCAGGCGATCTGCATCAGCTTCTCGTGCGGTATCACCGGCCGCCCCTCCTGCGAGCCGACGGGGCCCGGCTCGACGACGGCGCAGCGGAACGTGGTGGCGATGTAGCGCCAGACGACTTTGTAGGGCGCGAACGTGTAGGCGCCGATGCGCTGGCAGGTGTAGAAGGCGTCCTGCTGGAAGCGCCGCTCCCAGCCCGCGAAGCCGCGTCGCTCGGAGAGCGCCTCCCGGAACTGCTCCAGGTAGGCGTAGGTGCGCGGCGCCCGCGCCCGCAGCTCCTCCGGGGGCACGGCCGCCATGCGGCTCGCGGCGGTGTGCGGGCAGAGCACCAGCGCCCGGCTGGCGCTCGACCAGCCCGCCACGTCCCGGCCGCGCAGCAGCGGGAAGACGTACTCCGGCTCGATCACCGCCTCGACCGCTGCGACGCCGCGGCGCGCCTCCCCGGCCAGGTTGCGCACCCGCAGCAGCCCATCCGGCAGCTCCTCGATCAGCTCGACATAGAAGACACCGTTGGCGCCGCCAGTGAACATGCCGGTGCGGGCGCGGTAGGCGCACGTCCCGGTGAGCCGCTCGAGCAGGGCGATCACCGCCGGCGGCCCGTCGGCCCAGGGCGACGCGGGATCGTCGGGGTCGGAGGGCACGGCCTGGCCGCTGCTGATCGTGACCGCGGCGCGCACCTGCGCCAGATCCCACGTCTCGGGCAGGGCCGCCTGCCGCCCGGCCGGCTGCCAGCGGCGGTAGGTCGCCGGCCAGCGGGTGGGCCGCCCGGCCTGGAGGAACAGCGCGGCGGGCCGGGCGCCAGCGCCGGCGAAGGGCCGCACGGCCACCAGGTCATCGACCTGCAGCACCCGCAGCGGCGCCTGGTCCGGGCCGAGGCGCAGGCGGCGGAACCCGCGGCCATTGAGCGACGACTTGAAGAGGCTCTGCGGCAGCAGGAAGCCGAGCAGCCCGCCCGGCGCCCCGTAGCGGCGGCAGGCGGCGTAGGTGAAGAGCGCGGCGACGTCCTCTTTGCTGAAGGCCTTCTGCCGGCCGCGCAGCGCGAACAGGCCCAGCTCGCCCCACAGGTGCTGGCAGCGCGCGCGGTAGGCCGGCGGCAGGTACTCCCAGTTGACCCACGGCGGGTTGCCGACGACCAGATCGAATGGCCCGGCGAGCGCGCCCCCGGGCACATCGAACGGGACTGGCCCGTCGCTCGGCCGGCCGGGGTCGAGCCCGTCGCCCAGGTAGACTGGCAGCTCGATGGGCTCGTCGAAGGCGACGAGCTCCCGCGTGGCGAGCTCGGCCAGGGCGAGGAGCAGGCTGGCGCGCGCCGCGTGCACCGCGAGCGGGTCTATGTCGATCCCCACGACGCCCCGCACGCCCGCGCGCAGCAGGTCGGCGCCGGTCGCGCCCTGCTCGCGCGCCGCTGTGACCAGCCGCGTCAGCGCGGCGGTGAGGAAGACCCCCGAGCCACAGGCCGGGTCGATCGCGCGCGGCAGGCCGCCGTTCGGCCCGCGCAGCTCCCAGAGCGTCTCGACGACGTAGGCGGCGAGCCAGGGTGGCGTGTAGTAGGCGCCGAGCGCGTGGCGCAGCTGCTTCGGGAGCATCCGGTGGTAGGCGGCGCGCAGATCGTGGCGGGCGGCGGTCTCCGGTGCCTCGCGCCAGGCGGCGGCGATCTCGGCGCGGAGGAGCTCCCAGATCTCGGGCGGCAGCGCGTAGCCGGTGAAGTCGAACAGCTCCGCGCCGCCGTCATTGGTCACGCCGAGGTGCGCGAAGGCGCGCGGCGCGAGGAGGCTCGCCACGAGCGCGGGCACATCGCCGAGCGGGAGCGCCGCAGGGTCGCCGGCGGGGCTGGGGGGCGCGGAGCGCAGCGCGCCGAGCGCCGCGGCTGCGAGGAGGCGCGTGCGAAAGACGAAGCAGCACTCGGCGGCGTACAGCAGCGCCGGCAGGTCCAGGCTATGCGGGTCCAGGCCGTACGGAGCGGCGAGCTGCCGGAGATCGGGCGCGCGCTTGCGGCCCGGCGGCCCGTGGGTGCGCTCCCAGTGCTCGCGCCAGGCGTGGAAGCGCGCCGCGTGCGCGTGGCCCTGTGCGGCGCGGATCTGCTCGTACAGCGCGGCGGTGAGGCGGGCTCGGTCGGCGCTGCGGCCGCCGTCCAGGCGCGTGGAGTGTCGCATTGCCGCGCCAGTATACTCGATCCTGGCGCGCCGGGCGCGGCCCTTTGTGTTTCGGGCTTTTGGAACAGAGCTATCCGCCGGAAGGGCCTGGCGCCCGCGTCAGCCACGCCGCGCATGTGCTACGATCGGCGCGGACAAGCACGCTGAACGGGTCTGGAGCAAGGGCAGGGGGGCAAGCAGATGTACTTCGTCCACGCGCCTGTGATCTGGGAGCGCTTCCCGGCGCTGGTGCCGGGGCTGCTGCTGGTGGAGGGGGTCGACGCGCAGGCCGGCGTCGACGCGCACATCGAGCCGCTGCTGGCGCGCGCGAAAGAGCGCCTGGCGGCGGTTTCGGCCGAGTCCGAGCTGGCGGAGGTGCAGGCCTGGCGGCGGGCCTACGCGCAGATGGGGATGAAGCCGACGCAGTACCGCTCGGCGGCGGAGGCGCTGCTGCGGCGCTTCCGCAGGGAGGGCGCCCTGCCGCGGCTGCACCCGCTGGTGGACCTGTGCAACGCCGCCTCGCTCGCGTTCGCGCTGCCTGTCGCTGTGTTCGACCTGGCGGGCGTGGCGGAGTACATCGAGGTGCGGCCGGCGCGCGGCGACGAGGAGTACCTGGCGTTCAGCGGCGAGGTGGAGCGCCCGGAGCCGGGCGAGGTGATCTTCGCCGACGCGGCGGGCCAGGTCCACGCCCGGCGCTGGACGTTCCGCCAGAGCCGGCGCTCGGCGGTGAGCGATACGACGCGCCGGGCGCTGATCGTCAGCGAGGGGCTGCACGCCGGGGCGGCCGCGGACGTTGCGGCGCTGATCGACACCCTGGAGGCAGCGATCACGTCCGTCTGGGGGCCGCCCGCCGGCCGGGCAACGCTCAGCGCCGAGTCGCCGCGCTGGGACCTGCCGGATGCCTCTGGCGCGGCCAGGTAGCTTCTGAGACACAGAACGAGGTGTGGAGGCCGCAGGGCACTCCACACCTCGTAGAGCCCCGATCGCCTCTAGCGGTCGAGGCGCACCGCCGCGCCCTGCTCCGCGCTGCGGTAGATCGCGTCGACGATCTCCGTCACCTGGAGCGCCTGCTCGGCGCGCACGATCGGCTGGCGCCCCTCGAGGATGGCGTTCACGAAGTCGGCGGCCTGCACGTCGCCGGCCTTGTCGTTCTCGCCCGGTATCCAGTCCGGCTTCCAGGTGGTCAGCATCCCGTGCTTGGCCTTGTTCACGCTGAGCGGGAAGACCTCCAACCCCGCCTCGGTGCCCGAGAGCGAGATCGTCTCGCGCGACTCGGGGATGTTGAGCGCCCAGGAGCACTCCAGCAGCATCGACGCGCCGTTGTCGAAGCGCACGAAGGCGGCCACCTGGTCCTCGACAGAGAACTCCTGGTAGTTCCACTGCCCCCAGACGTTGACGTTGGGCGCCTTGCCGAGATGCTGCGAGAGGCTGGCGCACACCTCGACCGGCCGGGGGTTATCCATCAGCCACAGCGCGGTGTCGAGCAGGTGGACGCCGTAGTCGATCATCGCGCCGCCGCCCTGGATATCCTTGTGGATGAAGGTGCCCCAGGAGGGGATGCCGCGGCGGCGCAGCGCCTGGACGCGGACCATGTACACCCGCCCCAGCTCCCCCGAGTCCACCACGCGCCTGGCGGCGCGGACGTTGGCCATGTGGCGGTAGTGGAAGGCGATGCTCAGGATCTTGCCGGAGCGGTTGGCGGCGTCGATCATGGCGCGCGCCTCGGCCGGGTCGGTCGCCATCGGCTTCTCACACAGCACGTGCAGGCCGCGCTCGAGCGCGGCGATCGAGGCCGGGGCGTGGAACTTGTTCGGCGTGCAGACCACCACGGCGTCGAGCTCTTCCTTCTCGAGCATCTCCTGGTAGTCCGTGTAGACCCGCGGGATGTCGAACGTGCGCGCCGCGGCGCCCACCGACGTGGCCGAGACGTCGGCGGCGGAGACGAGCTCGACATTCGGGTTGCGCTTCAGGCAGGGCAGGTGGCGGTTGTGGGCGATGGAGCCGGTTCCGATGACACCGAAACGTAGGAGTGACATGGTGGTTGCGATGCTCCTGTGTTGGGGTCTTTCCGGGGAGGGCGCCCCGGGATCGTGTTCCTCCAGAGTGGTTCGGAATGGGCCAGGCCCCTCCGAACCACTCTTTCTACCGCCGCTCCGCCGCGATAAGTGACGGCAGAGCGGGGAGGTTCGAGAAGTGCTGCGGCTCTCTGAGGAGCGCAGCCCCCGACACTACGCCTCCAGGCTGTCGAGGCGCACCGCCGCGCCGCTCGCGGCGGACTTGTTGGCGGCCTCCATGAGCCGGGTCAGGTCGAGCGCGGCCTGGATGTTCTCCGTCCCGGTGGTGCCGCGCTGGATGTGCTCGACCCACTGGGCGAACGCGCTCGGCCGGTCGGGGGGGATGGGCTGCTCGGTCCAGTCGCCGTCGGCGGTCTTCAGCAGCAGCTTCGGCTCCGGCGTGCCGAAGAGCAGGCTGCCGCCGGTGCCGTGCAGCTCGATCGTGAACGGCGAGGCGGGGTTCACGAAGCCGGCCTCGACGATCCCCAGCGCGCCGCTCGGGTAGCCGAGCGTGACGACGGCGTTGTCCTCCACCGCGCGCCCCGTGACGTAGCCGAAGCGCGCGCTGACGGTCTCGGGGAGGCCGGCGAACAGGCGCGCCAGGTACATCGGGTGGCAGCCGAGGTCGATCAGCGCGCCGCCGCCGCACTGCTCGAGGTCGTAGAAGTGCGGCGGCAGCCAGCCGTCCGGGTTGCGCTCGGTGCGCAGCGCGCCGTTGTGCGACAGCCGGGTGCGCACGAGGGTCAGGTCGCCGAGCTTCCCGGCGGCGATCAGGGCGCCGATCGCCTCGGTGTAGCCGGCGTAGAGGCGCGGGAGCGAGACGATCAGCTTCACGCCGGCGCGCTCGACGGCGGCGACGATCTGGTTGGCCTCGGCGAGGGTCGGCGCGAGCACCTTCTCGGTGAAGATGTGCTTGCCGGCCTCGGCGGCGGCGACCATGACATCGCGGTGCATGTTCGTCGGCGTGTCGACGATCACGGCGTCGATGTCGGGGCGCGCGAGCACGGCGGACAGGTCCTCGAAGAACGGGACGCCAAGCTGCTCGGCGGCCTTGCGGCCGCGCTCGGGCAGCTCGTCCCACACGGCGGCGATGGTGACCTCGGGGTGCTCCTGAGCCTGGCGCGTGTAGTCCCACGCGTGGACGTGCCAGTAGCTCAGCATGGCGATGCGGATCATAGGGGCTGGGGTGCCTTTCTTCGTCAAGAAAAGGGGCGTATCGCAATACGCCCCTTCTTACACACGTGCACACATCGCAGTATCATACCGCACTTTGGGCGGGCTGTGGCTGCGGTTCTGCTACACCTCTCCGCGCAGCATCGCGAGCAGCCGGCCGAGCACCGCCTCGCCGTCGGCGCGCAGGGCGTTGTGCTGGTGCTCGTTCGTCACCCAGACCCGGCAGCCGGCGATCGTCGCGGCGGTCTCCTCGGAGAAGGCACGCTCGACGTACATGTCGTCGTAGTACACGGCCGCGGCGACGGGGACGGTGTTGGCGCGCAGCCGCGCCACATCGTAGAGCGGCGGCCACCCGTCGTACTCCGCCAGGAGCTCGGCGGCCGCGCGCATCGGCTGGAGCGCCGGGTCCAGCTCGAACATCCAGGGGTAGATCATCTCGCCGGTGAAGAGCAGCGGGCGCCCGGGGGCCGGCTCGAACTCCGGGTACTCGGCGCGCACGCGCTCGGCGGCCCAGCGCGACGCGGCGCCCTGGCAGTAGATGCTCTCGTGCAGGATGGCGTAGATCGGCCGCCCGGCGAACGAGAGCGCCTCGAGCGCGCCGCGCAGGAAGGTCTCGCTGAGCTCGGCGCCGTCCGGCCCCTCGACGAACGCCTCTTCGAGCAGGTAGTGGACCGACTCGAAGCCGTCGCTCGCGCCGAACGCCATACCGAGCTGCTGGAAGCGGCGCGGCGTCAGCGGGCTGCCGTCCGGCAGGCGCACGTCGTGCTCGGCGAGGTAGGCGGCCACCGCGCCGGCGCGCTCCTGGTCGCCGGGGTAGCGCTCGAAGTAGCGGCGGTTCTGCGCGAGCACGCGCCGGTAGGTCGCGCGGTAGACCTCCTCGGCGCTGGCGGTGAGCGGGGGCAGGCCGCCGGTGATCATCACCTCGCGCAGCCCGGCCGGCGCGATCGACAGGTAGGTGACGGCGCAGAAGCCGCCGTAGCTCTGGCCGAGGATGCTCCACGGCACGTCCGGGCCGGCGAGCTCGGCGCGGATGAGCTCGGCGTCGCGCACGATCGAGTCGGCGCGGAAGTGCTTCAGGTAGTCGGCCTGGGCGGCGGCGTCCCCGCGGCGGGCGAGGGTGCGGTGCGTGACCGGCGTGCTGCGCCCCGTGCCGCGCTGGTCGAGCAGCAGCACGCGGTAGTCGGCGGTGGCGCGCCTGATCCAGCCGCTGCGGCCGGTGGGGCGCGGCGACTTGCCGCCCGGGCCGCCCTGGAAGAAGACCAGCCAGGGCAGGTGCGAGCTGTCGGCGCCGGCGGCCGTCACCTCGCGGGCGAAGACGGTGATCTGCTCGCCGTCGGGCCGCGCGTGGTCCAGCGGGACGGTGAACTCGTGGTCTACCAGCGTCAGGCCGGGGATGCGGTGGACGATCGGGGCCATGGTGCGCCAACCTCCGCGGAGCGCGTGAACGTGGCGCAGAGGGTAGCACCAGGGCGGCGGGATGTCAAACGGGATCCACGGAGGGAGATCCACGGAGGGCACGGAGGGCACGGAGGGGCCATGGAGGGGCGCAGCGTGCTGCGCCCCAACGGGATCCACGGAAGGCACGGAGAGCACAGAGGGGCTATGGAGGGGCGCGGCGATCCACCGGGTGGGCGCGCCTCACACCCCCGCGCCGGGCACGTCGAAGCCGGCCTGGCGGTAGGCGCGCAGCGTCAGGAGGGCGCCGGTCGTGACGACGCTGCGGTACTCGCACTCGACCGCCGGGCTGATCGGCGGCCACCCGATCGGCCAGCCGCCGTCCTCCCGCTGGGCGGCCTGAAGCAGGCGCAGCTGCTCCTGCAGCACCTCGTCGCTGAAGAGCGGGCGCAGCGGGCTGTCCGGCGTCGGCGCCCAGTCGAGCGGGCGGTGGACGTAGCCCTCGGCCGCCGGGTCCGTCTCCACGACGCCAGCGGCCGCGATGCGCTCGCGGATGCGCTGCAGCTCCCGCCCGGCGCGCTCGCGGTCCGGCGCGTGCGCGAGGAAGGTGACGATCGCCATCAGGTCGTGGAACTCGGTGGTGTCGCTGGCCTCGATCGTCCGCCAGCAGTAGTCGCTGGCGCGCTCGAGCCACGGGGTGCGGACGCCGTGCTTGTGGAGCAGCCCGGCGATCGCCGCCGTCGGGTTGATCGCGGCCGGCGGGTCATCGGGGGCGCGCCACCAGGGCGCGTGCGGGTAGGCGTTGGCCGTGGGCAGGCTGAACGGGACGCCGCCCTCGGGCCGGGTGATCGCCGGCAGGAACTCGCAGACGCGCGCGACCATCGGGTCGTCGAAGGCGTCCACGGCGTCGAGGATTCGCAGCGCGACCTCGACGTCGATCGGCTGGCTGTGCGGCGTGCGCTTGTCCGGCTCGAGGGCGTTGCCGAAGCCGCCGTCGTCGTTCTGGTAGGCGCGCAGCGCGGCGAGCACTGGCCCCTTCGGGCCGCCGGCGAAGTGGTAGGCGAACAGGTGGCGGTCGATCAGGCGGGCGTTGGCCCAGATGAACTGCTGCGCGCGCTCGAGCTGGCTGGTCATAGGCACCTCTTCCGAATGCTGTCCACACCCTGAGCATACCAGCCGAACGGTGACAGCTGCCTGTCACCATTCGCGGTAGCGCTCGGCGAGCTCGCGGCCGATGGCGGCCAGGCGGCGGCGCAGCTCGGGCGGCGAGTGGACGGTGACGTCGGCGCCGAGGCCGGCGAACAGGCGCGCGAACCACTCCAGCTCGGAGGGCGGGCAGCGGAAGCGGAGCGTGCCGCTGCCGTCCTCCGCGTAGACGATCTGCGCGCCGATGTGCGGCTCGGACTCGATCGCCGCCGCGCCGCGCGGCGTGAGAGACACGCTGACCTCGGGGTGGGACTCGTGGCCGTAGGGCGTGGGCGCGGGGACGGGGACCTCGGACAGCCAGGCGGGCGCGGGCGCGAGCGACAGGATGCGGTCGACGCGGTAGAGGCGCTCCTCCTCGCGCTCGTAGCTGTAGGCGCGGCAGTACCAGAGGCCGCCCTGGCTGAGCACCTGGCGCGGCAGCAGGTGCTGCACCGAGCGGCGCTCGGCCGAGCGATACTCCACGCGCACCCACGCGCCGCGGCTCGTGGCCTCGACGAGGTCGGCGAGGAACGGCGCGCGCGCCGGGCGGCTGGGGATCTCGACGGCGACGCTCGCCAGCAGCTGCTCGATGTCCGGGCGCTCGTGGGCCGGCAGGAGCGTCTCCAGCTTGGCGGCCAGCGAGGCGCGCTCGCGGGCGAAGGGCGCATCGGACAGCTGGGCGATCGTGCGCAGCCCGAGCAGCAGCAGGAACGCCTCGCCGGGGCTGAGCGGCAGCGGCGGGAGGCGGTAGCCGTCCGGGAGGGAGTAGCCGCCGCCGGCCCCTTCGCGGGCGATCACCGGCACGCCCATCTCGCACAGCGCCTGGATGTCGCGCAGCACCGTGCGGCGCGAGACCTCGAAGTGGCGGGCGATCTCGCCGGCGGTGCGCGGGCGCTCCTGGAGCAGGAGCAGCGTGGCGGTCATGCGCTCGAGTCGGTTCATGGCGCTGTCTGTGAGGGCGGCAGCGGCAGGCAGATCGAGAAGGTGCTGCCCCGGCCCTCGGAGCTCTCCACCGCGACCGTGCCGCCGTGGAGGGACACGATCTCCTTGACGACGTACAGGCCGAGGCCCATGCCGCCGATCGTCTGCGACTCGGCGTTTCCGGCCCGGAAGAAGCGCTGGAACAGGTTCGGGAGCGCGTCGGCCGGGATGCCGATCCCCTCGTCTGCGACGCTCACGCGCGCCAGCCCGTCGCGCTGCTCGACCGTGACCCGCACGGCTCCGCCGGCCGGGCTGTACTTCAGGGCGTTGCTCACCAGGTTCTGCAGCACCTGCTCGAGCCGCAGCGCGTCGCCCACGATCATCAGCGGGGCCGCGCGCGTCTCGAACAGCAGGGTGTGGCGCTCGGCCGTCGGCTGGATCTCCTCGACCACCCGCCGGGCGAGGTCGCTGAGGTCGAGCGGCGCGACGTCGAGCTGGAGCCCGCCCTGCTCGAGCCGGGCGATGTCGAGCAGGGAGTTGATCATCGTGCTGAGGCGCTGGGCTTGGGCGGCGATCACCGCGGTGGAGCGCCGGTCGCGCTCGCTGAGGTGCCCCTCGCGGGCGGCGCGGCGCTCCAGGAGCTGCGCCTGGCCCAGCAGCGAGGTGATCGGCGTGCGCAGCTCGTGTGCGGCCACGGAGAAGAGCATGTCGCGCAGGCGCACGGCCTCCTGGGCGGTCTGGTAGAGGCGGGCGTTGTCGATCGCGAGCGCCGCGCGCCGGGCCAGCTCCTCGGCCAGCTCGAGGTCGGCCTGCTGGTAGGCCGGGCCGGAGATGCGGCCGAGCGACAGCGCGCCGAGCGTGCGGTCGCGCAGCTTGAGCGGGACGATGATCATGCTGCGGAAGATGCCGATCTGGCGCAGGAGCCGCAGGTGCTCCCGGTTGCGGGCGTACCGCTCGACGAGGGATGGCTCGAGCTCGCTGAGCAGCTGGGGCCTCCCGCTGCGCCAGGTGTCGGCCAGGGGACCCAGCAGGTCGGGGATGGGCGGGAACCGGCGCGTCTGCTCGAAGAACAGCGCCTCGCGCGACGGATCGGCATGGGCGACCGCGATCCGCTGGAGCTGCTCGTCCTCGTCCAGCAGGTCGACGACGCAGATCTCGGCGATCGCCGGGACCGCGTGCCTGGCGAGCCGCTGCAGCCGCGTCCGGAAGTCGAGGGTCTCGAACAGCAGGAAGTCCGCTTCGGCGAGGAAGGCCAGCCGCCGGCTGGCGGCCTCGGCCTGAGCGCGGGCCTCCTCGGCGGCGGCGGCGGCCTGCTGGGCGCGCGCTCGCTCCTGCTGCTCGGCGCGGTACAGGCGGCTGTTGTCGATCGCCAGCGCGACGCGCCGGGCCAGCACCTCGGCGATCGCGACATCCTCAGGTGTGTAGCGGCGCCCGCCGCGCCTGGTGGCGAGCGTCATCGACCCGATCAGGTGCTGGCGCACGCTCAGCGGCACGCACAGGTAGGACTCGACGCGCAGCTCGTCCAGCGCGGGGACGCGCGAGGCGTCGGGGCAGAACTCGGTCTCGTTGCTGCGCAGCACCCGCGCGACTCCCGCGGCGCCCTTCGGGTCGAGCGGCGCTGTGCGGCTCAGCTCCTTGAGCCGCTGCTCCTCGGCCTGATCGATATGAGCGAGGGCGACCAGCCGGACGGTGCGCTGCTCATCGAGGACGTTGACGGCGCACCAGTCGGCGAGAGTCGGCACCACCAGGCGCACCGTACGCCGGATCATCGTCGTCTCGTCCAGGGATGACGCGAGCACGCCGCCCGCGACGGCGAGCAGCTCGAGCGCCGCCTCGGTGTGTCTGCGGGCGCCGGCGCGGCCCTCGCTGTCCCGGAGCGGCTCGCCGGCGCCCGCCTCGCGCAGGGAATCGAGCACGGCGCGCAGCTCATCGAACAGAGCGCGCGCGTCGGGCTGGGCCGCTTCGGGCAGCGCGCCAGCGGCCTGCTGGAGCGCGCCGAGCCGTGCGGCGAGCGCATCCAAGCGCGAGGTCATGTCAGGTAGTGCCAAGGGCCCTCGTGGAATCCTCGGGCGGCCGGCCGTCCAGGGCGGAAGGTGTGCGCCGGATCGTGAAGTGACGGTGAGTGGTGTGAGTGAGCGACATACTACCACAGCGGGGAGCGTTCCACAACCTTGGAGGGGAATATCGCGGAACATCATGGTATACTAAAAAAACGTTATCGATGATCTTGTCGCTTCACGGCATTTCTCCCCTGCGCGCCGCCGCTCCCGTGCCTGCGGCATCACTGCACCCCTCTGCAAACGAAGGGATCATGAGAAGAGCTCTCTCGTTATCGATCGCTGATAACCAGAGCTTTCAGCCGGTTCTCTACACTGCACTCCTGCACCTTGCGGCGCGAACTGTGGGGCTGATAATCAGTATCATCGGTGCGGCGGCGCTCCTCGGCTGGTCGCTCGATCTCGCGCAGCCGCAGCGCGTCGCGCTTGGGCTTCTGGCTCTGCCGCCCAGCACCGCCGCAGGGATTCTGCTCGCCGGTCTGGCGCTTTCGCTGGCCGGGGTCAGCCGGCTCGGGTGGCTGCGCGCGCTGCTGGCGGCGGCCGTCTGCGCGCTCGGCGGGCTGATGCTCATAGATGTTCTGCTGGCCCGCACGGTCTTCCTCGACGCGCTGCTCGTTCCGGAGCAGGCGCGCGCTGAGCTCAGCAGCCCGCTGCCGAATGTGGCGCTCGCGCTGGCGCTGCTCGGCCTGTCACACCTGCTCCTGCTCAGCTCGATCGCCTGGCTCACCGCCGTCGGGCAGGCTGTCGCCGCGTTTGTGGCGCTGAACGGCCTGTACGCGCTCCTCGACACGACGGCGGCCGGCCTCTTCTCCCTCGCCGAGGCAGGCCCTGCTGTGGTGTGGCCGGAGCTGACTCTGATCGCGCTCGGCGTCGGCACCTGTCTCGCCGAGCCGGCGCGCGGCGCGATGAAAGTGCTGACCGGCGGCGGGCCGGGCGGGACCGCGTTCGTCCGGCTGCTGCCGCTTATCGCGCTTGTGCCGCTCGTGCCGGGCGGGCTCCTGCTCCAGGCGTACGCGGCCGGGTGGCGCGTCGCGGGCCTGCTGCCCGCCAGCCTGGCGCTGCTCAACCTCGCGCTGTTCTGGCTGCTCGCCGCGGCGATGGACCGCTACGCCGCGGGCAGGACGCGGGCCATGGCCGAGACCCGCGAGCACGCGATGCGGGCCGAGGTCCTTCTGCGGGCCGCGCGGCGGCTCAACGCCCAGCTGGATGTCAAGACCGTGCTGGAGGCGGTCTGCGACACCGCCCGCGTGGCGTTCGCTGTCCCGTTCGTCACGATCACGCTCGCCGACCCGCAGGGGCGGCGGCTGCTGCCCGGCGCCAGCGCCGGGCTGTCGCCGGTAGCGCAGGCGGCGCTCGGCTCGGTGCCCCGCGCCGAATTCGATGCGCTGGTGGCGGCACACGGCAGCCCGCTGGTCCTCCAGGATCTGCGGCGGCTGCCCGCGGTGCCTAACCGGCGCGCGCTGGAGCTGATCGACGCGCGCACGCTGGTGACGGCGGAGCTGCGCTGGCGGGATACGCTGATCGGCACGCTGACGATCGGAAGCTGCGGCACGGTGCGGCAGTTCTCGCGGCAGGAGATCGAGCTGCTGTGCGGCCTGGCCGACCTGGCGGCGCAGGCGATCGCCAACGCGCGCCTGCACGCCCGCACCGAGGCCCAGGCGCTCGCGAACGCCCACCTCGTGGCCGCCACCGACCGGCGGCTGCGCAAGGTCCACGCGCTGCACGAGATCGACAGCGCGATCCTCACCAGCCGCAGCCGGGACCGGACGCTGGCCACGGTGCTGGAGCAGGCCTGCGCCGAGCTGGACACGCCGGCCGCCCTCGTCTGGCTTGCCGAGCCCGGCACGAGCCGGATGCGCGCCGGCCCGTCGACCGGCACCTACACGAACTGGGACGGGGTGACGCTCGATCTGCGGAACACCCCGCTGCTGTCTCAGGCGGCGTCCACCCGGCAGGCGACCTGGCGGGTCGGCGCGCCGGAGACGCTCGGCGGGCCGCACCTGGTGGCCGAGGACGCCGCGTTCGTGGCGGCGGCGCCGCTGATGGCAAACAGCACGCTGCTGGGGGTGCTGGAGGTGTTCGACCGCACGCCGCGCGAGCCGGACGCCGAGTGGCTCCAGTTCCTGATGACGCTGGCGGGCCAGGCGGCGATCGCGGTGGACTACCTGCGGGCGCTGGAGGACCTGGCGCACGCCAACGAGGCGCTGGTCGCCGCCTACGACTCGACGCTGGCGGGCTGGGCGCGCATGCTGGACCTGCGCGACCACGACACGGCGGGCCACTGCGAGCGCGTCACCGCGCTGACGGTGCGATTGGGGGAGATCTGGGGGCTGCCGGAGTGGGAGCTGACGCAGATCCGGCGCGGCGCGCTGCTGCACGACATCGGCAAGATCGGGGTGCCGGACGCGATCCTGCGCAAGCCCGGCCCGCTCACGCCGGAGGAGCGCGCGGTGATGGAGCAGCACCCGACGTACGCCTACGAGTGGCTCTCGTCGATCGACTTTCTGCGCCCGGCGCTCGATATCCCCTACGGCCACCACGAGCGCTGGGATGGCACGGGCTACCCGCGCGGGCTGCGCGGCGAGCAGATCCCGCTGGCGGCGCGGCTGTTCGCCGTGGTCGACGTGTGGGACGCGCTGACGTCGGACAGGCCCTACCGCGCCGCGTGGTCGCCCGAGCAGGCGCTGGCGTACCTGGAGGAGCACGCGGGCACGCACTTCGACCCGCAGGTCGTCGCGGCGTTCCGCGGGCTGATCGTGACGGGGGCGGAGCGGGAGCTGATGATCGGCCAGCAGGAGCCTTCGCCACAGCAAGCCCCGTCGGGAAGTGTGGAGAGCAAGGCCCCTGCGCGCACCTCCTTTTCGCCGCACTACGGCAAGGCGCCATCGTGAAGCGGCGGGGAGAAGAGATCTCCCCACGATCTCTACCCCCGGCACCCCGCCGAGGCGCATCCCCACCTCGTAACATCTGCTACTATGCGGCCCGCCGGGTCGGCGCGGGCGCCGGGATGCCGATCACATAGAGGACCACCGGCACCTCATCGGCACGGCCCGGCGGCGAGAGGCGCCGCCTCTCCACAGCGCCGCCGGAGCGCGGCTGGACTGACGGCGATAGACCGCGGAGCACATCGCTCCGCAGAAGGAATACGTGTGGAGCCAGAACGCTGGCGGCGCGAGAACCTCGCCGCCATCCGCCGGCGGCTCGAGTGGCTGCGCGGCGAGCCGGACGGCACGCTGCACGACGAGCGCACGAGCCTCCATCACATCCGGGTGATCAAGCACGCCGGGCAGGTGCAGCTCTACTTCGTCGAGCCGGACGGCCAGCTCGCCGGCCCGATGTCGCGCATCGAGCTCGACCGGCCGCTGCATCTGGTGGCGGGCTACACCCAGGCGGCTGTCCTCGGGCTGCTGTGGAACCCGGCGCCGCAGCGCGTGTGCGTGCTGGGCTTCGCCGGGGGCCGGCTGCCGCTCGTGCTGCACCACCACCTCGCGCAGACGCGGATCGACAGCGTCGACCTCGACCCGGCGGTCGGGCCGATCGCGGAGCGCTTCTTCGGCGTGGCGTTCGACGACCGGCAGCGGCTGTTCGCGGGCGACGCGCGGGCGTTTCTGGAGGCGGCGGACGCGACCTACGATGTGGTGGTGATGGACGCGTTCCGCGATGGGAGCGACAACCTCGACCACCTGGCGACGCTGGAGTTCTACGAGCTGTGCCGCAGCCGCCTGGCGCCGCCCGGCGTGCTGTGCGTCAATCTGCTGCACTCCGACCCGCGCTTCGGCGCCAAGCTGGCGACCTTCGCCGCCAGCTTCCGCTACGTGTACCTCGTCGAGCAGCGCCGCTCGCTCATCCTGCTGGGCAGCGAGCGCGGCCGGCTGCCGCCGGGGGCGGTTGTGGGGCGGGCGGCTGAGCTTCAGCGGCGCTACGGCTTCGACTTCCCGCTGGCCGAGCAGGCGGCCAGGCTCAGGCAGTACCGGCGCGATGTGCTGGGGCACGGAGGGCCGGTGGAGCTGCTGCGCGACGGGGCGGTCAATCGTCCACCGCGAGCGTGAGGCTCACCGGGCAGTGGTCCGAGCCCATCACCTCGCAGTGGATGTCGGCGTCGACGATGCGGTCGCGCAGGTCGGGCGAGGTGAAGATATAGTCGAGCCGCCAGCCGATGTTGCGCTGGCGCGCGCCGCCCCACGCCGCCCACCAGCTGTACTTCACCTCGTTGGGGTGCAGCAGGCGGAAGGTGTCGATCAGGCCGGCCTCGAAGAAGGCGGCCATCGCGGCGCGCTCCTCGGGCATGAAGCCCGAGGTCTTCTGATTCTCCTTCGGGCGGGCGATGTCGATCTCGGCGAAGGCGGTGTTGACGTCGCCCACCACCACCAGCGGCTCGCCGGCCGCGATCATGCCGCGCACCACCTGGACGAAGCGGTCGTAGAAGGCGAGCTTGTGCGCCACCCACTCCGGGCCGCGCCCGCCGTTCGGGAAGTAGATGTTGAACAGCGTGAACCACGGGAAGCGGCTGACGAGCACGCGCCCGTCCGCGTCGAAGCGCGGGTCGCCGAGGCCGCGGCTGGTGGAGAGCGGAGGGATGCGCGAGTAGGTCGCCACGCCGCTGTAGCCCTTGATCTCGGCGGCGCACCAGGCGGCGTGGTAGCCGGGCGGCTGCCGCAGCGCCTCGGAGAGCTGCTCGGGAGCGGCCTTGGTCTCCTGCAGGGCGACGATGTCGGCGCCGCACCCCTCGAGCCAGGTGAGGAAGCCCTTGCGCTCGGCGGCGCGGATGCCGTTGACGTTCCAGGAGATGATGGTCAGGTGTCGCATATGCTCAGAACTTTTCTCAGCCGCTCTGCAGCGACTTCGTCGCCGCAGAGCGGCTGAGAGAACAGGACTTCCGGGGAGGCTTCGCCTCCCCAAACCCCACCG
>ERZ777003.1380-NODE-1380-length-37185-cov-125.144600_pt1 | contig 37185 bp, 43 predicted proteins | sample MGYA00374956_ERZ777003 | MGnify/ENA primary metagenome ERZ777003 (study PRJEB29302, sample SAMN06268252) | bioreactor metagenome | isolation source: Joint BioEnergy Institute, California, USA | place: USA:Joint BioEnergy Institute, California, USA | collected... | reverse complement strand
TCGGATTCTACAGATAGCAAAATCAGTAAGATAGGATGGGTACGTAACTCGTTATAAGTATAGCCTCTGATATTTTCCAATTAATAATTCTACTTTTCGATGCTTCTAAAGCGTTAATTGTGTATAGAAGCAGTATGCTTATAAAAGCCTACAAAATATAAAAGAAGAAAATAAAATCTTAAACCAGTTTAATATTTTCCCGAAACTCACCTAATATTTTTGCTCCCTAAAATCGCTTCTAAATATGGGCATTACAAAATGAGACTTAGAATCTTTTATCATGACCTCTTGATGGCATTTATTATGACAGAGAAGATAGTTATCTTTTTATATAGCATTCACAATTGATCTTTTCATTAGTGAATGTATTGTTCTTTTGCAAAATATAAAAAGAAGTTGCATGAGTAAAAGAATTTATATAAGCGTTCTTATATTTTTTTGTTGTTGCTACTCCTTCCAAAACATTATCCTTGCTCAAAGCATAAGCGGCATTCATGAAGCTATTAAGAAAGGAGATTCTTTGCATGTAGAAAGAATAATTGATATTGAAACAAAATAAAATGTACACTCCCAGAAAAATTAAATTAAATCATAGGCCAAAATAAGCATGATGGAGTAGTTTTAATCCGAATATATAATGTCCAATAAAATCCTGTGGTAAACTTCAATAGCACCTTATACCAAAAACAGTCATTTTTTTCTTAATTTCAATTAAATCGTGCTAGGACAAACGAATGGCAAGATAGTACTCAATATCCGCTATTCATAGTATTCTCTTAGCCAATAGGGGTAAAATATTACCGTCAAATCAAAAATGTTTTTTAATGCAAACCTTTGCAAGTAAAAATCATCTCAACGGTGGAACAGATTAAGCATTTTTTTCGAAATAAGTATGCAGACTTTACTGAGCAGGACTGGCATAGAATAGCTTCAAAATTTATTCAACAGGAATTCCCTAAAAAGACCTTGATTCTGAAAAAAGGTCAAGTAGAGCGATACGTTTCTTTTATTGAAGAAGGTGTTGTTCGATACTATATACCCAAGGAAAATAAAGAAATCACTTTTGAGCTTACTTTTGCTAATGACTTTATTGGTGCTTATGACTCTTTCCTCACCAGACAACCCTCGGTATACCACATCGAAACCATCACTCCAACAAAATTGTGGAGACTTTCCTATGAGGATGTGCAAACCCTATATCGTGAAACTGAAAGAGGCAATCTGATAGGTCGACTCGCAACGGAAAAACTATTTTTAGAAAAAGTAAAACGTGAAATCTCTTTTTTAAATGATACTGCTGAAGAGCGTTATTTAAACCTCCTCACAGAACAACCCGAATTAATTAAAAAAATCCCTTTACAGTATATCGCTTCTTATATTGGTATCACCCCTCAAGCATTAAGTAGGATAAGAAGACGAATTTCTTAACCCAGGTTCATTGTTTGATATGGAACATTCAATTTCCTTTGCAAAAAGGAATGAGCATACGTTCAATATCAATATTCACCTTGTTAATTATAAAAACAATGATCGGGCAATCACAAACAGCTACATCGGTAACCTATGTACATTCTTCCTCTCCAAGTTTTAAATCTCAGTTGTTACAGTCATTGATGACAGTGGTCGGGAAGAAAAAGGATATTGAGAAGCGCATTAAGAGCAACAGATACCCCTCCCAACCTACAGAACCTACAAGTGATTTGATATCTGACTTTAATACTGAAATACGGAACATCAATAAGAGAAAAGTTTGGACGTTTACACCTAAACAAAGTAGTTCATCTAAAGTAATCCTATACATACATGGAGGTGGGTATATATCCAACCTAACAAAATATGATTGGGATCTTGTACATGAACTACTAGAAAAGACTAATTGTTCGATAATAGTACCTGATTATCCTTTAGCTCCATTTTCTAACTATAAAGATGTGTACGCCTATTTTGAAGAACTCTACAATGCGATACTTAACGAAACGCCTTCAGAGAATATTATTTTCATGGGCAATTCTTGCGGTGGAGGCATAGCACTGGGATTTGCCCAAAAACTAAGGAATGAAAATAAGCCACAACCTTCACAAATTATTTTAAACTCCCCCTGGCTCGATATTACATTAAGTAATATGGATATTATCGAGTTGGATAAAAAAGACAAGCTATTAGGCATTAAAGGTCTTAAAATGGCTGGAGCTTTATATGCTGCAGGAATAAATCCAATAGACTACAAGGTGAGCCCTATCTTTGGAGATTTCTCAGGTCTTGGAAAAATTTCCATATTTATCGGTACCCATGATTTGCTCTTTGCCGACGCCCAAAAACTCAAGAAAAAACTGGAGCAACAACAAATCGCGGTCAACTATTTTGAGTATCCTAAAATGTTTCATCTTTGGATGGCTTTAACCAATATGAAAGAATCCCAACATGCTATTCGTCAGTTAGCAAAATTGATCAACACTAAAGACGAATAGGTTATTTTCAATAAAATAACAACGAGCTAATAGGTTAAAAGTGATCCGTCCAACTATTGACAAATACTTGAGATTTGTAGCCCGTCTTTTTTATATTACTACTTAGTTTTAATTGCCCTATGACAAAAATCATGTCAGCAATATTGTTTAATTTCACTGATAAGCATGCTGTGTAGCATACGGACAGAAACACTGCCAACATTGCTTCTGTTGCTAACCTTCGGCCGGCATACGCAATATGAAATAATAGGAAGAAACAAAAATGATACAACAAGAATTTGCAAACAAAGCAAAGAAGATTTTGCAACAAGACGATAACGTTATTGGTGTGGCAGTTGCTGGCTCCTGGCTGACAAATGAAATTGATGAGTTTTCTGATCTTGATTTAATCATTGTAACACATCAAAGAATTTCCGATCACAAAAGCAAAATGCTGGATTATGCAAAAAGATTGGGGAATTTTTTGTCTGGATTTACTGGAGAACATGTCGGTGAGCCTAGGTTGCTCATCTGTCTTTACGACAACCCTCTTTTGCATGTAGATCTTAAATTTGTGACGTTGGAAGAGTTTCATTTGCGCATTGAAACCCCTACCATACTATTTGATAGAAATGGACTACTTGAAAAAGCCATTAATGATTCGCAAGCAGAATTTCCATACCCAGATTACCAATGGATTGAAGATCGATTTTGGACATGGATACATTATGCTTTACTAAAAATCGGGCGAGGCGAATATTTTGAAGCTTACGATTTTATGGGATTTTTGCGTATGGTGGTATTGGGGCCTTTACTTCATATAAAAAACGGCAACCTCCCTCGGGGCGTAAGGAAAATAGAATCCCAAATAGAGCGTGAAGATTTAGAAAAACTGAAACACACTCTTCCGGCATATAGCAAACAATCACTACTAGATAGCTTAAGAAATGCTGTAGCTTTATACCGGCAACTTAGAGTAGTGCTATTTGATGACACCGTAATACTACATAAGAATACAGAAAAAAAAGTAATGGATTATTTTGATAAAATTGAGAGCCAAAAATAATCAAACCGGATATTGATCAATCAAAAACCTAAGCTCTAGTTCCTGTAGCTATTTCGGCTAATGGAATACTAAAGAAGATACCCCCTATCCTTCTTCAGCTATGAGTAGCTACTAGCTGTAGTATAAAATTACAAGATAACTAAATTAGCCAAGAAACATAGTAATGAGATAGAGCTATACGGGATGGAACTTTTCTGGAACCATGTCCAGCATTTCCAAAAAGCAGTTGTTCCATTGACATGGTGACAAACAAGTAATTGGCGCGTTAAGATCTATTTTGAATCTTTCAGCAAGTACCCTTAGCTGCCTTTTTCTGAAAATCTTCTTGAAAGCTACTCTAGTTGATACATTTGGATTACTCAACAAGCAAGAAACAAAAGCTAAATATTTTTGTTTGTGTTTTAAATCACAATTTCTCACATTCTTTCTCTTAATACATAACAAAGCTGATGTAACGGTGGGTGGTGGCATAAAGCTTTTAGCACTTACTTTATAAAGTAGCCTTAGTTCAAAAAAAGTATGGTAAAAAACAGCGAAGGGATTATACAACCTATTTGATACTAACTTTTGGGCTGCTTCCAATTGAAGTATGATAGAACCTCCAACAAAGTTTTCAGCATGCTCATACATTAGTATCTTGAGTATTTCAGATGTAATGCCATAAGGAATATTAGAAACAACTTTAAATGGCTTGCTTGGCATTCTATAATTTCTAAAATCACTACCGACAATTTTCACATGGTGAGCATTAGAAAATCGTAGACGTAAATATTTTACTAATGTCTTGTCCTTTTCAATCGCTATAACTTGGTCACACATTTTTACTAAATGAACTGTGAGAAATCCCTTTCCTGCCCCTATATCCAAAACAGTGTCGCTCTTATGTATGGTTGCTTGCTTTATCAAATCTGCTATTAATACTTTATCAATAGTGAAATGTTGCCCCGTGAGTCGAACGGGCAATTTGGATTTTGCCATAGGCCACATTTTACAGGTGAATACTTGTTATTCAGATCAGCGAGAAGTGAATAGACAGCATTCCCTGATAGTGTAGCCATCACACAGCTTCGTCATAAAAAACGAAAAAGCTCAGTGTGACAAGCACTTTTGCCACAAAAAAGAATTGGATTTATACAGGACTGTCTATCACTTAGATAGAAGTCCACAGTCTACAAAGACAAAACATAGAGGTATATATTTGCATTACTAAATCGCAAATTTAGTAACTAAGTTTGAAAATAAGCCGAAAGGTTAAGTAAAGGGATATATAGTAGTAAGAACTTGGAATATATAATGCACAAATAAATTTTGTTTTATCAACGACTCTTCCCAATTTTACTATTCAACATAACTTATAAAAAACAACCTCATGCTTGAAATCAGACCTAATTGCGAAAACTGCGGGAAATCCTTACCCTACGATAGTGAGGAAGCAATGATTTGTACTTTCGAATGCACCTTTTGTATAACTTGTGTTACCAAAGTTTTACATAATGTATGCCCGAACTGTGGTGGCGGTTTTGAAAAACGTCCGGTAAGGCCTGCAAGATTTTTAGAAAAATATCCACCAAGTAACAAAACACTTTTGCAGCCGATAGATAGGGAAAAATTTATAGAATTACAGGAAAAATATAAAGAAATACCGCCGAATAAAAGATAATCCCCGTACTTAAAATCCTGATGCCATCTATTACTTGGCATAAGCATGAACTAATACGCAAATGAGATGAAACAACAACCAAACAATTGGGATTTATTTCGCCCTTATTTTAAAGAAGAAAAAGTGTCGGCCAGGAAGATCCTTTTGCAGGAAGGTAAGATCTCTCGAAAAATGTACTTCATTGAAAAAGGATGCTTGCGCACTTGGATAAATAGTGATGGTAAAGAAATTACTACTCAATTTTTCTTCGAAGGCGACAGTGTTTCTTCTATAGAAAGTTTCAGAACCAACCAGCCTAGCCTGTACAGCATTGAAACCATTGAACCTTGCGTGCTGCAAACTCTCACCCAAAAAGAGTTTCAAATGATTGTGGAGCAGTCTCCCGAAATCAAAAAACAATTCGAAGAACATTTATTCCGACGTTTATTTCAGGCACAGCAACTGTTTTTTTCATACCTTAAAAATTCTCCCCAACAACGTTATGAAGAATTAATAACCCGGCATCCGCATATTGTACAACGAGTTCCACAGCATTATATTGCATCCTACCTCGGTATTACCTCTGTTTCTTTAAGTCGTATCCGCAACAGAAGGTAGCTTTTTTTGCACATAAGGGCAATGGTTTATAAGAACATTTAGAATCTTAAAGACTCATTATCATCAAATGAACCTGAAAGAGATTTAGCAATATATACTTATACGATCAGGTAGTATGTGGAGGACAATGATAACCCGAGAATGGAATTTTCGATAAAAATAACCATACCATTCCATAACACCTTTTTCATCATTACAACTGCATTGCCATAAAATAGAGGTTTGCAATGAGTGAGCTCACTCAACAGTCCTTTTTTATTAACATTTGTTATCGTCTTCGCCTTATCCGGCTCTCAACTTTGCACTAAATTAAATTGTAAAAAATGAGAACCGTCATTGTATTCAATCACCCATATGAAGGCAGTTATTGTCATGCTATCCTGAGTGCTGTAACCCAAGGACTCACTAATGCCAAGCACGAAGTGGATATCATCCATCTGGATAGAGATGGATTTAACCCCCGAATGACTTCTGCAGATTTAAAAGCATTTGTAGAACATACAGCAGTTGACCCTCAAGTTATCGACTACCAACGAAGAATTAAGGCTGCCGATCACCTAATTTTCATTTTCCCGATTTGGTGGGATATCATGCCTGCTACTACCAAGGGATTCATCGACAGAGTTCTATCACCCGGCCTGGCATACGATCATCATCCTCGAGGATTCGGGCTGATCCCCTTATTAAAAAATCTGAAAAGTGTAACCATCATCACTACTATGAACAAGCCAGCCATCCTATACTCCTTGCTCATCGGAAACTTAATTAGAAAAGTAATGATAAAGAGTGTTTTCAAAACTATGGGTTACAAAAATGTAAACTGGATAAGCTTTACATCAGTGAAAAATGTAAGCCAAGAAAAAAGAGTAAAATGGCTACAACGACTAGAAAAAAGATTTTCAAATTTTCAATAATTAAATTTTCGTTACCATGAAACTTAACAGAAACTATATTACTCCCTTTTTATCTCTAGTATTCTTTGTGGTGGGAATATCGGGGCTATTCATGTTCTTCCATTTACTTGATGGCTATACCGAAGTTGTTCATGAAGTATTGGGTGTTTTCTTCATCGTGTGTGCCATTTTTCACATCATTCTAAATTGGAAAGCCTTGAAGGTTCATTTCAAAAAAAGAGTGTTTTTACCCGCATTACTATCAGTATTAACACTGTCGGGTATTATCATTGTTTCCGAAAGGATGTTCCCCCCAGTTGACTTACAAATAATGAACAGAATTGTACGAGCGCCAGTAAAAGATGCCTTTAATGCTTTAAATATAGATTACTATGAGGCTAAAAAGAGATTAAAGACGATCGGTATTGCGGTAGATGAGGCTCAATATTTTGAAGACCTATGGAAAAACACTCATGCTGATGCAGAAGAAGTAATCGATCTGATTTTAAAGTAAAGTACACACTACAAGCTATTATAAAATATATGCTATGTCTATGAGTATCTTAAATGGGATCAATTATGAACACTAATCAAAATAGCGGAGGCAACGCTGCAAGAGATTGGGTTTTCAGAAAAGTAATTTAGAAAAAGTATTCCTGCTCCCCTAGCGTCATTGAAAATACTGCTGCTGCATCTACACTGAACTATCCCATAGAAATCCGGATATAAGTAGGTATTTAATAAGTGGAGCTTGAGCAAATCCGGTTTTTAGCCTGTTATCCTATTATTTTCATTAACTTTCCGCTTTGAAGAATGGAACGCTACGATTTTCTAAGGCTTTTTCACGATATCACCCAGGCCGACTATGAGCTGCTGACTCAAAACCTGAGAACCAAAACCTATAAAAAAGGTGAGCTTATCACTGTTCCGGGACAAATTCAAAGGGAGCTTTATTTTGTAAAAACCGGTGTGCAAATGTCTTTTTTCGACTCGGACAATAAAATGCATGTGATGGCTTTTACCTACCCTCCCAACCTATGCGTGATTCCCGAATCATTTTCATTTCAAATACCGTCCAAATATTTTCTCACCTGCCTTACAAATAGCGAGCTGGAGTACATTACTTATGATGAGCTCCTGAGATTATTCAATCAATCGCAGCAAATTGAGCGCCTTTTCCGACGCATGACAGAAGCGGTGCTGGCAGGTTTAATTAACCGCCATATTGAATTGCATAGCATGAGCATTGAGGAAAGATATAAAGCATTTTGCAAACGTAGTCCACATTTGCTGCAACTTGTCCCCCACAAATACATTGCGTCCTATCTGAACATTGATCCCACCAATTTTAGCAAGCTATTTAATACAGTAAAATTTTAATATTGGTGTAGACCAACATTCGTTTTGAAAACAGTCAGGAATTTTGCGGTATAAATTTAAACGCATGGAAAATCGCTGGCTGGACAAATCAGAATACCCGTTCACATCGAACTATTTTAATGTTAATGGGCACAACCTGCACTTTATCGATGAAGGTGAAGGAGAACCCCTACTGTTTGTTCACGGCACTCCTTCGTGGAGCTTTGATTTTCGTAATGTAATCAAAAAATTAAAAGCAACCTACCGTTGCATAGCTATTGATCATATAGGCTTCGGACTTTCGGACAAACCCCAACACTATGATTATTCTACACAAAACCACAGTCTTACACTTGAGAAATTCATACTGGATCAACAGCTACATGATATCACTCTGGTTGTGCATGATTTTGGAGGTCCCATCGGATTAAATTTTGCTATCCGTTACCCACAGAAGATTAAGCGCATCGTTATTCTGAACTCCTGGCTATGGAGTAGTAAAACAGATCCGGATTATAAAAAGATGAGTAAAATACTGAAGAGCCCGTTGCTACCTATATTATACCGATGTTTAAACTTTTCGCCTAGATGTATATTACCCAAATCGTTTGGAGATCACAAACTCTCGAAAAGGTTACTTAAACAATACACCAAGCCTTTTGCTGAGAAAAGCCAGCGAAATGGGCCCCTAGCATTTGCAAAATCATTGCTCAATGATCAGGATTGGTTCGAAGAGCTATGGAGTGCACATCACACAATTTCTGACAAACCCACATTGCTCATTTGGGGCATGAAAGACCCTGTCATAAAACCACATTACCTTAGCAGATTTGAAGATGGTTTTAAGAATGCTTCTATAGTGAGGTTAGCTACGAGCGGCCACTTTCCGCAAGAAGAAGAACCTGACAAGGTAGCCGAGGCCATATTTGATTTTCTCTCCAAAGAGAAAAGAATGGCTACTAAGGCCAATACATCTGGGCGTTAAGTTTTTTGATTCTATCTGCAATTTTATGTATCATTGGGGTGCGGAATTATAGTACCGAAAACACCGTCCTACGGCGTCTTCTTTAGTCGTAAAACCTCCCTAATATCGGTTTAATCAATTAAACTATGATAGAAATATATCATCTCAACTGCGTTAAGATTGTATCCCCTATCAACGATAATGTATGTGGCCATTGCTTATTGATTAGGGAAAATGATAAACTGGTTCTGATTGACACCGGCATCGGACTTCAGGATACGCTACATCCCAAAGAAAGAATAGGACAAGAACTAATTGATCTGGTAGGGTATCAATTTGATGAAAATATCACCGCAATACGCCAAATTGAAAAACTGGGATTAGATCCTGAAAACGTGACCGATTGCATTGTTACCCATCTGGATAACGACCATGTTGGAGGGTTAGCCGACTTTCCAAAAGCCACCGTTCATGTGAGCAATGAAGAGCTAGAGAACTTTAATTCCGGAAATCCAAGATATCTCAAACTTCCATTGGAGCATCATCCTATTATCAAAACCTATGGCTGCTCTGACTTTAACTGGTTTGGCTTTGAAGCAAGAAAAGTCAATATTGATATCAACACCGACATCTATTTAATACCTCTTTTCGGACATACTATGGGACAATGCGGTGTATCTCTTAAAGCAAATGACAAGTGGCTTTTTTATGTGGCTGATGCGTATTATATGCGCGTAGAACTTACTGATGAGCGGCATCCTGTAAACCAATTAGCACAATTAAGGGCTGATGATAATATTTTAAGGCTGGCATCGCTTGATAAAATACGCAAACTTGTAAACGACCATCCCGAAATTGAAGTTTTTGGTTACCACGACATAGAAGAATTTCATCGTTATTCCCAATCAAAATTGTAGGCAAGCTATTCCTCTCAATAATGCGCTAGGAGTTGTAAAATATCGCTCAGATAAAACGATATAGCTAGAGTGTTTATCTTAATTTAGCTGCAAATTTAAAATTTGTAGATTCCTAACGAAGAAAAGCAGCTAACATTATGAAAAAGGCATTTGCAATTATTGGGTTTTTATTATCGGGTGGTTTAACCATATTAGCACAAACGCACGTACAGCCGCTGGCCATTGGCGTCACCGAGAAATTAGAATCAGTCGTACTGAGAGAAACCAGAACCATTAATATTTATCTGCCCGAAGAATACAATGTAGATGATACTATCACCTACCCCGTTATTTATATCCCCGACGGAGGTATTGAGGAGGATTTCATTCACATCACGGGTATTGTAAGATTTAATACCCAACCTTGGATTGCCCGCTTTCCTAAATCTATTGTAGTAGGAATTGAAAATGTCAATCGCCGACGCGATTTTACCTTCCAAGTCGCCAATCTGGATTTTGTTGAGAAGATGGGCTTCTCAAAAGAAAACTTTCCCAGCTACGGAGAATCTGAAAATTATATCGCCTTTTTTGAAAAAGAACTATTGCCTTATATTGAAAAAAAATACAAAGCTAATACTAACCGCACCATTATCGGCGAAAGTCTAGCAGGACTTTTATGTACAGAAATTTTACTGAAAAAAACATCTTTGTTTAATACCTATATTATCATCAGCCCTAGTCTTTGGTGGGGTGACGCCATACTCTTAAAGCAAGCAGATAGTTTATTTAAGATGCAATTAAATCCACACACAAAAGTCTTCATTGCCGCACCCAATAAAAAAGAAGATCTAAGCATGTATAATCAAGCAAGAGCACTTTATAAATTACTAAAAAAGCATCCCCGCCTTATTACGCATTTTGATTACTTACCTGATGAGCTGCACTCCACAGTGATGCATCAGGCTGTATATAACGCGTTTAAACGGCTCTATACTAAAACTGTTTACTCCAAATAGAAAAAATTACTTGCATCGCAACAGAAACACTTATATGCTTAGTTTTTCCCCATCTCAATTATAGTGGCCACAAGTTTATATAGTCCGAAACACACCACCTCGTATTCCAGTCATTAGATATGATAAAGTAGATCGTTTTTCTAAAGCTGTTCGTGAAGCCGGGAGATGGATGTTTCAAACAGCAAGGAAAGATTTGCTGATTTCTCCTCAGATTGAAACAATATCCCCCATTATTGAGATAATTTTCTTAAATTGGAGCATAAAATCAACATCAGTTGATTAGGAGCCCTCCCTATCAGTCTGTTGTTTTGATAATTCGCAGCCTCATTCATAAACACACCAAAATGATCAAACCTATAATAAAACTGCTCTTACTAATATTCGTTACATCGCTTAGCTGGCTATCTTGCAATCAGAATAGTACCTCTCGCAACCCTTCTGCATTATTTGACGAAAAAAACGATACTATTATCGCAAAGCGTCAAAACGAATTAAACCCCTCCTACGAATTAGGATTTTTGTCAAAATCTTACAGTTATTTTTGGATTGTAGATCAAGACACATTAAACTTTTCAATAAATGCACGGCAATATATAAAAGATAGCACTTTACACTTAAGTATATATCACAAAGAGCCGACAGCCTTTTCAACGGCTATAGTTCATATAGACGAATCACTCTCAATTATTCAAGAAGACTTTCCATTAACTAAGCTTGGTTCTATTTATTTCACATCACCTATTTATTATACAGATGTCATAAAAGAACTTTCAGTCGGATATGAAAAACAATTCGGACGAAAGAGTATCAGTTATGAGCAGCTCAATGAATTGCTTTTCCAATCGAACTTGAACAAACAAATCGATATTTTTGTAAGTTCGTTAAATAAAAAAGTAATAGAATACAGTATTGAAAAGTTTCATTTGACGGATAAACAATCTCTAGAATCCAATTTTAAAAATATAGATTTCTCCGAATTTCCGGAATATGTAATTGATGGCATAGGGCTTCAGGTGCAGCTAAGCGATGAATAATAAGCTGGTCCCTTCCGTCGTCATAATATCTAAACCAAGCAAGAAGAAGTTTTAATTGAATAGCTTAGTAAGTACTCTCTATAGATATTGCAAATACTTTAAAAGAAAGTTGATTAAATGATTTCACTGACAACACTAAGAAAATTGGCACTATCCTTTCCACAAGTGACAGAAGAACCGCACTTCGAAAAAATATCCTTTCGAGTGAAGAAAAAAATTTTCGTAACCTATGACGAGAAATCCAAAAGAGCCTGTCTTAAACTATCCGAAATACACCAAGATGTTTTTTCCGCAGTAGATAAAACAGTCATATACCCAGTAGAAAACAGTTGGGGTAAACAAGGTTGGACGTTCGTAGAAATGAGCAAAGTCTCCAAAGACTTGTTCGTCGATCTACTGACAACAGCATATTGCGATGTAGCTCCTCAAAAACTAGCACAACAAGTAAGACCAACAACTTGATGCAATAATAAACCTTTTATAGGTTTGTACGTTTAGACTATCTGATACATAGGCTTAACACAAATAGCGCTACGAAATCTGATATTCAGGTAGTGTTATGTACGAAATTAGTCAACCAAAACATAATCGATGCGTATATAAAGCGCTTGTACATTGATGACCAATAAAAATTAACCGTATGAAAAAGATTTTATCGCTACTGTTTCTTTTAACCTTGACAAACACATACGCCCAAAAAACTCCAATACAGCTACTTCCTTCTGGCCATATACTTGTAAAAGCGAAAATTGAAGGGAAAGAAGGTAATTTTATTTTTGACACTGGCGGAGGAATTAATCTTTTCTTCGATAGTTTCATAAAAAGTATAAAACCAGCCTCCACATACAATTTTCTCACTGCCTACAGAGCTACGGGCGAACGGATCAATGCTCCGATATACGAAAACAAAGAGATAGTATTTGCAGGCAAGAAGTTTTTCAAAGTCCCCTACACTAGTTTTGATCTGAAAGCAAACGGAATTGATGGTGTTATCTCGCTTCAGATGTTTAACGATACAGACATCCTCATTGATTATAATAATAAAGAAATTGTATTGACTGATTTCTCTAAAGAAGCTATTGCAAAATCTTTCGACATTCAACTCATTACCCATGCCGATAAATCCACCGATATTACTACTTACATTACTTTAAATGATAAATATACCATACAGGTTTTACTGGATTCGGGAGCAGGCGACAATTCCTTTTGGTTGAGCGACCGTTTCATCAATACATTAGGAATAGACAAATCGACATTGGAGATAACGGAAAAGAAAAGTGAATTTGATGAAAAGATCGTTACAAAATTTTACAAAGGCTCCATTAAGTCTATTTCCAATCAGTATGCCCGACGAGAAGCTCCTCAAGTTACTTTTGTGGAAGGATTGATTTACGAAGGGAAAACCAGTATTAATTGGTTAGGAAATAAAATTGGAATTAGCTTGAAAAACAAAAAAATATACATCCTTGATTAAGATACACGACGGATTTTTGAGCTGATTTAAGACCTAAGTCATTCGAAAGCTTCAATAATAAAATATGTTTGACTCTCCGTAATACAAAAGGCTTAGCTCTGACTCGTATTCATTATTATACTCACAATGATTGTCAAAAATTCTACACACCATATCATTATGGCTAGTGCCGAACTGCGTCATAGGCGCTTGCAATATATCATAGTGGTGTGCTCCTAAAAATCAGCCATTCCTGTGCAAACCCCGTTAACCAACCTCCATAGCCTGCGCAACTGCAAAACTATCTTCCAATAAAGTGTATTCCACAATTTTTTCTTCTTTTACAACAAAATGAATAAAAAATATTGAAGTCACAATTTTTCCAGTCTTAAGCATTTCAGTAGCAAAATCACCTTTAATAATCACATCGCTTCCCGTCATCAGTATTTTATGGATGCTTGCAGATAAAGGCACCGTAGCAGACCAAAGTAGTTTAAAAAATGCTTCCACTTCTGCCCTGCTATTACGTTTGCCAAGCCAAGCTATTCGCTTCTCATTTCCGGGAATCTGCCATTTCACATTCTCTGCAAAAAGATTGACAATACGATTTAGATCCCTCTGTTGTAAATATTCTAAAAAGGCTTCCACAATTTTCTTTGCATCGATCATACGCTCCCTTTGTTTAAAGCTTTTTGCTGTAAATAAGCCATCATCCCTACCCAGCCTGCTATGGTCATAATAATAATGGAGCCGAATATACTGACTAAGGAAGAAATAATAACAACTACTACCACCCTTACTATTACCCATGATACATCTAATGCAATAATAAGCTGGGTCCAATTTTTAGGAATAGGGCTTTTACTAGCTGTCAGTAATACAAATAATGCAAAAACAATCAAAAAAACTCCTACTTCCCTAAACGGGACAATAGTATTGACACCGAACAATTTGGCAAAAAACTCAGGCACCGATGTTAACAGTAAACCTGTAATTCCAGAGCTGATAGCATTTGTAAATAAAATGTTTTTGAGCTTCATAACTTTTCGATTTTGTTTACACAAAAATATTTCGACCACAACCTTTAGCCATTATCATTACACGACATCTCATTAACACTTTACGACATTAAACACAATACTCACAGAACAACATGCTATCTTTACTGTATGAATTACAGAAAAACATTTTTGCAGGCCTTGTTTATTTTCTGTAAAGACAGAAATATGGATATTGATAAAATTGCTTCATTATCCTCAATTAATATTCATGATTTGAATAGCAAATCCCGATACAAGGTCACCAACCATCAAATGGAAACCCTCTGGAAAAATATTGTTCATTTTTCCAATGACAAGTTGACTGGTCTACATTTTGGTGCAGCTATGCAGCTTGCTGCTTTAAACGCTGTGGGCCAGATTATTCAGACGAGCAGCACAGTGAAAGAAGCCTTGCAACATGCAGGAACATTGCTGCACCTGATTACTGATTACTATACAATGTTGATAGAAGAACAATCAAAAACATTCAGTGTTTCTTTTATCAAAAACAAGGGTTATGAAAAGTTCCCTTGCTCCATGAAGCATATAGGTGATTTCCTTGTAACATTTACCCTTTACGAAATGAGGGGGCTTTTACTCACAAATCCGGAACCTATAAAAATAGGAATACCCAGTTTTCATAAAGACTACAAAGCCGAATACGAAATCATATTTAACTGTAGGGTTAGTAAATCTGAAAATTACTCGATTAATTTTAAAAAGGAATTTTTAGCAACACCCATTATAACTGCCAACTATGAAATTCAAACATTGTTATTAAACCAAATACACCAGTTACTACAGCCACAAAAACTGAAGGGCAGCTTCTCCCGACGCATCTTCAATTACCTTATTACCAACTCTTACCTCTATGCAATGTCTATCGAAGCAGTTGCTGGTAATTTTAATATGAGTGTGAGAACCCTCCAACGGAAACTAAAAGAGGAAGGAATATCCTACCTGGTAATTGTGGAGGAAGTACGAAAAACGCTTGCCATCCATTATATTGAAAATAGTTCTTCATCCGTCAAAGAGATAGCAGCAATTATAGGATACTCCGAGCCAAGTGCATTCGTTAGGGCTTTCAAAAAGTGGACAGGCATAACACCCTCTGCATACCGTACGTAATATGCAAGCTGACCGCACACGAAGGAAGATTGCATTTTTTTATAGATTAGCATATGAAATATATTTAAATCCTCAACCTTTATCAGTATTCAAAAAAATTGTCATAAAAAGTAGTACTCCAAAATCCGACATCAAATGGTAACATACCTTTCGCTTCTTCGTGGAATAAATGTTAGCGGCAAAAGAATTATTAAAATGGATGCCTTAAAACAGCTGTATGAAAAGTTAAAATTTAAAAATGTGCATACTTATGTCCAAAGCGGCAATGTCATATTCTCCGCAAATAAAGAAGATACAAAACAGCTTGCTCAAAAAATATCAGTGCAAATCGAAAAAGAATTTGGATTTGATGTTCCTGTTATAGTGCTTACTTCTACAAATTTAAAAGCAATTATAGATCACAACTTATTAGCAAAAGATAAATCGAAAAATGCAGAATTTCTACATGTAACATTTCTGGGAGATGTACCAGAAACATTTGATAAGGATGCTATTCTCAAAGTTAAACATCCGACAGAAGCCATCGAAATCACGTCTAGCGCAGTTTATTTATATTGCCCCAATGGATATGGTAAAACCAAGCTCAACAATACCTTTTTAGAAAAAAAGCTTAAAGTACCTGCAACTACCCGAAACTGGAAGACAGTAAATGAATTGCTCAAATTATTAACAAGGGGGTCATTAGATAAATCGCAATCATAGCTCCCGCAATGGATGATAACACTAGCCCGTTATCCGTTGAACTATCGACTTGCAGTCGTGGTAATATCAGGGATAAAATATAATAGCTTTACACTCTTGAGCAAAAAGGCTACAACTTTACTGTATCTTAGTTATACACATTTCAATATTAGAGGGTGACGTAAATTTGAGTAAAAAACTTGCTTTACCAGCCCCATACATCAATCTGGAATTATATAATATGAAGAATACACTCATCCAAAATATCAGCAGATATATCTCTTTAAGTGAAGAGGAGACTCATATTATAGAAAAATTCTGGATAGAAAGATCCTTTGAGAAAGGTGAATATTTATTAAGGAATGGTGAAACTTGCCGTTATGATACCTATGTAGTGTCGGGGTCTGTAAAAACTTACTTTATAAACGACAAAACGGGAGAGGAAGAGATTCTATTTTTTGCTATCGATGACTGGTGGGCCACGGATATTGAGAGTTTCTCCAAACAGAAACCTTCGATGTATAACATTCAGGCCATAGAGGATACGAAAGTTTTACAAATCAGCTACACCTCATTTCAGCAATTGCTAGCAACTTTGCCCCGCTTAGAACGATACTTCCGCTTGATTCTGGAAAGCTATTTGGGTGCTTTGCAAAAGAGAATTATTTACCACAATGCTTTTGATGCAGAAAGCCGCTACTATGACTTCTTGGTCACTTACCCTGAAATTGCTAAAAAAGTTCCGCAATATTTAATTGCCTCTTATTTAGGAGTCTCAGCAGAGTTTATCAGTCGTATTCGCAGAAAAAATAAGTCTTCTTGACCTAGTTCAATTTTTAAAATTGACTGAATCATGAGTTTTGCCTCCTCAAACTAATCAGGCAGAATCTTATGATAAATCATCCTATTTTTCAACCAATCCCACTGTGGAATAGAAGTCTTAAAAATCGCACAGTTGTTGCACCCATGTCACGGGTAAGTGCAGATGCCGATGGAGTCGCCACTGATGAAATGGTGGACTACTACACTTCATTTGCCAAAGGCGCCTTCAGTGTCATCATCACCGAAGGGCTATACACAGATAACTTCGCTAGTCAGAGCTATGTATTTCAGCCCGGCATGGTCACAACAAAACACATAGAGTCATGGAAAAAAATCACTGATGTCGTACACAAGCATCATGCATTAATTATTGCACAACTAATGCATGGAGGAGCAATATCTCAGTATCAAAAAAGTACCATTGCTCCCTCGCCCATCCAGCCCAAAGGTGTCAAGTTAGCATCCTATGGAGGATCAGGGGCATTTTCAATACCCAAACCCATGACGTTACAGGATATAGAACAGGTTAAAGAAGGCTTCATTACAGCAGCAATTAATGCCTATAAGGCCGGATTTGACGGTATAGAGTTACATGCTGCAAACGGATATTTATTAGATCAGTTTCTAACTCCTGAACTGAATATAAGACAAGATCACTATGGTGGAAACATTGAAAACCGCTATAGAATTGTAGCTGAAATTATATCAGGTATAAAACAGCAAGTTCCCAAACATTTCATCCTAGGGCTCCGTATCTCGGAGGGAAAAGTAAATGACCTCGCATACCGATGGGAAAAAGGAATTGAAGCAGCAAAAGAATTAGCAGAGCAAATTAAAAGATCTGCACCGGACTATATACACGTTGCCGTTCAAACCGGAGAATGGGAACGGGATAGTTTTTATAATGAGAACACATCACTGGCATCGGTGATGAGAAGTACCACGCATATTCCAATAATCGCCAATGGAGGCCTACATAATTTAGACAAAGCCGAAAAAGCACTTAATGATAACCATGCAGATTTATTGTCCATTGGGAAAGCAGCACTGGCAGATCCGCATTGGCCCATCAAGACAATGAATTATCAACCCATAATCCCATTCCACAAAAATATGCTATGGCCCAAAGCGACTATTAGCCACACTAGAAATGTATTAGCAAGGCTCTGTTCCGAAACTACCTAGCGGTTTATTCAGATTGAATTTCTGATTGAACAAGAAATATATCAAATATAAATTAATGGTTTAACCTTAAAATTAGCTTACAATGAAAATATCACAAATTAAAATTACTCCTGACACCTATACTCCATTTAATCTGGCACAGGGCTATCGTGTCGGTGATTTATTATTTATTTCAGGTCAGACAGCTATTGATGATAACGGACAATTAATTGGTATCGGGGATTTTGACGTACAGGCACAAAAAGCTTTTGAAAACCTTGAAAAGGTACTGAAAGCCGGAGGTTCCAGTCTCAAAAATGTAGTAAAAGCAACCATCCTCTTACGCGATATGAGTAATTTTAATAAGATTGTTAAGTTGAGAAAAAAATACTTCACAAAACCCTATCCTGCCGATACCATTTGCGAAGTATCCTCACTATTTTCATCCGAGGCGCTCATCGAAATTGAAGCGATAGCTGTAGCGGATGATGCAGCAGAATGGGAAAGATAACACTCGCAGATATGATTGTAATGTTGAAATAGCGGGTAATGCAAAATCTTCAGCACTGTACCCGCCTATTTCTCTTTTTTGCTTATTGAATACTTTCAAGAAAGGCTGTAATGTCTTTAAGCGATTCTTTAGCCTGAACACTATCTTTATTGGTGAGGAGCCATACGTGGGTTTGATCCTGATAAGCTTTAAATTCCGAATGAGGCTGAATGGTGCTGATATATTCATGAAAGTTTTTAGAATCATCGTACAATATTTCATTTGTACCCACTAGAGCCAGCAAGGGAGGAAAACTTTTGAATACAATCTCACTGGGATTGGCCTCCGCATCACCATTCTCTTGAAGATAATTGCGGATACAATCCAGAATATACGCCTTAGTAAGAATCGGATCCAACTCTTGTCTTGTTTGATAAGAGTTGTTATTGCATTTAAAGTTTATAAGTGCAGAAATTAAAATGGCAGCATCTGGGATTCTGAAACCTTCCTTGACCAGCGCATTAATAGCTGTTACTGCCAAAGTTCCGCCAGCACTGTCTCCCATAAAAATAAGTTTGACTCCTTTATGGGATGCAACCAACATTTTATATACAGCTACAACCTCATTGATGGCTGCAGGATAGGGATGCTCTGGCGCCAGAGAATACTCAATAAAAAGAATTCTATGCCCGGTAGTATTCGACAATAAGCTCACTAAAGCCCTGTGCGACTCGATACTACCCAAAGAAAACCCTCCTCCATGCAGATAGACAATTATATTTTCTGAGCTAAGTTTTTCAGGTATAAACCAGTAACAGTTTACCCCAGCAATTTGTGTTTTATCTATCTTAACAGACTTCTCTACCGGATAAATCTTTCCAAGTGCTTCAAAGGAAGTCCGCTCAGTCTTGATTCTGTCCATAATCTCCTGTGCAACGGATGGTGTGTTCATTGTGATATGTGTTAAAAGAATTAATAAACTAAAAATTGTGTGTTTCATAACTTTTGTTTGCAAAAATAGATTTGACAGTATACTTTTGCAAGTAGTATATACAAAGTATACTAGTATACTTAAATATAGTATTGTTGATATTCACTTAGTTATATCATGAAAAAAACTGAAAAAATTTGTCCTGTAGAGCATTCTGTAAATATATTAGGTGGCAAATGGAAGCTACCAATCATTTATGCGCTAGTGTCAAATGGTACTGTTCGATTTAAAGAACTGGAAAGATTGGTAGCAGGCATTACCCCTAAGATGCTTACCACTCAGCTACGAAGTTTAGAGGCTGATGGTCTGGTTGGAAGAAAAGTATACCCTACCATCCCTCCTACCGTTGAATACTTTCTTACTGATATAGGGAAATCGATAAAACCGATGATTGCTGAACTAGAGAAATGGGGCCTATACCATCAAGAGATGCATTTGAAACCTAAAAAGAAGCGCTTAAAAAAGCAGTGCAATTAGAGGTATTGCCAATCCCATTTGAGTAACTGAGTATCGTAATAATCGGTTAAAAGTATCAACCTAGGAGTAGCGCCTCTTAATACTTTGCGATATATCTTTTACTAATATCGCAAAACATATCTGAATGAATATTCAGGCCAATATTAGTAAGATTGGGAATATGCTCTGTGGCTATCAGATAAACAATTTCGCATATTTCTCTTTCCGTAAAGTATTTCTTTAGTCGTGAGAATGTTTCCGGATTTATTTTTTTATCTTTTGTGAGCTCTGTTGCATAATCCAGTGCAGCTCTTTCAGCATCCGAAAAATAGGAACTTGACTGATACTCATGTATAGCATTAAACTTCTCTTCGGGCATAAGCTCTTTCAAGGCTTTATATCTTCCGATATCCATGCAGAATTCGCAAACGTTTATTCGTGCTACTTGATGCCGAATAAGGAAGACAAGTTCTTTTGGAATTATTAATTTCTTATCCAGCTCATATATTTTGGCACCAAACTTGCCAAACGCAACAGGCATCCTAGCAGCGAACACCTTTACGGGGGTGAGCACCTTTCCAAACTGTTTCTTTGTTAGGAAATAAACTAGCTTCATCATAAATCCTTTCGGACTTTCAATGGGGGGTAAAAATGTTTGTACGTTGTCCATATTTCTGTATTTTAAATTTACACCCCTAAGACAATCGTATACGAGATTTTGTGACAAGAATTCTTACAAAAAGTCTTAAATACTCCGATACTGAACTACTAGTGAAAGTTCCACCTCTATGTATAATTATAATGTTACTTTTCTAACTTATGGTAAACTAGAAAGTGAGGCTCGAAATAGGTTAAGCTTATCCGGATTCAATACAGCAAAAACCTTTGAGATTTTATCTTTATGTATCGATAGAATTTGTATACAAGTTAGTTCCCCGTTTAGGCAAATGACTATGGCAGGTTGCGATAATACTTCCGTAAAAGAAAAACTGACAGGAGATTTTGCACTGCGAATAAGTTTGATAAAAAACTGAGCAATTTTTTCCTTTCCCATAAGAGGCTTTCCTAATGCAGGTACTTTACCACCACCATCGCCAAGCAAGGATATTTCATCGTTAAACAATGTAATCAAACCCTCTACATCGCCTTGACTAATGAGCGAGACAAAATTCCTTGCTGTGCTCAGTGCTCTTAAGTTGGAAGCCGGTTTATGCTTGAGATTGGTCACCTTTCTTTTCGCCCTACTGTACAATTGACGAGAGTTGTCCACCGAAATGTTTATAGCCTCTGCAATTTCTTTGTGACTAAAATCAAATGCTTCTTTCAAAACAAATACAGCACGCTCCGTTGCCGATAGCTGTTCCATTAAAAAAGCTAGCTCATAAGACAGTAGGTTCTGATTTTCAAAATGCGTTCCAGTAGTCTCACTTTCCGACATCGCTACAAAGGGCTCAGGAAGCCATAATCCCTTATAATGTAATCGCTGCTCCCGTTTCTTCAGATTTAGACAATGATTAATTGTCGCTCGAATAATATAATTCCTCTTATCAGTCACATACTCAGGAATGGGATTTTCCAAAAGTTTAAGATTGATATCCTGAACAACATCTCGAGTAGTATTGTAGTCGCCGGTCATATTATAGGCAACTGAAAATATGAGCTTGTCGAAATTCATCAAATTCTATTCTTTGTTTTGAGCAATAAGAAAATACGCTTATCAAAATCCAAAAGCCTTTCATAATCACAAAAATATAAATAGAGCATATACCCAATACTATAGCCCATTAGTACGCTCTATCCCATCCTTATATTCACACCCCCTTGGTTACATCGAACATTAGAATAATATAGTACTTCGCGATGTTCCATGAGAGCTGAAAGTGCTATCTACTCTTGTAATATTACCATTAGTAACAATAAAATTGCAAATCAGTTTTTAAGAAATGATTATTAGAGCAAAATTTATCATAATTTCCGAACTTAGGGCTTTAATTCAATACTAATAATTTTCAATATTTCATTGCCCCAAACCTATGACAATGATGCTTGCAGCAAGTTTTTCACAAACACAGTTGTTCTTAAAACATACATTTTTCTTTTCGCTACGACATTTTAGGGTAATAATTGGCTTGGCCTTTATAGCCGGCTTGGGACGTTATATTCAATTAAAAGGATTCGGCGATATTCATTCCTTAACTAATATTTTATTAGAGATTATCGTAGAAGGTGCTAGAGTATTATTATTGCTATACATTCTGGGACTCGCTGATATTAAAAAAGGGGTGCTACGAATAAAACACTTTCTTACCGACAAAGAGAAGAGAGCGCAATTTGGAACTGTTTTTCGTCAGCATGTAAAAATGTATTGGAAAGCTATAATATTAAGCCTGATTGGATTTTCAATTATCGCATGGCTACTCAATTATTGCATTGATGTAATCATATATAAAACGTCACTCATCTCATTTCTAAAAGACAAAGGCATTCTGAATCCTCAAGCATCAGAATGGCCTGTATTACTATTTATTAAAAACCTTACAGTGATTCCTTATACATTGGTATTTGAAACACTCTTGCTTCTTTGGTTAGCTGGAAGATTGATAATCCTCAAAAAATAATATTTAATACAGGTTTATAAAATTTTATTCAAAAAATCTCATTCTTTTTAGATCGCTTTTCTAATTTGCAGCAAGCTAACATTTTCATTATTATTGATGCAATAAAGTATGTAATGCCTCTATATCGTTTCTATCAATGATACCCCAAGCAAACAATAAGTAATAATATAGTTTATAATTAATTCTAAAACCAATCTTGTGAAAAAAATTATTTTAGATCTTACCGTGTCCCTTGATGGTTTTATAGAGGGCAATAATAAAGAAATAGACTGGATTGTTTTCGACGATGAACTAGCAGAGACGCTATACCGATTTGCCGATGAAATAGATACAGTTCTTTACGGTAGGGTTAGTTATGAAGCCTATGGTAATTATGTTCCAGCAGATGACGCAAGTCAGTTTGAAAAAGACTTTTACGCCCAAATACACACCAAAAGAAAATATGTATTTTCAAGGCAAACTCTCCCTCTTTCCGGAAATTATACGCTGATACAAGACAACATCGTAAATGAAGTGAGAAAAATAAAAGAAAGCTCCGAAAAAGATATCTGGTTATTTGGCGGAGCAGGACTGATATCCACCTTTCTTAATCACGATTTAATTGATGAAATGAGAATCACTGTCAATCCGGTAGTAATAGGTGGAGGCATCCCGCTATTCAAAGAAATTAATAATCGAAAAAACTTACGCCTTATCAATACCCGCACATATCGTTGCGGCGTAGTAGGATTGTACTATGAACCTATAAGGGATGTAATTCAATAGCATATTGGGGAAGCAATTTGATATTAGACTATAAATACTTCGACGATGGATAAAGTAAACTTATCGGAGAAATTTGCACTCTTTACTGACCACTGGTCGCCTAAGATTGTTGGTGAACTTAACGGACAATACGTAAAACTCGCCAAATTCAAAGGCGAATTTGTATGGCATAAGCACGATAATGAGGATGAGATGTTTTTGGTAGTAGATGGCATATTAAAAATCGAATTTCGAGATAAGACAGTAACATTAAATAAAGATGAATTTATAATCGTACCTAAAGGCACGGAACATAGACCTATTGCAGAAAACGAAGTACTAGTAATGCTGTTTGAACCAGCAACTACGCTTAATACCGGCGATGTAACCAATGAGCTCACCCAATACCAGTTGGACAAACTATAAATGATAAAATGCATTAAGTACGAAGGCTCCGGAATCCAGAGCCTTCTTTTATTATTTCATCTTCTGAAAAAACTCATATAATTGCCCTACATCACCCGAGCAAAGAAGGGGCATCGCTTCAGCAAGCAGCTTTTCGTCCCAATTCCACCACTGCATCTCTAGGAGCTTTTCGATATCCTCATCACAAAATCGCTTCCTGATTAGCTTGGCAGGATTACCTCCTACAATGGCATAAGGCTCTACATCCTTTGTTACCAGCGCCCGGCTACCAATTACTGCACCGTCACCTATCCGAACTCCCGGCATGATTATGGCTTCACTGCCAATCCACACATCATTTCCAACAATAGTATCACTCGCTTTTTGAAATGCATCCCGGCTTTTACTAAAAGTAGCTACCTCGGGCATATAGAAAAAAGGGAAGCTAGATATCCAATCATAACGATGCCCTTGGTTCCCCGCCATGATAAAACTTGCTCCGCTACCTATGGAACAAAAAGAGCCGATAATCAATTTATCAACATCATCTCTATCTGGGAATAGATAGCGAGCACAATCATCAAATGAATGGCCATGATAATAACCGGAGTAATAAGAATATTTACCTGCAATAATATTGGGATTCGCAATGTGATCTTTAATAATCTTCCCTTTAAAAGGGCTTTCGAAGAAATTTTCCATGATTAGATATTTACTTTAATAATGAGACAATAGAAATCCGAAGAATAATCCTAAACTATCCTTCTGCGTTAATTGTGTAAAGTAAATAGTCTAATCTGCGAGTTCCATGGTGCAAAAGTAGCAAAAGAATTAATACAAGATATACGATTCCTTTAATTATACGTACCTCATATTAATCAAGATCGGTATTCCGCAATCATCATTTTTATGCGATTGTATTCGAATGATAAAACATTTCTGAAACAAATCCATATTCAACGCACCATTCAGCTATAAGCTTAAAGTAGCCGTCAATAAGATCGGTTATGCCGGCTTTTATTTATATTAAAAAATCTTTCAACTTTTAATGACTGCATTTTGAAAATACAATAATGCTTCAATCTTAATTTACAAATACTGTTATGTGACAGATTGGAGGAATCGTCAAAGTGATAAGACAAAGTCATCTACAAAAATTTGTCTATAATAGACAATCGTATCCGAACGAAACAGATTTTAACCTTCCGTCACTTATGAATATACTAGACGGTTTATAAAATGCGTAAGAAAGTACAATACAAAAAAGCATTAATGACCTGCATAGCTATTTATCCAAGTCTTACTTTGATGCTATGGCTTTTCGGAGAACCATTGGGTAAGCTTTGTCTACTATTACGCACTTTGATATTAACGAGAATATTGATAGCACTACTTTCTTATGTGTTATTACCGTTACTTCAAGAACTATTTGAAAATTGGTGTAACTCATAACAGATATGCCTAAATGGCTTCTTTAGAAAAGAAGCTACTACAGCTACTATTTTTTTATAACTTTATATGGTAATATTATTTTAGCTAGCCAACAGTATTAAGAACTTTCTCAAAAATGGAAGCACCGCAAGCAACAAAATATTTTGCAAGTCGGAAAGAGTGGCGAAAATGGCTAACAAAAAACTTTGAAACGGCTAAAGAAATTTGGCTTGTATTTCCGCTGAAGGCTTCCCATAAAAAAGCCATACCATATAATGATGCTGTGGAAGAAGCTCTTTGCTTTGGCTGGATCGACAGTACTGTAAAATCATTAGACAGAGAACATAAAATACAACGCTTTACTCCTCGAAACCCTAAAAGTTCCTATTCGCAAGCCAACAAGGAGAGACTAAAATGGTTGCTCGAACATAAAATGATACATCCCAAACTGATAGATGAAGTACAGAAGATCGTAGCAGAACCCTTTCGTTTTCCTAAAGACATTATTGACAAAATAAAGGCTGATGAAATTGTCTGGGAAAATTATCAAAATTTATCAGAATCGTATAAGAGGATCAGAATCGCTTATATTGACAGTGCTAGAAATAGGCCTGCAGAGTTTGAAAAAAGATTAAATAACTTCATTAGCAAAACAAGAGCAAACAAGCTTATCCCAGGAGTTGGAGGAATAGAAAAATATTATTAACCCAGCATTTTCCTAACCATGCAATACAAAGCTTATCCATCAATATAACAAAGGATACGCTAAAACTCTTGGACTCTATAGCAATTCCAACTCATTGATAGTTCTAAGTAATGCTATAATAATTATAAAATAATGTATTGCCAATTGAAGCACTAAACCTACATGAATGTTGAAAATGACAAAAAGTGCGTATACCATACAACTATCCCCCACCCGTATTACCAAACTAGATGCGCTGTTTCAGATACCACTCGACAAAGACGGCGGTTACATAGCAGCATTTATCCCCGACAATCCATCAGACAAAAACGCTTATTTGGCCAAGCATACAAAATTACTTAACGCCTCTTCTATCAACTAGCATACCATTTGGCTTAGCGATACGATAGTAGGCAGCATTTCTAGGTTTATCATGGAAGAACAGGCTGAAATTACTTATTGGATTGACAAAAGGTTCTGGGGACGTTGCATTGCCACTCAAGCCCTGCAAATATTTCTTCTACTTGACCGACGCGACCTATCTTCGGCCGTGTAGCATATGATAATATAGGCTCGCAAAAGTATTAGAGAAATGTGGGCTCATACGAATAGGTTAAATATAAATTATGCAAACGCCCGCCACGCAGAAATTGAAGAGCTCATTTACAAATTGGCTTGACTGTTTGGAATACTATTTTACCTGACAGCCAAATCCAGCTACCCATCTTAATAAACTCATTTTCATGTATTTATAATACAAAACTCATTGCAAATTACAACCAACCCGCATTTATTAATAAATATACATATTTGTTTATAAGCAAATCAATAATATAGACTCCGATAAGCATCCTACAAGCCAGTCTCTGATATTGGGGTGTAATAAATCTTTCACTAAAAAGAATCAATAACTACACAATTAAGTATTGTGCTTGGCCTCCAGCAGCAGATGTTCTTAATAATATCTTCCCTGTGCAATTTGCAACCGAGTGCATCGATCTATAAAAATCCGTTGGCTTAAATATAGATTAGTGTTACAACATTTGGTATAAACTTGAACTTATATAAATTTGCTCAACAATATAGCATTATATGCCGAATATAGTGCTGGTAAGTTTTTATAAAACCAAGACTAAAATGGTACAGCAAGTTTTTCATTTTCCAAGGATAGCCCCCCGGAAAATGTAGCCTGTCTGATAAACCTTATTGCTTATGAAACAGTTTCTTCAAATCGTCATATTATTATTCGGAATACAATTTTCTTCGTGGGCTCAGAATGACAGTATCTCCAAGATTGATATCTCAGAGGATGTCCTTACCTTATATCGAATAGCTAACAAACGGCCACCGGATCAATTTTATAAATATGAGCATCTCTTTGACGGTACTATATTTGTGGAACTCATTAAGGATAACACAGGTCTCATAATTACAAAAATAGAGGATATTGACTGGGCTAAATTCTGGGATATAAAAACATACGAAGCCGAATCGAATTTGATTACGATTTTTGTTTATTTTAAAACTAAACTATATAAATACATAGAACAACGGGATAGTGATGATAAACCATATTCCAGGCGAGAAAGCACTACTGACTTCATCTCCTTAAAAATTCCTCGTTCAGAACAATCAAAAATTGAGCAAATAAAAGCAGTGGCAGAGAAATTACATCAATTGGCACTGGCAGGTCATCCTGTACTAAAGATTGAAAATTCTAAACGCCCTACCTACACTTCTTCTGAACGCGAAATAGCGAAGATTATTGAAATTCTAATGAAGAACATTAAAAAGAACTCCAACGACATCAACTTTAAAGTCGATGATTTTGGATTTGAATTATTCTTTTTTCGATACGAAGGTGACCAAAAACTGCAATTCCGAAGACGTATCGCATATAAAAAACTAAAAGGCATTAATCTTGAAGACAATGAAATCATCTTTAAAGGAGAAGCCGAAACCAATCCTGTAAATTCCTATAAATCAACTAAAGAAGAGAATCTGATTTTTGAATTCGATAAATCAAAAATTAGTGATGAAAAATTAAGAGGCTTACTAGGACTACTAAAATATATTGTATGGACAAAAGGTGTAGATCTTCCCCCATTAACTTTCTAAATCCATGCATTTCGCAATTAAAACAATATCTAAATTTGCATCCAATATAAAACAACTCTAAAATCAAAACGATTCACGAACTTATAATGGCTTTTTAACTAGTACAAGATGACACAAAGAATATCCAAAGCGATCTTTGCTCTACTTGCTATTATTATTGGCCTTTATCCAAGTATTTATTTTTTTCTGCAAGTAAGAAATATAGGTCTTTTAAGTACAAAGACTAACGAACTATTGACAAATATTTATTGGAATATTGGCTTCTATACGCATATCATTTTTGGAGGAATTTCTTTGCTGGTAGGCTGGATGCAATTCAACAAAAGACTGCTCCATCGGAAGCCCTCTCTGCACCGACTTATTGGAAAAATCTATGCCATATCTGTTTTCTTAAGTGGTCTTGCCGGTATTGGAATTGGTTTTACTGCTACCGGAGGCTTTATTGCATCCCTAGGATTTATTAGCCTGGGAATAGTTTGGGTTGCAACTACCTTACTAGCCTATCTAGAAATTAGAAACGGAAAAATTGAACAACATCGTAAGTTGATGATTTATAGCTATGCTGCTTGTTTTGCCGCAGTAACATTGAGAATATGGTTGCCCCTGCTCATGATAACTCTCGGGGATTATCTATTTGCTTATAGAATTGTAGCGTGGCTGTGCTGGGTTCCTAATATTATAGCAGCATATTTTATTGTGAAAACATTAAAACCGTATAATGCTTAAAGTCATTATACTGATAGTGCTAAAAATACTTAGCAAGTTATAAATAAGGGTGAGGAATATGTGTACACTTCAGCTATATGCATAAAAAAGTAATGAATATCATTGCTGCCGATTACTTATTTCATAGACATATGCCGGTTCAATACATAGTAAAGCATTTTAGTATGGTAAATGCTCTATAATTAATAAGAAAATATTGTTAGTACGAGAGTATTTGAGGATTCTGTGAATTGGGGCAATATAAGTCACCCGCCGTGTAAAAAGAGTAAACACACACTGTACATTATATCAGTGTTTAATTCGATGCAATCCTAACATCGAACAATTTGAAGCCACGACTATTAACCAACCCCTAATATATTTTAATTTTTTATTTGCTAAAAAGTTGATGTAACCCAATCATAGTAGATTATCAATACACAAAATTCTTTGCTTACCTATTTGAAGTGTATAAGTTTATTACAAGAATAAAGCGATATTCAGATATATTAGGTAATAAATAATTTTTAGAGAGCAGATATCCATTATTGCCTCATCTGCTTCCATAAATCTCTGCTGCGTATTTACTCTTATCGTCGCATAAGGATAAGATTCCTCCTCAATACAAAATACAAACTAAGCCATTATCAGCCGGCAGATGGTACAGTAAATCTCATCTTTATGCACCTACTTTTGTATATTTTGAAAAATAGATGAAGATTACGGATCTAATCCGTTCATCGAAAATATCGATACTACCCATGTGGAAAGAAAAGCCTATGATTACCTACTTAAAGAAGTAGACTTTGTTCAATATGATAATAGTACAGATGACGTATATGTAATTACCAGAACAGAGCCCCTGCCATAGGAATAACTATATTCTACCCCGAAGATCTAACCAGATCTCCGTTGTACCGGATTGGTACGACTGCATTACGTTCGTAAAGAGCGACGGTGTCATAAATAGCAACACCGTATAGGATACTAAGGGGTTATAACATTACTTTACAAGTATTATAAATAATCAGTAGCTTTACAATAGCCCTCAAAGCAATATTCCTGATTACCTCAATCCATAGTAGCCATGAGTAATATTTCCGAAATTCTGAAATCCACAGCACATCGACCCTACGAATATCCGGAAAGACCCTGGTGGTACTATCAGGAGTGGAATCGGGCTTTGTTACTACATTATGAGGTACCATACGAGCTACTCAAAAAATTGGTACCTAAGGGCTTGGATATTGATACTTTCAACGGTAAGGCCTATATATCCATAATTCCGTTTACAATGGAACGATTAAGACCGCGATTACTGCCCTCACTGAGCTGGATTTCTAATTTTCAAGAAATCAATGTTAGAACTTATGTGGAGGTCGGAAATAAAAAAGGAGTTTACTTTCTTAATATTGAAGCCGGAAAATATCTTTCAGCTATCCTTACCCGAAAGTTATCCAAATTACCCTATGAAAAAGCCAATATAAAACGAGAAGGCACCACATATTACTCCAAAAATTCCAAAAAAGGATTCTGGCTAGATGTAGCCTATACCGTTGGCGAAACAATCCAGCAAAAGTCAGAGCTAGATATCTGGCTGACGGAAAGATACTGCTTATATCTGAAATCACAGGATACATTGTATCGCTATGACGTGCATCACAGAGAATGGGAACTAAAGGAGGTTACCGTAACTCGTTTGGACATTCATTACCCCATCGGAGAACTACTATTGAATTATCCTGCAGATTTAACACACTACTCCAACGGTGTTCAAGTGCTAATTTGGGATAAAGTAAAAATATAAGTGGGGTTCGTGTAAAAAACTACTTTTGAGAAATTTGCAAGGCAGAGATGATGGATATTGCCAATTAGTATCTTATATTGCTATAGATTTTTCATATAAACTACTTAGCAACTTAACAAAACTGTCATATGAAGATATCTTTTCCTCCAAGCTTTTTAGGTGCCCGTTGTGACATTTTAATGGACATAGTAGTAATATCCATGTTTATCATCCTCCCCTTGCTATGGTATTCGTTCAAAAAAGTAAAGGTAGAGCGCAACTATAAGCTGCATAAGAACATTCAGTTAATTATGTTCGTCATTCTGTTTTTTGTAGTATTGTTGTTTGAATACGATATGCAGCAAAATGGCGGCATTTTTGAAATGGTGAAAGGGTCTTCTTATGAAGGAACATTTTTTCTAAACTTCACTATATATTTTCACACTTTCCTATCTATTACCACATCCATCATTTGGACAGTACTAATTATCGCTTCATTAATTAAGTTTGGCAAAAATCCTCGCCCCGGCAAATTCAGTAAAACGCATCGCTTGTGGGGTAAAATAGGAATGTGGGACATGGCATTAACCTGCATTACAGGTCTCATTCTTTATATCTACGGCTTCTTGTTATAATCGATATTGCCACAGCACTGGACGCGATGTATCCGCCATTCCAGGAATGAGCGGATAACGCTCCTATGATCCTGCTCAATAGATATTCCCCTCTTATCTTGAGAAAATAAAAAAATTGCGCAACTAAATAGTTACGCGTGTATTTGCAACCGATGGGTTTCATATTTTAATTATGCAACGAGATATTTTTCAGACAACTGCAGATCCAACACCATGAGCTATTATTACACTTATGGCGTTACACGCAATGACACCGAATGCAATTGCGACGAACTTTAAAATAACACGACAGGCAGTGTCTAAGCCTTTGCGTATTCTTACCGAATGCCAACTGATCAAACGTTAATATAAAGGAAGAGAAATCTATTATTCGCTCGAAATAGAAAAATGAAAGAATTCGACAAGGGGCTGGCACAATTCCGAAAACTATGGGAACCTCGATTCAGCCAGCTTGACGACGTTCTGCAAACCATGAAAAACAAAAAACTATGAGCACGTAATCTATTTTTGACTTCATCGCCAACAAAGAAACACGCACGGTAAGCATCGAGTGCAGTTTTGCTGCAGTACCGGATCTGGGTTAGCAGGATTGGACAAAACCTGAAATGCTGAACACTTTATTGACCAAAGTAACATTACGCTGGTGCATATATGTATAATAAATCTCCCGAACCAAATGATTGAAATGAGCTTCAAAAAGGGCTTCACCATGGTGTTACACGAACTGGACTCCTTATTGCTCCACTCAAAAAATAAAAATTATGAAAAACCTCCTTCTCCTATTGCTTGCTGCTCCCTTTATTTTGAGCTACAATAACTCAAACCAAAATTCTAAAGCAAATCAAAAAAAAGATACCTTAGCTTACAAAACCCACATCACAACTATGAATACACAAAAAATCACCCCCTGTCTTTGGGTAGAAAAAGATGCCAAAGCGGTAGCCGACTATTATCTATCGATTTTCCAAGATGGCAAGTTAAAAGAATACCACCATTACGAAAACACTCCAGAAGCTGTAGCTATCAGTGGGCAAGAAACTTTTGAAATAGCCATCATTCAAATAGCAGAAATGGAATTTCAGATATTGGCAGCCGGCCCGTTTTTTAAATTCAATGAATCCATCTCTTTTGTAATCAACTGTAAAGATCAGGCAGAAGTAGACTACTACTGGGAAGCGCTCACCTCCAACGGTGGTGCAGAAGGCCAATGCGGATGGTGTAAAGACAAATACGGACTCTCTTGGCAAGTGGTACCTGTCGAATATTACGAGCTGATAAGTAGCGAAGGTCCATCCGTAAGAGCCAAAGTCATGAAAAACACCATGCGCCAGAAAAAAATCATTCTGTCAGAGCTTAAACAATCATAAGCTTCGCATTTTGAAACTTACTAGGAATAAAAGTTAAAAGCTCTATATACCTACCCAGGCTTTCCACCCATTTATTCGCTCCCTTATTGGATAAAGTTTTGTCGCTTTCAATAAAGGCCACAAAACTTTTTCTATTTTCCCCAAAATAGGTCATATAATAAATCGTTATTTTAGCCTGGAATTAATGTTTAAACATTTAACCTACTCAGATCATGAAACCAAAATTTTTATTGACACTGCTTTGGCTGATGGGCCATTATTATTTGTATGCACAAAAAATAGCCTCGGAGATTCTGGGTAAATGGGATGTTTGGATCCCAGGTGCGGTAACTTATGTAGTTACCAATGACAATCGTACCAATATGATATATCAGCACGGTGCCGCCATGAATACCCTAACCATTTATAATAATGGTAAATATACTTGGGGAGAGTATTCGGACAACATTAAAATCGTTAGCCCATGGTATGCACAGGAAGGCGTTACCTATTATCGCATCTCAGATGCACGAAAAAACACCTATGATTTCTGGTATAAAAAAGATACAGACCAACTGATTTTTTTAGCCGGAGAAGTAGGAGGCCACATAGCAACCGGAACTCGTCTTAACGGTAAAGCTACAGCTCCCTCAGAAATCAAGAAACCTGTACCCACAAAAGAAAAGCCAAAGGCTGTACCTGCTGCTTTCAAAACTGGCCAGGAAGTGCTGGTAGAATGGTCAGGCAGCTGGTATAATGCCAAAATTTTGGACTACAAAGATGGTCAATATAAAATTCACTATATCGGCTGGGGAAGTACCTGGGACGAATGGGTGAAACCCTCCCGTATTAAAGCTAAGGATAAAAAGTAGCATACATGGAAAAATAGTTGTATTGCCCTTATCCAAACTAAAAAAGCTAGCAGGCCTGCCCTACACCTTTGGTCTGTTAGCTTTTTAAAGATGCGATACACACCCAACAAGTCCTCTTCATAAGCAATAACTTGAGATTCTTCATCCCAATAAAAATAGTTCGGGAGCTTTGTTGGATATTCGCTAATTCTATCAAATGCATGCGTTTCTTATAGTTCGTAGCAAGCATTTGGCTATTGCTTGTGGAAGATTTTATCCGAACGGCAGTACTAAAATCGTTAGCCAACAAATGTTCTATTGGCTTCTCTAACAATACCTATTGGATGTAGGTATCTTGTAAAGAGAGCTATAATAATCCCTCAAATCAATGAAGACATGTCGATATATCTATTATCGGGATAAGTTCTTCCTCTCCTATAGAAAGTGGATAAGGTAATATAGTGCTCCTTGCTATTTTAAATAATGATGCTCAACCTAATATCCTATCTCCACCATAATCCAACATACACAAAAGAGCAACTTAAATCCGCAAATAACTATCAGCCCATAATATTTATTAATTTTCGGTTATAATTACAATGTATATATTGAAATCAATCCCATAACCTCCAAAATTACCATGACTAGAATACAAATAATAATGGGAGATATCACCCAATGCAATGTAGACGCTATAGTAAATGCAGCCAATAGCTCATTAATGGGTGGCGGTGGTGTAGATGGAGCCATACATAGAGCCGGAGGATCTGCAATTCTAGAAGAATGTCGGAAAATTGTCGCCCGCCAAGGTGGCTGTAAAACCGGGGAGGCCGTTATTACCACTGCCGGTAAATTACCGGCAAAATATGTAATCCATACTGTCGGCCCTGTTTGGCATGGAGGCGATAACGATGAAGCCACTTTGCTCAGAAATTGTTATATCAACTCACTAAAGCTAGCGGTAGCACATCAATGTAAAACGGTGGCCTTTCCATCTATCAGTACCGGAGTATATCGTTTCCCAAAGGATAAAGCTGCAGTAATAGCGGTTACAGCTATTATAAACTTTCTGAATAATGATAAGCAAATACACAAAGTGATACTAGTTTGCTTCGATGAAGAAAATTATCGGCTATTACAGGCTGCAATGTCGGAAATCACAGCTTCATGAATATGGAGCAAAATGCTTTATAAAAATCCACTCTACTTTTTTTTCACATTTCTTTTACTTTAGTATATTCACATACAATTTTGCATGACCTGTATATGGCCTGTGCTTTTAGTTTGCAATATAAAATTGCTATTAATAAGCTTAAAATGCATATACGGAAAAATACCAAAACCTGCTTTAAATTCTGATTTGTAATATTATGACTTCAGAAAATCCCATCAATCAAACTAACCAGAACTACCAGTTAGAATTTTTCGGAAAAGGTTCTGAGTATTTTAGCATTATGATCGTAAACTGGCTGTTGACGCTGGTTACTTTGGGCATTTATTATCCCTGGGCCAGAGCTAAGAAATTGCAATACATTTATGGGCAAACGGCCCTGAATGAGGAACGATTTCATTTCTCGGGCACAGGCAAGGAAATGTTTCGCGGCTTTATCAAAATCTTCATTTTTTATATCGCCGTAATTTCCATTTTCTTGCTGCTAATGAAAATGGTCAGTACCTTGGCTGGTATTTTGTTCTTCTATCTGGCAATCTTAAGTATTATTCCCTTTGCCATTCATGGTGCATTCCGATACCGACTCAGTAGAACCACCTACAGAGGTATTCGCTTTGGTTATCGCGGCGACCGACATCTCTTTGTGGGATATTTTTTCCGTTGGCTGCTTTTCACCGTATTGACATTTGGTATCTATGGGGCATGGATGGCGATGAATATCCGCAGATACACACACAGTAATATCCGTTACGGCGATGTAGCATTTTCCAATGACGGAGATGGCGGGGAATTTCTCGTATTAAACCTTAAAGGCTATATTCTCAGTCTGCTTACACTGGGCATTTATATTTTTTGGTGGCAACGCGACCTGTTTAATTATTACATCAACCGCATGCGCATGATCAAGGGCGAACAAAAAATACAATGTTACTCCACAGCTACGGGTAGAGCATTTTTTAACCTTATGGTAGGAAATTTATTGTTAGTCATCTTTACTTTAGGTTTAGGTACAGCTTGGGCAGAAATGCGTACCCTCCGATTTATCTGGAACAATATTAAAATGGAAGGTAACATTAACTTAGAAGAAGTATATCAAACAGAAGATGAATACAACGACGCATTTGGAGAAGATCTTCTGGATTTCTTTGAGATAGATATTGCTTAACCATGAACAATACCACTCAAGCTGCAAAATATTTCAATGGACTCATAGCCGCATCCCAGGCAGCCTCTGTTATTATAAATGAGTTCATGGGCGAACTCCATATTCGTACTTCAAACGGAAGCGTAGCTATCTGGCTTTTACAAGATCTAGAATCTAACGACTATGGTCCTATAATGGAAATTCGAAATAAAAAATATCCGGCTGCGGTATTAAAAATAGAAGACAAGCGCTTTGCACAGCAGTTTTATAATACAATGAAACAATACAAGCGTGCAGACATCCATACACGTTTGTTGCGTCTAGGATTTAGTAAAATCACAGCCATAGCCATTGGATTATTTCTACTAATCGCAATTGCCTATATCTATATTTTACCAACTATTGCTGAAAAAGCCGCAACGCTACTTCCCGATAGTTTCGACAATAAAATTGGAGAACTTTTCATGGATAGTTTTGTAGGAGATCGCAAAATAGATTCTACAAAAACATCCTATCTACAAGCCTTTGCCGCAGAACTAGATTTAAAGAATAAAAAACCTCTACATTTTACAGTAGTGAAATCCAAACAGGTAAATGCGTTTGCACTACCTAACGGACAAATAGTGGTATATAGTGCCATCATTGATAAAATGAAAAACGCTGAAGAATTAGCTGCACTGCTAGGACACGAAGCCTCACACGTGAACCAGCGACATTCCACCAAAATGCTGTGTCGTAATCTGGCAGGTTATATGATTATTTCATTATTGTTTAACGATGTAAACGGCATCATGGCTGTTATGGCCGAGAATTTCCATCAGCTACACACGCTCTCCTACTCGCGTAAGTTTGAACAAGAAGCAGATGAACTGGGATTAAAAATTTTAATGGATAATCATATAAATCCCAATGGCATGATTCGTTTGTTTGAGGAGCTGGAAAAAGAAAACGAATTTCAATTACCCGAAATACTCAGCACCCATCCGTTAACCAAAGAACGAAAAATACATATGCAACAAATTATTTCAAAATCACCTTATCACACGAATACTCCTATACGTCTCAATGATCTTTTTGAAAAAATAAAAAAACTAAACTCGCCCCATGACAAAAATGCGTCACTACAAATTAGTACTACAAATTATAAATCGATATACAATATGTCCATTAAAACAAAAATTCTTATCCGTGCTACTTTCCATCTTAATTTTTCTTATCTTAGTAATAAGATACCGTGGACAAGGATATAGCCCTATAAACATTTCTATTAATATGTTAACCAGACAGAAAATCATACACATTATCACCATCATTACTACGTTCCGGAATTCTAAATAATCTATCGCATGAAATTACTATTGCTAGCCTTAGCAATTTTACTTACAA
>ERZ777003.1378-NODE-1378-length-37241-cov-15.024176_pt1 | contig 37241 bp, 21 predicted proteins | sample MGYA00374956_ERZ777003 | MGnify/ENA primary metagenome ERZ777003 (study PRJEB29302, sample SAMN06268252) | bioreactor metagenome | isolation source: Joint BioEnergy Institute, California, USA | place: USA:Joint BioEnergy Institute, California, USA | collected... | reverse complement strand
TCGTTTGCTCGTTGTCATGCCTCAGCACACGGCCGCACGTCCTAACCGCATTGCCTGTTGCGCTGCAGCCCACCAGCCGCTCATCACAACCACACTGGGCGTTGCAGCGCATCAGTCTGTGCCTGGGAAACGGGCATCGGTGCACGTGGGCATGACAACGGGCGCGCTACGGGAGATGGTGCCGCTTGCGGGGATGGTTCGGAAGGGGCTGCACAGCCCCTTCCGGCGGGGGAGAGCGCGAGAGGGGTCGCACCCCCTCTCGCCTCAAGCACGCTCTGACCGCTCCGCGTACCTCCTGTTGATGATGGGTGTGGGCGCGGCGGCTTCGCTGCGATGCCCACACCCACTTCTCCTTCGCCGCCGAGTGTGCTACACTTGCCCCGCTCTTCGCTGGCGTCTGCGCGCAGACGGCATGTCTTCGAGGTGCTCATGCGACAGCTTCTGCTCTCCTCCGGCTGGCAGCTCAAGCAGCGCGCTCCGGGCGCTGCGCTGGACGACGCCTTCGCTGAGGATGCCGGCTGGATCACGGCGACGGTGCCGGGCAATGTCCACACCGATCTGATCGCCGCGGGCCTGCTCCCCGACCCGTTCGACGGCATGAACGAGCGCGCGGCCCAGTGGGTCGGCGAGTGCGACTGGCTCTACCGCTGCGACTTCGAGCTGCCGGAGGGCTTCGCCGACGCGCGTGCGGTCGCGCTGTGCTGCGACGGGCTGGATACCTTCGCCACGGTCTGGCTGAACGGCCAGCAGGTGATCGTGACCGACAATATGTTCGTCCCGCAGCGCGCCGAGGTGCGGGCGCTGCTGCGGCCGGGCCGCAACCAGCTGCGCGTGCTGTTTGAGTCCGCGCTGCTCCGCGGGCGCGAGCGCGAGGCCGAGCACGGCGTGCTGGCGTGCTGGAACGGCGAGCCCAGCCGGCTGTACGTGCGCAAGGCCCAGTACCACTACGGCTGGGACTGGGGGCCGACGCTGCTCACCGCCGGGCCGTGGCGGCCGGTGCGCCTCGAGGCGTACGACGCGCGGATCGCGGACGTTGAGTGCCCGGCGGAGGTGTCCGAGGACCTGCAGCACGCCCGGGTGCCGGTGGCGGTGAGCCTGGAGGTCGGTGGGGACGACGCGGACCCGGCGCAGGCGGCGCAGCTTCTGGACGCCCTGGCGGTGCGGATCGAACTGCTCGACCCGGACGGCGCGGCTGTGGGCGGGGCGCTGCTGCCCGCCGCCGGCGGCAGCGCGCACACCGAGATCGCCGTCGGCGCGCCGCGGCTCTGGTGGCCGGCGGGCTACGGCGAGCAGCCGCTCTACCGCCTGTCGGTGAGCCTGGAGCGCGGCGGCGAGGTGCTCGACCGGCGCGAGCTGCGGCTCGGGCTGCGGCGGCTGCGGCTCGTGCAGGAGCCGCTGGAGGGCGAGCCGGGCACAACCTTCCTCTTCGAGGTCAACAACACGCCGATCTTCTGCGGCGGGGCCAACTGGATCCCAGCCGACTCGTTCACCCCGCGCATCCCGCCCGAGCGCTACCGCGCGCTGCTGCGCGCGGCCGTCGACATGAACATGGTGATGGTGCGGGTCTGGGGCGGCGGCATCTACGAGGACGAGGTCTTCTACGACACCTGCGACGAGCTGGGGCTGCTGGTGTGGCAGGACTTCATGTTCGCCTGCGGCATCTACCCGGCGCAGCCCTGGTTCCAGGAGAGCGTGCGCGCCGAGGCTGAGGCGCAGGTGCGGCGGCTTCGCCACCACGCCTGCATCGCGCTGTGGTGCGGCAACAACGAGGACTACCAGATCGCCCGCTCGCGCGGGGTGTACGCCGGGCCGCACGAGCCGCCCGACGCGGGCTCGCCCTTCCCGGCGCGGGTGATCTACGAGCGGCTGCTGCCCGAGGTCTGCGCGCGGCTCGACCCGACGCGCGCCTACTGGCCGGGCAGCCCCTTCGGCGGCGATGACCCCGACGACCCGACGGTCGGCGACCGGCACGCGTGGGCGGTCTGGCAGCTGGCCGACTACCACGACTACCCGCAGCACATCGGCCGCTTCGTCTCCGAGTTCGGCATGGCGGCCGCCCCGGACGTCGCGACGGTCGCGGCCTTCGCCAGGCCGGAGGAGCGCCACCCGTGGAGCCGGACGTTCGAGCACCACAACAAGGCCGCCGACGGGCCGCGCCGGCTGGCGGCCTACCTGAGCGATAACCTGCCGCTGCCGAGCGACCTGGAGGGGTATGTCTACGCGACCCAACTGGTGCAGGCCGAGGCGCTGGCGACGGCCTACCGCAGCTGGCGCCGCCGCTGGGGCGGGCCGGGGCGCTACGCGGCGGCGGGGGCGCTCGTCTGGCAGTTGGACGACTGCTGGCCGGTGACGAGCTGGGCGATCATCGACTACTACCTGCGCAAGAAGCCGGCCTGCTACGTGATCCGGCGCTGCCTCGCGCCGCTGGCGCTCGGGCTGGCGCGCGCCGGCGACGGCGTGGATGTGTGGGCGGTGAACGGCACGCTGCGCGAGGTGGCGGCGCAGCTGGAGCTGCGCACCTGGACGCTGACCGGCGAGCCGGTGGCGGTGGAGCGCGCGAGCATCACCCTTGCGCCGAACCGGGCGACTGAGCTCGGCTCGTTCGGCTTCGACCCCGGCGGCGCGCTGGTGATCGACGCGCGGCTGCGCGTCGGCGACGAGGTTGTGGCGCGCCAGGCGCTCTGGCCCGAGCCGTTCAAGTACTACCTGCTGCCCGACCCGCTGATCGTCGTCGAGCTGGACGGGCCGGAGACGGTGCGGCTGCGCTCGGTGCGGCCGGCGAAGGGGGTGCTGCTCACAGCCGGCGACGGCGTGGAGTGGAGCGACAACATGCTCGACCTGATGCCCGACGATGTGCAGACCGTCACGGCGCGCGGCCTCGGCGAGCGCCCGGTGCAGGTGCGCTGGCTCGGGATGTAGCGGGAGGCCCTCCGGGCCGCGCAAACACTTCTCTAACTTGCCTGCCGCGCCAGTCGCAGTGTATGATATTAGCACTGTTGAGAAGAGACTGCTAAGTGGCACGAGTGACGCGGTGGCCGCATCCCCGCGCGCTTTCTCCGCGGAGCGCTTGCGCGGGCGACTGCGGGGCGACCGCGTGCATCGTGTCAAAGAAGAGAGGGCTTGCCCTTTCACTGAAGCTGGCTGGAGGCGACATCAATGTCTGTGGACACCGAGCAGGCGACGGAGCAGACGCCGGTGCCGTTCCGCGCCGAGGTCAAGCAGCTGCTGAACATCCTCGCTCACTCGCTCTACACCGACCGCGAGATCTTCCTGCGCGAGCTGATCTCGAACGCCTCCGACGCGCTGCACCGCGTCCAGTTCGAGATGCTCACCAACCGCGAGGTCCGCGATCCGGAGATCGAGCTGGAGGTGCGCATCACCACCGACGAGAGCGCGCGGACGATCACGATCGCCGACACCGGCATCGGCATGACCCGCGACGAGCTGATCGAGAACCTCGGCACGATCGCCCAGTCGGGCACGCGGGCGCTGATCGAGCGCCTCGAGGCCGCCCAGCGCAGCAACATCATCGGCCAGTTCGGGGTCGGCTTCTACTCGGCGTTCGTCGTGGCCGAGGAGGTCACGGTGATCTCGCAGTCCTACCGGCCCGACGCCGAGGCGGCGGAGTGGCGCTCGCGGGGCGGCGAGACCTTCACCATCGGCCCGGCCGAGCGCGCGACGCGCGGCACGACGATCATCCTCAAGCTGAAGGAGGAGGCCGCCGAGTTCGCCCAGCCCTGGCGGCTGAAGCAGATCATCAAGCGCCACTCGAACTACGTGGCCTTCCCGGTCTACGTGGGCGACGAGCGCGCCAACGAGTCCCAGGCGCTGTGGCGCAAGCAGCCGCGCACGGTGGAGGAGAAGGAGTACGAGGAGTTCTACCGCCAGCTGACCTTCGACTACGAGACGCCGCTGCTGCACCTGCACCTCTCCACCGACGCGCCGGTCGACCTGCACGCGGTGCTGTTCGTCCCGGCCCGGCGCGAGCGCGGCCTGATCGAGCGCCGCACCGAGGGCAAGATCCAGCTCTACTCGCGCAAGGTGCTGATCCAGGAGGAGGCGAAGGACCTGCTGCCGAGCTACTTCCGCTTCGTCGAGGGCGTGGTGGACAGCGAGGACCTGCCGCTGAACGTCTCGCGCGAGATGGTGCAGAACGTCGGCACCAAGAACGACTCCTCGCCGGTGCTCCAGCGCATCAAGAAGTCGCTCACCGGCCGGCTGACGAAGGAGCTGGCCGAGCTGGCCACCAAGGACCCCGAGAAGTACAAGACGTTCTGGAGCGAGTTCGGCCTGTTCATCAAGGAGGGCATCGCCACCGAGTACGCCGCCCGCGATGACCTGCTGCCGCTGCTGCGCTTCTACAGCACGAAGTCCGGCGACGAGCTGACCACACTGGCCGACTACAAGAGCCGCATGGTCGAGGGCCAGAAGGAGATCTACTACATTCTGGCGAACGACCTGGCCAGCGCGCGGCGCAGCCCGCACCTGGACGCGCTCGAGGCGCGCGGCATCGAGGCGCTGCTGCTGGTGGACGTGATGGACAGCTTCATGCTCACCGGCCTGCGCGAGTACGAGGGGCTGAAGCTGCGCAACGCCGACGACAGCAACCTCGAGCTGCCGGGCAGCGCCGAGGCGCCCGAGGCGCAGGTGAGCGACGATCAGTTCGCCAGGATCGTCACCCGGGTGAAGGAGGTGCTCGGCGAGCGGATCACCGCCGTGCGCGCCTCGAACGTGCTGCGCAACAACCCGCTGCGGCTGGTCTCGCCCGATGACGCCGCGAACCGCGAGATGGCGCGCATCCAGCGCCTCGTGGACCGCGACTACAAGGTGCCGCCGAAAATCGTGGAGATCAACCGCGGCCACCCGCTGATCGCCAACCTGGCGAAGCTGATCGAGAGCGGCGCGGACGACGCGCTGGCGAACGCGCTGATCGAGCAGCTCTACGACAGCGCGCTGCTGCTCGAGGGCCTGCACCCCAACCCGGCCGATATGGTCGGGCGCATCCAGCAGCTGATGGAGGCGGCGGCCCGCGGCGTGAGCGCCGAGCGCTGAGCGGCGGGGATCGGGAGACCCTGAGGAGGCGCCGCCTCCCCAAACCCCTCTGAACGGTGCGGGGCGAGGCCGCCGCGTGTGTCGTATCGGTCGAGAGCCGCGGGAGCGAGGCCCTTCGCCCCGCCGGCTTTCGCTCGCACCCCCTCGGCGCCATGAGAGAGGTAGCGCATAGTCGAACGACTGGCTGGCTCGCCGCCCTGGCGCTCGCGCTGTGTGCGCTGCTGTGCGCCGCCAGCGTCTGGTTCGGCCCGGTCGGCGTGGCGCCGAAGCTCGCCCTGGCGAGAGCCAGCTGGGACGCGCGCGCCCCGCGCCACTACACGATGACCGCGCGCTGGACCTACGGCACGATCGTCAACGGCCCGTGGACGATCGAGGTGCGCGACGACCGCGTGGTGTCCGGGTACCACGCGCGCACCGGGCAGCCGCTGACCCGCGGCGAGCTGCTGCTGGCCGAGCGCAACCTCACCGTCTCCGCGCTGTTCGGGGCGCTGGCCCGCGAGCTGCGCCCGACGGCCGCGAACTCGCCGCGCACCATGCTCGCCCGCGCGCTGGCCCGCATCTCCCCGCGCGCCCGCGACCTGGTCGACCGCTGCGCCTCGCGGCTCCCCACCGTCGAGTACCACCCGACGCTCGGCTACCCGACCGGTATCACCGTCCACGGCTCCCCGTGCTACCGGGCGAGCGAGTGGACGGTGCTAGTGCTCGATCTCACGCCGCTCCCGTGAGTCGAACAGGGCCTACGCGGTTCGGCCCGAACCACGTAGGCCCTGCGGGAAAGCGAAGCCTTCCTACCCCCACCGCGGACGCGGGGCGAAGCCCGCCGCTATCCCTTGACGGCGATCGCGCGGCGGTAGAGCTGCACGTAGGCGTCCGCGCTGCGCTCCCACGAGTAGTCCTGCGCCATGGCCTGCTTGATCATCGCGCGCATGTGGTGCGGGCGGTCGAAGTAGGTGCTCACGGCCCAGCCGACGGTGTAGTAGATCGCGTGGGCGCTCGGCTCGTAGAACTTGAAGCCCGTCCCCGTGCCGGTGGCCTCGTCGTACTGCTGCACCGTGTCCTCCAGGCCGCCGGTGCCGCGCACGATCGGCAGGGTGCCGTACTTGAGCGAGTACATCTGGTTGAGGCCGCACGGCTCGTAGCGCGAGGGCATGATGAAGAAGTCCGAGCCGGCCTCGATCCAGTGCGCCAGCTCGTCGCTGTAGCCGATGTAGCTGCCGACCCGGCCCGGGTAGCGGGCCGGCAGCCCGCCGTAGTACGCCTCCAGCTCCTTCTCGCCCGAGCCGAGCACGGCGAACTGCACGTGCATGTTGGCGAGGATGGGCTCGATCGCCTGCGCCAGCAGGTCGAGGCCCTTCTGCTCCACCAGCCGGCTCACGACCCCGATCAGCGGCGCGTCCACCGCGTCGAGGCCGAGCCGCCGCTGCAGCTCGCGCTTGCAGATCGCCTTGCCCTCCAGCCGCTCGGCGTCGTAGCGCGCGGGGATCTGCTGGTCGGTCGCCGGGTCCCACTGCGAGTAGTCGACGCCGTTCAGGATGCCGACGTAGCGGTCGCCCTTGTCGTTGAGGTAGGGAGCGAGCCCGTAGCCGAGCTCAGGCGTGCGCGTCTCGTTCGCGTAGGTCGGGCTGACGGTGTTGACCATATCGGCGTACTGGATGCCGCCCTTGAGGAAGTTGATCCGCCCGTGGTCCTCGAACTTGTCCGGGGTGAAGTTGCTCCACTGGAGGCCCAGGTAGTCCATGTGCTCGGCGCCGTAGATCCCCTGGTAGGCGATGTTGTGGATGGTGAGCACGCTGGCCGCGCGGCCCAGCACCGGGTCGTCCCAGTGCCAGATCTTCAGGTAGGCCGCCGCCAGCGCCGTGTGCCAGTCGTGGACGTGGACGATATCGGGGCGGAAGCCGATATCCTTGCAGAGCTGCAGCCCGGCGCGGGTGAGGAAGCCGAAGCGGCGCGGGTTGTCGGCGTAGTCGTTGAACGCGGCGTCGTGGTACAGCCCGGGGCGGCTGAAGTACTCGTGGAACTCGATGAAGTAGACCGGCACGCCCGCGCGGGTGGTCATGTGCACCCGGCACCACTCCTGGGTGTTGCCCATCCAGACGCCCATCGAGTCGAGGTAGGGGTTGAGGCCGTGGCGCACGTAGTCGATCTGCTCGTACTTGGGCATCACGACGATCACCTCGTGGCCCATGGCGCGAAGGACCTGGGGCAGCGCGCCGACGACATCGGCGAGGCCGCCGGTCTTGGCGAACGGGACGCACTCGGAGGCGATCATCACGATCCTGAGCTGCTCGTTCACTTGCTCCCTCTCTGTCAGCGGCGTGTACTACTGGGATTATACACACGCCCCGAAGGAGGCATGCGAGGGGCGGAGGCGCAGCTCCCACGTTCCGGCACCGTGCAGGAACGCTTCGCTCACGGTCTGACGGAGGGGTGCGAGAAGCGAAGGCACGGCTCCCTCGTTCCGGCGCCGTGCGGGGCGCTTCGCCTCACGCTCTGACGGAGGGATACTCGGTAAAGATTAGGATCTTTGTATAATCTTGTAAAGCTCCGGGCGGAGAGGGCTAGTGGTGGTCGGAGGCCGGTGATCTGCGCCAGTTCAGCTTTTCGGAAGTCCAGCTCCTTGGGCTTGCTCAGGCTGGTTACCCAACTCGATTGAATCATACACACTAGGGCGGCCAAGTCGTGTAGCAATCCTTTTCCTCGAGTCAATACGCGATTATCGAACCGGACAACGTATTTCGACCATTGCTCAGCCCACAAACAATTGGGTCTTCCCGGTGTATCACAATAATCAACTTGTCGCCGTAGTACCATTGCAAGAGTGATTCTGTTAATTCGCGGGAACGATGAGAGCATGGCTTTGTTCTATCAGGGGCACCAACTTTCTACCAGAGAGCGTTTGCACCTGTAATAAACAGAGAAGTTCCGGCTGAAATGATGATGTCGGCACTATTAGGTGCTGTAAATAAACATGAAATGTAGATTTCTCTTGGTTTGGCGGTGCTAGCAATGCCGACGACGCCGTCAACGCCGTAGGGGCGCAGCGCGCAGCGCCCCCGGCATCGCCCGCCGCGCGTCGCGCCGCGGTCGTTGGGCGCGCCGCTGTCCGCGCTGATACGGCCTTCGCCCAGGAGCTCACGGGCCGCCTGGAACGCTGCTCGCTCCACAAAAAGGCGTGGAGGGCCGGGGTTGCCTCCGCGACCCTTGCCTGGAGGCGCGGCGCCTCCGAGAAGCGACGCGGGCAATTGTATGTATACTGTACCCGCTGAAGCTCGTATCACAGAAAGCGATCCAATGTTTCGGAACCGTATCGCCCTGGCGGTGAACTCCGGGCACTTCGCTGTGGACGTGATGAACAGCGTCGTGCCGGTGCTGCTGGCGTCGCTGGCGCTGTCGCTGTCGCTCTCGAACAGCCAGATCGGCCTGGCGCTGACGGTGCAGATCTTCGTCGGCGCGCTCTCGCAGCCGCTGTTCGGCTGGCTCGCCGACCGCTTCGGCGGGCGGCCCACGGTGCTCGCCGGGGCCGGCGTGGCCTGGATGGCGGTCTGCCTGGCCGCCGCGGCCCTGGTGCCCGGCTGGTCCCTGATCGTCGCGCTGCTGGCGCTGATGGCGCTCGGGTCGGGCCTGTTCCACCCGATCGGCACGGCGAGCGCCGCGGCCGCGAACCCGGCGCGGGCGGCCAGCGCGACGGCGGTGTTCTTCTTCAGCGGCCAGGTCGGCCTGTCGCTCGGGCCGGTGCTGGGCGGGGTGCTGCTCGGGGCCGGCGGCGGCAGCGCGGGCCTGGTGGCGCTCTGCGGGCTGGCGCTGATCCCGGCGCTGCTGCTGTTCAGCGCCCCGCGCCCGGCCGTCGCTGTGGGCGGGGTCGCGCGGGCGGGCCGGGCGGCCCTCCGAGTCGCGCCTGCGATCGTGCTGGCCTTCGTCGCGCTGGTGGCCGTGCGCTCGTCGATCCAGCAGGTCTACATGTCGTTCCTGCCCAAGCTGTTCGCCGACCGTGGCTGGGACCCGGCGGCCTACGGCGCGATGGCCGGGACGTTCATGTTCACGGCGGCGGTGGGCAATATCATCGCCGGCGACATCGCCGACCGCTTCGGGATGCGCGCGGCGACGCTGTGGCCGCTGCTGCTGAGCGTGCCGGCCGGCCTGGCCTGCCTCTGGGCGCCCAACACCACCGCGGCCTTCGTCGGCAGCGCGGTGGCCGGCCTGCTGATCGGCGGCCAGCACAGCGTGCTGGTGGTCCACGCCCAGCGGCTGCTGCCGGTCAAGCAGGGGTTTGCCGCCGGCCTGATCCTGGGCTTCACCTTCGCCTCCGGCGGCCTGGGGACGTGGGCCGGCGGGCTGGCCGCCGATGTGGTGGGGCTGCCGGCCGTGATGCAGGCGGTGACGCTCCTGGCGCTGCCCGCCGCGGCACTCTCGCTGACTCTGCCGGGCCGCGAGCCTGCCGACGCGCCAGCGGCCAGCGCGGACGCCCAGGACCCGCGGGCGGAGACGGTGTAGGACTGAGGGGCCGAGAACGAAGAACCGAGGGAAAGAGAACCAAGAACCAAAGCTTGGGGCGAAGGGCCTCGTCTCACTGGCAGCGCCGTCGGTATCGCCCATCGCCGCCCTCACGACGGGCCGAGCAGCTCGCTCAGGGCGCCCCCGAGCCTCCGCGCAGCCTCGCGCAGCTCGGCCGGGCCGTAGAGGCTGAAGGCCAGCCGCAGGGTGTTCGCGCCCGCGCCGTCCAGGTGGAAGCGCGCGCCGGGGATGTAGGACACGCCGGCCCGCTCGGCCGCAGGCAGCAGCGCCGACGCATCGGCGCCCTGTGGCAGCCGCACCCAGACGAAGAAGCCGCCGGCGGGCGAATCAACCGCGCAGCTAGGCGGCAGGTGCTCGCGCAGCGCGGCCACCAGGGCGTCGCGGCGCTCGCGGTAGGCGGCGCGCAGCCGCTCCACCTGCGCGTCGAAGTCGCCGGCCTCGCACAGCGCCGCCACCGCCATCGCGGTGAAGTGGTTGACACCCCCGCCGCTGTCCAGCAGCCCGCCGTCGGCGATCCGCGCCACGGTGGCCGCGTCGGCCGTGAGCCAGCCGAGGCGCAGCCCTGGCGCGAGCGACTTGGCGAACGAGCCGAGGCGCACCACCCGGCCCGCCGGCGCCATGCTCCACAGCGAGGCGGGCGCCGGGCCGTCGTAGCTCAGCTCGCGGTACACGTCGTCCTCGACGATCACGAAGTCCCCGGCCTCCGCCAGCTCCACCAGCGCGCCGCGCCGCTCGCCGGCGAGCGATATGCCCGTCGGGTTGTGGAACGTCGGCACGGTGTAGAGCAGGCGCGGGGCCTTCCCGCTACGCCGGAGGCCGGCGACGATCTGCTCCAGCGCGTCCAGCCGCAGCCCGCCCTCGTCGCGCGGGACCGGCACGAGCTCCAGCGGGTGGTCGCGCAGGATGCGCACCGCCAGGTGGTAGGTCGGCGACTCGACCAGCGCCACGTCGCCGGGGCGCGTGAGCAGGGCGCAGACGAGGTCCAGGCCCTGCGACGCGCCCCCTGTGATCATGAGCTCGCTGGGGTCCGGGGCGCGCCCCTCGCGGGCGGCGATGCGCGCGACCAGCCAGGCGCGCAGCGGCCCCGGCCCGTGGGCGTCGCCGTAGGCCAGCGTGTCGGCCCCGTGGTGCTCGAGCGCGCGCGCGGCCGCGCGGCGCATGGCCTCGACCGGCAGCAGCGCCCCGTCCGGGTGGCCCCAGCCGAGGTCCAGGATGCCCTCGCGGAGCGTGAGCTGGATGATCGGAAGCTCTGGCATCTTCGTTGGCACGGCGGCGGGGCGGCGGCGGCGAAAGCTTCACCCGCCTGCCGCCCTATCGCCTGGCTACATCGTCGCGCCCAGGATCCAGGGGTTGAACTCCTCCTCGCCGATGCCCTGGGCCTCGCTCAGGCTCGGCTCGCCGGACGCCACCGCGATCAGCTTCTCGAAGATCTCCCGCCCGACCTCCTCGATGCTGGCGCCCTCGAGGATGCGCCCGGCGTTGATGTCCATATCGCCGCGCATGCGCTGGTAGGTCACGCTGTTGGTGGCGATCTTGATGCTCGGCGCCGGCTTGAAGCCGAAGCAGCTGCCGCGCCCGGTGGTGAAGGCGACGATGTTGCAGCCGCCCGCTACCTGCCCGGTGACCGAGACCGGGTCGTACCCCGGCGTGTCCATGAACGTGAAGCCGGAGGCCTCGATCGGCTCGGCGTACTCGTACACCGCGGCGAGCGGCATGCTCCCGCCCTTGGCGACCGCGCCGAGCGACTTCTCGAAGATCGTGGTCAGGCCGCCGGCCTTGTTGCCCGGCGCCGGGTTGTTGTCGATCTCGAACCCCTCGCGGGCGGTGTACTCCTCCCACCAGCGGACGCGCTCGATCAGCTTCTCGCCGACGTCGCGGCTGACCGCGCGGCGCGTCAGCAGGTGCTCGGCGCCGTAGATCTCGGGCGTCTCCGAGAGCACCGCGGTGCCGCCCTGGGCCACCAGCAGGTCCACGGCGTAGCCGAGCGCCGGGTTGCCGGTGATCCCGCTGAAGCTGTCCGACCCGCCGCACTGCAGCGCCAGGCACAGCTCGCTCACCGGCACCGGCTCGCGCCGGAAGGCGTCGGCGCGCCGCAGCAGCTGCTCGACCGCCTGCAGGCCGGCCTCGATCGTCGCCGCGACGCCGCCCGTGTCCTGGATGCCGAGGTACGACGGCAGCCCGCCCTCGTCGAGCCGGCTGCGCTGGCTGGCCCACAGGTCCTCGAACTGGTTCGTTTCACAGCCCAGCCCGACGAACAAGTAGCCGGCGACGTTTGGGTGGCGCGCGAACCCGGCCAGCGTCCGCCGCAGCATCTCGATCTCGTAGCCGGCGGTCTTGGTGGCGCAGCCGCTGCGGTGGGTGACGGCGATCACATCGGTCACGTTCGGGTACTTCGGCAGCAGCTCGGCGCGGGCGCGCTCGGCGATCTTGCGCACGGTGTGCGCCGAGCAGTTCACGGTGCCGATCACGGCCACGGTGTTGCGGGTGCCGGCGCGGCCGCTGGGGCGCCGGTAGCCCATAAAGGTCCGCCGCTCGGAGGGGGGCACGAACGGGATCGGGCGCACGTCGGTGCCGAACTCGTACTGCAGCGTCATGGCGCCGACCGCCAGGTTGTGGCTGTGGACGTGGTCGCCGGGCGCGATCGGGCGCGTGGCGAAGCCGATCACCTGGCCGTAGCGGCGCACCGGCTGGCCCACCTCCACCGGCCGCAGGGCCAGCTTGTGGCCGGCGCCGATGTTGGCGGACAGCCGCACCTGCTGGCCGGCGACGTCGACCGAGCGCCCGGCGCTCAGCGGCATCAGCGCCACCGCGACGTCGTCGTCGGGGTGCAGCTTGAGCGCCGGCGTCTCCTGGAATCCGATCAGCATAGCTCGCTCCTGGTTCGTTTCATCTGGTGTCTCGGTGACAGGGTGACAGGATGACGGGGTGACTGGAGAACGCAATGGCTCCTGGTGTAGTGTAAATCCCTGCGGTCAATGAGCCGTGTGGCAGGGTGACAGGGTGACAGGATGACAAGATGACAAGGTGACGGGGTGATTGGGTGACCTGGTGTTCAAATGGCTCCTGGTGGTGGCACGAGGCCCCGCGGTCCAAGGGTCCTTGTCACCCCATCACCCCGTCACCCCCTCACGAGGCGAGGCTCTCCACGACCATGCGCAGCAGCTGCTCCTGGGTGAACGGCTTAGTCAGCACCGGCAGCCGGGTGCTCGCGACCAACGAGCGGCCGTCCTCGCTGGGCGGGTCTCCGCTGAGCATCAGGAAGCGGGTGTGGCCGTCGGCGAGCTCCGTGAACAGGTCGGTGCGATCCATACCGGGGAGCTGCAGGTCGCACACGATCAAGTCGTACACTTCGGAGCGGGCGCGCGCCAGCCCTTCCTCGAGGGTGGCGACCGCGTCCACTGAGCAGCCGAGGCGGGTGAGCGCGCGGCTGGCGACGGCGCTCACCAGCTCCTCGTCCTCGATGATCAGGACCCGCAGGCCGGAGGGCAGCCGCACCGCCACCGGCGCCTTGTTCTGGGCCGGGGCGGCCGGGAGCTCCATCTCGAACACCGCGCCCGTGTCGGGGTCGTTCGTCGCCCACAGGTGGCCGCCGTGCTGCTCGATGATTGTGTGGGCGATCGTCAGGCCGAGCCCGGTGCCCTGGCCGACGTCGCGCGTCGTGAAGAACGGGTCGAAGATCTTCGGCAGGTGCTCGGGGCTGATGCCCGGGCCGGTGTCGCTTATCCGCAGCGAGATCGTGCCGTTGTTGCGCCAGGCGCGGATGGCGAGCCGGCGCGGCGCCTCGGGCGGGTTGGTGGCCAGCGCCTGCACGGCGTTCTGCAGGATGTTGAACAGCGCCTGCTCGATCTGCACCGGCTCGCCCTCGATCTGCAGCGGCTCGTTCTCGAAGATGCGCATGGTGGTGATGCGCTGCGAGGCGATCTGCGCGCTGAGCCGCATCAGCGCATCCCGGGCGGTGGCGGCGAGGTCCACAAGCTGCGAGCGCAGCTGCTGCGGGTTCGAGAACAGGCGCAGCTGCTGGATGATCGCCGAGGCGCGCAGGGCGGCGCGCTCGATGTTCTGCAGGTCTTCGCGGGTGTGCTGCGGCAGGTTCTCGAGGAGCTGGAGCTGCGTCAGGCCGAGGATGATCGCCAGCGGGTTATTGAGCTCGTGGGCCGCGCCCGCCACCAGCCGCCCCAGCGCCGCCAGCTTCTCGCTCTGGCGCATGTGCGCCTCAAACCGCCGCCGCTTGGTGATGTCGCGCACCATCACCAGCACCTCGCCGTACTCCGGGATGAGGTCGGCCGAGATCTGCGTCGTGATCAGCTGGCCGTCGGCCCGGCGCACCTCCATCTCGAAGCGCTGCGGCTCGCCGGCCAGCACCGCCTCCCAGCGCGCCAGCAGCTCGTCGTGGCGCTCCTCGGGGCAGTAGTCCAGGAACGTCTTGCCGTCGAGGTTGGAGGCGTCGTACCCGGCCAGCTGGAGCGGCGTCAGGTTGAGCGGCCGGATGGTCTGGTCCGGCCGGATGACGAGCATCCCCCCCGGCACGTTCTGGATGATCGCGTCGAGGTAGCGCCGGCTGGCCTCCACCTCGCGGTAGAGGCGGGCGTTGGCGATCGCCATCGCCGCGTACTCCGCGTAGCGCCTGAGGAAGTCGAGGTCCTCCTGGGTGAAGTAGTCCACCTCGGAGTGGCCGACGTTCAGCACGCCGAGCACCTTGCCCTGGTGGATCAGCGGCTGGTAGATCACCGAGCGGATCGGGTTGTCCACCAGCGCCACCGGGTAGGTGCGCGGGTCGGCGTGTATGTCCGAGATGCGAAACCCGACGCCGCTCGTGAAGACTATGCCGAACAGGCTGCCGTCGATCGGGTGCGCCCGGCCGAGGCGCACCGGGTTCCCGCCCACCGCGGTGCGGACGACCAGCTCCTTGCCGTCCTCGGTCGGCAGCACCAGCGTGGACGACTCGCCGCCGAGCAGCTGGGTGGCCTGAACGCAGATGATCTGCAGCACGTCCTCGAGCTCGCCGAGGGTCGTGACCGCCCGGGCGGTGGTCGCCAGCGAGTTGAGCCGCTGGATCTGCTGCTCCATCGCCCGGCGCAGCTCGATCTGGGCCAGGGCGCTGGCGATCTGGATCGCGAACGCCTCGATGAAGGGGATGTCGTCCGGGCTCAGCCGCTCGCCCCAGACGACGATGATGCCGTGCAGGCGGTCATCGACGACCATCGGGGCGTAGATGTAGCCGTACAGGCCGATCAGCTCCTGGGTGGTGCGGATCAGCTCGACCGCCGCCGGCGGGTAGAGCGCCGCGGTGAGGGACAGGGCGTCCCGGTCGAACAGCGCGCGGCGCTTGGCGATGACATCCCGCAGCAGCGGCGCCGTGGTTGGGATGGCCATGTCGCGCGGGCTGTACCCGGCCGCCTGGCGCAGCTGTTCGAGAAACGCCGCGCCGGAGCTGTCGAACACATAGCGCAGGCTGGTCTGGGATGCGTCGAGCTCCAGCACCTGCATCCCGAAGCCGAAGACCCGGATGGCCTTGGCGACCATCTCGTAGACCGCCTGCGGCGACTGCGCCCGCAGGAGCTGGGGCGCCAGCCGGTTGCAGCCGATGATCAGGTCCGCGCGCCGGTTCCCCAGCGCGTCCGGGTAGAGCAAGGCGGTGACGTGCGGCGCCTCGAGGCCCTGCACCGGCCGCAGCTCGATCTCGATCCGACGGGGGCCCTGCCCGGGCCGCTGGAGGTGCGCCTGGGTGAACAGCGGCTCGCCGCCCTGGGCCAGCTCCGCGAGGAGGCGGCGCAGGCCGGGGCGATCGGCCGTGACGAGGTAGCTTTCGAGGGTCCGGCCGCCCGCGTCGAGCTGCTCATCGCCGAGCAGGTCGCGGGCGGGCTCGCTGGCGGCCAAGATCTGCCCGTCCGGCGCGAGCAGCAGCACGGGCCAGACATTCGTCGCTACGAGATCGGCGTGCTCGCTGTACATCATTGTCCGTGCGATATGTCTGAGATTGCCGGGGGCCTCAGCGGCGCTGCGCTATTGTACCACCTCGTACGTTGTATGAAATGATAGGGGTTGCGCGGTCATACCGCCCGCCTTCCTTCCGGGGAAGTGTGCTGGGCCGCAGGCGGCCGGGGGCTGCTTTCTGCGGGGAGGTGTGGAGGGCGGCACGCCCTCCACGATCCCTTTTTTGGGGCCTGCGGCTGCTTCGCAGCCGCAGAGCCCCGGAAAGAGGAGATACCGGGGAGGCCTCGCCTCCCAAACCCCTCCGGCCGCCGCGGCGGCACCCCACCGCGGCGGCCAGGTAAATGAATGGTAGAATGGCCGCGCAACTGGCAGACGTTCACCGGGAGTTTGTGCGCATGAGCGTATCCCCTGCCGAGCTTGTGGGCGACCAGCTCAGCGAAGACGAGCGCCGGCTGCTGGCCCCGTTCGTCACCGACCTGGACGCGCCGATCTTCGGGCTGCGCAACCTGCCCGAGGTGGTCAAGGGCGCGCTCTTCTCGCGCTACAGCCGCTCCGATAAGAGCCTGCGGCGCATGCTGCTGGACGAGTTCATCAGCGCGCCCGAGTCCGGCTTCGACGCGATCGTCGGCGGCGCCGCAGCCACGGACGCCGCGGCGCAGCTGGTGGCGGTCCACCAGGCCGAGGCGTTCTACGAGCGGGTGCTGATCGGCTACGGCGACGACTCGGTGGCCGAGCTGGGCGGCGCGCACATCGCCTGCGAGGGGGTGAGCAACATCGCCGCCAAGGCCCTCGAGGACAGCCGCATCGGCATCAGCCCGCTCGAGAAGTCGACGCGCTACGTGGTGTTCAACCGCAAGGTCGGCGGGCGCTACCGCTACCTGCGCGAGCGGCGCATCATGGCCTCGGGCCACGCGGCGCGCTACGAGGAGGCGCTCGACGGGCTGTTCGACACCTACGGGGCGCTGCTGGAGCCGACGATCGCCTACGTGCGGGCGCGCACGCCGCGCGAGCCGGGCACCTCGGAGCGCGCCTACGCCAGCGCGACGCGCGCCAAGGCCTGCGACCTCCTGCGCGGGCTGCTGCCCATGGCCACGCTCACGAACGTCGGGCTGTTCGGCAACGGCCGCGCCTTCGAGTACCTGCTGACCAAGCTGTACGCGGCGCCGCTCGCCGAGCTGAACGAGCTCGCAGGCGCGATGCAGCGCGCGCTCGATAGCCTCATCCCCTCGTTCGTCAAGCGCGCCAAGAGCGAGCGCGGGCGCCAGTTTCAGGAGTACCTGCGCGGGGCCCGCGAGCGGGTGGCCCGGACGATCGCGGAGCGCGGGCTGCCGATCGCAGATCCGGATGAAGGCACGCTGCAGCCGGCCGACAGCTCGCAGTCGGGCGTCACGCTGGTGGACTACGACCCCCACGCCGAGGCGCGGGTGGTGGCGGCGATCCTGTATCCGCACGTCGAGCGGCCGCTCGCCGATGTCGTCGCCGCTGTGGAGCGCCTGCCGGCCGAGGAGCGCCTGGCGCTGATCCGGGCCTACGTCGGCGAGCGCGCGAGCCGCTTCCACCGCCCCGGCCGCGCCTTCGAGGAGCCCTACTACACGTTCGACCTGCTGGCGGACATCGGCGCGTACCGCGATCTGCAGCGCCACCGGCTGCTCACGCAGGAGCGGCAGCGCTTCGGCGTGCTGCACGGCTATGTGACGCCGCCGGAGCTGGAGGAGGCCGGGCTCGCGCGCAGCTACGCCGAGGCGATCGAGCGGGCTGCGGCGGTGTGCGAGGCGATCGGCGCGGACATGCCCGAGGAGGCGCAGTACGCCGTGCCCATGGCCTTCCGGGTGCGCTGGCGGGTGCGGCTCAACCTGCGCGAGGTCTACCACCTCGCCGAGCTGCGCAGCGCCCCGCAGGGCCACCCGGTCTACCGCCGCATCGCCCAGGAGATCTACCGGCAGGTCGCCGCGGTCCACCCGTCGTTGGCCGAGGGCATGCGCTTCGTGGACCTGGGCGCCTACGAGCTCGAGCGCCTCGATGCCGAGCGGCGCCTCGACGCGAAGATAGAGCGGCTGAAGGGAGGGCGGGGCGGATAGCCGTGCGCGCCTGTCGCCGATCCTCCGCGGCTAATGTGCGCCGGGAGGGCCGGAGCTCAAATCCCACCAGGGTACGGGGCCATGGCGCCGCATAAGTCGTGTAACATGACAACATGATTACATGCTCCGCGGGCGCCATGGTCCGGCGCGATTGAGCCATTGACAAGCAACCCGGTCCTCTCTAGCATACAAGATGTCCTAGCTGTGTTTTTAGAAGATAACGAGAATGCCGCGTGGCGAACGCGGGCTGAGATCGCCATGCCGCTGCGTTTCCAGCAAAAGCTGATCATCCCTGCAGCATCGCGGCCGTTGATCGAGCGCCGGGAGCTGCTGGATCAGCTCGAGCGTGACATAAGCTCGATGCGCGTCGTGGCGACCGCCGCGCCTGCGGGCTGGGGCAAGACGACCGCGCTGGCGCAGTGGGCGGCGCGCAGCGCGCTCCCCGTCGCCTGGTACACCCTCGACGCGGCGGACCGCGACCCGCACCTGTTCCTCGACTACCTGCTGCACAGCGTGGCCGCCTTCGTGCCGGACGCCGGCGCGATCCTGGCCCGCCTGGCCAGCACGTCGCCGCAGGGGCTGGCGGATGTGATGCAGGCGGTCGCGCTGGCGTTTGCCGCCGCGCCGCAGCCCTTCGCCCTGGTGCTGGACGACTTCCACGCCCTCGACGAGGACCCGCCGCGCCAGATCCCCGGCTCGGCGCTGACGCTCGACCTGCTGGCCTCGATCGCCGAGTACGCCGCGAACTGCCACCTGGTGATCGCCTCGCGCACGCTCCCGGCGCTCCACGGCCTGGTGCGCATGCTCGCCCAGCGGCGCGCCGCGGTCTACGACTACACGGCGCTGCAGATGAACGCCGCCGACGTGCAGCGGCTGGCGGGCGAGTCCTACGGCATCTCCCTCACCGACGAGCGCGCCGAGCAGCTCACCGCCCGGCTGGGCGGCTGGGTGACCGGCATCGTCCTGTCGCTGGACAAGGCGAGCGTCGAGTCGCACGGGTTCGGCGCCCAGACGCCGGGCAGAAGGAGCGCCGAGTCGCAGCTGTGGGCGCTTGGCCTGGACCCGCTGCCGCAGAGCGAGCCGGCCGCGCCCGATAGCCCGCCCGCCGCCCTCGATACCCAGCAGATCTACGCCTACTTCGCCGAGCAGATCATCCAGCCGCTGGCGCCGGAGCTGCGCGAGTTCCTGGAGGACACCAGCGTCCTCGAGGACCTCTCGCCGCGCCGCTGCGACGCGCTCCGGCAGCGGGATGACTCGGCGCAGCTGCTGGACGATGTCAAGCGCCACGGCCTGTTCACCTCCAGCCGCGCCGGCTGGATCGCCTACCACAGCCTGTTCCGCGACTACCTGCGGACGCGCCTGGCGCGCGACCCGCAGCGGGAGCGGACGCTGCTGCTGCGCGCCGGCGACCTGTACCGCGACGCCGATGAGATCGAGCGGGCGCTGGACTGCTACCTGGAGGCCGGCGCGCTCCAGGCCGCCATCGACCTGCTGCGCGGGGCGGTGCAGCGCTTCCGCCAGCGCTCGCGCCAGGCGACGCTGCTGACCTGCTTCGAGCGGCTGCAGGCCGCCGAGTCCGGCGCTCAGCACGCGGCGCTCGGGGCGCAGCACCTGCGCCTCCCGCCCGACCTGCTGCTGGCGCAGGCGCGCGTGTACAGCGACCTGGCGATGTGGGAGCCGGCCTACCTGGCGATCCAGCTGGCCGAGGCGACCGGCGGCCCGGCCATCCAGCAGGAGGCCCGCATCCTGCGCGCCGACCTGCTCGCGCTCCAGGGAGAGCCGGAGCGGGCGCGCGCGGCGCTCGAGGAGGTGGACGAGCAGGCGCTGACGCCGGAGCTGCACCTCGCCTACAACATCACGGCCGGGCGCGTGCGGATCGTGTGCGGCGAGCTGCCCGCGGCGATCGCCGCGCTGGAGCGCGCCCAGACGCTCGCCGCCGAGACAGGCGACGACATCAGCTCGCTCGCCGACATCTCCGACAACCTCGGCTGGGCGTACGCGATGCAGGGCAACCGCGCGGCGGCGCTGAAGCACCTGAAGCGGGCCGACGCCTGCTGGCAGGCGAGCGGAAACAGCGGCAGGCGCGCGCTGACGCTCAACAACCTCGGCACGCTGGCCATGGAGGACGGGCGCGCCGTCGAGGCCCGCGCGGCCCTCGAGGCCGGCCTGGCGATCGCGCAGCAGACCGCCCGGCGCCGCGAGGAGACCATCCTGCGCTGCAGCATGGCCGAGCTCGATATTCTGGAGGGCGACCTGGAGCAGGCGCTGACGCGCTTCACCGAGACGCACGCGATGGCGGTGCGGATGGATCTGCCGGTGAGCGTGGAGGCCGCGGCCGCAGGCGCGCTGTGGGCGGCCGTGCTGGGCGGCGATACGGGGCTGGGGCGAGCCTGGCTCGATGTGACATCCGCCTTCGCTGCCCCGACCCAGCCGGAGGTGCGCGGGCGCCTGGCGCTCGGCCGGGCGCTGTTCGAGCAGCTGCAGAAGCGCCCCGACCACGCGCTCGTGGCCGATCTGGTGGCCGAGGCGACCGCCCACGAGGCGTTCATCAGCGCCCCCGAGCGGGCGGCCCTCGCGCTGCTGCGCGCCGCGCTGTCCTTCGCGCGGGGCGGGTGGGCGCGCGCCGCCGCCGAGTGGGAGGAGTTCGCCGCGCGCGCGGAAGGGCTGCCGGACCTGCTGCAGATCCGGATCGCCGCGCTGCACCGCCCGCTGCTCGAGGCCGCCGCGCAGGCCCGCGCCCGCGGCGCCCAGCGCCTGCTCGATGCCCTGCGCAAGCCGGCGCCGAGCCGCTGGCGCATCACCGCGCTCGGCGTCTTCCGCTGCCTGGCCGACGGCGTGCCGTGTGATCTCTCGCCGCTGCACCGGGCGCTGCTGGTGCGTCTCCTGGACGCCGGGCCGCAGGGGCTGAGCGTCGAGCGCCTGTGGGAGTCGGTCTGGGGCGATGACGAGATCTCCATGCCCGCGCTGCACCAGGCCCTCCGCCGCCTGCGCGTCCAGACCGGCCTCGCCGTGGCCGCCCGCGACGGCGCGTGCGCGATCCGGTCGCCGTGGGAGGCGATCGAGTACGACGTGCGGGCGTTCGAGGAGGCGCTGGAGCCGCCGGTGAGCCGCGAGGGCATCCAGCGCGCCGCCGAGCTGTACCGCGGAGACTTCCTCCCCGGCGCGCCCCTCGGCGCCGCGCTGTGGGTCGACGCGCGCCGCGCCCACCTGCAGCAGCGCTACTGCGACGCGCTCGAGCAGCTCGCCCGCTCGGTCGAGCACGACCAGCCGCAGCTCGCCATCCACTACTACCAGCAGGTCATGCAGATCGACGGCTGCCGCGAGCAGACCGCCGCCCGGCTCATGCGGCTCGCGGCCCGCGCCGGCAACCGCTCGCTCGTCACCGCCACCTTCGAGCACCTCAAGGGCGCGCTGCGCGCGCTCGGCGCCACCCCCGAGCCGGCCACCGCGCAGCTGTACCAGCAGCTCCACTGAAAGAAGCCGGCGGCCGGCACACCGCACCCGCGGCAGCGCCGGCCACCGGCTCCTCGATTCCGGCTCCTCTACGCGAAGGGCTGCGTCGTCGGGGTGATCACCAGCTCGGGGACGCACGCGCGCGGCGGCAGGCTGGCGACGAACAGCGCCGCGGCCGCGACGTCGTCCGGCTGCAGCATGCGCGCCCGGTGCTCGTCGCTCACGGGGGTAGGCCGCTGCTCCAGCAGCGGCGTGTCGATCTCGCCCGGCGAGATACACGTCGCGCGGATCCCGTTGGCGGACTCCTCGATGCCGACGACCCGCGTCAGTGCCACCAGCGCGTGCTTGGCCGCGCTGTAGGCCGCGCCGCCGAGCGCGCTCGGGCGGAGCCCCGAGGTGGACGACACGCTGATGATCAGGCCGCTGCGCCGCGCGCGCATCAGCGGCAGCACGGCGTGGATCATGTTGAACGCCCCGGTGGCGTTGATCTCCATCAGCTTGTCCCAGTCCTCCGGCGCCAGCCGCTCGAGCGTCCGGTCGCGGACGTTGACCCCGGCGTTGTTCACCAGAATGTCCACGCCGCCGAAGTCGCGCACGACCGACTCGACAAGCGCCCGCACCTGCTCCCGGTCGCTGACGTCGAGCGCCGCCACGCGCACCGGGCGCGGCGCCTCGATTCCCCGCGCGACCGCCTCGAGCTGCGCGACGCGCCGCCCGCCGATGATGACCTGCGCGCCCTCCTGGGCGAAGCGGCGCGCGATCGCCGCGCCGACACCCGAGCCGCCGCCGGTGATGATCGCCACCTGGCCTTCAAGGATCATGGTGCTCTCCCTCTAGCCTCTCTCCCCGATTCCGGTCCGCGCAGGCCGCGCTGGTGTCAAGGATTCCGACCCAGGAGCCACGACACGGCGTTGACCCACAGGCGCCGCAGCGCGGGGCAGGCGAAGGCGCGCAGGTCGTGGCCGTTGGCCAGGTAGACCAGCCGGCCCGCGCCGGGGACGCGCCCGCCCTCGTGCGTCAGCACCATCGGCTGCGGCTGCCCCTCCCACGTCGCCTCGGCGTGCACCACGGCCTGCGCGCCCGCGGTGATCTTCAGCCCGTAGTACAGCTCGTCCTGCACGCTGTAGTCGTCCACCCCGGCGACCACCGGGTGCCCGGTGGGCAGCACGCGCACGCGGAACTCGCCGAACGGCGGGTGGCCGGAGACGCCCCGCACCCAGCTCACGCCGACCAGCTCGCCGAAGCGCGGCCAGTCGTCGTAGCTGCCGACGGTCCCGTGGTGGGCGAGCAGCGGCCGGCCGGAGGCGATGTAGCGCTCGAATGCCTCCTTGTGGTGCGGCAGCAGCGGCTCGTACGGCAGATGGCCGGCCCAGGCCTGGCTGGCCATGTCGGTGAAGTAGTGCCCCATCAGCACCAGCAGGTCGCAGCCGTCAAGCGCCTCGAACGCCGCCCGGCCCTCGCGGAAGTCGCAGTCGAAGCCGTCGCCGAGCCAGCCCGCGGCCTGCCGCGCCTGCTCGGCCGTCGGGTGGCCCGCAGCCCCGCCGACGAAGAACAGAATGCGTGGCCTGGCCCTCTGTTGCATCGCGCCTTCCTCCTGTGTCACCGGGTCGCGTCGCTATGATAGCGCATGTTTCCTGGCCCGCCGTCGCCCCGCGCCCCGGGCGCCTGTGATGCGCCGGAGGGAGCTGTTCAGCGTCGAAGTATTGACAAGTATGCTATCGTCGTGTCAAGTACGCCGCTGTCGTCGAAAGGGCCGGCGCGGCGGCTTCGCCCCAGCGCCCGCAAGAAGGAGTGTCGAGCGGCGAAGCTTCCGCCAGCAGCCCTTCAATCCCGGCGAAGAGCAGCCCTGGCAGGCGCGCAGGCTCTGCCGACGGTGGGTCGGACGGACGCAGATCGTGCTCCGGAAAGGAGGAGGCCGTGGATCTGAACGAGCCCCTGATGACCACCGACGAGGTCGCAGCGTTCCTGAAGGTGGACGTCGTGACGGTGCGGCGGCTGGTGGCGCGCGGCGAGCTCATGGCCTACCGGATCGGCGGCGAGTACCGCTTCGCGCCCCAGGAGCTGCGCGGCTTCCTGGAGCGCCAGCAGGTGATGCCGCGCGGCGGCGCCTCGCCAGGAGGTGCGGCGGCCCAGCAGATGGTCGAGCGTCTGGCGCAGGCGCTCCGCGGGGCGCCGCTGGACACGAGCGTGGCGCCGTTCACCCGCCGGGCGCGGCACGCGCTTCAGCTCGCGGTGGATGCGGCGCGCACGGGCGGGCGCGGCTACCTGGGGACCGAGCACCTGCTGCAGGGGCTCATCCGCGAGAGCGACGGGCTGGCGGCGCGCGTCCTGGCCGAGATCGGCATCACCGCCGACGCCGTGCTCGCGGTGGTCGTCGGCGCGGACGACTGGCCCGAGCGGGCCGGCGGGGGCGGCGCCGGGGCGGAGCTGCAGCTGACCGAGCAGGCGCGCCAGGTGATCGCCGGCGCGGTGGCCCAGGCCGAGGAGTGGGAGCACCAGTACGTCGGCACCGAGCACCTGCTGTTCGCGCTCACCAAAGCGGAGGACGGCAACATCGTGTTCCTGCTCGAGCAGCTTGGCGTCGCGCCGGATACGGTGCAGGGCGAGGTGCTCGAGACGATGTGCCTGGGCGCGGGCGGGATGCTGCGCTAGGCGTGCATCCTTTTGCGCTCCCTGTTCGTCCTACACGGCAGCCACCGCTGCGCTAATGGCACGGGTGGGTCGGCCGTGCCGCCCGCCCTTCTTTCGCAGAAGGGCTGCAGCCACAGATCGCTTTCCCGCCACAGGGCGCCGGGGAGGTTCCCAGGAGGCGACGACATCCCAAACCCATCCGACGGTGCGGGGATGCCCGCTGGGCCGCAGCGCGTGAGCTGGCTATCGACTCGCGAACGCCGCATCTGCCAGCGAAGCGCCCGCGCGAGCCGTGCGATGGCGAACATCCTGGCACCGAGGTCGAGAGAGGAGCCACTTCCATGACGAAAAGCATCGCCGAGATGCCCTCGGTCGAGTTTACCGGCGAGGACATCGAGACCGGGCGTCTACCGATGCGCCAGGCGCAGGCCGCCCTGGAGCACGGACCGATCTATAAGTGGGTGATCGACAACGGGTACGACCGGGGCGAGTTCGTGTTCATGGTCGGCCCGCAGGCCAACCGCTTCGTGCTCCACACCGGGCGCGAGCACTTCAGCCACGACCTGGGGTGGACGCCGATCGTCGGCGAGATGCTCGGCAAGGGGCTGCTGAACATGGACGACCCCGAGCACGCCCGCCACCGCAAGATGTGGAACCCGGCCTTCACGAGCGCGGCGATGGAGGCGTACCTGCCGATCCTGCAGCGGATCATCGCCGAGCGGACCGCCTCCTGGCCGGACCAGGAGTGGATCGACGTGTACGCCGAGTCGCGCGAGATCACCTTCGACGCGGCGGCGGTGGCGCTGGCGGGGATGCGCCGCGGCCCGCAGGTGGACCGGCTGCGCGAGCTGTTCTACACGCTGCTGCACGGCTTCGACCCCGAGCGCGAGACGTGGGAGGAGTACGACCAGCGGTGGCGCTCGACCCGCAGCGAGCTGGCGCAGACGCTGCTGCGGCTGATCGCCGAGCGCCGGGCGCTCCCCGAGACCGAGCAGCCGCGCGATGTCGTCGGCCTGATCGTGCGCGCGCGCGACGAGGATGGCCGGGCGCTGAGCGACGAGCAGATCCTGGCGCACATCAACATCCTGCTGGTGGCCGGGCACGAGACGACCACGACGCTCGGCGCCTGGACGCTGTACATGCTCGCGACGCAGCCCGAGCACCGGCGGCGGATCGAGGCCGAGCTGCAGTCGCTTCTCGGCGACACGCGCGGCGAGCTGCCGGTCGAGGCGGTGCGGCAGATGAAGCAGCTCGACAACTTCATCAAGGAGGTCGGGCGCGTCTACAGCCCGGTGATCAACGTGCCGCGCGGCGTGCTGCGGGACTTCGAGTTCGGCGGGTACCGTGTGCCGGCCGGCACCCCGGTGCGGCTGGCGCTGGCCGCGGGCCACCTGCTGCCGCATGTGTTCGCCGAGCCCGAGCGGTTCGACCCGGACCGCTTCGCCCCGCCGCGCGAGGAGGACCGCAAGACGCCCTACAGCCTGGTGACGTTCGGCGGCGGCTCGCGCATCTGCATCGGCATCAGCTTCGCGCAGATCGAGGTGAAGGCGCTGGCGGCGCACGTGCTGCGCACCTACGAGCTGGAGGTCGTCCCGGGCCAGCAGCTGGTCCACGCCGGCCACTGGACCGCCTACGTGCCCGGCGGCATCCGGCTGCGCGCCCGCCGCCGCGCTTAGCCTGTCGGAGCGGCCGCTCGCAATAGCGTTTCGTTAGAGTTGCCCGTGGGAGCCTCGGATTGTATTGACAAAGCGGAACCGCTATTCCATAATACCCGCAACGGAATATACATTCCGCTTTTTCAGAAATGAGGTTCCGACATGACCGAGCACACCGTTCATGAGAACGTCACCACCGAGCCGACGCTCCCACTGATCGTCCTCGAGGGTGTGGTGGTGTTCCCATACACGGTCGTCACCCTGCCGCTCGAAGATGAGACCGAGCGCGCGGCCGAGGCGGCCATGAAAGAGAGCCAGCTGGTGCTGCTCGTTGCCCGGCGCGAGGACGCCGACGACGAGTCGCCGCTGGCGATGCAGCTCCACCGCGTCGGCACCGTCGCCCGGATCGAGCAGATGGGCAAGCTGCCCACTGGTGTCAGCGGCGTGGTGGTGCGCGGTCTGGTGCGAGCCGTGCTGGGTGAGCAGACCCAGGAGCAGCCCTACCCGCGCTTCACCTTCACCGAGCGGCCGGATGTCTTCGAGCGCACGCCGGAGCTGGAGACGCTGATGACCGAGGTCCACGCCGCGATCGACGCGGTGCTGGATATGCGCCCCGGCGTCCCGCAGGAGATTAAGAACTTCGTCCGCAGCATCAACGACCCGGGCCACCTGGCCGATAACACCGGCTACTCGCCCGACTACACGTTCGCCGAGCGCCAGGAGCTGCTCGAGACCTTCGATGTGTACGAGCGGCTGCGCAAGGTGCGCGACTTCTACCGCAAGCAGTTCGCGCTGCTCGAGGTGCAGGCCAAGCTGCGCCAGGAGGTGCAGGACAGCGCCGCCAAGCAGCAGCGCGAGTTCTACCTGCGCCAGCAGATGCGCGCCATCCAGAAGGAGCTCGGCGAGGACGACCCCGAGGCCGATGAGCTGGAGGCCCTGCGCGAGAAGCTGGAGGCCGCCAACCTCCCGGAGGCCGCGCGCAAGGAGGCCGACCGCGAGCTGAACCGGCTGGGGCGCATGAACAACGCCTCGCCCGAGTACCAGATGGTGCGCACCTACCTGGAGTGGCTGGCCGAGCTGCCGTGGGGCAAGACCTCCGGCGGCGAGATCAACGTCGCCTACGCCCGCCAGGTGCTGGACGAGGACCACTACGGGCTGGAGAAGATCAAGGAGCGCATCCTTGAGTACCTGGCGGTCAAGCAGCGCCGCGCCATGCTCGGCGAGGACGGCGGGCGCACCCGCGAGCCGATCCTGGCCTTCGTCGGCCCGCCCGGTGTCGGCAAGACCAGCCTGGGCCAGAGCATCGCCCGCGCGCTGGGGCGCCAGTTCGTGCGCATGAGCCTGGGCGGCGTGCGCGACGAGGCTGAGCTGCGCGGCTTCCGCCGCACCTACATCGGCTCGCAGCCGGGCCGCATCATCCAGGAGATCCGCCGCGCCGGCACGTCCGACCCGGTGATCCTGCTGGATGAGATCGATAAGATCGGCCAGGACTGGCGGGGCGATCCGGCCTCGGCGCTGCTCGAGGTGCTGGACCCGGAGCAGAACCACACCTTCACCGACCACTACCTGAACCTGCCGTTCGACCTGTCGAAGGTGTTGTTCATCGCGACGGCCAACGACCTGAGCACCATCCCGCCGGCGCTGCGCGACCGCCTGGAGATCATCGAGCTCTCTGGCTACATCGCCGATGAGAAGATCAACATCGCCCGGCAGCACCTGGTGCCGCGCCAGCTCAAGGCCAACGGCCTCGCGCCCGATGAGGTCGTGGTGACCGACGAGGCGCTGCGGACGATCATCGCGGACTACACCCGCGAGGCCGGCGTCCGCACGCTGGAGCGCCAGATCGGCGCGGTGCTGCGCAAGGTGACGCGCCAGCTGGTGGAGATGCCCGCCAACGTGGCGGACCAGCAGACCGACGGCGCTCGCGAGGAGGCCGCCGCGTCCGAGCAGCCCGTCGCGCAGGCAGCGGAAGAGGCCGTCTCGGCTGAGCAGCCTGCCGCGCAGGCAGCGGAAGAGGCGGCTGCGCCCGAGCAGCCCGCCGCGAAGACCCCGGTCGTCATCGACCCGGCCTTCGTCCGCGAGGCGCTCGGCCGCCCGCGCTACTACAACGAGGCCAAGGAGCGCATCGACCAGCCGGGCATCGCGACTGGCATGGTCTGGACGCCGGTGGGCGGCGACATCGTCTTCGTCGAGGCGTCGGTGGTCGAGGGCAGCCGCGAGCTGAAGCTCACGGGGCAGCTGGGCGACGTGATGCGCGAGAGCGCCGAGGCGGCGCTGACCTACGTGCGCTCGCGGGCGCACCCGCTGGGTATCGACCCGAAGTTCTTCGACACCCACGCGATCCACATCCACGTGCCGGGCGGCGCGGTGCCGAAGGACGGCCCCTCGGCCGGGATCACGATGGCGACCGCGCTGGCCTCGGCGGCCACCGGGCGGCTGGTGCGCGACGACGTGGCGATGACCGGCGAGATCACGCTGCGCGGGCGCGTGCTGCCGATCGGCGGCATCAAGGAGAAGGCGCTCGGCGCGCACCGGGCGGGCATCCGGACGATCATCCTGCCGCGCCGTAACGAGCCCGAGCTGGAGGAGCTGCCGCGCGAGGTGTTCGAGGAGCTGACCTTCATTCCGGTGGATACGCTGGATGAGGTGCTCGCCGCGGCGCTGCTCCCGCACCCGACGGCGACGATGGACAACCTGCTCGCCGCCGAGTCCGAGCAGCCCGAGGACGTCGAGAGCGTCCACCCCTAGCAGCCCATCGGATCGACAACGTGCTGCGGCAGCTCCGCTACCGCAGCACGTTTCTTTTTGCCCAGCGGCGGCCCCGCGCGGCCGGGCTAGCGCTCGTACAGCTCCATGAGCGGCACGCCGAAGCGCTCCACTCGCAGCACCGGCTCGCGCCCGGCTACCCAGCGCTGGATCTGCGGGTGGACGAACAGCCCGGTCTCGCGGTAGGCGACGATCACGAAGTCGGCCTCGTCGATCTCGGCCGGGACCCCCTCCGCGCCCTTGCTCGCCAGGATGCTCCCGGCGCCCTTCGTGAGCGCCACCCGCACATCCGGCCGCAGCCGCCCCTGGAGCTGGTAGTAGAGCAGCACATCGTGGCTCCAGGGCTCGGCCCACACCACCGCGCCGGGCCGGGCGCGGGCGTTGATGTGCGGCAGCGCCGCGGCGTAGGTCTCGCACCAGTAGGTCGTCTCCAGCCCGAGCCGCACCGCCCCCGGCAGCCCGCCGACCGCTTCCGAATAGTACGAGAGCAGGTGCGGGTAGAGGACGGCGCCGGTGGCGAGCTGCGGCACGAAGGCGGCCAGGGCCAGCGCGGCGACGACGAATGGCCGGATCAGCAGCGCCGCCCCGCGGCCCAGCGCGCCCCAGGCCATGCGCAGCAGCCGCGCCAGCCCCACGCCCGCCAGCGCCGCCAGGAACGGGAACACCGGCATGAACAGCCGCTCGTTGTCGTACACCTTGGTCTGCCCGACCGCCAGCGCCAGCAGCGGCACAAGCGCGCTCAGTGCCCAGAGCAGGGCGGGGCCGCCTCCCTCACGCGCGCCGGGCGTGGCCTGCTCGCTGGTCCGCCGGCCGCGGAGCGCGTCGTACAGCCCGGCCGCCAGGCCCGCCCCAGCCAGCAGCAGCGTCGCCAGTGGTGTCGCGGCGAGCAGCATCACGAAGGCGAAGTGCCACGGCGGCGGCATCGACCAGGTGCCCAGGTACCACTGCCCGATCTCCCAGTGGTCCACCGTGATGAAGCGCACGTAGCCGTCCAGCCGCTCCCACGTGTCGTGGTACAGCCAGGGCCAGAGCGCGACGAAGAGCGGCAGGCCGATCGCGCCGGCGACCGCCAGCCGCCCCACCAGGCGCCGCCGCGACACGCGCGGATGGGCCGGCCGCAGCAGCAGCGCCCACACCAGCAGCGTCGGCAGCACGAACAGCGCGTTGATCTTGGTGGCGAGGGCCGCGCCCCAGCAGACGCCGAGCAGCGGGTCCCAGCCGAAGCCGGGGCGCGCCCGCGTGTGCCAGAAGAGCGCCGTCACCGCGAACACCCCGGCCGCCGCCGGGACGTCGAGCGCGGCGAGGTGGGCGTGGAAGAAGAAGCGCGGCAGCGCGAGCAGCGTGGCGGCCGCCGCCAGCCCCGCCCCCGGGCCGTAGCTGCGAGCGACCGAGAGGTAGAGCAGCGCGACCAGCGCGCCCACCACCAGGATGTTGCCCAGCCGGTGCGCGGTGAGGTCGTCGGTGAATTGCCGCGCCGCAGACCACACCACGCCCGACCAGACCTTGTCGAGCGGCGGGTGCTCGTGGTTGATGTCCCAGTAGGTGCGGATGCCCTGCGGGCTGAGCGCGTAGGCCGGCGCGTTCCAGAGCCGCTCCAGCCACGCCACGTACACCTCCGAGGCCGCGATGTAGGCCGGCTCGTCCCAGGTGAGCCCGATCTGCGGCGCGGTGGCGGTGAGCAGCGCGCACGTGAGGAGGGCCAGGGCCAGCGCGATGGCGCCGTCGCGCGCCGTGAGGGCGCTCGCGCCGCTGGCCGCCTGGCGCTCGTGCGGGGCCGCGCCGGCGACAGATCGTGTCCGCATTGAGGGCTCCTGCGTCTCGAACAGCCGCAGTATACCACCGTGTCGTGGCCGGCGGTCCTTCCACTGTCCTCGCTGCAGGGGCGTGGAAGAAGCGGTACAATAGGTCCCACGCGCTGCAAGAGACCCCGAGGAGCCCCGTGCCGATCTCGCTGTTCCGCGCCATCGCCAGCCAGTACCGCGACCTGCGCCGCGTCGAGAGCGCGGCGGTGATGAGCGCGATCAGCCACCTGATCGAAGACCAGCTGCTGCTCCACCGCCCGCCGGTCGACGTCTACGTCGGCTTCCAGCGCCTCTCGAACCTGGCGCGCCAGCGCGGCCGCTACCGGCGGCTCGCGGAGGCCTGCCGCCGCGTGTACGTCTTCGCGGTGCCGGACGCGCCGCGCCCGGACATCCCCGGCATCACGTGGGTCGATCTGGCGCCGGAGGAGCCGCTGGCGCGCGAGTGGTTCCTGGTGGTCGACGCGCCGGAGCTGTGGTGCGCGCTGCTGGCCCAGGAGCAGAGCGCCTCACCGGGGCCGCGCTGCTACGATGGGATCTGGAGCTACGACGCGCGTGTCGTCGAGCGCGCGTCGCTGCTGCTCTCGCAGCGCCTCGGCGCGCTCTACGAGCCGGTGGCGGAGCGCAGCCCGGAGCGCCAGCGCGCCCACCTGGCGGAGATCGGCTCCCGGCTGCTGGCGCGGCTGGAGCGCGCGCAGGCCCCCGGCCGGCGGCGCTGGGAGCAGCTCTTCACGCTGCACAAGTTCGCCGAGGCGCTCGCGGCCCAGCGGCCCGCCGCCGAGCTGGCCGTGGAGGCCGCCCAGCTGCTCCGGGCAGCCTTCGGCGCCGACGACGCGGCGGTCGCGCTGCTCATCGGCGCCCGGCGCTGTGCGGTCGCCTCGGCGCACGCGGAGGAGATCGAGGAGCGCGCGCTGCAGCTGACCGATGGCCCGAGCGGCGAGGCGCTTCGGCGCGGCCGCTGCGTGCTGCTGGCCGACGCCCGGCGCAGCCGGAAGCTCGACCCGCTGCTGCCCGGCGCGCAGTCGATCATCGCGGCGCCGATCGCCGCGCGCGGGCGCATCTACGGCGTCGTGACCGTCGGCGCGGGGCTGCCCGGCCGCTGGAGCGCCGAGGACCAGGAGACGGTGACGGCGCTGGCCGCGCTGCTGGCGGGGGCGCTCGACCGGCACCCCGATCTGTCTGTGGAGGCGGCGCTCGGGCTGGGGCGGGCCGACGAGCCGGCCGCCGGCGGCCAGCAGCAGATCGCGGCGCAGGTGGCCGAGCTGCGGCGGGCGCTCGAGCTCATCGCCGCGGGCGGGCTCACCCCGACGCAGCGCGCGGCGGTTGAGCGGGCCAGGGAGCTGGCCGCAGCCCTCGGCGATGCGGCCGGTCTTACGGACCATTCCGAGCGAAGCTAGCTCAGCTCCAGCATGTACTCGCCGTAGGTCGCCGCCGGCTCGAAGCCGAGGCGGCGGTAGCACGCGATGGCGGGCTGGTTCTGGGTGTTCACGTTCAGGCCGATGTACCCGACGCGCTGGCGCAGCGAGCGGCACAGCGCCGCGGTGGTAGTGGTGGCCAGTCCCTGGCCCCGCGCGCGCGGGTGCGTCGCGATGTTGCCGAGCGCGGCGACGCCGTACGCGGGCGAGTAGACGTGCACGCCGGCCACGCTCGCGAGCTCCCCGTCACGGCGCAGGCCGAAGTACTGCCCGGTCTCGAGCATGCGCGGGTCGAACCAGTTGCCCGGGTAGGCCGCCTCGTAGAACGCGCGGACCTCGGCCAGGTCGGCGGGCGTGAGCTGCGCCACGTCCGATACGTCCACCCCTTCGCTGCGCGCCGGGTCGGCCAGGCGCATCTTGTAGTAGGTGCCGTGCGACTCGGCGCGGTAGGTGTCGGCCAGCGCCTCGAGCACCCCGTCGCTCAGATGCGCGTAGACGCGGCGCGGCAGCAGGTGCAGCACGCCGCGCAGGAGCTCGCGCATCGCCGGCGGGTCATCGGTGAGCGCCAGCAGCACCGGCAGCGAGGTGCCGGCGTACAGCAGCGCCACCTGCCGCAGCTGGCCGCCCTCCTCCAGCCCGTACCACTGGGTGTACGGCCAGAAGAAGTCATCCAGGTCGCCGATCATGTAGTCGTGCAGCTCCGGCCGGCGCCTCAGGAACGCCGCGATCCGGTCCTTGTCGTGCAGGCAGATTGCGCGCATACCCTCCAACTCTTTGTCTCTCGCGGCGGGGCGGGCTGCCGCCGGCGCCGGCTACCGCAGTTCACGCCGCTGCCGATGCCCTGCTTCCTTTCGTGCCCGCCTAGGATACACCGGCGCGCGCCCGGTGACAATCGGCCGGCCGCCGGTTCTCAAAAGCGCCGGACGGCGGTATACTAGCCGCGTCGGCTGCGACCAATGCGCGCTACGTGTGGCACCGCCCTCCCTTCCCGGTGGAGCTGCGGGAAGAACACGCCGTGGCCCGCAGCCCGCCACATCTCCCAGCACGCAGCGCTTGCTGCGCCCTACTGCACAGGAGCGAGAGCGTCATGAAACTCGGCCTCGGCCTCTACGGCAACATGCTCACCCCCGACAACTTCCGCTTCGCGAAGCAGGCCGGCGCGACGCACATCGTGGCGCACATCGTCGGCAACTTCAACAAGCAGCGCCAGCGCACCACCGCCGGGGGGATCAGCGGCTTCGGCCTGTCCGACCCGGACGATCGGATCTGGAGCGCCGAGGGGATGCGCGAGCTGCGCGCCGCCGTGAACGCCGAAGGGCTCGAGCTGGAGGCGATCGAGAACTTCGAGCCGGCCCACTGGTACGACATCCTGCTCGACGGGCCGCGCCGCGCCGAGCAGATCGAGCACGTGAAGCAGATCATCCGCAACGTCGGCGCCGCCGGCATCCCGGTGTTCGGCTACAACTTCAGCATCGCCGGCGTCTGGGGGCGGGTCGAGGTGCCGGCCGCGCGCGGCGGCGCCCTCTCGGTCGGCTTCCACGACCCGGAGCAGCCGCCGATCCCGCGCGGCATGGTCTGGAACATGGTCTACGACCCCGAGCTGTTCGACCCGGAGGGGCGCAACGGGGTGATCGAGCCGTTCGGGCACGAGGAGCTGTGGCGGCGCTTCGAGGCCTTCCTGCGCGAGGTGCTGCCGGTGGCCGAGGAGGCCGGGGTGCGCCTCGCGCTCCACCCCGACGACCCGCCGCTGCCGACGCTGCGCGGCACGCCGCGCCTGGTCTACCGCGCCGACCTGTACCAGCGGGTGCTGGACATCTCGCCGAGCCCCTCCAACGGCATGGAGTTCTGCATCGGCACGCTGGCCGAGATGAACGACGGCAGCGACATCTACGAGGTGATCGACCGCTACAGCAAGACGGGGCGGATCTGCTACGTCCACTTCCGCAACGTGCGCGGCAAGGTGCCCCACTACGATGAGATGTTCGTCGACGACGGCGACGTGGACATGGCCGAGGCGCTGCGCATCCTCAAGCGCAATGGCTACGACGGGGTGATCATCCCGGATCACACGCCCGCGATGAGCTGCGCGGCGCCGTGGCACGCCGGGAAGGCCTACGCGCTCGGCTGGATGCGCGCCGCGCTCGCGCTGGTCTGAGGCGGCCCCTAGCGGGCGGCCATGGCCGCCTGGACTGCCGCGAAGGCGTCCACGATGCCGGCGCCGTACAGGTTCTGCGCGCCTCCGCACACGATCTCCCCGGCGCTCGGAGGGCGCGCGGTGGAGGCCAGGATCTGCTCGGTGCGCTCCACGTCGCCGATGAGCGCCGGGTTGGCCGACCACATCAGGGCCACTACGCCCGCGACGTGCGGCCCGGCGCTCGAGGTGCCGGCGGACGTCGCGTAGCCGCCGCCGGGCCAGGTGGACCGGATGTCGACGCCGGGCGCGACGATATCCGGCTTGGCGCGCCCGCTCCCGTCGGCCGTCACCGGGCCGCGGCTGCTGAACGGCGCGACCGCGCCGCTCCTGTCGATCGCTCCGACGCTGAAGGCCGCGTCGTAGAGCGCGATCGGCGCGGCGACTGTGCTGCACCCCGGCCCCTCGTTGCCGGCGGACGCGACGACGAACAGCCCGCCGGCCCGCAGCGCTTCGACGGCCGGCTGCAGCGCGCCTGGGTCGCAGCCCTCCTCCGGCGGGCAGCCCCAGGAGTTGTTGAGGATGTGCGGGGCGCGCGCGGGGTCGCCGTCGCGCAGCGGGTCCCCGTCCTGCGGGTAGGGCGCCAGCATGAACTGCAGGCAGTCGAGGTAGCGCGCCGGCGAGCCGAGGTTGCGCTCGAGCACCACGCACCCGACCCACTCCGCGCCCGGGGCGACTCCGACGCCGCCCCGCCCGAGCGCCGAGCCGAGCGTGTGCGTGCCGTGGCCGCTGAGGTCCTGCGGGGCGCCGGAGCGGCTCCACAGGTCGAGCCAGTTGTAGTCGTGGTCGCCGCCGCGGCCGCGGTATCCCTCGCGGAGCGCCGGGTGCTGCCAGTCCACCCCCGAGTCCGACTGGCCGATCACGATCCCCGCGCCGGTGATGTTCAGCTCGCGCCACACCCGGTCCGCGCCGATCGCCGTGATATTCCAGTCCGGCGCGTCGGGCGCGGGCTCGTCGCTCGGCCAGGGGGTGGGCGGCGCGGGCAGCGGGCGCAGCCAGGGGCTGTCCAGCACGCGCTCGACCTCCGGCCTGGACGCCAGGTCGGCGCGCAGCCAGGGGTCGTCCGCGTGCACCTCCAGCGCGTTCATCAGGTAGTACGGCGTGTAGGCGACCCCGCGCCGCTCGAGGTCGGCGCGCAGCTGCGCCTGCGTCCGGTCGGCGTGCCCGACGAGCCCGCGGTACAGGGCCGCGAGCCGCTCCTCGCGCGTGGCTCCGGCGCCACCGACGAGCGCGCGCGGGTCCGGCTGCTCGCGCAGGATCACGAACAGCCGGTCGCCGTGGGTGCCGGGCTGGCCGCCCGTGTAGGCCACCGCGGCGAGGGCGAGGGCGAGCACCAGCGCGCCCGCGCCGAAGATGGGCGCGGCGGGGCGGGCGCCGCGGCGCGAGATCAGGAGGATGCCGCCGAGCACCAGGCCGAGCACCAGGCTGAGCAGCGCCGCCTGTGCCGCCAGCTCCGGAACATCGCCCGGCAGAAGCAGCAGGCTGATCTCGTCCGGGTCCACCAGCGCGAGCGGCGCGGCTGTGGCGATGCCCACCGCCACCGCCACCGGCAGCCGGGCGGCCCCGGGCGACGAGCGGGCGAACGCGGCGGCGGCCAGGCCGAGCGGCGGGAGACACACCATCAGCAGGAGCTGGGCGCCCCCCACGCCGAAGCCGCCCGCGGCGATCAGCAGCGCGATCGCCGCAGCGAATCCGGTGCCGCGCGCTGGGAGCGCTGGCTCCCGCAGCGGGCGCAGCAGGGCGTCGTCGAGCAGCACGGCCATCAGCGCGCCGAGGCTCATCCCGGCCAGCAGCGCGAGCAGCGTGTCCACCGCGGAGCCGAGCGCGCCGAGCCGCAGCCACGGGAGCGCCACCGCCACCCCGAGGGCGGCCGCCACGAGCAGCGTGGAGCTGTCGGGGCGCGCGCCCTCCGCGGGCGCTCCGCGGGCCGCGCGGCGCCGGCGGAGAGCCGCAGCGGCGGCGGTGAGCGCCAGCGCGACCACCGCCTGGGCCAGCATCGCGGTCTGCGTCCAGTTCGGCGGCAGCGCGCGCAGCGGCGCGAAGGCCGCGGCGACCGCGCAGGCGAGCAGCCAGCTGCGCAGCACCGCCCGCGCGGCCGGGTCGCGCAGCGCGGGCCAGAGCGCACCCACTGGCAGCGCGGCCAGCCCTGCGATTGCCAGCGACCCGACTGCGATCGGCCACCCGGCGGGCTGCGCGCCCTGGAGCGCGGCGAACTGCCCGCCGAGCCACACAGCGACCTGCCCGAAGAGCACGACCAGCGCCGACAGACTGGCGGCGAGCAGGAGCGCGCAGCCGCACCCCGCCTGGCCCCCTCGGGCACCATCATTGTTCGTCATGGGGTGATCCTAACCAAAATCTCACCGCGGCGGGCGGAACGAATCGCCGCTATATGTTACAATCAAGTAAACAGGCACGAGTCTTGCCGTCATGTCTCCCGTGAGCCGCACGGGGGATCTGAAGCGGCGCGTTCCATGATGGAGGAGCCATGAGCCACACAAACAGCCGCGCCGCAGAGGAGGGCAGTGCGTGGCAGCAGTTCGCTGACCACCGCGCCGCCGAGAGTCACTCACGCGGGACTGTGATCTACACGCCGGACCAGCCGGCTCACGATCTGTTCCTCGTCGCGAGCGGGCAGGTGGGGCTCTACTTGCGTTCTCCAGAGGGCCGGCCGCTCACGCTGCGGGTGGTCGAGGCCGGCCAGCTTCTCGGCCACGTCGCGCTCAGCGAGAGCGACACCTATGACTCCTACGCCGAGGTCGGCTCGGACGCCGAGCTGTACCGCATCCCCGCCGCGGAGGTCGGCGCGCTGGTGGAAGCCGAGCCGGCGCTCGGCCTGGCGCTGGTGGAGGACCTCGTGCGGCACCGGGCGAACGTGAGCCAGCGGCTGGACGAGGTGGCGTTCAAGTCCGTGCCGGCGCGGCTCGCCTCAGTGCTGCTGGACCTGGCGCACCGCCACGGCGGCACCCACACCGGCCGCGTGCCGCGCCACAGCCACCGCCAGCTGGCCGAGATGATCAACGCCTACCGCGAGACTGTCACCAAGGTGCTCAACCAGTTCCGCGACGCGCGGCTGCTGGAGATCGAGCGCCACACGATCATGCTTCTGAACCTGCGGCGCCTCGAAGAGCTGGCCCAGAGCTAGCCGCGCTCGCTTCCTGGCCTCTAGATCGAACACCTCTTCGCACCCGTCTCCTTGCGCGGCGCGGATCGTTCGCGCGCCCGATTGATGCTGCCCGCGCGCTGTGATACAGTTCCGCTGGAACTCTTTGCTCGTGGGGTCTGGGGAGGCGAAGCTTCCCCCAGAGACTCCCTTGAGACGATCCGTGGAGGGCTAGGCCCTCCACACCTTCCCGTAAGGAGGGCGATCCGCATGGGTATGCTCCTCGTCACCGCCGCGCGGTAGGCGCGCGGCCCCGCCGCGCGTAGATCGTTCGGCGGACACAACAGCTGAAGCGGACTGCCGGCGGCCACGGCGCGCCGGCTCTGTCGCGCTTCCTGAGGAGCACACCCCCATGCGACGTTTCTTCGCCGGGCTGTGGCGCAGCCCGGATTTCGTGCGGCTGTGGGCCGGGCAGACGATCTCGCTGTTCGGCTCGCACATCGGCGGCGGCGCGCTGCGCTACACCGCCATCCTCATCCTCGGCGCAACCCCCGTCCAGCTCTCGCTGCTCTCCGCGGCGTCGCTGCTGCCCGCGCTGCTGCTGGCGCTGCCGGCTGGCGTGTGGGTGGACCGCGTGCGGCGGCGGCCGGTATTA
>ERZ777003.1374-NODE-1374-length-37339-cov-11.482808_pt1 | contig 37339 bp, 24 predicted proteins | sample MGYA00374956_ERZ777003 | MGnify/ENA primary metagenome ERZ777003 (study PRJEB29302, sample SAMN06268252) | bioreactor metagenome | isolation source: Joint BioEnergy Institute, California, USA | place: USA:Joint BioEnergy Institute, California, USA | collected... | reverse complement strand
CGGTAGCCGGGGATGAACTGCATCGCCAGGAAGCGGAAGATGTAGTCGGTCAGGCTCTTGGCGATCGGGATGTCCGGGTTGCGGGTCATGCCGCTGGGTTCGAAGCGGACATGCTCGAACTTGCGGACCAGCGACTCGACCGGCACGCCGTACTGCAGCGACACGCTGACCAGCGTCGCGATCGTGTCCATCAGGCCGCCGATGGTCGAACCTTCCTTGGCCATGGTGATGAACATTTCGCCCGGCTGGCCGTCTTCGTACAGGCCGATGGTGATGTAGCCCTCGTGGCCGGCAACGTCGAACTTGTGCGTGATCGCGTTGCGGGTATCGGGCAGGCGACGGCGCAGCGGCCGTTCGACGATCCGCTCGACGATCTTCTCGACGATGCGGATGTTGGCGCTCTCCAGGTTGTCGGAGACGGCAGCCGCGGCGCGGGCGGCTTCGGTGGCCACCTCTTCCTTGGCTGCGGCGACGTTCTCTTCGTCATCCTGCTCGGCTTCATCAAGTTCGGCATCCGACTTGATGTTGAGCGGCTGGGAGAGCTTGCTGCCGTCGCGGTAGAGGGCATTGGCCTTGAGGCCGAGCTTCCAGCTCAGCTCGTAGCTGCGGGCGATGTCCTCGACGCTGGCCTCGTTGGGGAGGTTGATGGTCTTGGAGATCGCGCCGGAGATGAACGGCTGAGCCGCCGCCATCATGCGGATGTGGCCCTCGACGGCGATGAAGCGCTTGCCGTGCTTGCCGCACTTGTTGGCGCAGTCGAACACGGGCAGGTGCTCGGGGCGGAGGTGCGGCGCGCCTTCGACGGTGCCGCGGCCGCAGATGACGTCGTTGGCGGCTTCGATCTGCTTGCGCGTGAAGCCCAGTTCGCGCAGGAGGTTGAATCCGGGCTTCTGCCACTGGGCCGGATCCTTGAAGCCCAGGCGCTTCATCGTCTCCTCACCCAGCGACCACGGGCTGAAGGCGAAGCTCAGCTCGAAGACGCTCGGCAGGGCCTTTTCGATCCTGGCCAGGTCGGCATCGTTGAAGCCGGCGAGCTTCAGCGACTCGGTGTTGATGTGCGGCGCGTCGGCCAGCGTGAGCGTGCCCATGACGTACTGCAGGATGTCATGGATCTGCTCAGGCGTGTAGCCGAGCTTGACCAGCGCCGGACGCAGCGACTGGTTGGCGATCTTGAAGTAGCCGCCGCCGGCGAGCTTCTTGAACTTCACGAGGGCGAAGTCAGGCTCGACGCCGGTGGTGTCGCAATCCATCAGCAGGCCGATCGTGCCGGTGGGGGCGATGACGGTGGCCTGGGCGTTGCGATAGCCATACTGCTCGCCCAGGGTCAGCGCCCGATCCCAGCACTGCTGAGCCGTCGAAAGCAACTGCTTCGACGCCAGCGTGTCGGCTTCGCTGAACTGCGAAGCATCGATGCCGACGGGCAGGATGTCGAGCTGCTCGTAATCGCCCAGGCTCGCCCGAGCCGTGGGGTTGTGGGCCACGTCGTACGCGGCGCGGCGATGGTTGCGGATGACGCGGAGCATCGGCTCGCGGTTGTCGGCAAAGCCGGGGAACGGTCCGAGCTCCTTGGCCATCTCCGCCGAGGTGGCGTAGGACTCGCCGGTGAGGATGGCCGTCAGCGCGGCGCAGATGGCGCGGCCCTTGTCGCTGTCGTACGGGATGCCGGCCTGCATGAGCATCGCGCCGAGGTTGGCATAGCCGAGGCCGAGCGTGCGATAGCGGTAGCTGAGCTTGGCGATCTGCTCGCTGGGGAAGCTGGCCATCAGCACGGAGATCTCGAGCACGATCGTCCACAGGCGGATAGCGTGGCGGAACGACTCGATGTCGAACGTGCCGGCTTCGGGGTCATAGAACTGCAGCACGTTCAGCGACGCCAGGTTGCAGGCTGTGTCGTCGAGGAACATGTACTCCGAGCAGTTGTGCACCGTCAGGCCGTTGGCGATGAACGAGTGCGTCAGCGGCTCGGTCAGGTCGAAGACCTGCTGGCGGCCCAGATGCGTGAGGGACGCGAAGGCATCCCAGTGCTCGACGGGCAGGTCAGCCGGGACGCGGCTGCAGGCGGCGTCCAGGGCTTCGGCCTTGGTGCCGGGGAGCAGGCCGACGTACTTGCGGAAAAGGCGAAGGCTGCCCGAATCGATGCGCAGGCCGTGGCGCGGGGCATCTGCGTCGTCGGGCAGGCCATCGCCTCGTTTACGGAGCTGCCTGCCGCCTGCTGCCTGCTGCCGGCTGACAATGGTCGAGCGGACGCCAAATCCCAGCAGGATGAGCTGGATGTCTTCCAGCAGGCCGCGGCTGGTGCTGGCCAGTTCGATCGCGTCTTCGGTGATCGTGGCATCGGCCGTGAACAGGGCACGCAGGAAGTGCTTCTGCGCCGCCAGGCCGGCGGTGAAGGCCTCATCGCTGAGGCGCGTCTGGCCGTTGTGGGCCCGCACGAAGGCGCGCAGGCGGCTGAGCAGGCGACGGTTGGTCAGCGTCGCGGTGAGGGTGTTGCCGTTCTGGTTGCGGTCCGCCGCTTCGACGGCGTCGGTGGCGACCAGGTCGCTGGTGTCGACCATCAGGGCGTTGACGTAGTCATCCGGATACGCGCCCCAGTTGACCGACACATACTGGGCGAACTGCTCAACCAGGTCATGCTCGGCCAGGCAGTGATCCAGGTGCAGGGCGGAGGTGTCGGCATTGGCAGCCGACAGGAACAGGCCCAGGAGCTGGAAGAAGCGCGCATCCTGCGGTTCGCCGATCTCCTCGACGCAAGCCGGGCGGGCCGGCAGCTTGACCTCATCGGCTGTCGTGAGGTCCTTGGCCGCGACCCAGCCGCGCTGGCGCGTCCAGATCTTGTGATCGGCTGTCACCTTCACGCTGTAGCCGCCGGCAGTGCGAAGCTCATAGACATCGCGCGTGCCGGTGGGGAAGGCGCCGTCGGTGGCGGCGATCTGCTGGCCGTCGAGGTTCGTGACCAGGCGCGACGGCAGGTGGATCATCTGATCGATGCGGCGCCAGATACCGCCGGGCGTCAGGACGCGCGTGTCGCCGGTGACGCACGGGTTGCTGGCGTTGATCCGACCGGAGTTGGGGCAGGTGTGCCACTGGTTGATCGTGTCGTCGTACTGCACGCCCGGATCCGCGCACCGCCAGGCAGCGAAGCAGATCTGATCCCACAGATCGCGCGCCTTGACGGTTTTGATGATCTTGCCCGGACGCGTGCGGGAATACAGGTGCCAGTCGCCGTCTTCCTCGACCGCCTTGAAGAAGCGGTTGGGGATGCGGACGGAGTTGTTGGAGTTCTGGCCGGAGACGGTCTGGTAGGCTTCGCCGTTGAAGTCATAGTCGAGCTTTAGGCCGAGCTTCTTCGCCAGCGTCTGCTGCTCGGAGGGCAGGTGCTTGAGGCCCTCGACCATGGCGGCGACTTTGAGTTCTTCGCGGACTTTCCAGTTGACGAAGTCCTCGATGTCGGGGTGATCGAGGTCGAGGCAGACCATCTTGGCGGCGCGGCGGGTGGTGCCGCCGGACTTGATGGCGCCGGCGGCGCGGTCGCCGATCTTGAGGAAGCTCATCAGGCCGGAGCTCTTGCCGCCGCCGGAGAGCGGCTCGTTCTCACCGCGGAGGCGCGAGAAGTTGGAGCCGGTGCCGCTGCCGTACTTGAAGAGGCGCGCCTCACGGACCCACAGGTCCATAATCCCGCCGGGATTGACCAGATCGTCGCTGACCGACTGGATGAAGCACGCGTGCGGCTGGGGGTGGGAGTAGGCGTCCTCAGCCTGGCGCAGCTCGCCGGTCTTGGGATCGCAGTAGTAGTGGCCCTGCGAAGGACCGGTGATGCCGTAGGCGTAGTTCAGGCCGGTGTTGAACCACTGCGGCGAGTTGGGTGCGCACATCTGGTGCAGCAGCATGTAGACCAGCTCATCGTAGAACGCCTGGGCGTCTTCTTCGGAATCGAAGTAGCCGTGGGTTTCACCCCAGTGGCGCCAGCAGCCGGCCAGGCGATGGATGACCTGCTTGGCGCTGCGCTCCGGGCCGTAGATCACGTTGCCGTCGGCATCGCGCAGGAGGTTGCCATCAGCATCCCGCTGGGGCACGCCGGCCTTGCGGAAGTACTTGCTGACCATGATGTCGGTGGCAAGCTGCGACCAGTTCTTCGGGATCTCCGCGTCGGTCATCTCGAAGACGACGGTGCCGTCGGGATTGGAGATGCGGCTGGTGCGCAGCTCGTACTCGACAGTGGCAAACGGGTCCTGATTCGGCTTGGTGAAACGGCGTTCGATTTTCATGATTCAGGGTCCTTCCCGACGGATTACTTCGTGTCACATGTCCGCTCGCATGGAGCGGGCTGATTCCAATGCCAATCCACAACAGGTCCGCGATGGGGGGCCGTTGCGGGGTTACTGCTGCGCCGGCTGAGCAGTCGTCAGCGCGACAGGTTCGAAATAGAGGCGATAGTTGTGCTTGGGGTTGAGGCGGCCGAACTCGAAGTCCTGGCCGTCGGACACCAGGAAGACCGAAACGACCTGGTTTTCGGTTTCGTCAACCAGATAGACGCGGCCTGTACCGACCGGCCGGGCGCCGGCGAGGTTCACGTTGTTGCCCGGGCCGTAGTAGATCAGTTGCGCACTGGGCGGAACATTGATGGGCGCCGCGCAGCCGACGCCAAGGGCCATCGATGCAACCGCCAATGCCGTGATCAATCCGAGTCTCATCGCCGCTCCGGTCTTCTTCGTTCTGTCGGATCCGCCGCACGTGGCAACGGAACGGTCAGCTATCCGATGATTCGCGTCTCAGCCGGTCCGCCAAAGCGGACGCTGCAGGCTGACGCAAGGTCCGTGTCAGCCTCAGTCCACCTTGGGCAGTGTCAGGCCGCGCTGGTCCTGGTACTTGCCGCGCTTGTCGGCGTAGCTGGTTGCACAGACGCGCTCGCCGCGGAGGAAGATCAGCTGGGCAATCCCCTCATTGGCGTAGATCTTGGCCGGCAGGGGGGTGGTGTTGCTGATTTCCAGCGTGATCTTGCCGCGCCACTCGGGCTCGATGGGGGTCACGTTGACGATGATGCCGCAGCGGGCGTAGGTGCTCTTGCCGACGCAGATGGCCAGGCAGTCGCGCGGCATGGAGACCGTCTCGATCGTTTCGCACAGCGCGAAGCTGTTGGGCGGGATCAGCACATGATCCGAGCGCGTCTCATCGCAGTCGATGGTGACGAAGCTTCGCTCGCTGAAGCGCTTGGGATCGACGATCTCGCTGTTGACGTTGGTGAAGATCTTGAAGACGGATCCGACCCGCAGGTCGTAGCCGTAGCTGCTGACGCCGTAGCTGATCTTGCCGGGCCGTTTGATGTTGTCTTCGAACGGCTCGATGCCGATCAACTCGCGGATCTGTGTGTCACAGAGAATGCCCATTTCGCCCAAATCCTTTCGTTTGCCGTCTCACCCGTCAGCAGCGGGTTGCGCAGGACAATGCGCACCCCCAGCGGATGGAAGATCCGATCGCTCAATGCTGGCCAGGTCCCCTCGTGAGACGTGACCGCTATATGTTGTAGATAGAGGCGGCTCCGCCGCGGCTGCCCGTTCTTTTGATTGCGTTCGGGCGACCGTCTCCACAGCCTTCCCGACCGCCGGATTTGCCAGTGAACCGTCGCGTGGCGGCGATTCAGTACAGCATCCCCGACTATACACTACATCTTGTGGGCGTCAACGAATTCTTTACCAAATATCGTGGCTGCGGGTCGTCCAATATCCCTAAGGAATTGCCTGTCGGCAGGTTACATTAACGGGGGCGCGGATCATTTCCGATCCGGTTGACGTTCCGCCGCAGGTTATCCACCGGTTGTTCGCGCCAGGGCGTGGACACCTCGTTTGACACGCCCCGTATGTTAGGGTATCGTTATACTGCAGTCGGCTGGATTTGTCAGCCGAAATTCGCTGAGGGGCGGGCGGGATTTTCAGGGTCCCGCTCCTGACGGGTTGGCTGAGCTGGGTAGGGCCCTCCGTCGGCTGACCAACCCCGCGATGACCACCAGACACCCACACGCCAGTGCTGCGGGGCGACGATTGGCCTCACGCGGTCCGCCGCCAGCGGGGGTTGTGCTGCCGTCTGTAACCGATAGGATTCTCACCCATGCCGCATCCTGTTGCATCCGCGGCGTTTAGTGATTGCGACCATGACTCAGACCGAGACATCGACCCAGCCTGCCTCTGCCAGCCTCCAGCGTGCTTACCGCGACGGCCCGCTTCGTCGTGAACGGCAGAAGGTGCACAAGCTCTCGATCGTCATCCCCGTCTACAACGAGGAAGCGACCGTGCAGGAGCTGGTCGATCTGGTCGTGAACGCGCCGCTGCCCGGCGGGCTGGAGCGTGAGATCATCTGCATCAACGACTGCTCGACCGACAACACCCGCCAGCGGCTGGACGAACTGCCCGGGATGTATCCCGACGTGCAGTTCCAGATCGTTCACAAGCCCAAGAACCAGGGCAAAGGGGCGGCTTTGCGCGATGGATTTGCAAAGGCCAGCGGCGATGTCGTACTGATCCAGGATGCGGATCTGGAGTACGATCCAGCGGACTACCGCAAGCTGCTTCAGCCGATCGTGGAGGATCGCGCCGATGTCGTCTACGGTTCGCGGTTCATCGGCGAGCCGCATCGCGTGCTCTATTTCTGGCACACGGTTGGGAACAAGTTCCTGACACTGCTCAGCAACATGTTCACCAACCTGAACCTGACCGACATGGAGGTCTGCTACAAAGTCTTCCGCAAGTCGGTGCTGGACCGGATCGAGCTGAAATGCGACCGATTCGGGTTCGAGCCGGAAGTGACCGCGAAAATCGCCCGCCTGCGGCCGAGGATCCGTATTTTCGAGGTCGGTGTCTCCTACTACGGCCGCAGCTACGAGGAAGGCAAAAAGATCACCTGGAAGGACGGTGTCAAAGCCATCCTCACAATTATCCGATTTGGCATTGGGAACAGATAAAGGAACGACCGATAAATTTGGAGACACGGCTCACGCGGATTTCGGATTGCGGACTTGGGACTTCAAAGCCTCGAGCTTCCCGGGAAGCTGATAAAGCTTGGAGCCTTCACCCCGCGAGTCCGTGCTGATCCGTGGTTCCCATAAACCATAACCCACTATGCGAATTCTTATCTCCGGCGTCGCCGGCTTTCTGGGATCTCACCTGACCGACCTGCTGCTCTCGCAGGGGCATCAGGTTGTCGGTGTCGACAACTTCATCACGGGCAAGCGGCAGAACATTGCCCATCTCGACGGCAATGCCAACTTCACGTTCATCGAACATGACGTGATCCAGCCGATCGAGATCGACGGTCCGATCGACCGGATCTACCACATGGCCAGCCCGGCGTCGCCGATCGGTTACGTCAAGCACCAGGTCGCCACGCTCAAGGTCAACAGCCAGGGTACGTGGAATCTCCTGGAACTGGCTGAGAAGAAGAAGGCCCGCTTCCTGGTGGCCAGCACCAGCGAATGCTACGGCGATCCCGCCGTCCACCCCCAGAAGGAAGACTACTGGGGCAACGTCAATCCCATCGGCCTGCGCAGCATGTACGACGAAGCCAAGCGCTTCGCCGAAGCCTGCACGATGGCCTATCACCGCGAGCGCGGCGTCGACACGCGCATCATCCGTATCTTCAACACCTACGGCCCGCGCATGGATCCGTACGACGGGCGCGTGGTCATCAGCTTCATCCGCCAGGCGCTCAACAACGAAGACATCACCGTCTTCGGCGACGGCAAGCAGACGCGCAGCCTCTGCTACGTGTCGGACCTGATCCGCGGCATCAATGCCGTCATGGAATGCGACTTCCATGAGCCGATCAACCTCGGCAATCCCGAGGAACTCACGATCCTCGACATTGCCCGCGAGATCCTGGCGCTGATCCCCAACAGCAAGAGCAAGATCGTCCACAAGCCGATGCCGCCGGACGATCCGAAGGTCCGCTGCCCCGACATCACGCGCGCCAAGCAGATCCTCGGCTGGCAGCCGACGGTCTCCCGCCGCGAAGGCTTGCAGAAGATGATCGAGTTCTATCGCGATCAGCTCACCAAGCCGGCGTGATGGGCGCGCCACAGGCGCGCGATCTGGCGACAATCGCAATTGATCAGGATGGTGGGGGCGGGCAATCTGCCTGCCGCCGGCGGGGCATGCGCGTCTATGCGGGCATGCGTCCCAGGTGGATCGTCTCGACGCGGACGGCTGCGCAGTCCCGGAAGTGAATGGCGATGGCGGTTCGAGCCGTTGTGTCGAACGGGTAATACCAGATCGACGCCTGCCAGAAAGCCGGCGGGGCATTGCCCGACAGATCCGGCGCCCCCTCCAGCGTGGCTGCCGGCGGGGGGCCCAGGCGGCGGAAGACCTCCTGCATCGTCCGGCCGATCAGCGATTGCTCCGGTCCGGCAGGCGCATCGATCCGCCGGCGAACCGGCCGCACACGCCGCAGCATGCGTTGGACTAACCACTTGAGCAACTGGACCGATACCTCACCGCCGCTGTGACCACAGCGGCTTTGATCGTACATCGGCCAGCCTCAGCCGTTTTCGCCACAAGTCATGGCTTGTGGCCCGCCATCACAAACCGATGCCCAAAATGCCGGTGGAAGGTCAGATAACTCAGCCCCGCCTGATCGCGAATCCGCTCGATCTCTTCCTTCACAAACGCCTGTGCCACCGAGACACGCGCATCGTGCTTGACCATCGCCGTTGACAGCAGCGTCATCACACGCACCCACCGCAGCGCCCGCCGATGCCGCAGCAGATCGGCTACGATCACCCCGCGACGCGCCAGCCGGTCCATCCTCCGCAGCAGTTCGATCACCTGATCGTCGTCCAGGTGATGCAGGAACATGCTCGACAGGGCATAGTCGAACGACCCAGCCTCGAACGGCAGGGCGAAGACATCCGCCTGCACAATCGTCAGGCGCGGATCGCGATTCCGCCGCTGCGCTTCGCGCACCGTCACCGCATGCCGATCGACAGCCGCGATCCGCACATCAAACCCGCGCCGATCCGCCCATCTCAGGATCGCCTGCGGAATATCGGCTGACCCCGTCGCCAGGTCGATGATGTGAATCTGCTCCCCGCGCCGCCACGATTGGCTGAACCGATCCAGATGCCCCACAACCCCCCGCGTATACCCCAGCCACCAGTTCACCCGCCGGATAAACCGCAACCCCCGCCGAAGCGCCTCCGCATCGACGTCATCGTCGTCCATCAGCTCGTCGATGATGCGCTGTCGGGTGGAAAGATCCATGCGAAGGGTGCCTGATGATCACGACGCAAATCCGGACACGCGCAGATCAACGCGCATACCCGCGTGCCCCAGTATCGCAATGAGCGAGTCGACGCTGAACAGCTCCATCTTCCCCCGCATCACGTCACTACCGGCCGTGGTCGATAGCCGCTTGCGTCTTCGCGCCGCCTTGCCCCCGTGTCCTCCGCGATCTCTGCGTTGGACCTGTCAAACGGAGATCACTTACCCCATTTTTCCTTCCATCGCCGCAACAGATCGAACGCCGCCATCGGCGACAGCTCATCCAGGTTCAGCCCCGCCAGCTCGTTTTTCAGCTCGGTCAGGGGATCGGCAAACAGCGGAAGCTGCGCGTCGTCCTCGGCCTTCTTCGCCCGCGATACCTTCACCTGTCCCACATGCTGCACAGCCAGTTCCGACAGAAGCTGCCTTGCCCGCTCCAGCACGCTCCGCGGCACGCCCGCCAGGCGGGCGACGTGGATCCCGTACGACCGGTCCGTCCCGCCTTGGACGATCCGATGCAGGAAGATCACCTGATCCTCCCACTCGCGCACGCTGACGTTCAGGTTCTTCACGCCCTTGAACCGGTTGGCCAGATCCGTCAGCTCATGGTAATGCGTCGCAAACAGCGTCTTGCAGCGGACATGCTGGGCGATGTGTTCGGCGATGGCCCACGCCAGGCTCAAGCCGTCCAGCGTGCTGGTGCCGCGCCCGATCTCGTCCAGGATCACCAGCGACCGCTCAGTCGCGTTATTGAGGATGTTGGCGGTCTCGGTCATCTCGACCATGAAGGTCGACTGCCCCGAGTGCAGCTCGTCGCTGGCGCCGATGCGCGTGAACAGCCGATCGCATACGCCAATCGTCGCACTCTTCGCCGGCACGTACGAGCCGATGTGCGCCAGCAGCGTGATCAGCGCCACCTGCCGGATATAGGTGCTCTTGCCCGCCATGTTCGGACCGGTGATGAGCATCAGCGCGTCGTCTTCCTCGAACGACACGTCATTGGCGACAAACTCCGTCCCCAACTGCTGCTCCAGCACTGGATGCTTGCCGTCGACGATCTTCAGCACGCGGTCGTTGGTGATCTCCGGTCGGCAGTAGCGCCGCTCCTGCGCCAGCAGCGCCAGCGCCGCCAGCACGTCCACGCGCGCCAGCTCGTCGGCCAGATCCTGGAACGTCGGCACGTGCGGCAGCAGCGACTGGCGGATCTGCTCGAACAGCGACTGCTCCAGCGCGATCGCCCGATCGCGGGCGCTGGTGGCTTCGGTTTCGAAGGCCTTCAGCTCGGCTGTGATGTAACGCTCGGCCCCTTTGAGCGTTTGCTTGCGCGTCCACTCCGGCGGGACCTTGTCCCGATGCGCGTCCGTCACCTCGATGTAGTAGCCGAAGACCTTGTTATACCCGACTTTCAGCGACGGAATGCCCGACTCGCCCGCGAGCTTGGCCTGGTAATTGGCCAGCCAGGTGCGGCTGTCGGTGCCGATCGAGCGCAGGCGGTCGAGCTCGGCATCGAAACCGTCGGCAATCACACCGCCTTCGCGCAGATGCGGAGCCGGATTCTCCAGGATCGCACCCGCCAGATAGGCCGACTGCTCGGCACAGAACGCCCGCTTGGCCTCCAGCTCCGGCGCCACATCCGCCGATCGCGGCAGCTCCTTGAGCAGGTCCATCAGCCGCGGCAGGGCGGTCAGGCATTTGCCCAGCGCCGACAGATCCCGCGGCGCGCATCGTCCCACCGCTACGCGCGCGATGATCCGTTCGATGTCACACACGTCCTCCAGCGCCGCCCGTACCGCTGTCAGCGCCTGCGGCATATCCAGCAGCGCCGCGATTGCCGCCTGCCGGGCCTCGATGTGCTCCTTCTCGCACAGGGCGAACCGCAGCCATCGCCGCAGCATGCGCCCGCCCATGGCGGTGCACGTTCGATCGATCGCGCTGAGCAGCGAGCCTTCGGTCGTGCCCGATCGCACGGTGCGGTCGATCTCCAGGCTCCGCCAGCTCGACGGATCGATCGACAGGTGCTGTTCGACGACATGCCGCCGCAACGGGCGCAGGTGCGTCAGTTGCGTCTTCTGCGTCTCCTGCAGGTAGCTGAGGATGGCAGCCGTCGCCATGACGGCTGGATCGTCATCTTCGAATCCGAATCCCGCCGTCGTCGCCACACCCCATTGCCGGCGGACTTCCTCCGTCGCGTGATGGGCGGTGAACTGCCACCCCGGCCGGATGGTCGTCGCGCCGAGCTTGAGATTGTCCAGCGTCGCCTTGATCGCATGCGGCTGGCCCGACGGCAGCTCCGGCACGAGCACCTCCGCCGGCCGCAGGCGCGCGATCTCATCGAGCACCTGTCCCTCGTTGCCACTCATCGCCACGCACGCGCCCGTGCTCAGCTCGACCCATGCCAGGCCGACGCGATATCCATCGCGCCGCGTCACATGGAATGCCACCGCCGCCAGGTAATTGTCGGCTCGTCCCTCCAGCAGGGGGTCGTCCGTCAGCGTGCCCGGCGTCATCAGACGCACGACCTCGCGCTTGACCACGCCCTTGGCCGTGGCGGGATCTTCCATCTGCTCGCAGAGGGCGACCTTGTACCCGGCTGCGATCATGCGGCGGAGATAGCCGTCCACTGAGTGGAACGGCACGCCGGCCATCGGGATGGCGTCTTCGGCGTCCAGACCGCCGCGGCTGCGGCTGGTGAGCGTCACGCCAAGCACGCGATGGGCCAGCTTGGCGTCCTCCCAGAACATCTCGTAGAAGTCGCCCATCCGGAAGAACAGCACGTAGTCGGGATATTGCTGCTTGAACTGCTGGTACTGCCGCATCGCAGGCGACAGCTTCGCGTCTTCGGCAGCGGGCGAGGGGCGGGATTTGTTCTCGGCGACATCAGCCATAGGCAAGACGAGTCAAAGTATGCCACCCGCCGCCTTTCATCAAGCCGCCCATGCGGCTACCCAGCCGACGCCCGCCGCGTCAGCTTCCAGACCAGCCCCAGGGCGAGAATCGTCAGCCCAATCCCCCAGATCTGCCACTGCACCCAGAACGCCAGCCCCAGGCAGCCAACCAACCCCATCCACGCCCACCAGCGGCCCCAGATCCGCTGCTCGGCTGGCAGCCGAAGCGCCGACAGGTTCGTGATCGCATAGTAGATCAGCACCGTGAACGCACTGAACGACCAGGTCGTCTTCACGTCGCCGATCAGCACCAACGCCGCGATCACGGCACCCACAACGATCACCGCCACGCCCGGCGTGCCCGATTCGCTCACGCGCCCCGTGGCCGCCGGCATGTCCCCGCGCCGGCCCATCGCAAGCAGCACGCGCGACAGGCCCAGGATCAGGTTGAGCAGCACGCCGAGCATCGCCGTCATCGCGCCGATCGACACGATCACCGCCACGGCGGGCGCGTCGGCCAGACGCGCCACAGCCTCCAGCGGCGCCGCCTGCATGCGCGTCAAATGTCCCAGTCTGCCTGCGCCTGCCGCCGCGACCGCGGCTATCGAGACAAGGATGTAGAGCGCCGCCGTCGCCCACAGCGTCACCACGATCGCGCGCGGGATCGTCCGCTTCGGATCGCGCACCTCCTCGCCCAGCGTCGCAACGCGCCCATAGCCGGTGAAGGCGACGAACATGAGCGCCGCCGCCTCCAGCAGCGCCGGCCAAAAGCGCGTCTGAGCCGATGTCTGCGACTGATCGCGCAGGTTGGCTGCGCCATCCCGCCAGGCCGCCGGCGCGACACCTGCTACGAACGCCAGCAGCGCCAGGATCGTGATGCACACGATCACCATATTCACGCGGCTGGACCGGCGGATGCCGCCCAGGACGATCGCCGTCAGCACAGCCGTCACCGCGAGTGCCACGCCGATGCGCCAGGCGCGCTCTTCGCCGGCCAGGCCCAGCATCTCCAGCAGGTAGGCGGAAAACCCCAGTGCCGCCGTGGCAGCCGATGCGCTCTTGGCTGCAAGGAACATCCATCCAGCGGCAAATCCCGCCCAGGGCGACAGGTAGCGATACCCGTACTCGTACGTCCCGCCGCTGACCGGATGGCTGGCGGCGAGCTGCGCGCTGCTGAGCGCATTGGCTGTCGCGACGACCGCCGCCAGCGCAATCGCGAGAATCACAGCCGGTCCCGCCACGCCCGCCGCCACGCCGATGCTCACGAACACGCCCGTGCCGAGGATCGACCCCAGTCCCAGCATCACCGCACCGCCAACCCCCAGCTCGCGCCGCAGGGAGGGCGGTGTCGATGGCCTGGCTGTGTCGGATCGATGTTCCATACGCGGGTGTTGTCCGTGACGGGGCGACCAGAACCTATGCCTCATCTCCACAAGCCATCCCCGGAAGTCATCCTGAGCGAAGCGAAGGTTCTCGGCGTCAGGAACGGTTGAGATCCTTCGCTTCGCTCAGGATGACCCCCTTGGACGATGGACCTGCTTATGAGCCCCACAAGGGACCGCGACAGCTTAGCGGCAGGATTGCGACAAGTCGCGGGCCAACGGCCAGGGATGCTCGAAAACTCAAGCCGCGCCAGGTAGCCGCAAGGCCATCGAGGCGCTACCATGCTGCTCCAACGATGAGCCAAGCCACCACCAGGGACGACCCATCCGGACAAACCACCGCCTCCTCGTCGCCGCTCGCGCGGCGCAGCGTCATGGGCGGCGTGCTCATGCTTGCGCTGCCCGTCATGGCTGAGCAGGTGCTCAACATGATCGTCGGCCTGACCGACACGTGGCTGTCCAACCACCTCGGCGGCGACCCAGCCGCACCGACGGCAGCCGTCGGCACGGTGGGGTACGTGCTTTGGCTGATCGGCCTGATCACCGGATCGGTCGGCGTCGGCAGCACAGCCATCATCGCCCGGGCGGCGGGGGCGCGGCATCGCAGCCTGGCCAACAAGGTGGCTGGGCAATCCATCACCGGGGCGATGGTCGTCGGCGCGACCGTCGGCCTGATCCTCTATCTGGCAGCCGAGCCGATCGTCTACCTCACGCGCCTCGCGCCCGAGGCGCGCGAATATGCCGTCACCTACCTGTCGCTGCTGGCGCTGTCGATGCCGTTTTCGATGATGATGTTCATCGCCAACGCCTGCCTCCGCGGCGCCGGCGATACGATCCGTCCGGCGCTGGTAATGCTGGTGGTGGACGCGACGAACGTGATCGTCAGCTTTTCCCTGACCTACGGCTGGGGACCGCTGCCGGAGATGGGGTTTGGCGGCATCGCCGTCGGGACGGTCGTCGCCTATATCGTGGGCGGTGTGCTGTCGTTCGGCGTGCTGAAACGCGGCAGCGGGATCGTGCGCCTCCACCTCGCACGGATGCAGCCGGACTGGACGATCATCCGACGCATTCTGCGGATCGGCATTCCCAGCGGCATCGAAGGCGCGCTGGCATGGCTGGCCAACTTCGCGGTCGTCATCGTCATTAACCACAGCGATCCCAGCAGCGTCTCAGCCGCGGCGCACATCAACGCCATCCGCATCGAGAGCATCAGCTTCCTGTCGGGCGTGGCGTTTGCCACAGCCGCCGCGACGCTGGTGGGGATGAACCTCGGCCGCAATGACCCGCACCGTGCCCGCCAGAGCGCCTATGCCGCGTTCGCCCTGGGCGGGGGGATCATGGTGACGGTGGGGCTGTTTTTCGTGCTGCTTCCGCAGATCGCGGCCAGTTTGCTGTCGGACGATCCGCGGATTCGCGACCTGACGGCTAAGTGTCTGTCGCTGGCCGGCTGTGTGCAGATCGGCTTTGCCGCCGCGATGATCTTCGGCGGCGCGCTGCGCGGCGCCGGCGACACGATGGCGGCGATGAAGCTCAATCTGCTGAGCATTCTGGGCGCGCGGTTTGTGGGCGTGCTGATCGTCGGCTGGTGGCTGGAGAAGGGGCTGGTCGCGATCTGGATGGTGCTGTGCGCCGAACTGCTCGTCCGCGGCAGCCTGATCTTCGGCCGCTTCCTGCATGGCGGATGGCGGCATGCGAGGGTCTAGGGAGCGACGAAGGGGGGAGGAGAGACGAAGCGATCAATGCATACGGCTGCCTGCGAGTAACAAGGAACAAGTAACCAACAACCAAATCCCCATGCCCTTCAAAGACATCGATTTCGACGGCCTGTTTCGTCGCCTTGCGGATCGGCGGATCGAGGAGGCCATGGAGGAGGGGAAATTCGACAACCTCCCCGGCGCGGGGGCGCCGCTGGAGCTGGAGCCTTTGCCAGCCGATGAGAATGCGCGGATGACGTGGTGGGCGATCCGTCTGCTGCGGCAGGCCGACGTCATGCCGCACGAGGTCAAGTGGCGCAAGGCGATCGATCATCTGCGCCAGCGTCTGGAGCGCACGACGGATGAGGCTGAGGCCCGGCGGTTGGTGGGGCAGATCAATGAGTTGGTGCATCGGCTGAACACGTTGGGGACCAATGCGCTGCAGAGCGGCGTGGCGAAGCTGGATCTGGAGGCGGAACTGGCAAAGGTGCGCGAGCGGGCAAGGGTGGGGACATAGAGCGACGCAGCGACGAAGGGAAAACATGGCGCGGGCGTCTCGCCCGCGGCTTTGTGTGGGAAACACGGGCGAGATCAACACTATGCATCAACATAGGCGATAGTCGCCCGAAATCGTCATCCTGAGCGTAGCGAAGGATCTCAACCGTCCGAACGCCGAGATCCTTCGCTTCGCTCAGGATGACCTTCGCGAAAGGACTTGCGCCGATCATGCATAATGTTGGAGACGCCCGTGCCACGATGCGTATGATCAGGTCAGATGTCCTCAGCGCAGGAAACGATCTCGGCTGATCCTCACGTGCTCGCCGGCGCGATCAAGGCGCGTGCGCGCGAGCTGGGGTTTGAGCTGGTGGGGATCGCGCGGGCCGAGCCGTCGAAGTATCGGGATTACCTGCGGCGCTGGCTGGACGAGGAACAGCACGGGACGATGACGTGGATGGCGGGGCGCTTCGACGAGCGGACCGATCCAGCCGTGTACGTGCCGGGGGCGCGCAGCGTGATCTGCGTGGCGATGAACTATCACGTGCCGCTGGCGCCTGTGCCGCAGGACCAGCGCCATCGGCATGGGCGCGTCGCGCGCTACGCGCTGGGCGTGGATTATCACGAGATCATCAAGAAACGCCTGCACGCCCTGGCGGACTGGATTCGCGAGCAGCGTCCCGATGCTGTGACGCGCACATGCGTCGACACGGCGCCGGTGATGGAAAAGGAGCTGGCCGCCCGAGCCGGGATCGGCTGGCAGGGAAAGAACACCTGCACGATCCACGAGCGGATCGGAAGCTGGCTGCTGCTGGGGGAGATCATCACGACGCTCGATCTGCCAGCCGACAATCCTGCCATCGACCGCTGCGGCACCTGCCGCCGCTGCATCGACGCCTGTCCGACCGGCGCGATCACCGCGCCCTATCAGCTCGATGCGCGAAAGTGCATCTCCTATCTGACCATCGAGCATCGCGACGAGATCCCAGCCGAATATCACAGCGCGATCGGTGAGTGGCTTTACGGCTGCGACATCTGCCAGGACGTCTGCCCCTGGAACTCCAAAGCCATCGTCGCGACCGATCCGCTGCTTCGGCCGCGCTTTCCCACCGGCACGCTCGATGTCGAGCTGGTCCTGCAATGGACCATCGACGACTACCGCCGCGAACTCAAGGGCAGCGCCATGAAGCGCATCAAGCTGCCCGTGCTGCAGCGCAATGCGCAGATCGTGAAGCGCAATCTCGCCGGCGGCGCATGAGCAGCCAGGTCGCGACGCCGGCCAGCATCAGACCCGATGGCTCGGGGACGACAGGGACCGAGTCCGGATCCACCGGCTCCAGGCCAGCATCCGCGTACTGCTGTGCCGTCTCGAGCACGACGGCAGCCGAGACGGGCGTGACGAGCTGATATTTCACGGCATGATTAGCCGCCTTGCGCTGCGCGTTGCGCTCGGATGACGTGAGCATTGCGAGCGTCTGCTCAAAGGCCCACAGGCGCACGATGTGCGACGAAGCGCGATGGGCATCACCCAGGTCGTCGGCAGGCGTCGTGTGCAGCGTCCGCCGCATCTGAAGTGACGACTGAGCCGACAAAACGGATGTGATCTGATCCGGCGCGACGGTCACGATCGGCGCCACGTGGTGGAGCTTGTCCAGGACGCGGTTAACCGACGGTGTCGGTTGCACGTCGATGAGGCGGACGGCGCCGGGGCGATGCTCCCAGCGTGCTGCCAGGGCATCGGGGGCGGCGATGAGCAGCGGCTGGGGGCCATGCAGCCAGAGGATCGCGCCCTGATCCGCCTCGCCGGCTGCGCTGTCCCACGCCGCCTGCAGGGCCGGCACATTGTCCATCCCGCCGATGAACGCCATCGACTGGACGTGAGCGATCGACTGATCGCGCAGCGCCTGATCCATCGGCTGAAGGCCGTCGGTGAGGCGTTGCACGGAATCACCGGCGATCAGGACAGCGGTCGGCAGGCCGTCGGCAATGGCCTTGATGGCGTCGATGAGGGTATCGCGATGATCCGCCATCGCGGCTGAGCCGTCGATGACGACAGCCAGGCGTGCGGGGGCATTGGTGTGCATCTCGACCAGTTCCTGCACAACGACGGCGTTGTCGCCGGAGGTCGGATCGGGCGCCCACGCGCGGCTGCGGCTGGCGTCGCGGCGGAGGATCAGCGGCTGAGGATCGCGTGTGTCATGCACGCCGACGAGGACGGGTTTACCGTCAAGGGTCTGTCGTTTCAGCGGCGTGGGGGCGGTGTGCACCTGGCTGGCGGTCTCGATCCACAAGCCGGATTCGAGCGAATCGGCCGTGCGGAAATTGGACTTGATGATCCGCGGAAGCCGAAGCTCCGCCAGTTCCAGCGACAGCAGGCGCAGCGGCGCGGTGATGCCGATGCGCGTCTTCATCTGGCCGCCATTGGGCATGACGGGGAAGCATTGCACAAGGATGCGGTCCGGGCCGATCGAGTTGACCAGCACCGGGTCGCGCTGGCGGACAACGACGGACTGGTAGGCGCGCGTGACCCTTTCGCGCGGGCCGAAGGCGGCTTCCTGCGGCTGGCCATCGATCCACAGCGTCAGGCGTGAGACGACGCCGCCGGGTGGCAGGAGGATTTCGGCGCGGGCTTCGCGCGCCATCGGCCCGTCGTTGCGGAAGACCATCGTCCATTCGATGTGCAACCAGGCGTCCTCGGCATGGGCGATACCGTCCATGCGCGAGTCGACCATTGACAGGCCGCGAATCGTGCGGCCGACCTGCTGCTGGCCCTGGTCCTCGTCCCAGGCCCAGAGGTCCTCAGAGCCGCGCCAGCCGAAGGCCCCGGGTGGGACGACGGTCTCGAACGGCTTTCCAACCACACGGTAGAACACCTCGCGGCTGCGCTCGGGCGTAGGGATGGTGTTGTTGAGGAGCAATCCCGTGATCGGGTCCAACTGGTTGTCTTGAAGGCCGTAGCTGGCCCGCAGCAGGACGTTGGTTGCGTCGACGCTGCGCAGCCGTGCCATCGCCTTCGTGGCGGCGGCTTGATCGTCAGAGGTGGCTTGGCAGATCAGCAGATACTGATTGACGTAGCGGCCGTGGACGAGCGTGACGGCCAGCATGCCGGTCAGCAGACCGAGGCCGGTCCATCGCAGCGAGCGTCGCCAGCTCTGCTCACGCAAGCGATACGCGGCTGTCAGCAAAGCCACCATCGCCAGGCCGACGCCCGCCATCGCCAGCAGCAGCGGCCGATAGCGCTCGACGCGGCGACGCACCAGGCAAATCCAGAGGATCGCCGTGAAGGCCGGCACCAGCGACGCCAGCACCGTATGGCCGATGGTGGGGACCGGATCGAAAAATACGCCGGCGCAGAAGCCGGTCGTTGCCTCCAGCACGATCGTGAACGTCGGCAGCAGAACGCCGAAGAAAAGCAGGAACGGGCGGAAGCGCGATGGCGTCAGCCGCAAGCTGGTTCGCTGGGTGCCGGGCGTGGTGGTATCGGCGTAGCCGATGGTCGTGGTGGGTCCGGTCACAATAGCTCCTTCGCAAAAGCCGGACGATGGCAGATCGTTGCGGGGATTGTGCCGCGAGGGAAGTCGCTGTCGCCAGAAAAGGCTGAGGCTGCGCACGGGCAGCAGAAATGCGGGATGCAAAAAAAGGCGGCCCGCGGGGGAGGAGCCGCGGGCCGCGCGCTCGGATGAGCGAGAGGGAGGATCGGTTACTGGACGGTGATTTTGCGCGGTTTGCTCTCCTCGCGCTTGTCGAGCGTGATGGTCAGGATGCCATCAGCCAGCTTGGCGTCGCACTTGCTCTCATCCACTGTGGGCGGAAGCGTGAAGCTCCGCTGGAAGCGAGAGTAGCGGCGCTCGTGCAGCAGGAGCTGGCCCTTCTTCTCGTCACCCTCTTTGCGCTCTTCCTTCCGCTCAGCCGTGATGGTGAGCGTCTGGTTCTCCAGCGTGATGTCAATGTCATCCTTGGCAAAGCCGGGCAGTTCGGCTTCGACGTAGATGTGGTCAGCATCCTCGCGGATGTCTACGCCATACGGCGCCAGAACGCCGGTGTCGTCGAACGCGCGGCTGCCGAAGAAGCGTGACAGCATGGAGTCGAACTCGCGCTGAGCGAGCTCGAACGGATCAAAGCCTCGATTAACACGGATCGGCAGTGCCATATGGACCTCCTTTGTGTTCGTGTGTCAGTGCGAATAGAGTTCGCACATCAGCCGGGGGCCTGGCCCCCGCACGAGAGGTATTTACAAACCTCATGCCAGAAATGTGTGTTCGTAAGTGCTTGTATTGTCGTGTGTTAACGGTGGCGTGGGCGGGAGTGTCCGGGCAATGGAGACTGCAGGATTGACAGGTCTTGCCGATGTGGCAGATTTCGGGCTCAGCCATGGCCAATGCATTTGAAATAATCGTGCTCATCGGTGCGACGGCGTCGGGCAAAAGCGCCGTGGCCATGGAGCTTGCCCAGCGGCTGGGCGGCGAGATTCTCAGCGTCGATTCCATGCAGGTCTATCGCCACATGGACATCGGCACGGCCAAGCCGACGGCCGACGAGCAGCGGCGGGTGCGGCATCACCTGATCGATGTGGTTGACCCGGATCAGGTGTTCACGGTGTCGCGCTTCGTCGAGCTGGCGGATGCAGCCATCGCCGACGCGCGGCAGCGGGGTGTGCCGCTGATCGTGACTGGCGGGACGCCGCTGTACTACAAGGCGCTGTTCGAGGGCCTGTTCGAAGGCCCCGGCGCCGATCCGCAGGTGCGGGCGCGGCTGGGGCAGTTCAGCAACGCCGATCTGCATGCGCGGCTGGCGGAGGTCGATCCGGCCAGCGCCGCGCGGATCCATGTCAACGATACCAAGCGCCTGGTCCGCGCGCTGGAGGTGTACGAGGTGACGGGCCAGCCGATCTCATCCTTCCAGACGGACTGGGCCCGCGGCCAGCGGCGATATGACGCGACGTGGTACGGCCTGGCGTGGGAACGGTCGGCGCTGAACCGGCGGATCAACGCGCGCGTGAAGCAGATGATCGAGGCAGGATGGGTCGATGAGGTGCGGGGGCTGATCGAGCGGTATGGCACGCTGTCGAAGACGGCAGCCGAAGCGGCTGGCTACACGGAGTTGATGGCGCATCTGCGTGGGGAGATATCGCTGGAGGATGCGATCGAACAGATCAAGATCGCCACGCGGCAGCTTGCGCGGCGGCAGATGAAGTGGTTCCGGCGGTTTGACGGCGTGAAGTGGCTGGAGGGGCAGATGGGGGTGGAGGGGGTTGTGGGGGAGATTGTGGGGAGATAGTGACGAAGCGACGGAGCGACGAAGGGGGAGGCTTCCAAGATCCAAGAACCAAGGTCCAGGGAAGTTCCAAACGGATCAAGGGGGAAAGGACCAAAGGGGACATCGGCGTCGCAGGGCCTTTGGAGCTTGTGGGTTTGGAGCTTCCCTGGATCTTGGAAGCTGGAGCTTGGAACTTCGCGAACGCGCGTCAAGCCGTCGTCGGTTCTTCGACCTTTGAGGAACTGCCGTCGGTCAGCAGGTCGTCGATCGTGTCGCGCGAGGGGAACAGGGGTGGTTCGGATTCGGTGACCCGGTGCGACACGGCCGTCTCACGCGTGTGGGCGTGGTGGGCGAAGAGCATGAGTGAGCCGAACAGCAGGGCGACGCCGCACACCGCCACGAACGCATACATCGGGCGGTCATCACGCACCTCGCTGATCGACACATGCTGCTCAAGGCCCGCCGGCTCGATGGGATAGACGGCGACGGCGAGCTGCTCTTCGACGCTGGCCTTCTGCTGCTGAAGCTGATCGAAGGTGGCCTTGAGGTCAGCCAGCTCGCGGATGAGGCGGTCGCTCTCAGCCTTCCAGCTTGCGATGTTCTGGGCACGCGTCTCCAGCGCGATCTGGTCGTCGCGGCGCTTCGTGAAGGCGCTCCATGCGTCGCGGGCGGCGGCCTGGAGCTTGTTGAGCTGGTCGGTCTTGGCCTGGATTTCGGTGCGGATCCGATGCTGCTCCTGCTCGCCCAGGGCCTTGAGGCGGGCGGCGAGCAGATCCTGGCGGCGGGCGTCAATGCGAGCCTTGAGCTCAAGGGCCTGGGATTCGAGCTCACGACGCTGGGCGTCGCCGTCGGCGGTGGCGCGGGCCAGGGCGTCGCTGTAGGCCTTGCGGGCGTCATTCATCTCGACCAGCCGACGCTCGAGCTCGGCTGCGAGCTTTTTCTGTTCCTCAGGCAGCTTCTGCAGATCCGGGGCGGCGTCAGCCAGGGCCTGCTGCATGCGGGCGATCTGCTGTTCAGCGCGCTTCTGGTCTTCCTCAAGCCGCCTCTGGCTGGCGGCGATCAGCTCCTGCAGGCCGCGGATGACATCGGCATAGATCAGGTCATTGCCCAGGACGCGGCGGCGTTCCTCGATCTGTTTCTCGAGCTGGGCGATGGAGGCGGCCAGTTCGTCGGTGTTCTGCTTGGCTGAGCGATGGTCGGAGGCGATCGCGGCGTTGTAGTGGCGCCGCTGGATCTCCAGCAGGGCGGTGAGGTTTTTCAGGTCCGGGTCGTTTTCCCAGATCTCGTTCTGGCGGGCGACGAGCTGCTCATCGAGCTTGCGCTTGAGGCTGTTGATCGTCTCGATCTGCTGCCGCTGGCTGTGGATCAGCTCATTGGTGATCTGATGCGTCGTGTCCTGCAGCAGGCGGGCGACGGTGACGTACTCCTTCATCTCGGGGACGTCAGCCATCTGCTTCTTCACCTGCTCGATCTGGTGTTCGAGTTGGGCGATGGAGGTGTCCATAGCCCGGCGGGTGCGCTCGATCTCGAGATTGTCGGCGACGGAGGCGACCTGAAGCTGCTGATTGAGGCGTTCGAGCGCCTCCTGCATCTTCTGCAGTTCGGGGTCATCAACGGCGACGGCGGCGGCATTGCCGTCCTGCTGGGCGGCGGCGTCGCGGGCGGCGACTTCGCGCATGCGCTCCAGCTCGGACTGGACGGCGCGGGCGGCATCCTCAGCCGCGCGCCACTCGGCTTCGAGGCGCTCGACATCGCGCTTCACGGCCGACAGCTCAGCCATGGTGGGCGGGCGATCGCCGTCGGCGCGGATGTGCGCCAGGCGATCCTGCATTACGGCGATCTCCTTCTCCATCCGGGACAGGTCGGCGTCGATGACGGCCTTCTGCTGGACGAGATTGTTGCGGGCGTCGATCAGGCGGCTGTTGCGGTCGTACAGCGCCAGCAGCAGGGCATGAAGACGCTGGCGGTCGCCGTGTGGATCGGAGCTGTCGCTGAGCTGGAGCGTGAGGCGGCCGTCGGCTGCATCCGCCCAGGTGCGGGAGGAGCGATCGACGAGGAAGGCATACCGCTGGGGATCATCGAGGAACCCGGGCGATGTGCCGCGGTAGAGCGTGTTGAGCTTGCCCTTGGCGGTTTCGCGCGTGGCGGCGACTTCCTGCGTGTTGGTGTCTGCCAGCAGGTGGGCCTGCGTCTGGTAGAAGGTCGTGCGGCTGGGGCCCGGGAGGGCGTTGAGATTGCTGAACTCGATCCAGCCGGTGACGATGCCGTATGCCGGGATGGTGTACCAGATCGCACCGGCGGCGGCGGCGGCGGCCAGGAGCATCATCAGGAACAGCGACGGGACGGTGAAGAACCACCGCCGCTTGCGGCGCGGTTTGGGCTGATCGAACAGGACCGTCGGCGGCTTGGCGCCGTTGCGCGACGCCGGCGGGGGAATGACCGGCTTACGGACGGGCTTGGGCTCGGCTGCCTGTTCGGCGGCTGGTTGATCCGCGGGCGTCTGGTCGTCGGCTGTCGCCTCTGCGAGATCGTCTTCTTCTGCCTCATCCGCGCTCTCAGCGGTCGCGGCGTCTTCGATGTCGAGATCGGCGAACGGGTCGTCGGCGTCTTCATCCGCCTGTGCGTCATTGGCGACGGGTTGCGCAGCGACGGGCTGGGCAGCAGCCGGCTGTTCCCACTGCGGATCAACGTCATCCTCGTCGTGGTCGTGGAACTCGTCGTCGAGGTCGTCGTTGTCGTCGTGTTCGGACGACGCCGCGGCATCGGCGGAATCCGCCGCGTCGATCGGCGGGATCTCGGGCTGGGTGGAGCCGGTGGCCTTCACATGGCCCAGGGCGGCTGCGCCGAAGAGCGGATCGTCATCGGGGGGCGCGCCAAGCTGCGAGAAGACATCGATTTCGCTGATCTGCGGCAACGTCCCGCCAGGCGTGCCGGCGAATGGATCGGAAACGTCGGAGATTTCAGAGACTTCACCTGCGGCCAGGTCGTCGACCGGCAGCGGCTGCTTGCCGAAGGGGGCTTCCTGCGAGGCGCGCGGCGTTGCGCGGCCGGCGCGGGCCGGGGGTGGCGGCGTCGGAAGACCGGTGAGGATCAGGGGCGAACCGCCGAGGAATCCCCACTGGTTGACGCCGGGGGTGAACTGTTCGCCTTCCTTGTGCTCTTCGGGCGCGGGGGCTGGTGTTTCGGGGACCTCAGCCTGCGGGGCGGGCGCGGGTTCGAGCGCTTCTTCAGCGGGCGCTTCCTCTGCGACTTCGTCGATGGTAACCGGCTGGGCCGGCTGTTCGGAAGGCTCGTCTTCGGCGACGGGCGTCTCAGCCTCGTCTGTCAGGTCGAGATCGAGGGGCGGCAGATCGGTGCTTTCCGCTTCGGCTTCGGGCGTCTCTTCTTCGTAATCTTCAGCCAGGTCGTCGGCGGGGTGGTCGTGGTGATCTTCAGTGACGGCCTGCAGATCGTCTTCGCTGGTGGCGATCGTCTGGGGCTGGTCGTCGGTCGTTTCGACGACCTCCTCGACCGGCTCGGGCGATTCGGCCACGAAGGCGTGGACTTCGCGATCGAAGCCGGTATCGGTGAGGGACTCGGCTTGTGCCGGATCTTCGGAGACGGGGATCGCCGGCTCGAGGCTTTGTGCGGACTCGGGCGTGGGGAGCGTCGGCTCGACGGTCTGGTCGTCGATGTCCGACACGGGAGCGAGCGGGAGCTCGTCCTCGTCGACAGCCGGCTGATCGGCAGCCTGCGGTTCGTCGGCAGGGGCCAGATCGAGCATGTTGCTGTCGGTGTCCTCGGTTTCCTGTGGCGCATCCGCCAGGGCTGCTGCGGCGAGGGCGACGGTGTCACCGGCGGCATCGGCGATGGCCGGTTCATGGTCGACCTCGGCTTCTTCCTCGATGGGCAGGTCGGATTCTTCAGACTCCTCAGCCTCCGGCTGGGCGACGACGGGCTCGTCGACGATGTCATCGGAGATCGCGGGGGTCCTGCGGGCGCGCGGGGTGAGCTCGGGCGGGAGGGCACGCGTGGCTTCGGGGTCGTGCTCGTGCGGTTCGGCTTCGAGCTCGAGATCGGAGGCAAGGTCGATTTCGACCTCGGTGGGGGGCAGATCCGCCTGCTGGTCGTCAGCCTGCTCGTCTTCGAGGTCGAGGCCGGCGAAGCCGTCGTTGGCGGCGGCTTCGGGCTGGGGTTCGAGTTCGAGATCCGCTTCGGCGGCGGGCTCGGGCTCAGCGTCGGCCTGCTCCTGTTGGGCGGGTTCCTGCGGTGCGAGGGGCAGTTGGTCTTCTTCCTCGGCCTGCGCGGGAGCGACGGTGGGGGGCTCGTCGGCGAGGGGGATGGGTTCGCTGACGTCGGCAGCCGGCGCGGGGGCCTCGATGGGCTGGAGGGGCAGATCCTCCTCTTCATCAGCCGGCGGCGGGGCGGACTCGGTTTCGAGGTCGAGCTCGTCGTCGAGCGGGATCGGCGCGCGGGAGTCGGCCTTCTCGGAGACCGGCATCGGCGTGGCGGGACGGGCCGGGACCTGCCGCTCTTCCTGCTCCTGCTCAAGGCGCTTGGCGATGACCTCGGGCGGTTCTTCCATGAGGGGAGCCGTGCCGACGAGGTCTTCGAGCTCGTCCAGGTCGGTGTCGATCTCATCCGCGGGGACCGGCCCGACCGGCATGGCCGGGGCGGGGGCGTAGCGGAACTCGGTCTCGCCGATGCGGATGACGTCGCCGAAGCTCAGCTCTTCCTGATGGATGGTCCGGCCGTTGACGAACGTGCCGGTGCGCGAGCCGAGGTCGCGGATGAACCGCCGGCCGCCCATCTCAAAGATGACGGCATGGGCGGTGGAGGCGCTGTCTTCCAGGAGCGAGACATCGCACGTCGGCCGGCGGCCGATCAGCGTGACGCGCTGATCCAGGCGGACGGGCAGCTCGGCGCCTTCGACCTCGAGCTGAGCGGGGTCGGCTTTGCTGTCGCGCGGGCGCGTCTGCCAGGCAGCCGGGATGGCCAGGCGGAAGACGAACGAGCCGATCTTGATGAGGTCGTTGTGCTTGAGGTCGGCTTCGCGGACCTGCTCGCCGTTGACGTACACATGGGTCCGGCTGGCCAGATCGCGGATGTAGATCTTGCCGTCGGAGTTGATGATCAGTGCGTGGGCCTTGGAAACCTTGCTGGACAGCAGGTGAAGGTGGGCGATGTTGCGCGATCCGATGAGCAGAACGGGTCTGCGGAGCGGAATCGGCGGTTTGCCGGTGTGCGATCCGAGCGGAATCAGGGCCGGCATTGTCATGGAACTGCTTGCCACAGTTGGTTTTCCAGCAAAAGCGGCCGGATGACGCCGCAAGAGAACCGCGTGATGCGGTCAGGGTCCAGATTCGTGCGCCGCCGCAGCGCCGAAACTGCGGAATTTGCGCCAGTTAAGACGACGCCGCGGGCGGGTGTGTTCGGTTGCATCGGCAAACGAACGGATGCGTTTGATCCGGGCGCGCGATCACCCACAACCCGGGCCGGACAGTTTACCAGAGAATCGGCATAGGTCGAACGAAAAAGCGCATCGTTCGCCATGGCAAGCGGTTACCGGACCATGGTGTGCCGGGGGCGGCTGGCGGGGGGAGGGGGGCGGCTATTTCTTGATGCGCAGGGGAGGCGTTGTGCCGGCGTGGGCGGGGTCGCGAAGGGCCTCGCGCGGCGGCTGGGGGCCCCCGTTATTCTGGTGGCTCATCAGGATGCCGACGATCTGGGCCAGGTTGGCGATCTTGCGGTCCTGGATGCTGACGATGGTCAGCAGCTCGAGGATGGCCAGGAGGAAGAACGCCACCACACAGAGGATGATGAAGGTGTGGTACTGGATGTCGAGCATGTCCGCCAGGCGGCCGATGGCGTCAGGCCACAGCGCCAGGGCGAGGAAGGGGGTACCGATGAAGACGAACACCAGCGTGTAGCGTTCCTTCAGGCGGTACCTACTGAGTCGCCGCACGGCCAGCAGCAGCAGGCTGGCTCCAATCGTCAGCAGGATCAGTTTGAGAAACATCGCGTACCTTTACGCCAACGCCTTCGGACGAAGATGAAGCGCCCTCGATCTTGGCTGCCGGCCAGGGTTGACGGACCAGGTCCAGCAGCAGGCAGGTGGTGACCTTGATGATATAGAACAGGCCGCTGAGCAGGCTGATGCTGCTTGAGCCGGCCTTTCGCTGCCGCATGCGGACGGGCAGTTCAGCGATCTTAAACCCCGCCCGCTGCAGCAGAAGGATGATCTCGGGTTCGGGGTAGTCTTCGGGATACCAGTGGGCGAAAGCCTCGATGACACGGCGATTTCCGGCGCGGAAACCGCTGGTACAGTCCGTGATATCCAGACCGGTCAGCATGCGGATGATCAGCCGCAGCACCCACGCGCCGCATTTTCGCACAAATGTCTGGCGGTAGGTGGTCGTGCCGAGAAACCGGGATCCGATAACCAGGTCGGCTTGGCCATCCTGCAGGAGCTTGACCAGCCGCAGGACCTCGGAGGGGCGATGCTGGCCGTCGCCGTCGCACTGGACGGCGATGTCATAGCCATGCAGCGCGGCGTAGCGATATCCCGTCTGCATCGCGCCGCCGATGCCGAGATTAAACGGCAGGCGGACCACAGCCGTGCCCGGGGGCACCTGCCGGGCGGTGTCGTCGGTCGATCCATCATCGATAACGACGACATCGTAGTCGGGTAGCGCGCGGTGCAGGTGACGCACGAGTCGGCCGATCGAGTCCCGCTCGTTATAGACCGGGACGATGACCAGGCAACGAGGTGGTCGGTCCTGATCGGCGGCGCGCATTTGCAATGAGCTCATGCCAAGTCCGATCTTTCAAACCCGGGGTAGCGCTACGAACGCTGCGATCAGCAGCGTCCAGCACGTTCGCACAACACAACATATAGAAACAGCCAGCGGGGGCACGGTAACGCGCTGCCCCTGCTGTTGCAAACGGCCAATCCGGTTGGCCGCGACATGATGACGCGCCGACCAGCCGTCGGGCAAGGCGTCGAATCGGGCGCGCACAACAAAAAAGCTAGAAAATGAAAACAGGCGGGGCAGTAAACCGTCAATGGCTCGTAAGTCATTGTGAGTGAAGAAGTGGCGCGCCCGCCGCACCGGCGATGTGGTCTGCGTTGCGCCGGAAAGATGGCGCGCCGCGGGATTTTTCATGTTATCGGACGGTTGACACCCCTTTGGGGTTTTCCTATTTAGGGCCCGCGTCGTTTGCTGGTTTCCTTTTCATCGCGGCTTCGGGCTATGGTCGCGATGACCTCAAACGAGACACACACACCGAGCCGCAGCAGCACAACTGTGGAGGGCTAGGCCTGCCGTCCGGCAGGTCCCACAGGAGACGTGCTAACCGCGTCGACCCCAGGGCGACGTAAGCGGCAGAAGGGATTCACACCATGCATCGTCCCCGCAGCAATACTGCGCGCTCTGCGCTTGAATTGTTGGAGAAGCGACAGCTTCTGGCGGGAATCAATGTCGCCGATTTCGGCGCGATTCCCGATGACGGTCAGGATGACTCGGCGGCGATCAACGCCGCGATCCGCGCGTCGCGCGCCGGAGACACGATCAACTTCGGCCCCGGCACCTACGATCTGCACAGCACCGTGCAGGTCCGCTCCAACCGCGAATACAAGGGATGGAACGCGACGCTCAAGCGCCACGGCAATGACTTTGCCATGGCGACCACAGGTCACAACTACAACATCATTATCACATCGCTGACTTTCGACGGCGGCGGGTTCGTGGTCGCCGGCGAGCGGACGGGTGAGGCGATCCTCATCCGTGACAGCACCTTCAAGAACATCACGGGCGGCTATCCGACGGGCAACGGCGTGTTCGTGCCGTCGGGGCTGATCAACTCGAAGATCACCCGCAACAAGTTCATCAACATCCTTGGTGAGACGGGGATCTACGGGTTCAAGATCTTCGACAACACGGAGATCTCGCACAACTACTTCGAGGACGTCTTCGAGGCGATCCACACGTGGCATGACGCGGGCGAGAACTTCCGCGTGATCCACAACACGGGTGTGCGCCTGCGGCGCATGGGCATCGAGCTGCAGGGGTACAACGCCCGCAACATGCTCGTGGAAGGCAACCGCTTCCGCGACTGGGTGAATCCGTATCACGGCAGCTTCGGGCTGAGCATCATGAACGTGGGCGAGGGTACGGTCATTCGCAAGAACGTGCTTCGCGGTCCGCATGAGGCGCCGGTGGGCATCGAAGTCGCCGGGCGCAACGGCATCGTCGAGGACAACCTCGTCGAAGGCTTCCGCGAAGGGATTCACATCGTGGGCGCCAACGGGACGCACATCCGCAACAACCGCCTGTTCAACCAGGGCATGATGGCCATCTGGCGGACGGGCATTGACGACGGTCGCGACGTGAAGATCTACGAGAACACGATTCGCGACCCGGGTTGGACGGCGTTCCTGTTCCACTCCGGTCCGTCGGAAGGGACGGTTGTTGAGAACAACATCATCGAGAACTCCTCGCGTCGAGGCATCGGCGTGGTGGCGGTCGGTGGTGGTGCGCTCAACGGGGTGCGCTTCTCGAACAACACGTTCCGCAACGTGGAGAAGATCACTGACGGCGATCAGGGCGGCAGCGGCGAGCGCAATGTTGCGATCGACAGCGGCTATGCCTGGCCGGGCTGGGTGTAAAACCGGCTGCCTGGTATGCGAGGGAAGAACGGCCCGCGGGACCCTTACCGGCCCGCGGGTTTTCTCATGTCTGGTGGGTGTCGTGGTCGAAGTCAGCAGGGGGGAGTTGTTTGACGGTGCAGTGGGGGCGATGTATGATTCTTGCATGATGGCTCGTACGACGAACACCACCACGACGACGACCACGACCCTGGTCGGGTGGTAAGGCGTTCGCGCATCGAGACCTGTAAACGCGACGATTCCCGCCCGGCAGAATTGCCGGGCTTTTTTGTTGGCAGCGATCAACCAGCAGGAGTGATGACGATGGCGGTGGCAATTCTACCGGATGGAAGCCGCAAGGAGATTCCCGACGGCAGTAGCGTGATGGAGCTGGCTGAGTCGATCGGCAAGCGATTGGCGCAGGCGGCGATCGTCGCGAAGGTGGACGATCGGCTGGTCGATCTGTCGACCCGGCTGAGCGGCGAGCACCGTGTGTCGATCATCACTGACCGCGACCCCGAGGGGCTGCAGGTGATGCGGCACAGTGCCGCGCACGTGCTGGCGCAGGCGCTGCGGCGGATCTACGGGCCGGATGTGCAGTACACCATCGGCCCGGTGATCGAGAACGGCTTCTACTATGACGTGATCGTGCCCGGCGGGATCAGCACCGAGGATCTGCCCAAGGTCGAAGCCGAGATGCAGAAGATCATCAAGGAGGAGCTGCCGTTCAGCCGGCAGGACCTGCCGTGCGACGAAGCGCGCGCGATCCTCAAAGGTGAACGTCAGCGCTTCAAGGATGAGATCATCGACGAGATCCAGGGCGGCGGCGAGCCGACCGTCTCGATCTATCGCCAGGGCGAGTTCACCGACCTGTGCCGCGGTCCGCACGTGCCGCACACCGGCAAGATCAAAGCCGTCAAGCTGCTGAGCGTCGCGGGCGCGTACTGGCGCGGCGATGCCAGCCGCGAGCAGCTTACCCGCATCTACGGCACCGCCTTCTTCGACAAGAAGCAGCTCGACGAACATCTGAAGATGCTCGAAGAAGCCAAGAAGCGCGATCATCGCGTGCTTGGCCCGCAGCTTGGGTTGTTCGCGATTGACGATGCGGTGGGGCAGGGCCTGGTGCTGTGGAAGCCCAAGGGCGCCGTCATCCGCCAGGAGCTGCAGAACTTCATCGCTGAGCACCTGCGGCGGCAGGGATATCACCAGGTCTTCACCCCGCACATCGGTCGGCTGGGACTGTACAAGACCAGCGGGCACTTCCCGTACTACCGTGACAGCCAGTTCCCGCCGCTGGTGGACCGCGAATTCATCAGCCAGAAGGCGCAGGAAGGCTGCTCGTGCGCCGAACTGGCGAGCATGATGGAAGTGGGCGAGATCGACGGCTACCTGCTCAAGCCGATGAACTGCCCGCACCACATCCGCATCTATGCGTCCGAGCCGCACAGCTATCGCGATCTGCCGATCCGGCTGGCGGAGTTCGGAACCGTCTATCGCTGGGAGAAGAGCGGCGAACTGGGCGGCATGACCCGCGTGCGCGGCTTCACTCAGGACGATGCGCACCTGTTCTGCACTGAGGATCAAGTGCCGCAGGAGGTCCTGGGCTGTCTCGAGCTGGTGAAGATCGTGCTGGGGACGCTGGGTCTGAGCAACTATCGCGTGCGCGTGGGTCTGCGCGACCCGGACAGCGCCAAGTATGTCGGCGATCCAGCCCAGTGGGATCGGGCTGAAGCCGCGTGCATCGCCGCCGCGGAGAGCCTGGGCGTGCCGTTCACCAGGGAGCCCGGCGAAGCCGCGTTCTACGGGCCGAAGATCGACTTTGTCGTCAAGGATGTCATCGGCCGCGAGTGGCAGCTCGGCACCGTGCAGGTGGACTACCAGCTTCCGCAGCGGTTCGATCTGTCGTACATCGGCCCGGACAACAAGCCGCATCGGCCGGTGATGATCCATCGCGCGCCGTTCGGCAGCATGGAGCGATTCATCGGCGTGCTGATCGAGCACTTCAACGGAAGCTTCCCGCTGTGGCTTAGCCCGGTGCAGGCGATCGTGCTGCCGATCAGCGAGAAGTTCGCCGATTACGCGCAACAGGTGGCAGCCAGGCTGAAAGCCGCTGGCTTGCGCGTCGAGACCGATCTGTCGCCGGAGAAGATCGGCGCCAAGATCCGCGACGCCAGCCTTCAGAAGATCCCGTATCAGCTCGTCGTGGGCGAGAAGGAAGCCTCAGCCAACAAGGTGGCCGTCCGCTACCGCAACGCCGATCAGGGTCAGATGGCGGTCGATGAGTTGATCGCCCGCCTGCGCGAGGAGATCGCGTCGCGGGCGAGTTCGTGAGAAAGCGACGAAGCGACGAAGCGGGATCAAGCGATAGGGCGAAGGAGCAGTGAACCGGCACTCCTTCGCCTCGTCGTTTCTTCGCGTAAAACTCTGCTGCGTTGGGACGATCGTAACCGGTCCGCTGAGGCGGACCCTACGATTCCTTCGGGTAGATGCCGGCGGCGGCGAGCAGGCGGCGGGTGGCTTCCATGGGCAGACCGACGATGTTCGAGTGGCTGCCGGTCATGCGGGTGACGAAGGGATCGGGATCCTGAATGCCGTAGCCGCCGGCTTTGCCTTGCCATTCGCCGCTGGCAACGTAGGCGTCGATCTCGCGTGCCGTCAGCGGCCGGACGCGAACCGCCGACATCACGCGCGCATCGGCTGCGTGATTGGCCTGCTTGTGCCGCACGGCAACGCCCGTGATCACGATATGCGTCGTCCCCGACAGCAGTTGCAGCATCTGCCGGGCATGCTCGGCGTCGCGCGGCTTGCCGATGATCTGATCACCGAAGGCGACGACGGTATCGGCTCCCAGCACGACGGCATCAGGAAACTTAGCCGCCACAGCGTCCGCCTTGCGCCGCGCCAGGCGCAGGGCGACATCGGCTGGCAGCGCATCGGGCGGAAAGTCGTTCTCATCGATCGACGCGACGTGGGTCTCGAACTGATATCCGGCCTGCTCCAGGAGCCGCTGCCGCTGCGGTGAAGCACTGGCGAGAATGAGCCGCGGTTGAGACATCGCTGACGTTGGTCTGGCACACGACTGGCGGCGCCACGCGGCAGCCGCCTTAATCAGATCGCCCCGACGTTACCGCCGGGGCGAAGCAGACTAATCTCGAAACATGCGGTCCGGCAAGTCAGCGGACGAACTTGATGGCGATGTCGCCCACGGCTGGGGCACGCTCGCCGGGCGTGTACTTCACGTGCACGGCGTTGTCCACGACGTTGACCACGCGGCCGGTCGCGATGGTCTGCTGCTGGGCGTTGATGAAGGTGATGGCGTCGCCGGGGTGGAAGTCTTCCACCGGCACATCGGTGACGGACACCAGTTGGGCGCCGGGCAGCTCGGCATTGACGTAGCCGACGCGGGTGTTGGGGTTGACGGCCTGGTAGGCGGCGCGAAGCTCGGCGACGACCTGCAGGCTGCCAGCCGGCTGGTCGATGGCCTGGTCATCGGCGTTCTTGCTGGAGGTGCAGCCGACGACGAGGGCGGCAGCCAGGGCAACGGGAACAAAGCGGGTGATCTTCATGTTGGCTCCTTGGCGCTTGTATCCACCGGGCGGGCCGGCGGTTGCGTGTCAGATGCGTGTCAATCGATATCTGACACAGACCGCCGGATTCCTGCAACTGGCAAAGGCAGGCGCGACAGTCCGATAACCTGGCCCAGGTGTGATTTGGCGAGCGGGCGACCAGCGGCCGCAAATCCCTGTGAAATCAGGCGAAAACGGCCCTGTCGGGAGGCACGCGGTTGGGTGGGCGACGGGGCGGTCTGCTACCGGCGGCGGGGCGATGCGTCTATCATGGAAGGCGTGTTTGAATCGCTGACCCAACGACGTTACCTGATCCCTTTCAAAGCCGCCCGCGTTCCCCAGCAGTTCACCGATGTGCTGGTGATCGGCGGCGGCGTAGCCGGTTTGCGGGCGGCGATCGCCGCAGCCGATGCCGGCGCCGATGTCCTGCTCCTGACCAAGGATACGCTTGACGAATCCAACACCTGGTACGCTCAAGGCGGCATCGCCGCTGTGCTTCAGCCGTTGGACAGCACCGAATCGCACATCCAGGACACCCTCGCCGGCGGCGCGGGCCTGTGCGACGTGCCGGCTGTGAAGATGGTTATCGAGGAAGGCCCCAAGCGCGTGCTCGAACTGCTGGAGTGGGGGGCCAACTTCGACAAGAAGGTCGGCAATCCGTATGACCTGGCCTTCACGCGCGAGGGGGGCCACAGCTTTGCGCGAATCCTGCATGCCTATGGCGACGCCACCGGCCGCGAGCTGGCGACGACGCTCATCCGCACAGCCATGGGCCGCGAGGCGATCCGCATCATCGAGCAGTGCTTCGTCATCGATCTGCTCACCGACGAAGAGCACAACCAGTGCCTGGGTGCGCTGGCGATGATCGACGGCCGCGTCAGCATCATCTGGGCGCGGCGGACGATCTTGGCCAGCGGCGGCACAGGGCAGCTCTATCGCGAATCGACCAATCCGCGCATCGCTACGGGCGACGGTCATGCCATGGCCTACCGCGCCGGCGCGGCGCTGCAGGACATGGAGATGGTCCAGTTCCATCCGACGACGCTGTACGTCGCCGGGTCCAGCCGCGCGCTGATCACCGAGGCGGTGCGCGGCGAAGGCGCGCATCTGGTCGACCGCAACGGCTATCGCTTCATGCCCGACTACCACGAGATGGCCGAGCTGGCGCCGCGCGATGTTGTCAGCCGGGCGATCGTGCAGCAGATCCGCAAGACGCACTACACGCATGTATACCTGGATGTGCGGCATCTGCCGGCTGAGCAGTTCCGCGAGCGGTTCCCGCAGCTTTCGCAGCTTGTCGATCAGTTCGACATCGATCCGTCGCGCGATCTGATTCCGATCCATCCGGCTGCGCACTACATGATCGGCGGTGTTGACGTGGATCAGGATGGGCGCACCAGCCTGCGGGGGCTGTTTGCGGTGGGGGAGGTGGCATGCTCGGGACTGCATGGCGCCAATCGGCTGGGCAGCAACTCGCTGCTGGAGGGGTTGGCCTACGGTGCGCGTGCCGGTGCGTTGGCAGCCGCGGAGGCGACGCAGGAGGAAGTGAAGTTTCCGCTGACGCTGGAGCATCGCATCCCGCCGTCGCACAAGACGGAGCTGGATATTCAGGACATCCGCAGCAGCCTGCGCAGCGTGATGTGGCGCAACGTCGGCATCGAGCGGAGCGGCGACCGGCTGGCCGAGACGCGCGAGATCATCGCCTTCTGGAGCCGGTACGTCATGGACAAGACGTTCGACCCGCAGGTGCTGGGCGCCGAGCCAGCCATCGCCGGCTGGGAGTTGCAGAACATGCTGACGGTCTGCCATCTGATCACGATGGCTGCCTACACGCGGACGGAGTCGCGCGGGGCGCATTTCCGTATGGATTACCCGAAGCGCGACGACGCGCACTGGCGGATCCACCAGCTTTGGAAGCGGCCGATGGAGACGCCGATTCCGGAGCCGGTGAGGGAGTGAGCAGGCAGCAGGCGGCGGGCAGCGGGCAGCAGGCAGCAGGCAGCTTCCCTTCGTCGCTTCGCCTCTTCGTCTCTTCCTCACGCAAACAATCCCCGGCTCCTCATCACCTCATCCACGCGTCGGATCGCAATCGTCAACGACGCCATCCTCGTCGGGGTGTTGAGGCGTTTGCACTCGTCCATCATCCGTGCGAACGCGCCGCGGAGCAGGCGGCTTAGGCGCGAGTCGATCTCCTCTTCGCTCCAGAAGAAGTGCATGCCGCCCTGGACCCACTCGAAGTAGCTCACCGTGACACCACCGGCATTGCAGAGGATGTCGGGGATCACAAAGATGCCCTTGTCCTGGAGGATCGGATCGGCTCCCATCGCGGTGGGGGCGTTGGCGCCTTCCGCGAGGATGCGGCACTGCAGGCGCTCGGCGTTGTCGGCAGTGATGACATTGCCCTGGGCGGCGGGAATGAGCACGTCGCAGGGGACGTACAGCGCCTCGCGCGGGTCGTCGACGCGCTGCGGATGCTTGAAGCCCGCCAATGAGCCGTGCCTGGCGGTGTAGGCGGTCAGTTCGCGGATATCGAGGCCGGCGGGGTCAATGATCGCGCCGCTGATGTCGGCGACGGCGACGCAGCGTGCGCCCCGCTTGACCATCTCATGGGCTGCGACCGAGCCGACATTGCCGAAGCCCTGCACGGCGAAGGTCGCGCCTTCCAACGCCATGCCCAGATGTTTGGCGGCTTCTTCGATGGTGTAGACCACGCCGCGGCCGGTGGCTTCGCGGCGGAGCAGTGAGCCGCCGACGCTCACGGGCTTGCCCGTGACGACGCCGGGCGTCGTGTGTCCGACGCGGGCGGAGTAGGTGTCCATGATCCAGGCCATGTGGCGTTCGTTGGTGCCCATGTCGGGCGCGGGGATGTCCACGTCCGGGCCGATGATGGGCATGATCTCGGCTGTGTAGCGACGGGTGAGCTGCTGGATCTCGGAGTAGCTCAGCTTCGTCGGATCGACCGTCACACCGCCCTTGGCGCCGCCCAGCGGCAGGCCGATCAGGGCCGTCTTCCATGTCATCTGCATCGCAAGCGAGCAGACTTCGCCCAGGTCCAGCTCAGGCGCGTAGCGGATGCCGCCTTTGTACGGCCCGCAGGAGTCGTTGTGCTGCACGCGATAGCCGGTAAAGACCTGCACGTGGCCGTCATCCATCCGCACCGGGATGGAGACGACCATCATCCGCTCGGGCCGGCTGAGGCGGGCAGCGGTGTTGCGGTCGAGATTGATGAGCTCGGCTGCCTGGCGGAAATTGTTGAGCGTGCGTTGCCAGATGGGCGAGCTCGACCAGAGCATCTGTGCATCGTCGCTTTGGCTGAAACGTGAAGAAGACGTGGCCATGTGCAACCTCCGGAAAGTGCTGAGGCTGTGATCGCAGCTTTGCGCGCCGGTGTCAATCGGCATGTTGACGATGGTGTGTGCAACGGCCTCAGCCGGCGTGCGATTTTGCCGTTGAAGGGGGCGCGCCGATCGGAGTAGAGTGAAGGTTCAACGCCTGGCACGGAGGTAGCCATGAACCTTCAGACGTACCTCGACGAAATGGGCGTTCCCTACCATGTGTCGTACCATCCGCAGGTCTACACCGCCCAGACGCTGGCCGCGGTTGAGCACGTCCCGGGAATGCAGGTGATCAAGCCCGTCCTCATCGAGGCGGACGGCCAGTTCATCCTGTGCGCCTTGCCGGCCTGTCACCGGATCGACCTGGAAGAGCTGCGGCGACAGCTTGAGGTGGATCATGTGCGCCTGGCGGACGAGAAGGAACTGCAGGAGGTGTTCCAGGATTGCGAGCTGGGCGCCGAGCCGCCGATCGGGCGGATGTTCGGCGTGCCGACGATCATGGACAGCTCGCTGCTGAACGACGATTGCGTCACGTTCCAGGCCGGGCGGCATGACGCGTCGATCACGATGCGCCTCAGCGATTTCCGGCGGATCGCCCAGCCGGAGCTGGCGCATTTCGGGCGGCCGATGGCATGATGCGGCCTGGCGGAGGTCGCAACGGCGACAGGGCGGCAAGGCAGATGCGATACCCGCGTCACGGGCGTGTTTCTCACCGCAGAGACGCGGAGGCGCAGCGGCGCTTCGTGAGTGCGCGGGCTGGTACAACATTGTGCATGATCGGCGCAAGTCCTTTCGCGAAGATCATCCTGAGCGAAGCGAAGGATCTCGGCGTTCGGACGGTTGAGATCCTTCGCT
>ERZ777003.1372-NODE-1372-length-37351-cov-6.586926_pt1 | contig 37351 bp, 40 predicted proteins | sample MGYA00374956_ERZ777003 | MGnify/ENA primary metagenome ERZ777003 (study PRJEB29302, sample SAMN06268252) | bioreactor metagenome | isolation source: Joint BioEnergy Institute, California, USA | place: USA:Joint BioEnergy Institute, California, USA | collected... | reverse complement strand
GATCTCGACGAGCGGCATCACCGACGCCGGGTAGAAGAAGTGGAAGCCGACGACCTTGTCCGGCCGCAGCGTCGCCTCCCCCATCTCGGTGATCGAGAGCGACGAGGTGTTCGAGGCGAGAATCGCGTGCCCCGGGGTGACCTCGTCGAGCTCGGCGAAGACCTGACGCTTGATCTCCATGCGCTCGGGCGCGGCCTCGATGACGAAGTCGACGTCGCCGAACGAGTCGTAGGTCGTGGTGCCCTCGATGCGGCCCATGACCTCCTCGAGCCGGGCATCGGCCTGCTCCTGGGTCAGCTTCTCCTTCGCGACGAGCTTGTCGAGCTGCCCCTTGGTGACCTCGCGCGCCTTGTCCAGGCCCGCGTCGACGAACTCCTGCTTGATGTCCTTGAGGACGACTGGGATGTCGGCCGCGGCGATCGCCTGTGCGATCTCACCGCCCATCGTGCCGGCGCCGACCACGGCGGCCTTGAAGACGAACATGTTGGTTTCAGATCCTCCGAAGTCGAGGGTGAAGAGCGGGCGGGAGGCTACCGGTCGCCGAGCCGCGCGGTGCCCCTCACTCCGCCCGCGGGCCGGCGGGCGCGCGGAAAGCCGGCGCCCGCAGCAGGCGCGACGCGCACAGCGCCGCGAGCCCCAGGAACGCCAGGTCGAGCCCGACCGCGACGCCCTCCGGCCAGCCGTAGCGGTCCGCGAGCATCGAGGTCACCGCGATCCCGGCCATCAGGCCGAGCGGCAGCGCGAGGCGCATCAGGTCCCGGGTGAGAAGGGCGATCCCGAGCGCGATCCCGGCGACCCAGACCGAGAGGGTCCCGGGGAGCTCGGCGAGGGTGAAGTGCGCCGTCCGCACAGGACGCAAGGTAGCGGGTAGGTTCACCCCATGGCCGAGCCCACCCAGCCGCTCGCCGTCGCCGTGACCGGCCCGACCGGGACGTTCGGCTTCGGCCTGATCCCGCGGCTCGAGCGCGACGAGCGCATCGGGCGCATCGTCGGGATCGCCCGCCGTCCGTTCGACCCCACCGAGCACGGCTGGTCGAAGCTCGACTACCGCCGCGGCGACGTTCGCGACCAGGAAGCGCTCGCGGAGGCCTTCGCCGGCAGCGACGTCGTCGTCCACCTCGCGTTCATCATCGTCGCCCGTGCGCCACGCGACGAGATCCGGGCGATCAACGTCGAGGGCACGCTGAACGCGGTACGCGCCGCCGCGGCAGCCGGCGCGAAGCGCTTCGTCTACGCCTCGTCGGTCGCCGCCTACGGCTTTCACCGCGACAACCCCGTCGGGATGACTGAGGAGTGGCCGGCGCGGCCCGCCGACCACCTCTTCTACGCGCAGGAGAAGGCCGAGATCGAGCAGGCGCTCACGGAGGAGATCGCCGCCGCCGGCCTCGACCTCTACCTGCTGCGCCCGCCCGTTGTGCTCGGTCCGCACGCCCTCGGCGCCAAGGACCTGATCCCGGATCGCATCCGCGGCGTCGGCGCCTCGGCACTGCGCCGCCTGCGGCGCGGGCCGGTGCGGATCCCGGTGCCGGTCCCGGACCTGCCCGTCCAGTTCATCCACGAGGACGACGTCGGCCAGGCCTTCCACCTCTGCATCGTCGGCGCGGGGCCGCCCGGCACCTACAACATCGCCGGGGACGGGGTGCTCTCCGCGCGCGACGTCGCGCGCGAGCTCGGGCTCCTGCCGGTGCCCATGCCCGCCGGGCCGGTCAAGGCGGGCGCGCGGGCGCTCGCGAGCCTTCCCTTCGCCCCACCGGCGCTCGAGTGGGCCGAAGCGATCAGCCGGCCGGCGATCATGGACACGACGAAGGCGAAGGAAGAGCTCGGCTGGCTGCCCGAGTACGACGGCCTCGCCGCCCTACGCGCGACCCTTCCCACCGATCAGTCGCGCTCGTAGAGCTCGCGCTTGATCAGCGTCACCGAGCGGATCACCGAGTCGAGAAACGGCTCGATCTCGGCGGCGAGCCGCTTGTGCTCGCGCCGGCCGGCGGCCGTGATCGAGTAGTAGCGGCGCGTGCGGCGGTCGGGGTGCTCCCAGCTTCCCTTGATCAGGCCGTCGGACTCCAACTGGCGCAGCAACGGATAGACCGTGTTCGGGTTGACCGAGATGGCGCCCTCCGTGATCCGCTCGATCTCCTCGATCAGGTGGTTGCCGTAGGTGGGCTCGCGCGCGATCAGGTGCAGGACCAGCAGCGGGAAGAGGTCACGGCGCCTGATCTCGCCGCCGAAGACATCCATCGCCCGGCCCCCGGTCGGAGCCCGGCGCTTCGCTTCCTGTCCTCGCTCACGGGCGGACCGGGCCGCCTGCGCGACCGCATCCGCGACGGGCTTCGAGCTCTTGGCCATCGCCCCGTGACTCTAGTCAGCACCCGCCGGTTGGCGGCCACCCCGGTTCTGTGACCCGATTCACGGACGGCGCCGGACGCCCCGCCATAGGGTCGGTCTTGTTCCGGTTGTCACTTGGGGCCAGATGAGGAGACGCGAATGGCACACATGACGGTCAACCAGCGCAACGCACTCGAGCGGTCCGCCTATACCGAGAGCGCGCCGACAACCCCGGCGGAGCGCAGGGCCCGCATTGCCTTCTCGATCGCCCTGCTCGCCCTGCTCGCCGTGCTGACCGCGGCGGCGTTCCAGGTGTTCGAGGGCGGCCACCACTGGATCGTCCTCGCCGACCTGGTGATCGTCGTCCTCGGCCTCGCCGCCTGGGTCAACCCGAACCGGCGCCACATCTGACCGGACAGAACACACGGTCCGAAGGGGGTACGGAAAAGGCCCCGCGGTAGCGGGGCCTTTCTCCGTGGAACGAAAGGGCCCCGCAGGGTGCGGGGCCCTTCTCGAAATGCGTTCCGCCCGAATGCTCCGCTTCGGACGGGTGAGCGGCGGGACGGTCAGACCGAAGCGCCGGCCGTCTCGGACTCCTTCGCGGCCGCGTCGTTCTGGGCGCGCGCCGTCTCCGGGAGCGCCTCCTCGACGTTGCGGCCCATCAGGACCTCCTTGGCGATGACGAGGCGCTGGATCTGCGAGGTGCCCTCGTAGAGCTGCATGATCTTCGCGTCGCGCATGAGCTTCTCGACCGGGTACTCCTTGATGAAGCCGTAGCCGCCGTAGACCTGGACGGCGTCGACGGTGATCTCCATCGCGGAGTCGGCGGCGAAGCGCTTCGCGTGCGAGCACGCGAGCGTGTTGCGCACGCCGCGGTCGAGCAGCGCGGCCGACTGCCAAGTGAGCAGGCGGGCGGCCTCGACCTTGGTCGCCATGTCGGCGATCATGAACGCGACCGCCTGGTGCATGGCGATCGGCACACCGAACTGGACGCGCTCCTTCGAGTACTCGGCGGCGAACTCGAACGCGGCGCGGCCGATGCCGACGGCCATCGCGGCGACGCCCGGACGCGTGCGGTCGAGGGTCATCATCGCGAGCTTGAAGCCCTTGTTCTCCTCGCCGAGGAGGTACTCGGCCGGGACCTCGGTCTCGTTGAACGTGACCGTGGCCGTGTTCGAAGCGCGCTGGCCGAGCTTGTCCTCCTTCTTGTCGATGACGATGGTGTCATCGCGCGGGACGACGAACGCGGAGATGCCCCGGTGGCCGGCCTCCTTGTCGGTCTTCGCGTAGACCGTGTACCAGTCGGCGTACTGGCCGTTGGTGATGAAGCACTTCGAGCCGTTGATGACGTACTTGTCGCCCTTCTTCGTCGCCGTCGTCTTCATCCCCGAGACGTCGGAGCCGGCATCCGGCTCGGTGAGGCAGAACGAGGCGAGCTTGGGCTCCTCGGTGAGCATCCCGAGGAACTTCTTCTTGACCTCCTCCGAGCCGCCCAGGGCGACGGGGGTCATCGCGAGGCCGTTCGCGGCAAGCGTGGTCCCGATGCCGGAACAACCCCAGCCGAACTCCTCCTCGATCAGACAGCCGGACAGGAAGTCGAGACCCGGTCCCCCGTACTCCTCGGGGACGTGGGTGTTCATCAGCCCGACCTCCCAGGCCTTGTTGATGATCTCCTGCGGCCAGGTGCCGTCGCGGTCGTACTCCCACGCGACGGGACGGATCTCCTTCTCGGCGAAGTTGTGCGCTAGTTCACGCAGGTCCTTCTGCTCATCGGTCAGGGTGAAATCAACCACTGCTCGCGGCTCCTTTTCGTGCTTCAAGAAGAGTCTCGATTGACTGGTCAGTCAACCGTCCGCAAAGCGTAGCTGAAAGCCCGTGCGGGAGCGACGGTTTCCGCGTCTACGCTGTCGGGCGTGGCCATCGCGCTCTCGAGCGGCGACGCGATCATCCTCATCGTCTTCCTGGCGATCCCGCTTGCCGCGGCAATCTTCGTCGGCGGCGCCGGCCGCGCCTTCGACGAGGTGGGCAAGGGCGGGTTCGGGCTCGAGCTCGACAGCGACGCGCCGAGGCCGCTTCAGGACTCGGGCGCGGCCGCCGCGATCGCCGACGAGGAGCTCCGCCAGCTCGTCGAGGCGAAGGCCTACCGCCAGGAGGCGCGCGGCGAGGAGCCGCTGGACGTCGATGCGGAGGTCGAGCGGCTGCAGGCCGAGCAGCGCCGCCGGGCGGCCCCGCCCGCGAGCCAGGACGCCGGGCTGCGCGAGGAAGTGCGCCAGCTCGTGATCGCCCGCAACGAACGGCGCGAGCGCCAGGGCAAGGCGCCGCTGGACGTCGATGCGGAGGTCGAGCGGCGCATGCGGGAGCTCGGCGAGCTGGGCGCCTGACCGAACGGGGCGCGGACGGATAATCTGCACTCGTGCCCGACCGCGACGAGATCGTGGAGCTGGAGGACCTCGTCGTCCGTCCGGGGACCTATTTCAACCCCCAGACCGAGGTCATCGTGATCGTGGACGATTCCGCGTCCATCGATCAGGAGATCTTCAACATGGAGCAGTACGAGGGCGCGGACTGGGTGCGGATCTCCGACGACGTTCCCGTCGACACCGACGCCCTCGACACCGCGCTCGAGACCTTCCAGACGCACTACCACGCGGGCTCCCGCGGAAGCGTCTCCGCCACTGCGCTCGAGCAGGGCGACGACGAGTACGACATCGACGAGGACGGCCAGGAGCCGGGACGAGAGGACTGAGCGCGTGAAGGGCTACACGATGGCGACCCGCGAGGAAGCTGTCGATTGGATGGCCCAGTACCCCGGCTTCGGCGAGATGCGGTGGTACTCCGACGCGCTCGGCACGCAGCAGGTCTCGTTCTCGTGGAGGCGGATGGCCCCGGACACGGGCGGGCGCGGCAGCTACGGCCACCGCCACCCCGGCCAGGAGGAGATCTACTTCGTGGTCGCCGGCACGGTGACGTTCAAGGTGGGCGACGAGGTCTTCGAGGCCGGGCCCCAGACCGCGGTGCGGCTCACGGGCGAGCAGTTCTACTCGGTGCACAACGACTCGGACGAGGATGCGGAGCTCGTCCTGATGTCCACCCGCGACCCGCAGGCGCGCACCGAGCGGCAGGACGAGTTCTGGCCGGAATAAGGCGCTCAGGCGACGGCTCACCCCCGCCTCGCCCTCCGGGCTCCGCGATCGGAGGACCAGCTCCCCCGCAGAGCGAGCGCCTCGTCGCGGAGGTCCCCTCCCCCGTTCTCCACCTCGACTTCGCCGCGCGCCAGCTGGGCGACCCGGCGATCGCGCGCTGGCACTGGCCCGGGCACCTCGGCGGCCCGCGCACGCTCGAGCACGTGCGCGAGCTGCTCGAGCGCCAGGCGAGGCAGTGGGACGAGCACGGCCTCAGCCTGTGGTGGTGGCGCGAGCGCGCGACGGGCGAGCTCGTCGGCATGGGCGGCCTCAACCGCGCCGAGGTCGAGGGCGAGCCCTGCGTCGAGGTCGGCTGGTCCCTCCCGACGCATCGCCACGACCAAGGCTTTGCGACCGAGCTCGGCCGCGCCTCGATCGAGTGGGGGCGCGCAGAGCTCGGGCTCGAGCGGATCGTGGCCTTCACGCTGCCGGAGAACGAGCGCTCGCGGGCGGTGATGGAGCGGCTCGGAATGACCTACGTGCGCGACTTCCGCCGCAAGGGCCTACCCCACGTCCTCTACGAGGCGCCGGCGACCGGATAGATTCCGGCGCCATGCTGAGCGAAGGAACCACCGCCCCCGACTTCACCCTCCAGGACCAAAACGGCGAGGAGGTGACCCTCTCGGAGCTGCGCGGCCGGCCCGTCGTCGTCTACTTCTATCCCCGGGCTGACACACCCGGCTGCACGACGCAGGCCTGCGGCGTGCGCGACCACCGCGCGGACTACGAGAAGGCGGGAGCGCGGGTGCTCGGCATCTCCCCCGACACGGTCGAGGACATCGCCAAGTTCGCCGACAAGTATTCGCTCGACTTCACCCTGCTCGCCGATCCCGACCACGCGGTCGCCGACGCCTACGGCGCCTGGGGCGAGAAGAGCATGTACGGGAAGAAGTACATGGGCGTGCACCGGGCGACGTTCATCGTCGACGCGGAGGGCAAGATCGCGAAGGTCTTCCCGAAGGTCTCGCCGAAGACCCACGACGACCAGGTCCTCGCGGCTCTCGCCGAGCTCGGCTGAGGGCCTGCGCGGCGGTCAGGCGACCGCGACGAAGACGATGAACGCGGTGAAGAGCAGCGTCCACGCCGCGATCGCGACCGCGTCGAAGCGGCCGCGCAGGCGCAGCGCCCAGTAGGCCAGGATCCCGCCGGCGACGCCGAGGCCGGCGGAGGCGAGCGCGAACTTGTTGAGCTCCCAGTGGGTGAGGGCGAGGCCGAAGGCGATCGGGATCGTCGACTGGAAGACCATCGCGCCGGTGATGTTCCCCAGGGCCAGGCTGTCCTTGCCGTCGCGCACCCAGAAGAAGCTGTTCGCCTTCTCCGGCAGCTCCGTCGCGAGCGGGGCGAGCACCAGCGAGAGCACCAGCGGCTCGACGCCGATCGACTCGGCGACGTGGATCAGCTCCTCGACGAAGAGGTGGGCGCCGCCGACGATCGCGGCGAGGCCGACGAGGAGCTGGAGCACGACCGTCTGGCCCGGCGGCTCGTCGCCGGGCGAGCGGTCCATGTAGAGCGGGCCGATCGTCTCGACCTCCTGCACCTCGCCCCCGCCAAGCAGCGTGCGGCGCACGTAGAAGCCGTAGGCCGCCAGGAAGAGGACGGCGATCGGGATCTGCAGGGCATCGGGAACGCCAAGCCCGATCAGGGCGCCAATGGTGAAGAAGACGAGGAAGAAGAGCAGGTCGCGGTCGAGGACCTCGACGTTCGCGCGCAGCTCCCTCCCCTGCGCGCGGCGCTTGCGGTAGATGAGGGCCGAGAACCCCACGAGCGCCATCGCGATCGTGGCGAGCAGGAACGGCGCGCCGATGATCGCCCCGATCGCGACATCCTCCGAGCCCTCGGCCCCGCCGATCATCGCGACGATCGGGATCAGCGTCTCCGGCATCGCGGTGCCGACCGCCGCCAGCAGGCTGCCGGTGGCGCCCTCGCCGATGTTCAGCTTCACGCCGGCCCACTCGACCGCGTTCGTGAACACGAGCGCGCCCGCGAGGATCACGGCGAAGCTCGCGATGAGGAGAACGACCTCCATCTAGGCGGCTCCCCCGGGGCGGGCGTCGTGCGCGGTCATCTAGGCAAAGTAGAAGGCGATCCCCAGGATCGCGTAGAGGGCTAGAAGCTGGACCCCCTCGAACCAGTTCGACTCGCCGTCGTGGGTGATCACGTTGGCGACGAGGATCGCGAGGACGATGGCCCCGAGCTCGAAGCCGTTGAAGACCAGCGGCATCGGGCCCACCCCGATGAAGAACGAGGCGATCACCAGCACCGGGGCGACGAAGAGGGCGATCTGGGCGCTCGAGCCGACCGCGATGTTGACGGCCAGGTCCATCTTGTTCTTGAACGCCACGAGGATCGCGACCCAGTGCTCGGCGGCGTTGCCGACGATCGCGACCACGATCACGCCGACGAAGAACTCGGAGAGCCCGATGGATTCCGACGCCTCGCTGATCGAGCCGACGAGCACCTCGGACATGAGCCCGACCAGGATGCCGGAGACGAAGAGCGCGACCACGGCCCGGCGCACGCTCCAGCCGAAGCCCTCTTCGTGCTCCTCGGCGTAGGGCGGGTTGAAGAGATCCTTGTGGGTGCGCAGGGAGAACAGGAGCCCGGCGAGGTAGGTGCCAATGAGGACGATCGCGGTGGCGAGCGAGAGGTCCTCCACGGTCGAGTCGTAATCGACGTGTTCCGCCGTCGGGCTCGGGAGACCCTGGCCCTCGACGAGCTCGAAGATCGCCGGCATGAGCAGGGCCGCGGCGGCGAGGAAGAGCAGCGTCGCCTGGATGTTCGCCGCCTGCGCGTTGAAGACCTGGCGCTTGTGCTTGAGGCCGCCGACCAGCATCGAGGCGCCGAGCACGAGCAGGACGTTGCCGATGATCGAGCCGACGATCGAGGCCTTGACGACCTCCTGCAGGCCCTCGCCCAGGGCGAAGAGGGCGATGATCAGCTCGGGTGCGTTGCCGAACGTGACGTTCAGCAGGCCGCCGATGCCGGGCCCGGACTTGGCCGCGAGCTCCTCTGTGGCCGCGCCCATGAGCGCCGCCGTCGGGATGATCCCGAGGGCGGCGACGAAGAAGATCAGGACGGGGTCGGCGTGGGCGACCTCCAGGGCGACAGCCGCCGGGATGAACGGCGTCAGCATGTACGGCCAGCCCTGGGCGGAGAACAGGAACTTCATTTGGGGGGCGGCAGCCTAGTCGGGATCCCGGCCCGAACGGAACGAGGCCCCGGCTTTCGCCGGGGCCTCGCTGCAGGACGGATGCGTTGGGTGCGCTCTAGAGCTCAGACGCGCACTCGTTGATCGCGTCGGCCGTCTGGGCCTGCTGGATGCACTCCAGGTAGGCGTCGGCGTTCGGCTGCTTGCCGCCGCCCTTCTTGTCGCCCCGCGGCTGGATCTCGGGCACGCCACCGAGCTGGCCGAGCTGGCCGAGGTCGATGCCCAGATCGCCGAGCAGCGAGTCGATCGGCTCGGCGTCGCCGGGTGCCTCGACCGACTGCTCCTCGTTGATCTCGGCGATCTCGAACCCGAACGTGACGTCGACCTTCTCGACGCCCCCGCGCTCGCTCTCCGGGATCCCGGCGAGGTCGATCCCGAGGTTGAGCTGGAGCTTCGAGAGCAGGTTGTCGTCGGTGGTCGAGTAGACGTCGATCGACGCAGAGTCGATCATGCCCTCGAGCAGCTGGAGCTGCGCCGGGTTGAAGCCCTGGGCGCTGGCTGCCGGGATCGCAGCGGCGAAGTTGCCGACGTCCTCGAGGACGCGGTCCAGGTTGGCGTCGCCGTGGACGTGGACGGACTCCGCGCCACCGACGTCCTCGGTCCCCTCGTTCGTGAGGTTCGTGAGCCAGCTGGTGAAGTCGACGTCGCACACCTTGGTGTCGGTCGCGCCGGCCTGCTTCAGGGCCTGCGAGCACGCGGCCTTGAACGACGCGGGCGAGTCCTCGTTGTTCGCGGCACCGGCCTGCGACTCGAGCTGCTCCTTGAGCGGCGCGAACTGGTCCGAGCCGATCTCGTAGGCCTTGTCGCCGTACTCGATGAAGGCGTTGTCCTCGGTGATCACGAGGCCGCCCTCGAAGTCGAGCGACTGGCCCGCGATGTCGCCGGAGGCCTCAGCCGTCCAGTCGAGCATCGGAATCGCGGCCGCGTTGTCGGGGTCACCCTGGAAGGGACCGCTCAGGCTGCCCTCGAACGAACCCCCCTCGTCACCCTGCGCGTCGACGTTGACGCTGATCGTCAGGTTTCCGCTCGAAACCTTGGTGTCGTTGTTGAACGTGTTCTCGAGGACGGTCTGCGGATCGGCGTCCGAAGAACCGCCGTCGTCGTCCCCGCCACACCCGGCGATCAGGGCGCCGGAGAGTGCAAGCGCGCACAGCGCGAAGAGGATGCGAATGAGTTTCAAGATCTTCTCCTAGTTGGGTTGAGTCGGCGGCAGGGTAGCGGGCGTGCATCCCGGTCGGAACCCCCTGGTCCGGCTTTGCCAATACGGACGGATGCCGGATCCGGCACACTCGACTGCTGATGTACCCGCCTCGCACGATCCTCTACACGGGCAAGGGCGGGGTCGGCAAGACCAGCGTCGCGGCCGCCACGGCGAGGCGCTGCGCCGCTGCGGGGCTGCGGACCGTCGTCCTCTCAACCGATCCCGCGCACAGTCTCTCGGACTCCCTCGAGGCCCAGCTCGGCGCCGATCCGACGCCCGTCGACGAGCGCCTGTGGGGCCAGGAAGTCCAGTCGGAGCGCGAGATGGAGGAGCACTGGTCCGCGGTGCGGCGATGGCTCGGCGCGTTCCTCGCCGACCGCGGGGTGATGGACATCGCGGCGGAGGAGCTGACCGTGCCGCCCGGGATGGACGAGCTCTTCAGCCTGCTCCAGATCAAGCGCCACCACGACTCGGGCGACTTCGACGTGGTCATCGTGGATTGCGCGCCAACCGGCGAGACGCTGCGCCTGCTCGGCTTCCCCGACATCGCCCACTGGTGGCTGGAGAAGGTCTTCCCGTGGGAGCGACGCCTGGCCGCAGCCGCGCGCCCGCTCGCGCGGATGCTCGACGTCGAGGTGCCCGAGGCCGACGTGATGGGCGACGTCCAGCGGCTCGTGCGCAACCTGATCGCGATGAACGAGATCCTCCGCGACCGCGAGCGGGCCTCGATCCGGCTCGTGCTCAACCCCGACCGGATGGTGATCAAGGAGGCGCAGCGGACGTTCACCTACCTGAACCTCTACGGGTACCTGACCGACGCGGTGATCGTGAACCGGGTGTTCCCGGACGAGCTCGCGGGCGGCTACTTCGACGAGTGGCGAGGGCGCCAGGCCGAGCGGCTCGCCGAGATCAACGAGGGCTTCGCGCCGGTGCCGGTGCTCACCGCCCGCTACTTCGAGGAGGAGGTCGTCGGGCCCGAGATGCTCGACCGCCTGGGCGCGGAGCTCTTCGACTCGCGCGATGCGGCCTCCGTCATGCACTCCGAGCTCGCCCAGGAGATCACCTCGGCCGACGGCAAGACCACCATGCGGCTCAGGGTCCCGTTCAGCGAGCGTGGCGACCTGTCGTTGCGGAAAGTCGGCTCCGAGCTCGTCGTCACGGTCGGCCGGCAGAAGCGAACGATCATTCTCCCCTCGGCCCTTGCGCGACAGCGTCCCACGGGCGCGAAGCTGAACGACGGGACGCTCGAGGTGACCTTCAACTCCAATGACGAACGAACACGAACCGCAGCATCAGTGCTTTGAGCTGTGCCCGATCTGCCGCGGCGCCGAGGTGCTGCGGGCGACGGCGACCCCCGAGATGCGCGACCAGTGGGCGACGGTGCAGCGCGAGGCGCTGGTGACGCTGCGGGCGCTCATCGATCAGTACCTCGAGCGCCTCGACCAGGCCGAGCGCCAGGCGTCCGGCCCCGTGGTCGAGGACATCCCGATCGAGTAGCCGGGCAGGCCCGGCTCGCGGCTATGCGAGGCCCGCGGCCTCGTACTCCTTGAGGTAGCCCTCGAAGAGGCGCTTGTGGCCCTGCTCGTCGCGCAGGATCGCGATGACCATGTCCTGCGTCACCGGGTCGACGCCGTCGGTGAACTCGATGATCCGGCTGTAGTGCTCGATCGCGCCCTGCTCGGCCTCGATCACGCCGCGGATCACGTGCACGATGTCGACCTCCTCCTTGGGCGGCTGCAGGAAGGTCTGCTCGGCGGTGAACTCGAGCGAGCCGGGCACGACGCCGTAGAGCTCCTTGATGCGCTGCGCGAACTGCTGCGCGTGGCCGAGCTCCTCCTGGATGTCGCGCTCGAGCGACTCCTTGACCTCCTCGGCGCGCACACCGTCAGGGTTGACCGAGTTCGCGATGTAGCTCATCACCGTCTCGATCTCCATCCAGTACGCCTTCTTGAGCAGCTCGATCACCTGCTCGCGCTTCTCGGTGTTCTCCTCCGCGAGGATGTCCATGCTTCCGGTAGCCGCTTCCATCAATCGCCTCCTTGTGGGTTCAGAGCGATTTTCCCAGACCCGTTGGCGCGCAAACGGGAGGCGCGCAGCGCGAGCGCGAGCTCAAAACGGATCTCGGGGTCGTCGAGGTCGTCGCCGAGCCGCTCGCGCAGCCGGCTGAGCCTGTACCGCACCGTCTGCGGGTGCACGTGCAGCTCCGCGGCAACGGCGGCCACCTCGCCCTGGTGGTCGAGCCACGCGCGCAGGGTCTCGGTGAGCCGGGCGCGTGAGGCGGGCGTCTCCGCGTCGAGGGGCGCGAGGCGCCGGCGGGCCAGGTCGGCGAGCAGCCCGGGGTCACCGAGGGTGACGAGGTCGGCGAGGCGCTCGTCGGTGCGCACGAGCCCCTCGGCCTCGACGATGCCCGCCTCCACGAGCTCGAGCAGGCTCTCGGCGCGGGCCGCGCTGGTCGAGGCCTCCTGGACGGGGCACTCCGGCCCGAGCACCGCCACCGAGCCTTCGGCGGCCCTCGCGAGCGTCGAGACGAGTCCCGGCGCGCCGGGGTCCGGGAGCACGGCGGCCCCTCCCCCGCCCTCCTCCTCGAAGACGAGCGCGTCGACCGGGAGCCGCGTGAGGACCGCGCGGGCGCCCGGCGCCCAGCGCAGGACCGCGACGCTTGCGGGCAAGCTCCACCCGGCGATCTCGGCCGCTTCCGCGACCGCCTCGGCGTCGTACTCGGGGTCGAGGAGCAGGCGGGCGAGCCTGCGGCGGCGGCGCTGCGCCTCGCCGGCGCGGGCCGACTGCTCCTCTGCGTAGCCCTCGACCGAGAGCGCGGAGATCCCGTCGATGTAGGCGAACACGGCCTCGGCCAGCAAGGCGAGCGTGGGCGGGTCCACGTCGGCCTCGATCGCGAGCTCGGCGATCCGCCGCCAGGAGACGCGGGCGCCGAGCCTGTAGGCGGCGAGCAGGGCGTCGAGCGAGCGGCGCTCGCGGAACTCGCCGCGGCCGAGCCCGCGGTAGATCCGCTCCGCGGCGGAGCGGTCGAGCTCCGGGTCGGCGATCAGGTCGACGAACTGGCCGAGCGCCTCCTCCACCCCGCGCCGGATGCCGGCGCCGAAGCGGCCGCGCAACGGGCGGCGGTAGGCGGGTACGGACTCGCGGATCGCGGCGATGATCTCGTCGCTGAGCGCGGGCAGGTGGGGCTCGAGCAGCCTGCCGATCTCGGGCGGGATCTCCCGCCAGGGCTCGGCCGGAGGCAGATTTTGTGCGCTCATAACAAAATCCTAGCCTCAGAACTTGGCCGCAGGCCGAGAACCGCGCTGAGCTTCGGCCTACGCTCAAAAACATGTCGAAGACCCAGCGCTACACGAACCTGGCCGCCGTCGTCATTCCATTCATCGCGTTCATCGCGGCCCTCATCCTCCTGTGGAACAAGGCCGTGGGCGTGACGGACCTCGTGATCCTCGCCGGCATGTACCTGGTGACCGCGGTCGGCGTGACCGTCGGCTTTCACCGCCTCCTCACCCATCGGGCATTCCAGACCCACAAGCCGGTTCAGTACGCGCTCGCGATCGCGGGGTCGATGGCCGTCGAGGGCCCGGTGATCGACTGGGTCGCCGACCACCGCAAGCACCACGCGCACACCGACAAGGAGGGCGACCCGCACTCGCCGCACGTCGGCCACGGCAGCGGGCTCGCCGGGCTCTGGCACGCGCACGTCGGCTGGCTCTTCGACGCCAACGGGCAGGCGGACAGGCGCAAGTACGCGCCCGACCTGATGGACGACCCGGGCATGCGCCGCATCAACCGGGCCTTCCCGTGGCTCGTCCTGATCTCGCTGCTGATCCCGTTCGCGGCGGGCATGGCGCTCACGGGGACGCTCGTCGGCGGCCTCACCGGCCTGCTGTGGGGCGGCCTCGTGCGGATCTTCTTCGTCCACCACGTGACCTGGTCGATCAACTCCATCTGCCACTTCTACGGCGAGCGTCGCTTCCAGACGGACGACCACTCGACCAACGTCTGGTGGCTCTCGCTGCTGTCGCTCGGCGAGTCGTGGCACCACAACCATCACGCGTTCCCGCGCTCGGCCTTCCACGGGCTGCGCCGCTGGGAGCTGGACCCGTCCGGCCTGATCATCCGCGCGATGCAGAAGCTCGGGCTGGCGTGGAACGTCGTGCGGATCCCGCCGGAGCGCCAGCAGCAGAAGCTCGAACAGAAGCTCGCCTAGCCTCCGGCCGCGCGCGCCGGGCCGCGCATACACTCCCGCCCATGGCCACCTGGGTGCTCACCGGCGGGATCGAGAACTTCCGCATCTACGTCGAGCGCGGCTTCGACGTGATCGGCTTCAAGGAGCGCCGCCGAAACCAGGCGCTCGAGTTCGAGCCGGGCGACGAGATCGTCTTCTACGTAACGAAGTTCCAGGGCCCGGACAAAGAGCCGCTCGGCCAGGCGTTCGGCGCGATCGCGCGGGTCACCTCGGACATGTTCGAGGACCGCACGCCGATCTGGCCGCAAGGGAGAAAGAAGTACCCCGAGGAGTACCCGTGGCGGGTCGAGGCCGAGCCGGTGATCGTGCTCGAGGAGCGCGAATTCGTCCCGGTCGAGTCGCTCCTCGACGACCTCGAGCACGTCCAGCGGTGGCCGCGGGAAAACTGGCACCTCGCCTTCCAGGGCCAACTGCGCACGATCTCGGATGCGGACGCGGACCTCATCCGCGAGCGGATGCACGCAGCCGCCGGCACGGCCGCACACACGGGTTGATCCACGACCGCCACTTCACCGTCGCCGAAGCGAACGCTCTGCTCGAGCGGCTCGACCCCATGCTCCGCGAGCTGCGCGCGGCCCGCGACCAGCTCACCGACACCGAGCTCCACGAGGCCCTCTCCGACGCGGCCCCGACGAACGGCGGCGGCGACCCGGGCCGCCAGGTTGGCGAGGCCTTCCTCACCGTCCGCTCCATCCTCGGCGAGCTGCAGGACCTGGGCCTCGTCGTCCGCGACCTCGACCGGGGCCTCGTCGACTTCCCCGCGATCATCAACGGCAAGGAGGCCTACCTGTGCTGGGAGCTCGGCGAGGACGCCGTGGAGTACTGGCACGACCTCGAAGCCGGCTACAGAGGCCGCCGCCCCCTCGACCCGGACGAGCCGTAGGGACGCGGCGCCTCGCCGAACGTCCCAACGGACCTCCTATAGCAGGGAGTTTGGGACGTTCGGTGAGATGGGCCGGGGCTCCCGAAGGTGCCCCGGCCCTGGCATCGGAGGTGCCCCCGCTGCGGTCCCTCGAATTGACCGCCGGGGACTATGTGTTCCGTGGGTAAGCCGGACCGCCCGTCCGACTCAGCCCATGCGTGTCCACTACTTCGTATCGGCGCCCCGGGGCATCCGGGGAGCGCAGGTCAGCGGCGTGGACGCTTGTTCGACAGCAGCAGGCTGCGGGCCTCGTCGTCCGGAAGGCCGTCGACGCGGATGAGCTTGTCGCGAGCGGCGGCGCCCCGGGCGACCTCCACGGCGGATTGGGGCACGCCGAGCCGCTTGGCGAGGAGCTTGATCACGGCCTTGTTCGCCCGCCCGCCCTCGGGCGGGGCCTTCACGCGGACGAGGATCGCCCCGTCGCGCTCGCCGGCGATCTCGTCCCTGCCGGCGCGCGGCTGCACGCGGATCGCGATCACGACCGGTCCGGCGCCTCCTCCGGCTGGGCCTCGAAGCCCTGCTCGCGGACGGCGGCGAGGATGCGATCACCGTGCTCGGGGCCGTCCGTTTGCAGGACGAGGCGGACCGCGGTCTCGCGGACGTGCAGGTCGAAGCCCTCGCGGATGTGCGCGACGTCGATCACGTTCGAGCCGAGCTCGGCGATCGTGGCGAGCAGCGACGCCAGCGCGCCGGGGCGATCCGGCACGACCGTGGTGAACACGAGGCGCCTGCCCGCCGCGGTCTCGCCGAGGCGGATGCACTCCGCAAGCCGCGTGGCGTCCACGTTTCCCCCGGTGAGGATCGCGCAGACCTCGCCCTCGGCCGGCGGGCTCACCTTGCCCGCCAAGAGCGCGGCGACCGCCGCGGCGCCGGCGCCCTCGACGACGAGCTTCGCCCGCTCGAGCAGCATCACCATCGCCTGGGCGACCTCGTCGTCGGAGACCGTGACGAGCTCGTCGACGTACTCGTCCAGCAGGGGGCCCGTGACCTCGCCCGGCCGCTTCACCGCGATCCCGTCGCAGATCGTGCCGCGCACCCGGCCCTCGGCCTGGACGCCGACGACCCGGCACCCGGGCAGCTCGGACTTGGCCGCGATCGCGACGCCGGCCGCCAACCCGCCGCCGCCGACGGGCACGGCGATCGTCCGCGTCGCCGGCGCCGCCGCCGCGATCTCGAGCGAGATCGTGCCCTGCCCCGCGATCACGTCGGGATCGTCGTAGGGGTGGATGAGGGTCGCGCCCGTGCGCTCGGCGTAGTCGCGCGCGGCCTCCGCGGCGTCCTCGTAGGAGCCCTCGACGAGCTCGACGACGCCGCCGTACCCGCGGACCGCCTCCACCTTCGCGAGCGGCGCCCCTGCGGGCATGAAGAGCTGGGCGGTCACGCCGCGCTCGCGGGCGGCAACCGAGACCGCTTGGGCGTGGTTGCCGGCACTCGCGGCGACCACCCCGCGGCTGAGCTCCGCGTCGGCCAGCTTCGTGGCGCGGACCAGGGCGCCGCGGATCTTGAACGAGCCGGAGCGCTGCAGGTTCTCGCACTTGAGCGCGACCTGGGCGCCGACGCGCTTGCTGAGCGTGCCGGAGGGAACGAGCGGCGTGGCGCGCACCCTCCCGGCGAGCAGCGCTGCCGCCTGCTCGATCCGCGCGGGATCGACTCCTGCAGCCTGCTGCCTGGCGTCGGTCGCCATGCCAGGGAGGCTACGCCCCGGGCGCGAGGACGTCAGGCCGGCGCCGGGCCCGGATCACCGCGTTCAGACGGCGGCGGGACCTTGCCCGAGCTCGTGTCGGGCGTGATGATCGTCTCGTTGCGGTACTCGCGCCACTCGTGGAACACGATCTGCAGTGACGCGGCGGTCGGGATCGCGAGGATCGCCCCGAGCACGCCGAACAGGGTCGAGCCGAAGAGCACGGACACGAGCACGATGAACGGCTCGACCTGCACCGCGCGGCGCTGGATCTGCGGCTGGACGACGTAGTTCTCGATCTGCTGGAACACGATCGCCCAGATCACCCAGACGATCAGGCCGACCGGGAAGCTCGCGAAGAGCATCACGATGGCGATCAGGACGGCGGCGATCGTCGCGCCGACCACCGGGATCAGGTCGAAGAAGGCGACGACGAGGGCGAGCGGGCCCGCGAATGGCGCGTCGAGGATCGTCAGCACGACGAACGCGGCGACGCCCGCGATCGTCGCCTGCAGGAGGGCGCCGCCCACGTAGTTGCCGATCGCGTTCGCGATCCGCCGCAGCGCCCGCGCCACGCGCTCCTGGCGCTGGAGCGGTTGGGCGCGTACGAACGCCTCCGCATATCGCGGCCCCACCCCGACCATGAAGATGCTGAGGATGAGAATCGTGACCGAGGCGAAGATCGAGTTGACCACCCCGACGCCGATGTCCTGAAGCACGCCCGCGGCATCCCCGATCTTCGAGGGGAGCTCGCTGGCGATGCTCTCGATCTCGCTGGTGAAGTTGTACTTCTCGTTCAGGTCGTTGAGCGTCTCGTTCTCCTGCACGAACTCGGTCACGTCCTCGGCGTACTGCGGGACGTTCGAGGCGAGCTCCTCGACCTGGGTGACGAGCGACGGGATCAGCAGGGCGCCCAGGCCGATCGGGATCGTGATCAGGCAGATGTACGCGATCGCAATTGCCAGCCCGCGCCGCTTGACCCAGCGGTGGAGCAGGTTGACGGGCCCCGACATCGCGACCGCGATGAACGCGGCGATGACGATCCAGGTGATCGGGCGGCGCAGCTGGTAGAGGATGTAGAGCGTCAGCGCGACGGCCACGACGATCAGGACGATCCGCAGCACCGCCTTCCCGAGGGGATCACGGGGTGTCATCACCGCCATCACGGCTCCGTATTCGGCGGAAACGGGGCCTCTCCTTGGGGCATTCCTGCCCGTGGGCGGAACCGTGTATAGGTAGTCGGGATGCAGGCTGCGATCCGCGCCCTCCTCGAGCCCCTGGGCCAGGTCTCGGACCTGAACCACGCCGCCGGCCTGCTCGGCTGGGACGAGCGCACGAAGATGCCGCCACGGGGCGCCGCAGTGCGCGCCGAGCAGCTTGCGACGCTGGCGCGAATCGCCCACGAGCGGTTCGTCTCCGACGAGCTGGGCCGCCTGCTCGACGCGGCCGAGGAGAGCCTCGACGGCGCCGCCGAGGACTCGTTCGAGGCGAGCCTCGTGCGGGTCACGCGCCGCGATTGGGAGAAGGCGCGCCGCGTCCCCGCCGACCTGGCGGCCGACATCGCGCGGGCCGGCTCGCAGTCCGAGCGCGCTTGGGAGGAGGCGCGCGAGCGCTCCGACTTCGCGGCGTTCCTGCCCCATCTCGAAAGGCTGCTCGAGCTCCAGCGCCGCTACGTCGAGTGCTTCGAGGTCGACCACCCCTACGACGCCGTTCTCGACGACTACGAGCCCGGGATGAAGACGCCCGCGGTCGCCGAGGTGCTCGGCAAGCTGCGCGACGGGCTCGTGCCGCTGGTCAAGGAGATCGCCGCCTCGAGCGTGGAGATCGACGACTCGATCCTCTACGGCGAGTTCGACGCGGAGAGCCAGGCGGCGCTGGCGCGCGAGGTGGCCGAGGCGATGCCGCTGGAGCCGGGCGCGTGGCGGCTCGACGAGACCGTGCACCCCTTCGCCTCGGCGATCGGGGTCTCCGACCTGCGCATCACCACGCGCTACGAGCCGGACTTCGTCGGCACCGCGCTCTGGGCGGTGATCCACGAGTGCGGGCACGCGATGTACCACAACGGAATCGACCCGCAGCTCGAGCGCACCCCGCTTTGCCGCTCGGTCTCGCTCGGCTTCGACGAGTCCCAGAGCCGGATGTGGGAGAACTGGGTCGGCCGCGGGCGCCCGTTCGTCGGCAGGCTCCAGGCGATCCTCGCCCGCCACTTCCCCGACCGCTTCGGCTCCGTCGGAGCCGAGGAGCTCTACCGGGCCGCCAACCGCGTGCGCCCGTCGCTGATCCGGGTCGACGCCGACGAGGTCACCTACAACCTCCACATCATCTTACGCTTCGAGCTCGAGCTCGCGCTGTTCGAGGAGCGACTCGCGCCGGCCGACCTCCCGGATGCCTGGAACGCGAAGGTCAACGAGCTCCTCGGGATCGAGGTGCCCGACGACGCGTCCGGTGTCCTCCAGGACGTGCACTGGGCGGCCGGAGCGTTCGGCTACTTCCCCACGTACTCGCTCGGCAACGTGATCGCCGGGCAGACCTGGGAACTGGCCCGCGAGGCCCTCCCCGACCTCGACGACCAGCTCGCGGCGGGCGAGCTGAAGCCCCTGCGCGACTTCCTGGCGGAGCGCCTCTACTCGCACGGCGGCAAGTTCGAGCCGGCGGCGATGATCGAGCGGCTCACCGGGGGCCCGCTCGATCCCGAGCCGCTCCTGCGCCAGCTGCGCGCGAAGTTCGGCGAGCTCTACGGGCTCACCTGACCCGGAAACGAACGAGGGCGGCCCCGTGGGACCGCCCTCGAAAGCTCTTTCGCGCGTAGCGCGGTGAGCGGGTGCGCTTAGACGGCGCGCACGTTGATGGCGCGCGGGCCCTTGTCGCTCTCCTGCGACTCGAACTCGACCTTGGCGCCATCAGCGAGGGCGCCACCGCCCTCTACCTGGCTCTGGTGCACGAAAAGGTCGCGCCCCGCCTCATCGGGAGTGATGAAGCCGAAGCCCTTCTCGTGGTTGAACCACTTGACGGTTCCTGTTTGCATGTGTCCTCCTGGGACTTCCGGTGCACGCGGTACGGAGGAAGCCCGGTGAAGGACGCCTGCGAACTGCTACGCACGTTTACGCAAGTCAGCGTAGCCGACCCGTCGGGTGTCTGCAGGACGGCGCCCGAAATACGACGACGGCGCGACCCGGCCGAAGCCGAGCCGCGCCGCCTGGGTTTCCTGGCCTATGCCGTCTCGGCGGCAGCGGCGCCGAGCTCGACGTGGGCGCGGCTGTCGCGCGAGCGGATCAGGAGCAGCGTCGCGATGAACCCGAGGAGGGCGATACCCGAACCGACCATGAACGCGTCGGAGTAGCCCTCGGTCAGGATCCCCGGAGTCGGGGCGCCGCCGTTGGCCGCGATCGCGTCCGTGATCTGCGGGAACGCCACGGTCGAGAGGACCGCCAGGCCGAGCGCGCCGCCCACCTGCTGCGAGGTGTTGATCAGCCCGCTCGCGAGGCCCGCCTCGCGCTCGCCGACGCCGGACACCGCAGCGATCGTCTGCGGCACGAACGAGAGCCCGAGGCCGACGGCCGAGACCAGTGACGGGCCGAGCACGTCCGCAGCGAAGCTGCCGCCGGCCGAGATCTGCCCGAACCAGAACAGCCCGCCCGCGATCAGCAGCATGCCCGTGGCGAGGACCGGCTTGAAGCCGATGCGCGTCACGAGCTGCGAACCGAACCCGGCCGAGATGATGATCGTGACCGCGAGCGGCAGGTAGGCCAGCCCGGCCTCGATCGCGCTGAACCCGAGGACGTTCTGCATGTACAGCGAGATGAAGAAGAACATCGAGAACAGCGATGCCCCGGTCAGGATCCCGACCACGTTCGCCCCGGTAAGCGTCCGCAGGCGGAAGATCCGGAAGGGGACCAGCGGGGCCTCGGACCGGGTCTCGATCACCGCGAACGCGCCCAGCAGGGCAACCGCGGCGGCGAGCAGGCCGATCGTCTGGCCCGAGCCCCAACCAGCGTCCGGCGCCTCGACGAGGCCGTAGACGAGGGTGGCGAGGCCTGCGGTCACGCTGACCGCGCCGGCAAAGTCGATCGAGCGGGTGGCCGACTCGGAGCGGCTCTCCATGATCAGCCTCGGCGCGATCAGGGCCGCCGCGAGGCCGATCGGGACGTTCACCCAGAGGACCCACTCCCAGCCCACGTACTCGGTGAGCACGCCGCCGAGAAGCACGCCGGCCGCGCCGCCGGAACCGGCGACCGCGCCCCACGCGCCCAGCGCCTTGTTGCGCTCAGCCCCGTCACGGAACGTCGTCGTCACGATCGAGAGCGCGGCCGGCGAGAGGATCGCCGCGCCTAGGCCCTGGACCGCCCGTGCCGCGATCAGCGCCGTGTCGGACTCGGCGAACCCGCCGGCGAGCGACGCCGCCGCGAACAGGACCAGGCCCGTCATGAAGACGCGCCGGCGACCGAGGAGGTCGCCGAGCCTGCCGCCCAACAGCAGGAAGCCGCCGAAGGTCAATACGTAGGCGTTGACCACCCAGGAGAGGTTGTCCTGGGAAAAGTCGAGGGCGCTGCCGATCGTCGGCAGCGCGACGTTCACGATCGATGCGTCGAGCACCACCATGAACTGGGCGACGCACAGGAGCGCCAGTGCCAACCAGCGCTTCTGCTCGAAGTCTCTTGCGTTTGTCATCGTCGTCTTCGCTCCTGTCTCCGCTTGCCTCTGCAACGCCGAAGCTACGGCTAAGAACCTGGGCGCACATCGGCTTATCTCCTAAGAAATCCGGCTCCGACCCCTTACCTGCGGTGGATATAATCGGAAGTCGAGTTCCGGTTTCGGATGACCACTATACGGAATCTGGGTTCCGGTTCAGTACGGCCTTCCGTAGAGAAGACGTACGGGGAGCCCCAAAAGCGACAATGACTTTGAAATTGGCCTCGAAGCTCCAAGAGAAGACCGCCCCGGCGGAGGAGCGCGCCCTCCGCGCCGACGCCCGCCGCAACCGCGAGAAGGTCCTGCGCGCCGCCCGGCGCGCGTTCGCGAAGGAGGGCCTGGACGCCCAGATGGACGACATCGCGAAGGCCGCCGGCGTTGGGGTCGGAACCGTCTACCGGCACTTCCCGCGCAAGGAGGACCTGCTCCGGGCGCTGGCCAACGAGAAGTTCAGCGGCCTCGCCGACGCCGCGCGCGAGGCGCTCGAGGCCACGGACCCGTGGGAGGGCTTCGTCGGGTTCATGACCTACGGCGCGCGCACGATGGCCGAGGACCGCGCCCTGGGGGAGGCGATGAGCCAGCATCCCGGGATCTGCGCCGAGGCCGCGGACCGCGCCCAGCTGCGCGAGCTCGTAGGCGAGCTCGTCACGCGGACCCAAGCCGACGGCAGGCTGCGAGCGGACGTCGTCCCCGATGACATCCCGGCGCTCGTCTGCGGGATCGGCCGGGCCGTCGATGCAGCCTCCGGCCAGCCGACGATGCCCTGGGACCGCTACCTCAAGATCATCCTCGACGGGCTCTCAGCGCCCGCTCGGTAGCCACCCCCCTCGCGCGAGAGCCGTCAGCAGCGCTTGCCGATGGCGAGGCGCCCGCGCAGCGGCGTGTGCTTCGACGACGGCCCGGCAAGCACCCGCGCGCAGCCGCGCGCGAGGCGCCAGCGATCCGCCTTTGCATCCCAGTAGGAGAGGCTGCGGCGATCGAGCCGGAAGCGAACCCGCTTCGCGGCGCCGGGACGCAGGCGTACCCGGTCGAAGCCCTTCAGCACCTTCGGCGGCTGCGCCCCTCGCGGCCGCGAGGGCAAACCGAGGTAGAGCTGGGGCACGGCGATCCCTGGGCGCCGGCCGATGTTGGCTACGCGCAGACTGACGACGGAACCCGGTCCCCGACCCCGCTGCCGAATCCGCAGGCCGGAGAAACGGAAGCGCGTATACGAGCGACCCTCGCCGAACGCGAACGCGGGCTTGATGCGGTTCGCGTCGTAGTGCCGATACCCGATCAGGAGGCCCTCGTCGTAGAAGGCCGCGTTGTCGACACCCGGATACGCGCGCCGATCTCCCGCCGCTGGCAAGTCGGACTCGCGCTCGGGGAAAGTGATCGGCAGGCGCCCCTGGGCATCCACGTCGCCGAAGAGGACGCGGGCGAGCGCCGCACCCGCAGGCGATCCGGGATACCACGCAGCGAGCACGGCACCGACCTGCCGTCGCCAAGGCATCAGCACGGGGCCCCCACTCTCGACCACAACGATGGTGCGCTCGTTCGCCTCCGCGACCGCCCTGATCAACGCGTCCTGATCACCCCATGCGGGCGGGCACTCGAGCGATAGGCAGCGACGGTCGACGCCCTCCGTCGAGTACGACTGCGCGATCACGATCGCGATGTCCGCGCGTGCGGCAAGCGCCGCTGCCCGCTGCGGATCGGAGCCGTCGTCCGCGCTGACGTCGACCCGGGCTCCGGCCCGCTCCTTGATCCCTTCGAAGGGCGAGACGAAGGTGTAGGGGTCGATTTCCGAGGAACCGCCGCCGGTCACGTACTCGCGGGCGCCCGCGCCGATCACGGCAATCGAGTCGAGCTCACGGGCGCGCAGCGGCAGAACCCCATCGTTGCGCAGCAGGGTGATCCCGGCCTCGGCGATCTTGCGGGCACGGCGGAGGTGCCGCTCGCGGTCGATGGCCGCCTCGTCCGGAACGAACGGATCGCGGTCGAGGGCGCCATAGGCGATCAAGGTGCGCAGATAGCGGCGCACGTGCCGCTCGACGTCCGCCATCGAGACGGAACCGGTTGCGAGCGCCGCGTTGACGAGCAGCTCGGAATACACGAGGCCGGGCCACGGCTCGAAGTCGAGCCCGGCGGTGAGCCCGGCCGCCGTGTCGTGGGCGGCGGCGTAGTCGGCGATGGTGAAGCCGCGGAAGCCCCACTCATCGCGGAGGATCTCCTCCAGCAGCACCTGGTTTTCGCACGCGTATGGACCGTTGAAGCGGTTGTACGCGCACATCACCGTGCCGACATTCGCCCGCTTGACCGCGGCCTCGAACATCGGCAGGTAGAGCTCGCGCATCGTCCGCTCGTCGATGACAGCGTTGACCTGCATCCGCGAGCCCTCGCTCGCGAGGATGCCGAGCGCCTGCAGCGTCAGCCCGGGGCGCGCCTGATCGGCGAGGGGGCCCGTCCCCTCCTGGTTGTTGCCGGCGTAGTGCTTGACCGTGGCGATCACGCCCTGGCGCTGAGCCGCCTTGATCCAGGGCACCGCGAGCTCCGTGGCAAGCAGTGGGTCCTCGCCGAACGTCTCGAACACGCGCCCGGCCAGGGGCGTGCGTGCGATGTCGACGGTGGGCGCGAACACGATGTCGTTGCCCTTGTGGCGAACCTCGCTCGCGATCACCGCGCCGTGCTTGGCCGCGAGCTTCGTGTCCCAGGTGGCGGCGAGCGCGAGTGGCGAGGGCATCGCGGTGGCCCTCCCTTGACGCGTCCCGGCAGGACCGTCCGACATGTAGATCGTCGGGAGCCCAACACGCGGAATCCCGGCCGCAGTACCTGTATGGCTTTCGCCGGTACCGACGATCCCGAGCAAGCCGTCGCCCCCGAGGAGGCTGATTGTCTCGGCATCGGAGAGCTCGGCGAGCAGCAGATCCGCCCGCGCCCCGGGGCTCAGCGAGGTGTCGCACCAGGGGCGGGCCGCGGGGTCTCCACAGCGGCCGGCGGCGGATGCGGAGCCGACCGGCAGGAGCGTCAACCCGACCACGATCACCGCCAACACCCGTCTCACGGCGGCGACCGTATCGAGTCGGGACGGCGCGCGACGCAATACTGGCGCCGTGCGAATCTGGCTTGCAGGCGAAGACAACCTCGGCGACGTCGCCCGGCTGCTCGGTGAGTTCCGCAACTGGTTCGGCAACTCGACGCCTACCGACGAGGAGATGCTCGAGAGCGCCAAGCGGATCTTCGCGGAGGACGGCGAGTTCCTCCTCGGGGCGCTCGACGACGGGCCGGTCGGCGTCTGCCAGCTCCGCTTTCGCTGGAGCGTGTGGACCTCGTCGCACGACGCCTGGATCGAGGACGTCTTCGTCCGCGAGGAGGCCCGGGGCTCCGGTCTCGGGCGCGCCCTCGTCGAGACGGCGATCGCGCGGGCCCGCGAGCGTGGGTGCGCGCGGATCGAGCTCGACGTGGACGAGGCCAACACGCCGGCGCTCTCCCTCTACCGCTCGCTCGGGTTCGCCGAGGACATGAAGGCCGAGGCGCGCAGCCTGCTCATGGGCCTGCGCCTGCGCCGACCCGGATAGCGTTCGGGGCGTGCCGCAGACGCTGAGCCCCGACGAGGCCGCCGCGCGCATCGAGCCGACCGACACGCTCGGCCTCCCGCTGGGCACCGGGCAACCGCCCGAGTTCATGGCGGCCCTCGGGCGCCGCGACGATTGGACGGACCTGCGGATCTATGGCGCGCTGATGCTCGCCTGGAGCGAGGCCTACAAGCACCCAAACGTGCACCTCCTCTCCGGGTTCTTCGGCCCGGTCGAGCGGGCGCTGCGCGACCAGGGGGCGAACATCAGCTTCGCCCCCGCCGACTTCCGCCGTTTCGCGCCGCTTCTCGAACAGCAGGCGCCGCGGGTGATGGCGACGGTGGCCACGCCGCCCGACGAGGACGGCTGGTGCAGCCTCTCGCTGCACGCGGGCGGAACGGTCCCGGAACTGCGGCGGGCGGGCGCCGACCCGAAGCGGCTGCTCGTGGTCGAGGTCTCCCCCAGGTTCCCCCGCACGCGCGGGCTCGGCGACGAGTACCGGCACGCGCTCCACGTCGACGAGATCGACGTCCTCGTCGAGTCGGAGGCCGAGCCGTTCGCGCTCCCGCCGGAGGAGCCGGAGCCCACGCACGAGGCGATCGCCAAGCACGCGAGCAGGTTCATTCCCGACGGGTCGACCCTGCAGACCGGGATCGGCGCGATCCCGTCGGCGCTCGCCGCGCGGCTGGCCGAGGGCGACGGCGGCGACTACGGCGTGCACTCGGAGATGTTCACCGACGGCCTCATGCGCCTGCACGAGGCGGGCAAGGTGACCAACCGCAAGGGCATCTACGACGGCGTATCCGTCGCGACCTTCGCGGGCGGGGCGGCGGAGCTCTACGCGTGGCTCGACGGCAACGAGGAGGTCGCGTTTCTCCCGGTGGAGCTCGTGAACTCGCCGGACGTGATCGGCCGCAACCGCCGGATGGTCACGATCAACGCGGCGATGGCCGTGGACATCCAGGGCCAGGTGATCGCAGACACGGTGCACGGCAACCAGTACTCGGGCATCGGCGGCCACGAGGATTTCGTCGCCGGGCCGGCGCTCGACCTCGACGACCGTTCGCTGCTGTGCATGCCGTCGACGATCGAGATCGACGGCAAGGTGCACTCGCGAATCGTCCCGTGGTTCGAGGCGGGCGCGGTGATCACGACGCCCCGCCACCAAGTCGACGTGATCGTGACCGAGTACGGCGCCGCCGAGCTCCAGGGCCTCACGGTGCACCAGCGCGGCGAGGCGCTCGCCGCGATCGCCCATCCGGACTTTCGCGGCGAGCTCCTCGAAGCCGCGGAACGCACCTCGAAGGGGCGCTCCCCGGTCGCCTGATCGGCGCGGCGCGTGCCGTGCCCCGTCAGCGCTTGGCCGCGGCGCCCTTGCGACTCGACGAGCGCTTCCGGCTCGAAGAGCTGCGCGAGCCGTTCGACGAGCGGCGGGAGCTGCTCGACGCGCGCGAGCGGGGCCGCGATGAGCGCGAGCGGCCGTTCGAGCGCTCGCTCGCCGGGATCTCCTCGCGGACGACGGCCTTGGTCAGCGTCGGGATCTGCCGCTCGAGGAAGCTCGCCATGCGCTCCTCCTCGCGGCGGATCGAGCGAGCCATCTTCGCCGTCTCCTTGTCGCCGACGTCCTCGGCGAGGGTCTCGATCGCGGTGTAGGTCGCGATCTCCTCGTGCTCGTTCCAGTACTCGGTCTTCGCGTTCTTGAGCATCTTCTCGGCCTCGCTCGTGCCGCGCACCATGTGCAGCGGCCCCTTCGCGAGCGACTTGGCCTGCCCGCTCGCCTGGCCGGCGAGCTTCGCCACCTTCCCCGGCCCGCCGCCGAGCTTCTTCATCCGCCGCTCGAGCTGACGCGCGTGGCCCTTCGTCTCCTTGAGGTGGTCCTGCAATCGCTTCTTGTACGGCTTGCGAGTGGTCATCGCGATGTGCGCGGTGAGCGCCGCCTCGAGCTCCTTCTCCTTGCCGTACGCCTCGTCGAGGTACTGCAGCAACTTCGCGTCCGCCGCCGTCTGGTCACCCATGGTCTCTTCCCTTCGGTCTATTGGTCGAGGGGTCGCCTACCCGTGGGCCCTGCGGCGAAACGAAACGGGGGCGCCACCAGGGCGCCCCCGCTCGCAGCAGCTACAGGCTCCGCGTCACCCGGCGGTGCGCTCGACCTCGGCCTCCTTCTCGGCCTCGGCCTCGGAGGCGACCTTGCGGCGGGCGCGCTCCTCGTAGGCGGCGCGGGTGGCCTGGTCGGGCTCGGCCAGGACCTTGTCGGCCTTGAGGGCGCGGGCGATGAACTCGCGGCCGCCGCGCGGGAGGAGGGTCATGACGCGGAAGATGCCGGCGGAGATCTTCGGCACCCAGACGTCGAACTTCGGATACTCGAGCGCGTCGACGATCGCGTCGGCCACGTCCTCGGGCTCGACCGGCTTCACCGCGCGCGTCTCCTGCAGGCCGGAGCCGAGCTCGGTCCTGACAACGGCGGGCATGACGCAGGAGACCTCGATGTTGGTCTCGCGCAGCTCGGCCCGGACCGCCTCGGAGACGCCGACGACGAAGTGCTTGGTGCCGCAATAGGTTGCGCCGCCGGGGAAGCCGCCCTTGCCGGCCTGCGAGGCGATGTTGACGATGTGGCCGGTGTTGCGGCGCTGCATGCGCGGGAGCGCGAGCTTCATCCCGTAGAGAACGCCGTGCACGTTGATGTCGATCATCTTGTGCGCGGTGTCGTCGGTCTCCTCGACGAACGGGCCGATCGGCATGATCCCCGCGTTGTTGATCAGGACGTCGAGCGAGCCGAGGCGCTCCTCCACCTGGTCGAGGAAGCCCGAGAACGAGTCACGGCTGGTGACGTCGAGCTCGAAGGCGAGGGTCTCGCCGCCGATCTCCTCGGCGGTCTTCTGCGCGACGTCGAGGTCGAGGTCGCCGATCGCGACCTTGGCGCCCTTGCGGACCAGCGCCTGCGCGGTGGCCTTCCCGATTCCCCTGGCGCCGCCGGTGATCGCGACGACCTTGCCGACTAGCGAACGCGGTTCCTTGGCCATGCAGCTCTCTCCTCTCTCGAGCCCGCCGGGCTCACAGTTGTACAGGTGTGCAACTTATCGCTTGCCACGCTTCAGGATCGGAGCGATGTGCTCGCGCGCAAACGCGCGCATCGACTCCTCGCTCTCGAGGTCGATCGAGGCTTGCGGCGTCAACAGCATCGAGTGACCGAAGCGCACGAGCAGCTCGGCGACGGGCTCGGGGTCGTACTGCGGGAATGCCCCCTCCTCGTGCCCGCGCCGGATCTGCTGGGCCACATACTCGACGCCGAGCGCCAACACCGGCCCCGCCTCGACCGTGAGCGAGCCGAGCACGCTCTCGGGCTCGATCGCGATCAGCCGCCGCGTGAGCGCGTGATCGCGCAACCGGTGAAGGAGGAACGCGAACGCCTCCGCCACCCGGTCCTCCGCGTCCGGGATCGAGGTGGTGTGCGCGTCCGTCGCCGCGATCATCCGCCGCGCCTCGCGGGCGGCGACCGCGTTCACCAGCGCCTCCTTGCGCGGGAACCGCCGGTAGATCGTGATCCGGCTCACGCCGGCGCGCCGGGCGACGGCCTCGACGCTCGAGCGGCGGATCCCCTCTTCCTCGAACTGCTCGAGGGCCGCGTCGAGGATCCGCTCGCCGGTCAGATCGAGACCCTCGTGCTCGGCGACCTCTGTTACAAACTCACTCAAGTTGTAACATCGTACCTCACCGCCAGATGGCAACCGTCGAAGCACCCCCACCCCCGGCCACCTACGGCGAGCCCGAGTCGGACTCGCGGCCGCAGCCCAAGTCGGACAACCCGTGGCTGCGCGTGTTCGAGGACGTGCGAAGCGAGCGCGCAGCCCGCGTCCCGTATCCGCCGGGCCCGACCTACTTCGACTTCAAGCGCACCAAGGTCTTCGCCCACGACCCGCTCTCGATCCTCCTGCCGATCTACGAGGAGTACGGGCCGATCTTCAGCGTGCGCCTGCTCCACGCCCGCGTCGTCTTCATGCTCGGGCCGGAGGCCAACCACTTCATCACGGTCAGCAACCCGCAGAACTTCCACTGGCGCGAGGGCAGCTTCGGCGACCTGATCCCGCTGCTCGGCGACGGCCTGCTGACGATCGACGGCGGCTACCACGATCGCCAGCGCCGCGTGATGATGCCCGCGTTCCACCGCGAGCAGATCGAGGCGGCCACCGCGACGATGGAACTCGAGGCTGCGGCGGCGATCGACAAGCTGCGCCCCGGCTCGACGGTCGACATCTACGAGTGGATGCGCAACCTGGCGATGCGGATCGCGATGCGGGCGCTCCTCGGGCTCGATCCGGACGACGGCGGGCGGGGCGAGCAGGCCGCCCACCACTTCGAGCGCGCGCTCAGCTTCTACGGCACGGAGTTCCACCTGCGCCTGCTGCGCGGTCCCGGCAGCCCGTGGCGCAAGATGATCCGCTCGCGCGCGGTCCTCGACGACATCGTCTACTCCGAAATCCGTGAGCGCCGCCGGCGCGGCGACACCGGGCGCACCGACATCCTCAGCCTGCTGCTGTCGGCGCGCGACGAGGACGGGTCGGGCCTGACCGACGAGGAGATCCGCGACCAGATGATGACCCTGATGTTCGCGGGCCACGACACCTCCACCTCCACCCTCACCTTCCTCGTCTACGAGCTCGCGCGGAACCCGGACGTCCTCGCGAAGCTCCAGGCGGAGCAGGACGAGATCCTCGGCGGCCGCACCCCCACCGCGGCGGAGCTCCACGGCGGCCTGCCCTACCTCGACATGGTCATGGACGAGACCCTCCGTCTCTACCCGCCCGCATGGATCGGCCCGCGGCGGGCGGTCCGCGACTTCGAGTTCGCCGGCCACACCTGCCCCGCCGGCGCGCACGTGAACTACTGCTCGTGGGCGAGCCACCGCCTCCCCGAGGTCTTCCCGCAGCCCGAGGAGTTCATCCCCGAGCGCTTCACGCGCGAGCGCAAGGCGGCGCTCCCGCGCGGCGCCTACGTCCCCTTCGGCGGCGGCTCGCGGATCTGCATCGGCAAGCGCTTCGGGCAAACCGAGGTGAAGCTCGTCGCCTCCATGCTGCTCCAACGGCTGCGGCTCGAGCGCCTTCCCGGGCGCACGATGAGGGTTCGCCAGATGCCGACGCTGAGCCCGGACGGCGGCCTCGAGATGCGCGTGCGCGAGCGCGACGCGGACATCGGCTGACCGGCACTTCTCCGAGCCCCGGTCAGCTAGGTTCTCCGCCGTGCGACGACCTGAGCGCGGAAGCCGGGCGGCCCTGACCGCGGCGCTCCTCGCGATCGCGCTGCTCGCGATCCCGGGGCTTGCCGAGGCGAAGCCCAAGCAGCAGTGGACGGACTACGACCGCCCGGCTACGTACGCGGTCGCCCGCGACGCGAACGTCCCGATCCGCATGCGCGACGGCGTCGTCCTGCGCGCGAACGTCGATCGCCCCAGCGAACCCGGCCGCTACCCGGTGCTCGTCGTGCAGACGCCCTACAACAAGGACGGCGTCGTCAACATCGCCCTCGGTGGCGCCTTCGACTATTTCGTCCGCCGCGGCTACGCGGTCGTCACCGTCGACGTCCGCGGCACCGGTGCCTCGGGCGGCATGTGGGACAGCTTCGGCGAGGCCGAGCAGGCCGACGGCCCCGAGGTCGTCGAGTGGGCCGCCGCCCAGCCGTGGTCGAACGGCAAGGTCGGGCTCATGGGCCCCTCCTACATGGGGTTCAACCAGCTCCTCACCGCGGCGCGCCGCCCGCCCCACCTCAAGGCGATCTTCCCGATCGTGCCGATGGCCGACGGCTACCGCGACATCACCTTCTCCGGCGGCCCGGCGAACACCGCGTTCATCCCCCTCTGGCTCGGCCTGGTCACGGTCGGCAGCATCACCCCCACCCCCGCCGCGGACAACCCGCTCGGCGTGCTCGAGGTCTTGCTCTCGCACCTTTTGGGCGCAGTGAACTTCCAGGTCGGAACCCTGGTGGAAGCCGTGATCGGCGGCGAGATCTCCTACGACGGCGAGTTCTGGCGGACCCGGTCGCCGCTCGAGGTCGTGGACCGCATCCGCGTGCCGGCGTTCGTCGTCGGCGGCCACCACGACCTCTTCCAGCGCGGCGAGCCGCTGATCTACGAGCGGCTGAAGCAGCGCGTCCCGGCGCGCCTTTTGATGGGCCCGTGGGACCACCTCGGCGGCTCCACCGGCGCCGGCCTTCCGCGCGACGGCGTGCCGACGCTCAACCAGATCGCCCTGCGCTGGTTCGACCGCTGGCTGCGCGGTGAGAAGACCCGCGTCGGGAAGATCCCGAAGGTCACCCAGTGGGTCTACGGGCGCGAGCGCTACGTCACCCAGCGCGACTGGCCGGACCCGAGGCTCAAGCCGGTGCGCCGCTTCCTGCGCGGCGGCGGGCAGATCAGCTCGGAGCCGCCCCGCGCGAACGAGCGCCCGCAATCGATTGCGCAGAACCCGCTCGCCGGCATCTGCACGCTCTCGACCTCGCAGTGGACCGCGGGGATCGGCTCGGCCATCCCCTGCACCACCGACACCCGCGACGACGAGACCGACGCCGCGAGCTACGTGACCGCGCCGCTCAAGCGCAAGCTCGAGCTGTCCGGCCCGATCCTGGCGAACCTCTGGGTCGAGACCTCGGCCGCCGACGCGGTGATCACCGTGCGCATCAAGGACGTCGCCCCGAACGGCGAGGTGACCGAGCTCACCTCGGGCTGGCTCAGCGGGAGCTTCCGCGCCGTCGACCTCAACCGCAGCAGGGTGGTCCCGCTGCGCGGCGGTGCACTCAACCCGAACACCAAGCGCGCGCGTGTGCTGCAGCCCTGGCACCCGTTCACGAAGGAGTCCGTGCTGCGCGTCCGCGCCGGCGAGCCGGTCCAGATGCCGATCGAGGTCTTCCCCACGCGCGCGACGATCATGCCCGGCCACCGGCTCAAGGTCACGGTCTCCGGCGGCGACTTCCCGCACCAGCTTCCGCCGCTGCCGATGACGCTCGGCTCACTCCTCGGGCAGGTCAAGATCCTGACCGAGCCCGGCCACCGCTCGTTCATCGAGCTCCCGGGCCTGCGGCGCCGGTGCCCGGACAAGAAGTGCACCCCGCTGCCGGTGCCGAACCTGATCCGCGGCGGCTGAGCCCTAGGGCCCGGACTCCCAGGCCGCCGGGTCCTTGATCACGTCGGTCACCGCCTTCGGCAGCTTGCCGGCGACGACGTCGGCGATCGTGACCTCCTCGAGGACCTCGCGCATGCGCGCCCGCAGCGCGACGAAGACCTCTTTCATCGGGGCCGCCGGACCCGTGTACTCGAGCGCCTCCGGGCGCACGTCGCGGACGCTCGCGAGCGGGCCCTCGATCACGCGCATGACGTCGGCGATCGTGATCTCCTCGGCCGGGCGGGCAAGCGCGTAGCCACCCTCCGCGCCGCGATGGCTGGCGACGATCCCGGCATGCTTGAGCTCGCCCAGGATCGTCTCCAGGAACTTCACCGGAATTTCCTGCGCCCGGGCGATTTCGTCCCGCTTTACCGGCGGATTCTCCGCCGCTGCGATCTCAACCACCCCGCGGAGCGCGTAGTCAGCCTTTGCCGAGACTCGCATGAGAAATGGGTTTGTATCTCACCCAGGCGGAAAGACGCGTGCCCATTACGATCGCTTGCATGACCGGCCGCGCCGTCCCGAACCCCGGATGGAGGAGGGAGGAGCGGGTCGGCGCGGCCGGTTGCCTTTGCCCTGCCCTCATAACTCTAGTAAGTCCATCAAAAAGATAGGATTCCGAGGCGATGCTCTTCAGACAAATCATCCACGAGGATCTCGGGTGCGCCTCCTACCTGCTCGGTGACACGAGCGCCGGCGTCGCCGCCGTCGTCGACCCACAGTGGGATATCGACCCCTACCTGCGCCTCTGCCGCCTCTACGGCGTGCGCATCGAGCACGTGCTCGAGACCCACAACCACGCTGACCATGTCTCCGGCCACGGCCGCCTCGCCCGCGCGACCGGAGCGACGATTCACATCCACGAGCTGGCCGCCGCCGAGTATCCGCACGAGGCCTTCCGCGACGGGTGGAAGCTCGAGGTGGGCGACGTCGAGATCGAGGCGGTGCACACCCCCGGCCACCGTCCCGAGCACACCGCGTTCGTGGTCTACGACGGCGCCCGCGGCGGCAAGCCGATCGCCGTGCTCACCGGGGACTCGCTCTTCGTCGGCGACGTCGCCCGTCCGGACCTCGCGGTCGAGCCCGAGGAGGGCGCGGCGGACCTCTTCCGCTCCCTGCACGAGCGCATCCTGAAGCTCCCCGACGAGGTCGAGCTCTACCCGGGCCACCTCGGCGGGTCGATGTGCGGGAGCTCGGCCATGGACAACCGCGGCTCTTCGACCATCGGCTACGAACGCGAGCACAACCCCGCGCTCAGCATCAAGGACGCCGATGAGTTCGTCACCCGTGCGATCAACGACCTCGGCGACAAGCCGCCGAACGTCGACCACATCGTCGCGCTCAACCGCGGGCCGCTCGTCGAAGACCTCGGCGCCCCCGGCCCGCTCTCGCCGCGCGCCGTCGAGGTCGCGATCGCCGAGGGCGCGATCCTGGTCGACGCCCGCACGAACGACCAGTTCGACGAAGCCCACATTCCCGGCGCGCTCAGCGCTTCCGCCTACGACACGGGATTCGCGACCAAGGTCGCCCGCGTCGTCGAGCCGGACGTGGAGCTGATCGTCGTCGCCGCGTCCGACGGCTACGAGCTCGAGGCCGCCGAGCTGCTCGCCTCCGTGGGCCTGCGCGTGCGCGGCTACCTCGAGGGCGGGATGACCGCTTGGCGCTCCGAGGGCCGTCCCGTCCGCCGCGTCGAGATGATCGACCCGGACGACCTCGCCGATCGCATCGCGGCGGGCGAGCCGATCACGGTGCTCGACGTCCGCGACCGCGACGAGTTCGAGCGCGCGCACATCCCGGGCTCGGTCCACATCCCGTATGCGGAGCTGCCGGACCGGCTCGGCGAGCTGCCCGACAACGGGCCGATCGCCGCGGTCTGCTCGGGCGGCAAGCGCAGTGGCCTCGCCGCCTCGCTGCTCAAGCGCGAGGGGTACGAGAACGTCGTGCACGTAGCCAACGGCGGTGTCGGCACCTGGCAGCGCCAGGGCAACCCCGTCGAGAGCGGCGCTTCCTAGACGGCCCTCGCGACGGCCAGCCCCGGGCGTCCGCCGACGCCGACCCGCTCCAGGTCGGCGGTGAGGATGTCGGCCAGCTCGAATGCCTGCTGGCGGATCTCCGGGATCGCCGTCGTCTCCCACAGCCGTCCCTTGCGGACGGGGCCGATCTCGTAGAGGAGCCCGGACGGGGTGCCGTCGGCGCCGATCACGGCGCCGCGGAGGTCGTGGTCGATGCCGAGGCGAAGGGGGCCCGGACGGGCGAGGCCCGACTCGAAGAGCGAGTCGATCAGCGGATCACCGGCGCTCGCGAGGTCGAGCGCCGGGCCCGTACAGTTGATCACCCGGTCGTAGCGGACGGGCTGGAACCGGTCGCTCCCCTCGCGCCGCAGCTCCACCTCGAGCTGGTTGCCGGCGATCCGGATGCTCCCGACGCTCGCCCGTTCGATCTGGAGCCTGCCGGTGCGGCGCAGGTTGCCGAGCATCGAGGCGACGGCGGGGGCCATGCGGTGCCGGTGCACGTCCCAGCGGCGCGAGAGCCGCTCGACGAACCGGCGCCGGTCCGAGTCCGTGAAGCGCATCCAGATCTGGTTCGTCACCGGCCGCAGCGAGTCGATCGCCTGACGCCAGTCTCCGCCCTCGCGGATCGTGGCGACGATCTCGTCCTCGACCTGCCGGACCAGCCGGTTGAGCTCCGGCCGGTCGTCGACCGGCCCGAAGCGGCGCAGCGGCTTGCCGACGCCACGCCGGTGGCGCCGCGGCAAGAGGCCCTTGCGGGAGATCGCGTGCAGGCGCGGGCGGAAGGTCTCGAAGCCGAGCGTGAGGGCAACGTCCACCATCGTGAGGCCCGTGCCGAGCAGGAGCACCGAGTCGTCATCGGCTGCGCGCTCGCTCAGGCTCGGATCCCACGGGTCTGGCTCGTAGCGGCCCGAGGCGATCAGCTCCGCGTCCGCGCCAGGCGGGGTCGCCGGGGCCAGGTTGCCGAGGGCGAGGACGACGCGCTCCGCGGGGATCGGATCGCCGTCGCGCAGGCGCACGAGGAGCGGCGGCAGGCCCGGCGCCGCGAACCGGCGCTCGGAAGTGGTCAGCACCTCCACGGCCTCGTCGCGCACCCGCTCGAGCGTGACCTCCGGCTGGGCGCGCCGCTCGGCGTCGTCGAGCAACTCGCCGAGGTATGTCCCGTAGAGGCCGCGCGGCGCGAAGTCCCCGATTGCGATCCCGGTGTTGCGGCGCGAGGCCCAGCGCACGAAGTGGCGCGGGTCGCGAGGCCAGGCCCCCATCTGCTCGGCGACGACGTTCAGCCGGTGGTACTCGTACGGAGTCGAGTAGGCGACGCCGCGGCCGATCTCGTGCTCGCGCTCGACGATCACCACGCGCAGGCCGCGGCGGTGATAGCGGCGCAGCAGCTGCGCAGCGACGAGCGTCCCGCTGGCGCCCCCTCCGACGATTACCACGGTCGGGCGGTTGTCGGTCACGGTGCCTCCTTCTTCGGGTCGTACGGCATGAGTCGCGGGTAGCCCGAGTACGGCTGCGGGTGCAGCGCGTCGTCGGGACCCGTGTACGGGTTTGTGTCGTAGTTGCCCCCCGGAAGCCCGAGCATCGTCGCCGGGTCGAAGCCGACGAAGAAGCGGGCGAAGTGCCCCTTCCTGTCGCGGTGGACGCCGAGGTCGCCGGTGTTCGAGAACCACGACGCGAACGCACGCTTGCGATCCGCGAGGTACTCGGCGATCGGCTGCATGTTCCGCAGCGCCGCCTCGAGCGGGCCGACGACCGGCTCCGCGAGATCCAGGAAGGTCCCGGCGCGCTTCAGGAACGGCAGCGCGACCGGCTCGAGCTCGGGAAGGTCGGCGAGGAGGGCATCGACGTCCTCGGCAACCGGCGGGAGCATCGCGAGCGTGCGCTCGAGGTCCGGCGCCGCGGTGGCGAGGTCGGCGGCGAGGGGCCTTGCCTCCGCGAGAAGCGGCCGGGCCGCCGAGAGCACCGAACGGGCGCGCCCCACGGTCTCCGGCATCAGCTCGAGCCCGGCCCGCAGCGACTCCTCGTTCTCGCCCAACGCCGAGAGCGTCCTGCGCCCCGCGCCGACGATCTCGCGCAGCGAAGCCTCGTGCTCCGCGAGCGCGCCGACGACCCGGCCGGCGCCCTCCACCCCGGCCGCGATCTCGCGCTCCTGCCCCGCGAGCTCGTCGGTCAGGCGGGTCACCTCGTTCACCGTCTGCTCGAGCGAGGCCAGCGTGCGATTGACCCGCTCGGCGGATCCCTCCGGGCGGAGCGCCGTGCCGAACTCGCGCAGGATCGTCGAGAGGTTCTCGCGCGCGGCCGGCCCGAGCGCGTCGAGCGCCTCGTCGACGTCCGCCGCCGCCGGGAGCACGTTCTCGGACGGGATCCGGTCGCCGTCGCGAAGCGGCTTGCCCCTGCCCGAGCCCAGATCCAGATCGACGTAGGCCTCGCCGAACAGGGTCTTCTGGCCGATGCGCACGGTCGCGTCCGCGCTCAGCGGCTCGTACTTCGAGTCGATCGCGAGCTCGACCTCGGCGTCGTGCTCACGCAGCTCGAGCGACTCGACCTCGCCGACCTTGACCCCACGCACGAGAACCTCGGAGCGCTTCGTCAGCCCCTTCGTGTCGTCGAAGGTCGCGCTCACCGTGTACGGCGCCGAGAGGCGCACGGACGGGCCGCCGAAGCGGGCGCTGAGGTACGCGAAGAGCACCGCCGAAGCGGCGAACGCGAAGATGAGGGCCACGAGGCCCGCGCGGGGGATCCGCAGGTTCACTCGCCCTCCTCCCTGACCGCTCCGGGCAGCGACGGGATGAGGTAGCGGACGAGGCACGCGATCGCGTTCTCCGCCTCGCAGACGCCGCGCAGGGCGCGGGCGAGCATCCGGTTTGCCTTCGCCTGCTCATCCGGCCCGAAGCCCAGGTTCACGGGGTCGGGCGTCTCGAAGAACCCGAGCCCGCGCAGGATCGGTCCGTTCGCGTCGTTGACCGAGAAAACGCCGCTGAAGCGGTCGCCGAGGACGCCGATGCCCTCCTTGTTCTTGTCGACGGCGCTCACGATCCGCGCTGCGTCGGGCACGGCCGGACGGACCTCCTCGGACGCGGGGCCGAGCCGCTCGAGGACGCCGCGCAGCGCCTGCGCGCCCTCGGCGCCGCGCTCGCCGAGAGCGGCGACCGACGTCACGAGGCGCTCGCCCTCGGGCACGATCCG
>ERZ777003.1366-NODE-1366-length-37442-cov-15.537727_pt1 | contig 37442 bp, 30 predicted proteins | sample MGYA00374956_ERZ777003 | MGnify/ENA primary metagenome ERZ777003 (study PRJEB29302, sample SAMN06268252) | bioreactor metagenome | isolation source: Joint BioEnergy Institute, California, USA | place: USA:Joint BioEnergy Institute, California, USA | collected... | reverse complement strand
GAGCCCGCCTCGCAGCAGACGCACGCTGCGGCGTGTGAGGCGGTGCGGGGCTATGCCCCGACCGAGGGAGCGCGAGGGAGTGGAGCCCGCCTCGCAGCGGAGCGCGCCGCGGCCCCTACAGCACCCACAGCCACACCACCGCCGCCACGACCGCGTTCCCGGCGATCACCAGCAGGTGAAAGATCTCGTGGTAGCCGAAGATGTGCGGGATCGGGTCGGGCCGCCTGAGCGCGTAAATCGCCCCGCCGGCGCTGTAGAGCAGGCCGCTGAGCACGAGGACCAGCACCGCCGTCCACGAGAGCTCGGCCGCGATCGACGGCAGGAGCGCCACGGCGATCCACCCCATGCCGAGGTACTGCGCCACCGCCGCCCAGCGCGGCAGCTGCAGCGCGAGCCACGAGCCGCAGATGCCGGCCGCCGCCAGCAGCCAGACGACCGCCAGCAGCCACAGCCCGGCCTCGCCGCCGAGGACCAGCAGGCAGAAGGGCGTGTAGCTCCCGGCGATCTTGATGAAGATGTTCGCGTGGTCGAGCGTGTGCAGCACCGTGTAGCAGCGCCCCTCCCAGTACCACCGGTGGTACAATGCGCTCACCGTGTACAGCAGGACCATGCTGCCGCCGAACACCAGGGCCGCCGCCAGGCGCGTCGGGTCGGCGCCCGCCCGCGACAGCATTGCGCCGGTGAAGATGGCCGACGCGACGGCGGCGAGCGCGTGCGACCAGCCGCGCAGCAGCGGCTTCTGCTCGGAGCGCCATGCGCCGTGGCCTCGCGCCGCCTGCAGTTGAAAGTCATGAAAGGTCGCCATGCCCAAGCCACCCCTTCTACTGATATCCCCCTGCTGGCTTGTCAAGAATTGTGCCTGCGTTGCATCGTGAAGCCGCCTCTGAGACTGGAGTAGCCCCATGACAGCCGAACCCGTCCGCGTCGCCATCGTCGGCACCTCCAGACGCTCCGGCTACCTCTACGGCCCGCTGCTGCGCGCGCTGCCGGGCGTGGAGCTGGTGAGCGTCTGGGGCCGCAGCGTGGACTCAGCCCGCCGCCTGGGCGAGAGCCTGGGCGTTCCCTGGTACACCGACCTGGAGCGCCTGAGGCGCGAGACGGCCCCGCAGATCGGCGTGGTCTCGGTGAGCTACGCCGCGAACGGCCAGGTGGGCCTGATGGCCGTGGAGGCCGGGCTGCACGCCCTGCTGGAGACCCCGATCGCCCACGACCTGCGCGAGGCCGACGCGATCATCGCGGCGGCGCAGGCCCGCGGGCTCAAGCTCGAGGTGGCCGAGCAGTTCCACCGCCGCCCGCTCGAGCAGATCAAGCTGAGGCTGATCGCGTCCGGCCTCTTCGGGCGGGTGTACGCCAGCTTCAATGACTTCGCCGGCCACGGCTACCACGGCGTGAGCGTGATGCGCAGCTACCTCGGCTTCGACGCCCGCCCGGTGCAGGTGACCGGCGCCGTCCGCCAGTTCGGGCTCGCGCCGCACTGGAGCCGCATCGCCGGCAGCCACGCCGCGCGCGACGAGACCCAGGAGCACGCGATCGTCGAGTTCGAGGACGGCCGGCTGGGCCTGTTCCACTGGACGAGCGTGGGCTACGACTCGCCGCTGCGCTGGTGGCGCTCGAGCCGCTTCCTCGCCGAGCGGGGCATGGGCATCACCGTCGGCGTCGGGCTGGACGTGGAGGAGCGCCTGAGCCTGCTCGCGCCGGGCGGCGAGGCGCCGCGCTTCATCACGCTCGAGCGGCGCTGGGAGCGGGTGGACGGCGGCGCGCTCGTGGCGGTCGTCGCGCACACCGGCGACCCGGACCTGCCGGTGGTCACCTGGGAGAACCCCTTCCGGCCAGCTGTGCAGGGGCACGGGCCACAGTGGCACGACGACGAGATCGGCGTGGCCGGGTGCATCATGAGCCTGGTGGAGGCGGTGCGGAGCGGCGGCGAGCCGACCTACGGCCCGCACCAGGCCCGGCTGGACCAGGAGATCACGCTGGCGTACCGGCGGTCCGCGGCGGAGGGCGGCGCGCCCGTGAGGCTGCCGCTCGACCCCTGATCCACGGAGGACACGGAGGGCGCGGCACGGCGCGGTACGGCATGGGGGCGCGACATGGCGCCCTGACGTGATCAACGGAAGGCACCGAGTAGGGGCGCAGCGCGCTGCGCCTCAACGTGACCCACGGAGGATACGGAGGAGCGGTCGATGAAGATCACATCTGTCAAGACGGCAGCGACCCGCGGGCACGGCATGCACCTGTGGGTGAAGGTCGAGACCGACGAGGGAGTCACCGGTATCGGGGAGTGCGTCCACGGCGGCCACCAGGCGATCGCGATCATCCACCAGCTGCGGCCGCGCCTGGTCGGGAGGGACCCGTTCGCGATCGACGCGCTGTTCGAGGAGCTGCGGCGCGCCCACGTCTTCGACGGCGGCACGGCCGGCGCGCTGATCACCGCGCTCACCGGGATCGAGCTGGCGCTGTGGGACCTCAAGGGCAAGGCGCTCGGCGTGCCCGTCTACGAGCTGCTGGGCGGCAAGTTCCGCGATAAGATCCGCGTCTACGCCGACTGCCAGGTTGAGCCGGGGATGGACGACGGCGAGATCGAGCGTGTGGTCGAGGGGATGCTGGCGCGCGGCTTCACCGCCTTCAAGATCGACCTGGACATCGGCGCCTACACCGGCAAGCGCATCGAAAGCCAGGACCCGGCGTTCGACCGCTTCAACTACACCGCCTCGGAGCGCGAGCACGACCGCATGGTCGAGCTGGTGGACCGGGTGACGCGCATCGCCGGCAAGGACGTGGCGGTGGCGGCCGACCTGCACACGCGGCTGGATGTGCCGAGCGCCATCCGGCTGGCGAAGGCGCTCGAGCCGTACCACCTGCTCTGGCTCGAGGAGCCGGTGCCGCCGGAGAACATCGACGCGATGCGCGAGGTCAAGCGCGCCACCTCGGTGCCGATCTGCGCCGGCGAGAACCTCTACCTGCGCCACGGCTTCCGCGAGCTGATCGAGAAGCAGGCGGTGGACATCATCATGCCGGACATCCCCAAGTGCGGCGGGCTCTCCGAGTGCCGCAAGATCGCCAACATGGCCGAGCTGTACTACATGCCCTTCGCGCCGCACAACGTCTCGTCGCCGATCGGCACGATGGCCTCGGCCCACGTCTGCGCGACCGTGCCGAACTTCCTGGTGCTCGAGTTCCACTGGCTGCACCGGCCCTACTGGACGACGATCACCGCCGAGAAGGAGGACATCATCAAGGACGGCTACATCACCCTCACCGACCGGCCGGGCATCGGCGTCGAGCTGGACGAGGCGGTCGCGCGCGAGTATCAGGTCGAGGGGACGACGTGGTTCGAGTGACCTCGCGGTGACACGTGGGCGCGTCGCGCGCTTGGGCGTGCGACGTCCGAGGAGGATGGGATGCCAGAAGAGCACTATATCAGCGTCGATCAGCTCCCGCGCGCCGAGATCACGCTGCCGATCGAGGGCCCGCCCTTCACCCGCCCCGAGCCGGCGCTGATCGAGCAGCTCTCGCACGTGAGCGCCGCCACCGCCAGCGCGACCCTGCACAAGATGGGGGTGCGCCACACCTTCATGCAGGGCCCGGTCGCCCGCCAGCTGGGCGCGAAGGTCGTCGGGCCGGCGGTCACGCTGCAGTTCATGCCGCAGCGCGAGGATGTGGCGTCCGGCGAGGGCCAGGAGCGCGTCGAGAAGACCAGCGCGCTCTGGGCGGTGTTCGAGACCGTCCAGCCCGGCGACGTGCTGGTGGTGCAGGCGTTCGGCGACCCGTACACCGGCTGCATGGGCGAGATGCTGACCACCTACTTCAAGGGGCGCGGCGGCGCGGGCATCGTGGTGGACGGCTGCGTGCGCGACTTCCCCAAGATCCGCGCGACCGGCGTGCCGCTCTGGTCGGTCGGGGTCACGCCGAACTACGCCTCGCAGGCCGGGCTGTTCCCGTGGGCCTACAACGTGCCGGTGGCCTGCGCGCGGGTGCTGGTGCTGCCCGGGGACATCATCATCGCCGACGACGACGGCGCGGTGGTGGTGCCGCAGCAGATCGCGCCGGAGGTGGCGCGCGTGACCCTCGAGCACGAGGAGTGGGAGGAGTTCAGCCGCATCAAGCTGGCCGAGGGCGGCGCGCTGCGCAAGTACTACCCGCTCAACGAGGAGGGCCAGCGCGAGTACGAGGAGTGGCGGCGCCAGCAGGGGCGCTGAGCGCAGGGGCGCTGCACGTCATCGGTGCGCTACGGCGCTGCGCCGGCGCCCGATGACGTGCAGCTGCGAACGCGGTGTGGGACGGCTCACCCCTTCACGCTCCCCGCCGTGAGCCCCTCGACCATGTACTTCTGGGCGAAGGTGTAGATGATCACGACCGGGATCGCCATCAGCAGCGAGGCGCTCATCAGCTGGCCCCACGGGTAGATGTCGCCGAAGACCAGCTGCTGCAGGCCGACCGGCAGGGTGAACAGCGTCTCGCGGGTGATGAACACGAACGCGAACAGGAACTCGTTCCAGGCGTTGGTGAACGAGAACAGCATCACCGAGAGCAGCGCCGGCTTCGCCAGCGGCAGCGTGATCCGCCAGAAGGCTCCCAGCCGCCCCGCGCCGTCGATCAGCGCCGCCTCCTCCAGGTCGGTCGGGATCGAGCGGTAGTACCCCAGCATCACCCAGGTCGCGAACGGCATCAGGAAGGTCGGGTAGGTGGCGATCAGCGCCGCCAGCGAGTCGATGATGCCGAGCGTGCTGAGGATGCGGTAGAGCGGGATGAACATCAGCGAGCCGGGCAGCAGGTAGGTGACCAGCAGCGCGGTGGTGAGCCAGCCGCGCCCGCGGAACTCGAGCCGCGCCAGCGCGTAGCCGGCCAGCGCCGCCATCGCCACCGAGAGCACGGTCGTGGTCGTGGCCACGATCACCGTGTTGCGGAACCACAGCGGGTAGCCGGTCTCGGTGAACAGGCTCCGGACCTGCTCGAGCGTCCACGGGTCGGGCCAGAAGATCGAGGTGCGCGAGGTGATCTGCAGATTGGTCTTGAACGCGGTGATCACCACCCAGTAGAACGGGAACAGCACGTACAGCAGGAACGGCAGGATCAGCAGCACCCGCAGCACCACGCCCAGCCGCGTCCGCTGTGCGCGCCGCATCAGCGTGCCCCTGCCGCCGCTGATCGCCCGCCCGACCGCGCTGAGCCCGCGCCCGATCAGGCCCGCCAGGGCCACGAACGGCCACAGGATGAGGTCCAGCAGCGCGGTGAGCCCCTTGCCCGCCAGGTCGAGCGCCCGGTCCATCCGCCCCTCGTCGGCGCGGACCGCGCCCTGGTCGCGCAGCATGAAGCGCGCCAGCACGGCGATGAAGATCGCCAGCACCGGCGCCATGCTGAACGCCACCGCCGCGCCCGGCCCGAAGCGCAGGCCGACGATCGCCTTCTCGTAGGCCAGGATCGAGTACAGCCGCGTGGCGCCGCCCGGGCCGCCGCCGGTCATGAGGTACACGATGCCGAAGCTGTTGAAGGTCGAGATCGTCGACAGCAGCAGCGTCACCGCGAGCACGTACTTGAGCCCCGGCAGCGTGATGTTGCGGAAGCGCTGGTAGTTGTCCGCCCCGTCGACTTCGGCCGCCTCGTAGAGCTCCCGGTCGATCGCCTTCAGCCCGGCGAGGATGAGCAGGGTAAAGAAGGGGATGCCCTTCCAGATATTGACGGCGATCACGCTTGGCAGCGCCAGCTGCGGCTCGGAGAGCCAGCCGACGCGCCGGTCGATGATGCCCAGGTCCATCAGGATCGGGTTCAGCCCGCCGAAGATCGGGTCGTAGATGCTGCGCCAGGCCATCGCCGTGACGACCTCGGGCACGATCCACGGCAGCAGCATCAGGCCGGTCAGGATGGTGCGGTAGGGAATGCGGCTGTGCAGCAGCAGCGCGATCGTCATCCCGACGACCAGCTTCAGCGCGACCGAGACGACCGTGAACACGATGGTGTTCTGCACCGCGCCCAGGTAGTCGACGTCGGTGAACAGGCGCTCGTAGTTCTGCAGGCCAACGAAGACGTCCTGGCGCCGGATATTGCGCGTGGTGAAGCTGATCCAGACGGCGTTGAGGAACGGCCAGAGGATCAGCCCGCCCATGATCGTCACGAGCGGCGCGATGAACGGCAGAGCGACCCTCCAGTCGCGCCCAAAGAGCGTGCGCATTACATGTTGGCGCCGACGCGGCGCGACGGCGACGGCGGTGCGTGGGCCGGCGGCTTGTTGTGCCATAGCATCCCCCTGGGTGGGGCATCAAGGGAGGCCGCCCTCCCTTGATGCCCTCCATGCTAGCCCTGTGGCAGGCCGAACTCCTCGAAGATCTGGACGATCTTGTTGTGAGCGTCCTCGACGGCCTGCTCCGGCGTCATGCTGCCGTTCGTGACGTTCGACATCATCTGGCTGAGGATGGACTGGGCGTCGATGGCGGCCACCGCGGCGTTGGGCTGCGCGGGGTAGGCCTGCCCAGTGTAGGCCGTCTCGTTGAAGATAATGTCGCGGAGCGTCACAAAGTTCGGATCGATCGCCATCACCTCATCGGTCCACAGGTTCTGGTAGGCCGGCAGGATCAGGCCGCTCGACACCTTGACGATCGGCGTGAAGTTGGCCGGGTCGAGCAGGTACAGGATGAGCTGCTTGGCAGCGTCGATGTTCTGCGCGCCCTTGAAGATCGTCAGCCAGCCGTTGGCGCCGGACTCGAGCACCAGCCCATCGTTGGTCTTGGGCTTCCGCAGCACCACGATGTCCTGGAAGAACGGCACGCCGTCACGCTTGGACTGGGCGTAGACGCTGAACTGGTTCTGCGTGAAGGCGATCTTGCCGGCCAGGAAGTTCTCGTTGTTGCTGGTGTCGGTCCAGCTCTCGATGCCCGGCGGCAGCATCGGCCTGTACTTGTCGCTCATGTACGTCTCTTGGAGCCAAGTGACGGCAGCGACAGTCTCGGGCGAGTTGAACGTCACCCGCTCGCCGGTCTCGTCCACGAAGCGCCCGCCGAACGCCTGGATGACATCGGTGATGAAGCCGTGGCCGTCGCCGCTGCGGTTCATCGTGAAGCCCCAGCCCCACATCTCGTTGGCCGGGTCCGAGACCTCCAGCGCCGCATCACGGCGTTTGTCCCATGTGTCCAGCGACAGCGGGTCGATCCCCTTGGCCTTCAAGACATCGCCGCGGGCGAAGGTGGCGGCGGTTTGGCTCTGGAACGGCACCGCGTACCAGCGCCCGTCCACCACGGCGTTCAGCTCTGCTGTGACGGGCACAACCGGGCCGTACTTGGCGACCGCCTCCTCGACGACGTCGGTCACGTCCTCGAGCACATCGAGGAAGTACAGCTGCGGGATGCTGAGGGTGTGGTAGGCGACGTCGGGCGGGTTGCCGGCCTGGACGGCGGCCTGCATCTTGGCGTTGAAGTCGCCGAATGCCTCGGGGTTGGCGGTCGAGATATCGAGCTGGATGCCGTTGTCCTCGGCAAACTTCACAACTGCGTTGCGGAAGAGCGTCTGTGCGTCCTCGAAGTACTCGGTGCGGTGGATGACGGTGAGCTTGCCTGCGGCGCCTTGGGGGAGCGGGGCTTCGGTGGGCGCTGCGGCTGCGGCGGCCGGAGTAGGTGAGGGTGCGGTGGTGGCGGCTGGTGCGGTAGTGGCGGCTGGGGCAGCGGTCGGCTCAGCCGGCGCGGTGGTTGGGGCCGGGGCAGCGGTCGGCTCAGCCGGCGCGGTCGTCGCCGCAGGAGCTGCCGTCTGCTGGCCGCACGCGGCAAGCACCGCGGCGCTCAGGCCACCGAAAGCGGCACGCAGCATGGCCCGCCGGGAGATTGTCCTGTTGCGGGGCTCGTCCATCGCGAATACTCCTTTGTTCGCAGGTGCTGGAACACTGGCCGTCGTTGGCGATCCCGTTCTGAGGAAGAATCTGGAGGGCGCGAATCATCAATTCGGCCCGCACTCGTGTGTGGGCGTGAGACCTCCTTTCATAGTTCGGCCGCTAGGCGCCGAATTCGTGGGGTATAATCACGGCGTGTGTCGTGTAGCTTACCCTATTTCGTACAACTTTGTCAACTTTGGCGGCCCCATCCCCGCCGAATCGGGCCGATAAGGGGTGCAGCGAGGGCGCACACGCGGTCCGCATCTCCCAGGTGTTGTCGAAGGAGACTCACATGCGCATCGTCGAGATGCACGTCACGCCGGTCGCGATGGCCGACCCGCCGCTGCTCAACGCCGCAGGCCTCCACGCGCCCTACGCCCTGCGCACGATCGTCGAGCTCGTGACGGACGACGGGATCTCGGGGCTCGGCGAGGTGCCGGGCGGCGCCCAGATCACCGCCGACCTCGAGGCGGCGCGCGAGGTCGTCGTCGGCTGGGACCCGTTCCAGCTCACGCCGCTGTGGCTCGCGCTCGCCGAGCGCCTCCCGTTCGCCCGCACGGGCGGGAGCCGCCGCCTGGCTCGGACCTACAGCCCGATCGAGGTCGCCTGCCTCGACATCATCGGCAAGGCGGTCGGCCGCCCGGTGTGCGACCTGCTCGGCGGCCGGGTGCGCGATCGCGTCGATTTCTCGGCGTATCTGTTCTTCAAGTACGAGGGGTCGGGCGGCGACTCGACGGGCCCGGTGCAGGAGGGCGACTCGGCGGGCCCGTGGGCGCAGGGCCGCCACGCCGAGGCCCTCGACCCGCTGGGGATCGTGGCGCAGGCGCAGGCGATGATCGCCGAGTACGGCTTCCGCTCGATCAAGCTCAAGGGCGGCTGCCTCGAGCCGGAGACTGAGGTGGCGGCGATCTTCGCGCTGCGCGAGGCGTTCGGCCCGGATGTCCCGCTGCGCCTCGACCCGAACGCGGTCTGGTCGGTCGAGACGGCCATCCGCTGGGGCAAGAAGATGGAGGGCGTCCTCGAGTACTACGAGGACCCGACGCGCGGCCAGGAGGGCATGGCCGCCGTCGCCAAGGCGGTCGACCTGCCGCTCGCGACCAACATGTGCACTGTGTCGTTCGAGGACCTGCCCGGCAGTATCCGGCTCGGCTCCGAGGCGGTGATCCTGGGCGACCACCACTACTGGGGCGGGCTGCGGGCCTCGGTGGAGCTGGCGCGCATCTGCCGCACCTTCGGGCGGGGCCTGTCGATGCACTCGAACAGCCACCTCGGCATCTCGCTCGCAGCCATGACGCACCTGGCGGCGGCGGTGCCGAACCTGACCTACGCCTGCGACACCCACTACCCCTGGCAGTGGGAGGATGTGATCGTCGGCGGCCGGCTGCGCTTCGAGGACGGCGCGCTGGCGGTGCCCGACGCGCCCGGCCTGGGGGTGGAGCTGGACCGCGCCGCGCTCGCGCGGCTGCACCAGTGCTACCTGAGCTGCGGCCTGACCGAGCGCGACGACGCGTCCGAGATGCGGAAGCGCCATCCGGGGTGGGAGTTCCGGCCGACGAGGTGGTAGCCTGCGCGCCCGTCAGCGTGCGGCGCTCCGCTGCCCCGCTGGCGCGTCGTAGAGCTGCTCGGGCTGCAGCGGGAGCTCGATCGTGATCGTCGTGCCCCTGCCGCGCTCGCTCTCGGCGCGGATCGTGCCGCCGTGCGCCGCGACGATCTGCCGGGCGATCGCGAGCCCGAGCCCCGCGCCCCCGCTGGTCCGCGCCCGCGCCGGGTCGGTGCGCCAGAAGCGCTCGAAGATGTGCGGCAGGTCCTCGGGCGCGATGCCGGCGCCGGTATCGGTGACCCTGAGCAGCACGGAGCCCGGCGCCCCGTGCGCCGGGTGGCCGCGCAGCTCGGCGCTCAGCGTGATCGTGCCTCCGCGCGGCGTGTGCCGGAGCGCGTTCGACACCAGGTTGGCGAGCACCTGGGCCATGCGCTGCGGGTCGGCGTCGAGCTGTGGCAGGTCCTCCGGGCTGATCACGCGGAGCTCCACGCCCGCCTCCCGGGCCTGGTTGGCGAACGCCGCCGCGGCGTCGTGCAGGAGGTCCGTCGGGGCCACGAGCTCGCGGTAGAGGCGCAGCTGGCCGGCCTCGGCCAGCGCCAGGAGGCGCAGGTCATCGATCAGCCGCTCGAGCAGATCGGCCTCGGCGAGCAGCCGCTCGATCTGCTCGGCGCTCGCCTCGTACACTCCGTCCTGCAGCCCTTCGAGCCGCCCCTTGATGATCGTGAGCGGCGTGCGCAGCTCGTGTGCGATGTCCGCCGTCATCTGGCGCCGCAGCCGGTCGGCGTCGGCCAGCGACTGCGCCATGCGGTTGAACGCCTGGGCGAGGTCGTCGAGCTCGCGCACCCCGGCGCCCGGCACGCGCACATCCAGCCGGCCAGACGCCAGCTCGCCGGCGGCGGCGGTGAGGCGCCGCAGCGGCCGGCTGAGCCAGCCGGCGAACACCACGGAGAGGGTGACGAGCACCAGCACCAGCCCGAGCCCCGCCGCCGCCAGGCTGCGCAGGAACGGCGGCGGCCCGTTGAGCTGGCCCTCGCCCCAGCGCCCCGGCGGGCCGCTGTGGGCCACCAGGATGAGCGTGCCGACCCGCTGGCCGTCGGCGGTGACCGGCAGGGCCCGCTCGAGCGCGCTGCCCGGCACCCGCATCCCGACCTGGAAGGCCGGCGTGGTGCTGGCCACCACCTCCCCTTCGACATCGACCAGCGTGATGTCCAGCCAGGTCTGGGCGGCGGAGAAGGGCGGCTCCGCCAGCCGCCGCTCCACGCCCGCCCACGAGCGGCCGTTGGCCAGGTAGTAGGCGCCCAGCGCCTCGGCGAACATGCCCACCTGCCCAGGGGCATCGGGCGCTGGCGCGGCGCGGGTGAGCGCCAGCGCGGCGAACCCGACCATGCCGCACACGCCGAGCACGATCGCCAGCGCGAAGGCGAACACCATCACGCCGAATAGCCTGGGTCTGCGCACTACCGCCTCGATTCTTCAATCGTCCGCGAACTTGTACCCCACGCCGTAGATCGTCAGGATGTAGCGCGGGTGGCGCGGGTCCGGCTCGATCTTGCGCCGCAGGTTCTTGATGTGGGCGTCCACCGTGCGGTCGAAGCCGGCGTAGTTCACGTCGTAGGCCAGCTCCAGCAGCTGCGCGCGGGTGAACGGCCGTCCCGGCTCGCGCGCCAGGATCGCCAGCAGGTCGAACTCGGTGGCGGTGAGCTCCACCGGCGTGCCCGCGCGGCGCACGCTGCGCCGCTGCAGGTCGATCGTCAGGTCGCCGTGGCGCAGCACGGGCGACATGTCGCGCTGGCCCTCGGCGCGCCGCAGCACCGCGCGCACGCGCGCCACCAGCTCGCGCGGGCTGAACGGCTTGGTGATGTAGTCGTCCGCGCCGAGCTCGAGCCCGATCAGCCGGTCGGTCTCCTCGACGCGCGCCGTGAGCATGATGATCGGGATGGCGCGCGTGGCGGGGTCCTCGCGCATGGCGCGGGTCACGTCCAGGCCGTCCATGCCGGGGAGCATCAGGTCGAGCACCACCAGCGCCGGCGACTCGGTGCGCGCCAGGCGCAGGGCCTCGCGGCCATCCCCGCTGGAGATTACCCGATACCCCGCCCGGTCGAGGTAGTCGCGGGCGATCTGGACGATCTCCGGCTCGTCGTCCACCACGAGTATCGTTCGCGAAGCCATTGGGGTGCTCCAGAATGCGGGAGGGGCGTAGAGACTACGCCCCTGCGACCACCACCGCCGCCACGTATTCTACAGCCGGACCGTGCCGTCGGTGTACGACGTCGGCTGCTCGGGGCCTGGGCGGTCCGAATCGCCCTTCCCCTTGTCGCCTGGGCCGCGCCCGCGGCCGAAGTGGCGTAGCAGCGCGAACAGCAGCAGGCCGAGCAGCGCCAGCTTCGCCAGCCCGCCGATGAAGAAGAGCGGCGCGAGGAAGAACGGCGGGTGGCCGTACCCCCGGCCGTGCCACGACCCGAACTCGCCGCGCGGCGCCTGCTGCTCGTAGCGCGGCTGCTCATAGCGCGGCTGCTCGTAGCCCGGCGCCCGCGGCGCGGGCGGCGCCTGCTGCTCGTAGCCGGCCGGAGGGCCGTACGCGTGCCAGCGCGGAGCCGCTGCGCCGCGCGAGCCGAGCATGAACCCCAGCACAAGCAGGCCGAGCCCGATCGCGATCAGCCCCAGCTTTCGTCCCTGGCCTTCCATGTGATCCTCCTTCCGACCTCTGCGGTCGTCGGTCGACGATTCGATGACCGCAGGATAGCGGAGGATTGTGAAGCGATATTGAAGATGTCGGTGATCGATCTGGGAGGTCTGGCGGGCGGGGACCTTCTAGCGGAGCGGGAGCCGCACGGTGAAGGTGGAGCCCTGGCCCTCAACGCTCTCGGCGGACACCGTGCCGCCGTGCTGCGCGGCGATCGTGCCGACGCTCGCCAGCCCGACGCCGGTCCCGCCGATGTGGCCGGACGTGTTGCCGGCGCGCCGGAAGCGCTCGAAGATGTGCGGCAGGTCGTCGGCGGGGATGCCGATCCCGCAGTCCTGCACTTCGATCTGCGCCCACGACCCGTCCGCCTCCTCGGCGCGCGTCACGCGCACCACGACCGGCCCGCCCTTCGGGCTGTACTTGATGGCGTTCGAGAGCAGGTTCGCGATCAGGCGCTCGATGCGCGACCGGTCGAACATCCCGACCAGCTCCTCGAGCGGTGTCTCGACGGCCAGCGTGTGGCGGCTGCTGGTCTGCTGGTACTCGCCGGCCATCCGCCGCGCCACCGACACCAGGTCGGTCGGCTCGAGCGTGAGCTCGATCGGCTGGTTCTCGCGCACGTGCGCCAGGTCCAGCAGGTCGTTGATCATCGTGCGCATCTGGATCGCCGAGGCGGCGATCTGCTCGAGCCGGCGCGTCGCCATGTCGCGGTCGTCGAGCCCGGCGGGCTGCGCCAGGCGGCGCTGGAGCAGCTGGACGTTGCCGGCGATCACCGTCAGCGGGTTCTTGAGGTCGTGGGCGATCAGGTCGAAGAGCTCGGCGCGGGTCTGCAGCGCCTGGTGGGCCTGCTGGTAGAGCCGGGCGTTGTCGATCGCCAGCGCGCAGCGGTGCGCCAGGTCCATGGCGATCAGGCGGTCGCCGGCCTGGAACTGCGGCCGCTTGGCGGCCGTGGCGAGGGTGATGGCGCCCACGGTGTTCTCGCGGGCGATCAGCGGCAGGATCATCAGCGAGCGCAGCCCCAGGGCGCGGTGCGTTGTGGCGGGGATGTGCTGCTCGATCTGGTCCGCGGAGGGCTCCGCCATCAGCAGCGGGCGCCGGGTCTGCAGCGCCTCGGACAGCGGGTGGCCGGGCGGCGGCGCCGGGAGCGGCCTCTGCAGCGCGCGCAGCTGCTCCTCGTGCTCGTGGTCGGTGCAGGCCACCGCCACCCGCTGCAGCGTCCCGTCGGCGTCGAACACATCGACGAAGCACAGGTCGGCGAGGCTGGGCACGGCGAGCTGCACCACACTGGCGAGCGTCGTCTGGTAGTCGAGCGAGACGGCGAGCAGGTCGCTGGCACGGGCCAGGAATGCAAGCCACTTCTTGGTGTGGGAACGGCCGTAGGGCCGCAGGGTGCGCTGTTTCTCCACGGTTAGGCAGGGCTCCTGGGGCAGACAGAGTACGTCGGCGTGAGGGTGGCGCGGCGCCCTCCATGCTACCACGCAAGCAACGATTGTGCCAAGCTCACAGGATGAGCCGCTGCAGATCGGGCGCGGCCACGCGCTCGCGGGCCGCTCCGCCGCCCCGCGCAGTGGCATAGCTCTTGCCCTCAGCGCCCCGCGATCTGCCCGGCGAGTCGGGGGCGGTGACGGGGCGACGGGGTGGTGACGGGGCGACGGGGTGACGGGGTGACCTTTGGACGTTGGGATGCATGTGGTCAACCAACCATCGTGTGAGAACCCGTCACCTTGTCACCGTGTCACCTGGTCACCTGGTCACCGTGTCACCTGGTCAGGAAGTGAAAGAGCGGAGGGAATATGAGCGAGATGCTTGACAGGGCCTCGACCGCCGGGTTCGGCGCGACCGAGGTCGAGCGGGCGATACGCAGCGTCCCCGGCCTCGAGGACGCGGGCGCGCAGGTGTCGCGCGCGATCCACGAGGCGGTGCTGGGCGGCGGCGACCTCACCCGCGCCGTCGCCGACCTGCTGCACGGCACGTGGCTCGGCCACCCGCTGCACGCCGCGCTGACCGACCTGCCGATCGGCGCGTGGATGCTCGCCGGCGGCTTCGACGCCTACGCGGCGCTCAGCCGCTCGCGCGAGGCCGAGTGGGCCGCCGACAGGCTGCTGGCGATCGGGGTGGCCTCGGCGATCCCGGCCGCGCTGGCGGGCCTGGCGGACTACTCGGCGATCAAGGAGGACGCCGTCGCGCTCGGCATGGCGCACGCGCTGCTCAACAGCGCCGGCCTGGGCCTGTTCCTCGGGTCGCTGTGGGCGCGCGCCGCCGGCAGCCGCGGGCTTGGGGTGCTGCTCTCGGCCGCCGGGCTCGCGACGATCACCGCCTCGGCCAGCCTGGGCGGCGACCTGGCGTACCGCAAGCGGGTGGGCGTCAACCACTCCCCGGCGGCGTCCGAGCCGGCCGAGTGGACGCCGGTGCTGGCGGTCGAGCGGCTCGTCGAGGGCGAGGCGCGCCGGGTGAAGGCCGGCGACGCGCCGGTGATGCTGTACCGCGACGCCGACGGCATCCACGCGATCGGCGCGGTCTGCAGCCACGCGGGCGGCCCGCTGGAGGAGGGGCGGTTCGAGGGCCACTGTGTCGAGTGCCCCTGGCACCAGTCGGTGTTCGATGTGCGCACCGGCGAGGTGGTCCACGGCCCGGCCACGCACGCGCAGCCGCTGTTCGAGACCCGCGTGCGCGACGGGCAGGTCGAGGTGCGGCTGGTGCGCAGCGGCGATCTGAAGCTCGGCGCCCCCGAGAGCAACGGCGCGGCCGAGCGCCAGCGGGCGCGCGCCACGGCCTGAAGGAGAGTGCAGATGGCGGATCAGTTCACCAAGTCGATCATCGTCGGCGCCGGCGTCGAGACCGTGTACGATCTCTGGGCCAACTTCGAAAACTTCCCGCACTTTATGAAGAACATCTACGCGGTCACGAAGACCGGCGAGCGCACGAGCCACTGGATCATGCAGGGCCCGCTCGGGACCAGGGTGGAGTGGGACGCGGAGACCACGCGGCTCGAGCCGAACACGCGCATCGCCTGGAACAGCCGCGACGGCGGCGACATCAAGACCAGCGGGCAGGCGGTGTTCACGGCGCTGCCGAACGGCACGACGCAGGTGACGGTGACGCTGCAGTACGTGCCGCCGGCCGGCATGCTCGGGCAGGCGATCGCCGACCTGTTCGAGAAGCCGGAGGAGCGCCTGGAGGAGGACCTGGTGCGCTTCAAGGCCTACGCCGAGGAGATCGCCGGGAGGCGCGGGCGGACGCGCGCCGCGGCGCTGTAGGCCCGAGGATGCTGGGGAGGAGCGGCCTCCCACGGACACGGCGGAGCGCGAGGGACATGCCCTCGCGCTCCCATTTTGCGCCCGCGCCGCCTCAGCGGGCCATGGTGTGCTCGGTCGGCGCGCCGGCCTGCTCCTGGCGCTGCTCCCAGGCCCGCGCGATGCCGACGCCGGTGGCGACCAGCGCGGCGGCTCCGGCCAGCCAGCGGGCGATGCGCGGCATCCGCCGCTGCGGGGCGCCCTCCAGCCCTTCCGGCATCGCCTCGGGCTGCGCCTCGGGGGCCAGCCGCGCCCGCTGCGCGAACAGCTCGACCATCGCCTTGTTGAACTTGCGCAGGTCGTGCGGGCCGCGGCTGGAGACCCAGTTCCCCTCACGCACCACCGGCTTGTCCTCCCAGATGGCGCCGGCGTTGATCAGATCGTCCTTGATCCCGGGCCACGAGGTGAGCCGCCGGTCGCGCACCAGCCCGGCCGAGGCCAGCAGCCACGGGCCGTGGCAGATCACCGCGATCGGCTTGCCGGCCTCATCGAACGCCCGCACGAACGCGATCGCCGCATCGCTCTGCCGCAGCAGGTCCGGGTTGACGAAGCCGCCGGGCAGCAGCAGCGCGTCGTAGGCCGCCGGCTCGGCGTTCTGCACCAGCCGGTCCACCTGCACGCGCTTGCCGGGCAGGAGCGCGTTCATGCCCATGATCTTGCCCGGGCGCAGCGAGATGATCTCCACCTGCGCGCCCTGCCGCCGCAGCTCCTTCACCGGCGATGTCAGCTCGAGCTGCTCGAAGCCGTCGGCCGCCAGCACGGCGACCTTCAGGCCCTCTAGTTTCTTCGCCATAGTCTTCTCCTCCCATTTAGGTGACAGGTGATGGGGTGACGGGGTGACACGGTGACGGGTTCTCACAGGATTGTTTGCTTAACCAGATGCATTCCGGCGTCAAAAGGTCACCCTGTCACCTGGTCACCGTGTCACTTAGCTCATCCCGACCACACGCTCGCTCAGCGCCGCGGGCTGCGCCGCCTGCAGCGCGCGCACCTTCTCGGCGGCCTGCTTCCCGGCGATGAAGGCGTGGTCCGAGTTGTAGTACTCCCACTCGCTGTAGCGCCCGGCGAGCACGATGCCCTGCTCGAGCAGCCACGAGCGGATGGTCTCGACGCGCTCCCTGCGCGTGTGGTCGTAGATCACGTAGGCGTAGGGCATATCCACCTCGTTCGCCGTCCAGATCGGGTCGTCGGGGCGGATGAGGCCGACGCGGATGCAGTCGTCGATGCAGCGTTTGATCAGGTCTTCGCCCTCGCACGGCAGCGGCTTGAGCGGCCCGTAGGTAATCTCGCAGGTCAGGCCGAAGCCGCCCGGCGGGTTGCAGTACGGGCTGGCGTTCCCCTGCACGAAGATGCGGTGGAAGATGGTGTCCTCGGGGTAGTAGATCCAGTGTTTGTCGGTGAGCTTCTCGCGGCCCACGCCGATGTTCACGCAGCGCACCGAGGTGTAGCGCAGCCCCGCGGCCGCCCGCCGCACCTCCTCCGGCGCCTCGTCGCCCATGAGCCGCACCAGCACCGGCAGCGGCATGGTGCTGATCAGGTGGCCGTACCGCACCGTCGCGCCGTCGTCGAGCGTCAGCTCGTGGCGGCTGGGCGAGACGGCGGCGACACGCGTGTTCAGGTGCAGCTCGCCCTTCAGGTGCGGCAGGAAGCCGTCCATCAGCGCCTGGAAGCCGCCGCGCAGCGGGTAGCCGAAGCGGGCGTTCGGCCCCATCGGCTTCGGCTTGGGCGACAGCGCCCCCTCGATGATCTCCTCCAGGTTCGGCAGCGGCACGCGCCCGCCCAGCCACGAGGTCTCCATCTCGCTCAGCGGCACCGCCCAGAGCTTGCGGTTGTAGGGGACGGCGAAGTGCTTGGCGATGCCGGCGCCCCACACGCGGTAGATGAACTCCTCGAAGTTGCGCGGCTCGAGGCTCGCGGTCGTGGGCGCGCAGGTGTCCCCGCTGGCCCGCCCCGCCGGCGCGTCTGTGCCGAACACGTCGGCCGTGCCGTCCGCGCAGCAGTCCTCGATCTCCGCGTCCTTGGCGTCGCCGTTCAGCGCTTGGGGCGCGGCACGCGGCGCCCTTACGTCACCGGCGTGGCCGTTGGCCTGGGGCGCGGCACGCGGCGCCCTTACATCGGCGTCGGGCTGCTCGTCGAGCGGCCCGAAGCGCGACTCGATCGCGCCGATGATGCACTCTTTGATTACCTCGGGCGGGAGGCCGTAGAGCGAGCCCTGGAACGGGTAGCGGGTGAAGACCTCCTTGCTGTACACCCACGCCTCCCGCTCCTGCCAGTGGACGTTGTCGCCCAGCAGCAGCCGGTACATCTCGTGGACGTAGGGGTCGTTGGAGAACATAATGTGGCCGGCGTAGTCGAAGGTGAAACCCTTATCTACGATCGATCGGCACCACCCACCCACCCGGTCGTGCTGCTCGATCAGCAGCGCGTCCTCTCCCAGATGGTAGGCGGCGCTCAGACCGGTCGGCCCGGCGCCGATGATCACTGTCGGTGGCGATCCCATCTCGAAACTCCTCTCAGCAATCATTGATGGCGCGGCGGCGAGTCGGGGCCGGATGCCCGCCGGATGTGTCCCCTTCCCCTCCTCCGCGGTGAACGAGGGGCCGCGGAGGGCATGTGCCCTCCGCACCCCCGCACGGGAGAGCGGCCAGCACGGCCGCGTTGTGTCGCCACTGACTGCTGCGCCCCGTTGCGCTCAGGCGACCCTGGAAAGCTCGCGCGCCTCCAGCCGCTGCGCGAGCAGCCGCTCCATTGCGGCGACCGTCTCGTCCCACGAGGTCGCGGCCAGCACGGCGCGCATCCGCTCCACCCGCGCCGCGCGCTCGGCCGGGCTCTCCTTCAGCGCCCGCTCGCACGCCGCGACGAACGCGTGCGGCGTGTCCGCGACGTACACGGCGTCGCCGTAGGGATCGACCACATCGGTGATCGGGGTGCTAACGATCGGCTTCTCGGCCGCCATGTACTCGAGCGTCTTGGTCGGGCTGATGAAGCGCGTGGCCTCGTTCAGCGCAAACGGCATCAGGCAGACATCCCAGCCGGCCAGGTAGGCGGGCAGCTCGGCGTAGCTCCGCTGCCCCAAGTAGTGGATGTTCGGGTAGCGCGGCAGCGTGGCCGGGTCGATCTTCACCACTGGCCCGACCATGACGATCTGCCAGGTCGGGCGCATCTCGGCCAGCGCCGCGAGCATGTCGAGGTCCATGCGCTCGTCGATCACGCCGTAGTAGCCCAGGCGCGGCCGCGGCAGCGGCGCCAGATCAGGGGCGGCGATCGACGGGTCGAGCGCAGCGCGGAAGTGCGCCGCGTCGACGCTGCTGGGGAAGCAGTGCACATTCGGGTGGCGGTCGCGCTTGGCGCGGAACAGGCTGGGCCCGCCGGTGAACACCAGGTCGGCGCGGGCGAGCAGCTCCGCCTCACGGGCGAGCAGCTCGGGGGATGCCCCGCGGAAGGCCGACAGCTCGTCCATGCAGTCGTAGACCACCACGCGCGGCTCGAGGACCTGCGCCATCGGCAGCGCCAGCGGCGTGTAGAGCCAGAGCGCGTAGTCTTCCAGACCCTCGCTGCACAGCAGCGGCGGCAGCAGCTGGCGAAAGGCGTCGGTGTGAGCCGCGTCGAAGCCCGGCGCTGGCTCGGAGGTCGTCAGCTGCGCGACGAGCACGTTGTGCGCGGGACGGTGCAGCGACCACGCTGGCTCCTGCCCGGGCGTGTGGATGGGCTCCTCAATGAAAAGCACGCGGCGGTTGGCGGCGAAGCGGGAGATCAGGTGCTGTGGCCGCTGGAATACGAAGTCCCAGCGCAGGTGTGAGAAGACGATCAGGCCAGGACGTTCGGGCATACGTATCTCTCCTGCGCTCAGGCGCTTCTGCCTGAGGCGCTCTAAAACACTGGTTTGGCACCAGCCGCCGAAGAGGCACACGAGTAGCCTGCCGGCCGTCGGCGGGCGGCCAGCGAGGCGGGGTGAAGCGCAGCGCCAGCTACGGCGTCGTGCCGTGCGCTGCAACACCCGGGGCGTCTAGCATCCACGTATGCGTATCCGCGGGGGCGTACGTGCAAGAACTATGCCGCCGCGCGAGTGGTCTGGACGCGCTGCTGCGCGGCGCGCAGCGCCTCGGCGTAGGGCTCGCTCAGGACGCGCCGAAGCTCGCCGCGCTCGTCGGGGATGAGGTCCCACAGGCCGCTGTTGTGCCAGTGGTTCGGGTCGTCCCAGTCGGGCCGGTCGATGATCGGGTAGATGCACACGCCCTCCAGCGGCACGCCCGCCTCGAGCGCGAGCAGCACCTCGTCGGCGATCTCGCTGATCCAGGGGCCGCGCCCGACTCCGAAGTGGCTCGTCTCGGCGATGAGGATCGGCCGCTGGTAGCGCCGGTAGGTCTTCGCGATCAGCTGGTGCAGCGGCACCCAGCGCGCGTCACGCGGGGTGTCCTCCCAGCGCAGCCGGTCGTCGGGCCCCTCGCCCGGCCACTCCCACTCGTTGGCGTGGTAGAAGTTCACGCCGATCACGTCGAGGTAGCGCGGGTCGCCGCCCAGGTCCTGGTCGCGGCGCCCGGCGATCATGTCCCAGGCCTCGTACTGGCTGGCGATCTGCGCCAGCGCTCGGTCCTCCAGGTCGGGCCGGCCGCGCGGCGGCACGACGTGGTAGATCGGGTCCACGTGGATGAAGCGCGCGCGCGGGTCGACCTCCAGAATCGCGTTCATCCCCGCGATCGCCGCCCGCACGAGCTGGCGCTTCAGCTCTGGCCCGCGGCCGTAGTACTGCGGGTAGATGTACCCGGTGTTGCCCGCCCAGGCCAGGAACGAGATCTCGTTCACCGGGGTGTAGGACGGCGCCCGGTCGCTGTGGGCGGCTACGAACTCCGCGACGGCGCGGCAGTACGCGGCGAAGCGCTCGACGAAGCGCGGGTCGAGGAGCTCGAGGTCGTCCGGGAAGCCGTAGTGGCACAGCGTCCAGATCACCTGGACCCCCTGGCGCTGCGCGGCGGCGAGCATCGGCGCGAATGAGGAGAAGTCGTAGCGGCCGCCGCGGTCCACCAGGTGCCAGCGGACGCCGTCGCGCGCGACGCGGATCCCGAACTCGCGCAGCCGCGCGTAGTCGGCCTCCGCCTGCCGGTCGTGCTGCGTCGCGGCGAGCATGTCGAGGCGCGTGCCGTGGCGGTTGACGTGACACGCTCCCTCGAAGCCCGCCATCCAGAACGAGTCGAACAGTGGTGTCTCCATATGTGTGATATGACCTCCTCTGGTCGGCCGCCGGGTGGTCGGCAAGATATGTGCCACGCTGGCAGCGGGCCATCATTCGGCAGAGATGTATAATGCGCAGCTATCGCGGCGGAGCGGGCGGCAGGGCCAGCGCCCCTGAGGCGCTTCCCCGAGCCCAGGAGCCAGTGGAGGCGGCTATGGCGAGCAGCACCCTCGAGGAGTGGGATCTGTGGTACCCGAAGGCGGGCGCGACCGGCATACCCTTCGCGCGCGGCCGGCTCGACCCCGCCGAAGTGGTGCTCGTCCACGCCGCGCCGCCGCTGCTGAGCGTGGACGTGCGCGCCGGCGGCCGCCTGATCGCCAGCGGCAAAGACCTCCCGGCGACCGATGAGACGCCGATCGCGCGGCTCACCCGGCGCGGCGCTACCATCGAGCGCGAGGACATCTGGCCCGGCGAGGCCGATCTCGGGCGGCTGGTGCTGCTGCCCGGCGGCGAGGTCGGCGTGCTCCTCAGCTGGTGGAGCGCCGAGGACCACAGCGAGTGGCGCTGGCGCATCGAGCTGTACAACCGCCGCGATGGATGAAGCGAACAGAATTGAGGAATCTATGCCCCGCCAGCGCATCAGCCTCGACGGCACCTGGGAGTTCTTCCCTGACCCTGAGCGGCGTCTCTCGCCGCACGACCTAGCCCAGTACGGCCCGCCGCGCCCGATCCGCGTCCCCGGACCATGGCAGGCGCAGTTCGACGACCTGCGCGACTACTCGGGGGTGGCCTGGTACCGCACCACGATCGATGTGACGGACTGGAGGGCCGAGCGCGACGGCGCGCCGGTGCCGACGGCCGTCTACCTGTGCTTCGGCGCGGTGGACTACCACACCACCGTCTGGCTCAACGGGCAGCTGATCGGCGAGCACGAGGGCGGCTACCTGCCGTTCGAGTTCCAGCTCGACGGCGCGCTGCGCGCGGATGGGGCCGACGAGCTAGTGGTGCGGGTGATCGACCCGGGCACCAACGCGGACTCCGACGAGTACCCGTTCGCCGAGATCCCGCACGGCAAGCAGAGCTGGTACGGCCCGATCGGCGGGATCTGGCAGAGCGTGGCGCTGGAGCTGCGCTCGGCGGAGCACATGACCCGGCTGCGCATCACGCCCGATATCCCCGGCGAGCGCGCGCACGCGATGGTCGCCTTCAACCGGCCGCTCGAGCGGGCCGCGGAGATCGCCTTCCGCATCACCGACCCGCTCGGCCACGTCGCGCAGCACCAGCTGCAGGTTGAGGCCGGCGTGCGGGGCGCGGAGCTGAGCATCCCGGTGCCCGCGCCGATGCTCTGGGACACCCGCAGCCCGCACCTCTACCACATGGAGGCCACGCTGCTCGTCGAGCCGGAGGCCGGCGCCGGTGCGGCCGGCGACCGCCGGCTGGTGGCCGTCGACAGCATCGGCTCCAACTTCGGCTTCCGCACGATCTCCACATCGCCGGAAGGCTACCTGATGCTCAACGGGCGCATCCTCTACCTGCGCGGCGCGCTCGACCAGGACTACTACCCGGACCTGATCTACACCCCCTTCAGCGACGAGCAGCTCGACGACCAGTTCGCCAAGGCCAAGCACATGGGCCTCAACTGCCTGCGGACCCACATCAAGATCACCGACCCGCGCTACTACGACGCCGCCGACCGCGCGGGGCTGCTGATCTGGACCGAGCTGCCGAACTGGGAGAACCTGACCGAGGGCGCCAAGCGGCGGGCGCGCGAGACCCTGATCGGCATGGTCGAGCGCGACTGGAACCACCCCTGCATCGTGATCTGGACGATCATCAACGAGGGCTGGGGCGTGGACCTGTTCGTCAACGCCGAGCACCGCGCCTGGCTGGCCCAGACCTTCGGCGAGCTCAAGTCGCTTGACCCCACCCGCCTGGTGGTCGGGAACTCGCCCTGCTTCGGCAACTTCCACGTCGTCACCGACATCGAGGACTTCCACAACTACTACAGCATCCCGGACCACTACCGGAAGTGGCGCAGCTGGGTGGAGGCCTTCGCGAGCCGGCCGCCGTGGACCTTCGCCTACACCTACGAGAGCGTCGAGACCTGGCGCGAGTACCTGCGCGACCCGTGGAACCCGACGCCGCGCACGCCGGCGCCCGAGATCAGCAGGCGCGGCAACGAGCCGATGGTCGTCTCCGAGTTCGGCAACTGGGGCCTGCCGGACGTGGAGAAGCTGCGCGAGTGCTACGGCGGGAAGGAGCCGTGGTGGTTCGAGACCGGCCTCGAGTGGGGCGACGGCGTCACCTACCCGCACGGCGTCGAGAAGCGCTTCAAGGCCTACCACCTGGATAAAGTCTTCGGCACGCTCTCGAACCTGGCGGCGGCCAGCCAGCGCATGCAGTTCACCGCGCTCAAGTACGAGATTGAGCAGATCCGCCGCCACCAGAGCATCGTCGGCTACATTATCACCGAGTTCACCGACGTCCACTGGGAGTCGAACGGCCTGCTCGACATGTGCCGCAACCCCAAGGCGTACTACGACGTGATCGGCAACGTCAACAGCGCCGACGCGATCGTGCCGGACTGGGAGCGGATCGTCTTCTGGGAGGGCGAGCGCTGCGAGGTGCGCCTCAGCCTCTCGCACTTCTCGCCCGAGGACCTGCGCGGCGGGCGGCTGGTGTGGTGGGTGGACCTGTGGCCGGAGATCAGCGGCGTCTTCGAGCCGATCGAGGCGCGGCCCGGCACCGTCTCGCCCATCGGCACGGTGGTGTTCGATGTGCCGCCGCTCGAGCGCAGCGTCCGCGCGCGCCTCGAGCTCCAGCTGTTCGACGCCGGCGGCCAGCTGGTCTCCTCGAACCACCAGGAGCTGTACGCCTTCCCGCGCCACGCGGCGAGCCAGGGCCAGGCGGCAGGCCGCGTGATGGCCCCCGAGCTCGGCGAGGACCTGGCCGCGCTGGGCTACACCGTCACGGATCAGCTCGCGGACGCCGATGTGGCGGTGGTCGTGACGCTCACCGACGAGATCCGCTGGCACGTGCAGCGCGGCGGCCGGGTGCTGTGGCTGCCCGACTCGGCCGAGTCGCTCGAGACTCACCTGGGCGGGGTGGGGATCGCGCAGCGCCGCGGCCGCAGCTGGGCGGGGGACTGGGCCAGCAACTTCAACTGGATCCGCCAGGACGCCATGTTCGGCGCGATCCCCACCGGGGGCACGGTGGACTTCGCCTTCGCCGACCTGATCCCGGACCACGTGATCGTCGGCCTGAACCCGCGCGACTACGCGGACAACGTCCACGCCGGGCTGACGGTCGGCTGGCTGCACCACACCGTGGGGCTGGTGGCCGAGCGCCGCTTCGGCGCTGGGCGCCTGCTGATCTGCACGTTCAAGCTGCGCGAGCAGCTGCGCACCAACCCGGTGGCGCAGATCATGGTCAGCGATATGCTGGCGCACCTGGCGCGCGGGCCGCTCCCGAAGGCGACGCCCGGGGCGTAGAGGCTGCCCGGTGCGGGCGCCCTGCCGGCACCTCACGCGGAAAGATAAAGAACAGCAGGCCTGCGATCGTCGTTCGCGGCCTGCTGTTCTCCGTTTACGGCGCCGTCTGCTTACTTCGCATCTAGCACAGCATCAACGCTGATGCTCAATCCCTTCAGAAGGCGTGACTGTGCCTGCTCACCGCGGCGGAAGACGCCATGCTCGACGTACCCGCCGTCCTCAAGAGCGAGGACGGTGATCGTCTCATCATCCGGGTGGACGATCCAGTACTCAGGGATGCCAGCTTCGGCGTAGTCGGCCCGCTTCTCGACAGTATCTCGCTCGGGGTCATCGGAGCTCACGATCTCGATGACCACATCCGCCCCGAGCCAGTACCTGTTCTGGCGCCGCGGGTCGTTTGCATCGCGGACGAGGAGCAGATCTGGCTCGCGGAACTTGCCCTCACGGATCCGCAGGCGAAGTGGAGCGTAGAGGACAGTGCCACCGAGGCGCTCGATGAAGGCGAACAGGGCGAAGAGCAAGAAGCGCGAGATCACCTGATGCTTGTCGGTGGGCATGGGCAGCACCTCGATCGAGCCGTCGGTGTACTCGAGCAAGCGGCGGCTGTGATCCGTCATCGCCAGATACTGCTCGACTGTCCACAGCCCTTGCAGCGGCTCGAGATCGACGACCGTCTCGTCGCCTGGCGCAGCGATCCGAAGCCCGCGCGTGCGCTCTGTCACTGTCATGACCTAATCCTCACTTGGGCGCTGCTCGGCAGACTCTAGTATAGCGTGAGGCGGTTGCTCTCGCAATGGCGCTCAGATGCTGCAGAACACACCAGCCCCGGCTGGTTTTCCGCTGCTCCGGCCCAGTGGCTCCGGTCGGGCGCCGGCGCCTGAGACGCCGCGCTACCCCTTCGCCTGCGAGCGCAGGAAGGCCAGCACCGCCGCCTCCTCCTCGCTCAGCCGGCCGTCGGCCAGGAACTCCTCCGCCGCCACCTGCGCCAGCCGCTCGACGAGGCTGCCGTCCAGGTAGGCGTCCAGCACCACCGGGTGGACGTAGCACGCGCGGCAGATCGTGGGCGTGTTGCCGAGGCGCGCCGCCACCTCCTCGATCGCCTCCTTGACCCGCCTCCTGGTCTCGGTCTGGGTGTCGGCGACGCCGATCGACCGCAGCGTCTGCGCCGCCAGCACCGTCCCGGCCCAGGTGCGGAAGTCCTTGGCGGTGAACTCCTCGCCGGCGAGCGCCCGCAGGTACTCGTTCACGTCGTCGGCGCCGATGTCCTGCACGGCGCCCGCGTCGTCCAGGTACTGGAACAGCTCCTGGCCCGGCAGGTCGCGGCTGCGCCTGACGATGTTCGCCAGCCGGCGGTCGCGCAGGGTGATCGTGTGGAACTTGCCGCTCTTGCCGCGGAACCTGAAGCGGACCTCGGAGCCGTCGATCTGCACGTGGCGGTCGCGCAGCGTCGCGAGCCCGAAGGACCTGTTGGCGCGGGCGTACTCGTCGTTGCCGACGCGGATGAGGGTGATCTCGAGCAGGCGCACCACGGCGGCGAGCATCTTCTCGCGCGGCAGGCCCGGCCGGCGCAGGTCCTCCTCCACGCGCGCCCGGATGCGCGGCAGCGCCTGGCCGAAGGCGATCGTGCGGTGGTACTTGGTCTCGTCGCGCACCTCGCGCCAGCGCGGGTGGTAGCGGTACTGCTTGCGCCCCTTCGCGTCGCGGCCGGTGGCCTGGATGTGGCCGCGCGGGTCCGGGCAGATCCAGACGCCGGTGTAGGCGGGCGGGATGGCCAGCGAGCGGATGCGCCTCAGCTCGGCCTCGCCGGTGATCTCGCGGCCGCCCGGCGCGTAGTAGCGGAAGGAGCCGCCGGCGCGCTCGCGGCGTATGCCCGGGGTCCGGTCGGTCACGTAGCGCAGGCCGGCGTCGCTCGCTGCCTGCTCCGCATCGGTCGCTCGTTCGGTGGCGGTCATCTCTCCCTCTTGTGCGCCTCGCGCTGTGTGCCGGAGCTGTCTCTATAGCACGCGGCGTGCCCGGGCGGGCGAAGCGCGGCAGGCCGCATCAGGACGCGCAGCATTCTTATATCTTTCTGATGGAGAGTGTGCTATACTACCGACACACGCTGCACAGTGCGCAGCGCGTGACACCCGATGGGGGCACCAGGAATGAGATTAGAACGCTTCACAGACAAGGCCCAAGAGGCTTTTCAGGAAGCTCAGGAGATCATGCACGAGCAGCACCACACCCAGCTGGATGTGGAGCATATTTTCCTGGCGATGCTGCGCCAGCGCGACGGGCTGGCCAGCCGGGCGATAGAGCGCCTCGGTGTGGACGCGGAGCTGGTCGCGCAGCGTGTCGAACGGGAGCTCGAGAAATCACCGAAGGTCTATGGCCAGTACGGCTATGGCAATCAGGTATACATAACGCCGCGCACCCAGCGGCTGGTCAAGCGCGCCGAGGAGGAGGCGGGCCGCCTCAACGACCAGTACGTCGGGATCGAGCACCTCTTGATCGCGATCAGCGGCGAGCGGGAGGGCGCCTCGTCGCGCATCCTGAACGGCTTCGGCGTGGACCAGGAGCGCGTCTACCAGGCGCTCATGGAGATCCGCGGCAACCAGCGCGCGGACAACCCGGGCGCCGAGGGGCGCTACGAGATCCTGACCAAGTACAGCACGGATCTAACCGAGCTGGCGCAGCTCGGCAAGCTGGACCCGGTGATCGGGCGCGAGCCCGAGATCACGCGCGTGATCCGCATCCTGTGCCGGCGCACCAAGAATAACCCGGTGCTCGTCGGCGAGACCGGCGTCGGCAAGACGGCGATCGCCGAGGGCCTGGCGCAGAAGATCGCCGCCGGCGACGTGCCGCTGCCGCTCAAGGACCGCAAGCTGCTCTCGCTGGACCTGGCCGGCATGGTGGCCGGCTCGAAGTTCCGCGGCGAGTTCGAGGAGCGCCTCAAGGCGGTGATGGACGAGGTCCGCGCCGCGCAGGGGCGCATCATCCTGTTCATCGACGAGCTGCACACCGTCGTCGGCGCCGGCGCGGCCGTCGGCTCGATCGACGCCTCGAACATGCTCAAGCCGGCGCTCTCGCGCGGCGAGATGCAGGTGATCGGCGCGACGACGATCGACGAGTACCGCAAGCACATCGAGAAGGACGCCGCCCTCGAGCGGCGCTTCAGCCCGGTGTTCGTCGAGGAGCCGGACGTCGAGACCACGGTCGAGATGCTGCGCGGGCTGCGCAAGCGCTACGAGGAGCACCACGACCTGACGATCTCGGACGGGGCGCTCCAGGCGGCGGCGCGGCTCTCCAGCCGCTATATCACCGACCGCTTCCTGCCCGATAAGGCCATCGACCTGATCGACGAGGCCTCGGCCAAGCTGCGCATCGATATCTACTCGATGCCGCCCGCGCTGCGCGAGCAGGAGAACGAGCTCAACCGCCTGCGCCGCGAGGAGGAGGAGGCCGGCCAGAAGCGCGACTACGAGCGCGCGGCGCTGCTGCGCGCCCGCTACCTGAAGCTCGAGCAGGAGTTCGAGGCGGCGCGCAGCGAGTGGCTCAAGACCTCCAACCTCGATGAGGTGGTGGACGAGGAGGACGTCGCGGCGATCGTCTCGAACTGGACCGGCATCCCGGTCAACCGCATGCTCGAGACCGAGCGCGAGAAGCTGATCGAGATGGAGGCCCGGCTCCACGAGCGCGTGATCGGCCAGCACGAGGCGATCGCCGCGCTGTCGGATGCGATCCGCCGCGCCAGGAGCGGCCTGAAGGACCCGCGCCGGCCGATCGGCTCGTTCATCTTCGTCGGCCCCACCGGCGTCGGCAAGACCGAGCTGGCCAAGGCGCTGGCCGAGTTCCTGTTCGACAGCGAGGACGCGATGACCCGCGTCGATATGTCGGAGTTCCAGGAGCGCCACACGGTCAGCCGCCTGATCGGCGCGCCGCCCGGCTACGTCGGCTACGACGACGCCGGCCAGCTGACCGAGAGCATCCGCCGCCGGCCGTACCAGGTGGTGCTGTTCGACGAGATCGAGAAGGCCCACCCGGACGTGTTCAACACGCTCCTGCAGCTGCTCGACGACGGGCGGCTGACCGACGGCCAGGGCCACACGGTGGACTTCCGCAACACGGTCATCATCATGACCTCGAACGTCGGCACCGAGCACGTGCGCCAGCAGAGCATCGGCCTGGTGCGCGGGCACGACCGCAACGCCGAGGAGGCGGCCAAGGAGCGGGTCCACGAGGCGCTGCGGCAGGCGTTCCGGCCGGAGTTCCTGAACCGCATCGACGAGATCATCGTCTTCCACGCGCTCACCGAGCAGGAGCTGATGCAGATCATCGACCTGCAGGCCAAGGAGGTCGGCGAGCGGCTCCAGGAGCAGGGCATCACGCTCGAGCTGACGCCGGCGGCCAAGGCGCTGCTGGTGCGCGAGGGCTACAACCCGGCCTACGGGGCGCGCCCGCTGCGCCGCACGGTGCAGCGCATGGTCGAGACGCCGCTCTCGCGCGACCTGCTGAAGGGCGTGTTCAAGCCCGGCGACACGGTGCTGGTGGACGTGGACGCGAGCGGCCACGGGCTGACCTTCACCAGCAAGGGCGCGAAGCTCGACATCGGCGCCCCGCAGAAGTCCGTCGAGCCGCTCGAGGCATAGCATCCTGAGCGAACCTGACAGCGAGGAGCAGCGGGCACGCCCGCTGCTCCTCTTTGTTGTGCCCGCCGGGCGCCCTGTGCGCCAGATGCTCATCCCCGCGGTATAATGGCTCGCCGGCCGGTCGTGAGGGAGCTTTGAGGAGGAGGCGAGGCCGGCGCCAACTCCGCGGACACGACGAGGTGTGCGATGAGCGAGCGGAAAACCCGCCGCCTGACCGCCGCTCAGGCGGTGATTGCCTTTCTGAAGAACCAGTACGTCGAGCGAGACGGCCGGCGGCAGCCGTTCTTCGCCGGCTGCTTCGGCATCTTCGGCCACGGCAACATCGCCGGAATCGGCCAGGCACTGCAGCAGTTCCCCGAGTTCCGCTACTACCAGACGCGCAACGAGCAGGCGATGGTGCACACCGCGGCCGCCTTCGCCAAGATGCACAACCGCCTGCGGACCTTCGCCTGCACCAGCTCGATTGGCCCCGGCGCGACCAACATGGTCACCGGCGCGGCCACAGCCACCATCAACCGCCTCCCGGTGCTGCTGCTCCCCGGCGATATCTTCGCCCGCCGCAACGTGGCGCCGGTGCTCCAGCAGCTCGAGCTGGAGCACAGCCAGGACGCGTCGGTGAACGACTGCTTCCGGCCGGTGAGCCGCTACTGGGACCGCATCAACCGGCCCGACCAGCTGATCACCGCGCTCCCCGAGGCGATGCGCGTGCTGACCAGCCCGGCCGAGACCGGCGCGGTCACGCTCTGCCTGCCGCAGGACGTGCAGACCGAGGCGTTCGACTTCCCGGCCGCGCTGTTCGAAGAGCGGGTCTGGCGCATCCCGCGCAACCGGCCCGACGCCGCCGCGCTGGCTGAGGCCGCCCGCCTCATCCGCGCCGCGCGCCGCCCGCTGATCGTCGCCGGCGGCGGGGTGATCTACTCCGAGGCCACCGAGGCGCTGCGCCGCCTGGTGGACCAGACCGGCATCCCGGTGGGCGAGACGATGGCCGGCAAGGGCAGCCTGCCCTACGACCACCCGCTGTGCCTCGGGGCGATCGGCGTCACCGGGACGCTGGCCGCCAACCGTATCGCCCGCGACGCCGACCTCGTGATCGGCATCGGCACGCGCTACAGCGACTTCACCACCGCCTCGAAGACGGCGTTCCAGCACCCGGACGTGCGCTTCGTGAACATCAACGTCGCGGCCTTCGACGCCGCCAAGCACCAGGCCCTCGGCCTGGTGGGCGACGCGCGCGCCACGCTCGAGGAGCTGATCACGCTGCTCGCCGGGCACACGGTGGACGACGCCTACCGCGCCGAGTGCCAGCGCCTGCACGACGAGTGGGACGCCGAGGTGGAGCGCATCTACTCGCTGCGCAACGAGCCGCTGCCGAGCCAGGGCGAGATCATCGGGGTGGTCAATGAGCGCGGCAAGCCGGACGGCGTAATGATCTGCGCCGCCGGCAGCCTCCCCGGCGACCTGCACAAGCTCTGGCGGGCGCGCCACCCGAAGCAATACCACCTGGAGTACGGCTACAGCTGCATGGGGTACGAGATCGCCGGCGGCCTGGGCGTGAAGATGGCCGCGCCCGAGCGCGAGGTCTACGTGATGGTCGGCGACGGCAGCTACCTCATGATGGCCAACGAGATCGTCACCTCGATCCAGGAGGGCTACAAGCTGGTGGTCGTGCTGCTGGACAACAGCGGCTTCAAGAGCATCGGCGGGCTGAGCCGCTCGCTCGGCCAGGCCGGCTTCGGCACGCGCTACGCCTACCCGCAGAACGGCGTGCTGCCCGGCGACGACGCCGAGGAGGTCGCGCCGCTGCCGGTGGACCTGGCGACCAACGCCGAGAGCCTGGGGGCGCAGGTGCTGCGCTGCCGCACGACCGACGATGTGATCGCGGCGCTTGAGCGGGCCCACGCGTCGGACCGCACGACGGTGATCTACGTCCAGGTCGACCGCTACGTGAGCGTCCCGGGCTACGAGAGCTGGTGGGATGTGCCGGTGGCTGAGGTGAGCGAGCTGGAGAGCGTGCGGGCGGCGCGGCGCGAGTGGGAGGAGATGCGCGCCAAGGAGCGAGACTACCTATGATCACCGTTGCGCTGATCGGCTGTGGGCGGATCGGGCGCCTGCACGCCGCGAACCTCACCCGCCGCGTGGCCGGCGCGCGCCTGGCGCTCCTGGCCGACGTGAACGTGGCCGCGGCGCGCGCCTGCGCCGAGGAGCTGGGCGTCCCTGAGGTGGTCGAGGACTACCGCGCCGCGCTGGAGCGCCCGGATGTGGACGCCGTGGTGATCTGCTCGGCGACCGACACCCACGCCGAGATCATCGAGGCGGCTGCCGCTGCCGGCAAGCACATCTTCTGCGAGAAGCCGATCGACCTGAGCCTCGAGCGCATCGACCGGGCGCTCGCCGCGGTCGAGCGGGCCGGCGTGACGCTCCAGATCGGCTTCAACCGGCGCTTCGACGCCAGCTTCCGGCGCGTGCGCCAGGCGGTCGAGCGCGGCGAGATCGGGGAGCCGCACCAGCTGCACATCACCAGCCGCGACCCGGCGCCGCCGCCGATCGGCTACGTCCGCGCCTCCGGCGGCATCTTCATGGACATGACCATCCACGACTTCGACATGGCGCGCTTCTTGATCGGCCGCGAGGTCGAGGAGGTCTACGCCACCGGCGGGGTGCTGGTGGACCCGGCGATCGGTGCGGCGGGCGACCTGGACACGACGCTGGTGGTGCTGCGCTTCGCCGGCGGCACGATCGGCACGATCGAGAACAGCCGGCGCGCGGTGTACGGCTACGACCAGCGGGTGGAGGTGTTCGGTAGCGCCGGCAGCGCCCGGGCCGACAACCACTACCCGAACGCGGCGCTGATCAGCACCGCCGAGTCGGTGCGGCGCGACCTGCCGCTGAACTTCTTCCTCGAGCGCTACGCCGAGAGCTTCGTCGCCGAGATGCAGGCGTTTGTGACGGCGGTCCAGGAGGGGACGCCGCCGCAGGTGAGCGGGAGCGACGGGCGGGCGGCGGCGCTCATGGCGGTCGCGGCGCGGCGCTCGGTCGAGGAGCGGCGGCCGGTGCGCCTGGCCGAGATCGACCCCCGGTAGCTCCACAGGGCGGCGATAGAGTGTGGGGGCGCACGATGTTGCGCCCCCACTCGTGTTCTGAAGCTGCGCCGCCTTGGCCGAAAGGCCCTACTGCTTCCGCTGCAGCCGCCGGCCGGCGCCGTTTAGCAGGCCGCCGAGCGCAAGCAGCGCCACCGCGAGCAGCATCAGGCCCCAGCCCGCGGCTTCTCCGCCCGTCCGCGGCAGCTCGGCCGGCGGGGCGCTCGCCTCCGGTGCGGCCGGCGGGGCGCTTGCCTCCGGCGCGGCAGCGGGAGCGGAGACCGGCGCGACGACGAACCAGACGTCCCCGCGCCCCTGGCCGTTCGTGTCGCCGGCGTTGGTGTCGCCCGCGAAGTAGTACAGCGGCTTGCCCTCGTAGGTCACCTGCCGCTCGCCGTCGTCGCGCAGGGTGGTGCCGAGCGCCCCGCCGATCCCTTCCGCGAGCTGCGGCTCACCCGCGCCGGCCAGCAGCGGCGGCCAGGTGGACGCGCAGCTGTCGTAGCAGACGCTCTGGCCGTCGGTGTCGCGGGTGAACAGATAGAGCGTCCGCCCCTCGGCGTCGGTCAGGAAGGTGCCGAGCTCCGCGTGCTCCCGGGTGCGCACGGTCACCGCCTCGCTGCCGGCGGGGGCGGTGTTGGGGTGGACGACGAACCAGACGTCGCCGCGGCGCTGGCCGTTGGCGTCGCCCGGCTGCGCGTCCTGGTTGTAGTAGTACAGCGGCATCCCGTTGTACATCACCTGGCGGGTGCCGTCCGTCCGCTCCAGCACGCCGAGCAGGTTCCCGTCGATGCCTTCCCCGGCCACCGGGTTCTCGTCGCCCGCCAGCAGCGGCGGCCAGGTCACCGCGCAGTTGTCGTAGCAGGCGCTGCTCGTGTTGATCGTGTCGCGGGTGAAGCGGTAGAGCGTCCGCCCGTCGGCGTCGGTCAGAATGGTGCCGAGCGTCGGGTGCTCGGTGGCCTTCACGGTGGCTCCTGCGGCGTAGGCGCTCGGCGCGAAGAGCGTGGCGAGCAGGGCGGTCATCAGAGCCAAGACCAGCGTTCGTCTGATGGCAGGCATCCGTTGACTCCTTTCGGACGGGGCAGCATATCGTGCGCGGGTGCGGGCGGCCGCTGCCAGGCCGCGGCACCGCTGGGGCTGTTCGGTTTTTGGCGTACGGCAAGCCTGGCCTGCTGCAACCCGGTGCGCTGGCCTTTCGTACGCGCTCTTGAACAGTCTCCCCTGTAGAAGTATTCGTAGTCGGCGGCCGGCTTTGAATCTATCGCGCCCGAAACCGGCGGCGCCGAAGTCTCCGCGGCTTCCGCGGTGGCCCTCCCCCGCGCCCTCTACATCTCCCCGGAAGGCGGCACGGCCGCTGAAGCGTGATCTCGAGTAGTTTCGAAACTTCCTACTTGACAAACAGTCAATATTAGATTAGCCTAACCCCGGCTCAGAGCGCTCTGCGGCCACGCCGTCCTGGCGCCACTGTTTCGGAGCTTCAATGCGAACGATCGACCCCACCGCCGCGGTAGAGATCGTCCTGGCGCTGCTGGCCGCCTGCAGCCTCATGCTCACCCGCTGGCGGCCATGATCGCGGTGCTGCTGCGCATGCACGTGGACGCGCCGGATGCGGCGGAGGTGCTGGCCAACAGCGTCCGCGCGCTCGACGGGACGCCGGGGCTGCTCGCCTCCCGGCTGCGCTGCCGCCAGGGCTGCTACACGCTCGTCACCTGCTGGGCCGATCTGGCGGCCTTCGAGCGCTGGATGACGACGCCCTGGCCCTGCGCCGAGGCGTGCGCCGGCTGCCAGACACGCGGCTGGATGCGCGTCTCCGTCTCCGACATCGACATCGTGCGCATCACGCCCGCCCGGCCCGCCGCGCCACCGCTGCTGGACGAGGCGGCGCTGTGCCTCGGGCGGCCGCGCGGGTACGGCTAGAAGATCCCTTCGTTCCGGGGAGGTTTGGCGGGCCGCAGGCCCTTCAGGCGCGCTTCTTTCCGGCGCTCTGTGGCTGCTTGCAGCAGAGCGGCGGAATGAGGTTGAGGAGGCGAAGTCTTCCACATCCTTTCGGGGGTGCGGGGGCGGAGCCACCGCATAAGCTCTGTGAGATTCAGTGGAGGTAGGACGGACCGTGCCACCGATGGACGTGTCGCCGACGCTCTACGTCACCGAGCGCGCCGAATGGCGGGCGTGGCTCAGCGCACACCACGCGACCGAGCGGGCGATCTGGCTGATCTTCTACGATGCGCGCACCGGCGAGCCGAGCCTGGCGTACCGCGACGCTGTCGAGGAGGCGCTCTGCTTCGGCTGGATCGACGGCATCGCCAAGCGCATCGATGCGGAGCGCCGGGCGCAGCGCTTCTCGCCGCGCCGCCCGAACAGCCACTGGACCGAGCTGAACAAGGAGCGCGCCCGGCGCCTGATCGCCGCCGGCCTCATGACCGAAGCGGGCTACGCGGTGCTGCCCGACCTGTCGGTCGACTCCTTCCGCATCGCCGACGACATCCTGGCCGCGCTTCAGGCCGACCCGCAGGTCTGGGCGAACTTCCAGGCGTTCCCGCCGGTGTACCAGCGCATCCGCATCACCTATATCGAGGAGATGCGCAAGCAGCCGGAGGTGTTCGCGCGGCGCCTGGAGCGCTTCATCGAGAAGACCCGGCAGAACAAGATGTTCGGCGTGATCGAGTGAGGAGGCGCGTGGCGCGCTACTGGAGCGGCGTGGCGTCGAGGTCGGCGGCCCTGGCGACCATGCTGCGCCGCAGCCCCTGGACCGCCCACGCCAGCGCGAAGAACGCCGTGCAGGTCAGCACGATCGCTGCGCCGGACGAGACCCCGGCGTAGTACGAGGCGTACAGGCCGATGACCCCCGCGGAGACGGCGATGACGGCGGCGATCGCCATCATGCGCGGCAGGCGCTTGGTGAGCAGCGAGGCCGCCGCGGCCGGAGTCACCAGCAGGGCGCTGGTGAGCACCACCCCCACCACCTGAATGCACGTCACCACCGTGAACGCCAGCAGCGTCAGCAGCAGCAGGCGCATGCGGTCGGCGCTGATGCCGATCGCCTCGGCGTGCGTGGGGTCGTAGGAGGTGAGCTCGAGCTCCTTGTGGAACAGCCGGAGCGCCACGAGCACGCCGCCGGCCACCAGCGCCATCAGCCCCAGGTCCGGCAGCGTGACCCCCAGGATGTTCCCGAACAGGATGTGGCTGAAGTCGCGGAACGACTGCGCGCCGCTGATCAGCAGGATCCCGAGCGCGAACATGCCGGTGAACAGCACGCCGATCGCGGTGTCCTCGCGCACCGTCTGGCGGCGCGAGACCCAGGCGATGCCGAGGGCGGTGAGCATGCCGGCCACCACCGCGCCGCCGAACAGGTTCCAGCCGTTGAGGTAGGCCACCACCACGCCGGGGAGCGCGGTGTGCGCCAGGGCATCGCCGATGAAGGCCATGCGGCGCAGGACGACGTACACGCCGACGATCGCGCAGGTCAGCCCGACGAGGGCGGCGGCGGCCAGCGCCGTGCGGAAGAAGCCGTAGCCGAACGGCTCGAGCAGCCACTCCAGCATCACGCGACTCGCCGCAGCCATGGGAGCCCATCGCCCTCCGGGCGCGCGACCGCGTCGGCGGGCAGGGCGGATCGGTCAGGGGTTGCGTAGCGGGCGGCGGGCATGTCGCCGGCGATCCGGCCGTCGCGCAGCAGGACGACGCGGTCGAACGCCTCGGCCAGCCGCTCCAGATCGTGGGTCGCGACGAGCGCCGTCTTGCCGGCGCGCTGCTGCTCGGCCAGGATGGTGGTGATCAGCCGGTACGTGTCGGCGTCGACGGCGTTGAACGGCTCGTCCAGCAGCAGCAGGTCGGCCTCCTGCGCCAGCGCGCGCGCGAGCAGCGCCCGCTGCTGCTGCCCGCCGGAGAGCTCACCGATCTGGCGCTCGGCCAGGTCGCTGAGCCCGAGCCGCTCCAGCAGCGCGTCGACGATCGCCTCGTCTGCGGTGCGCGGCGAGCGCAGCCAGCCGAGGTGCACGTAGCGGCCGGCGAGCACCAGCCGGCGCACCGTGACCGGGAAGCGCCAGTCGATCTCGCCGCGCTGCGGCAGGTAGGCGACACGGTGCTGGTAGGCGCCGACCGGCAGCCCGTGGACGGCGAGCTCGCCGCGCTGGGCCGGGAGCAGCCCGGCGATCGCCTTGAGCAGCGTCGACTTGCCGGCGCCGTTCGGCCCGACCAGCGCCACGCGCGTGCCGCTGCGCACCTCGAGCGTGACGCCCTCGATCGCGGGCGCCACGGCGCCCGGGTGTGCGACCTGCAGGCCGCGCGCGCTGACCGCGGGGGCCCCCGCCTTGGGCGCTGCCGTCCGGCGGCTATACCAGAGGATCACGGCGCTACTCCTTCAGTACAGAGACGATCGCGGCCGTGTTCGAGCGGATCATCTCGATATAGGTGCTCCCGTCGCTGCCGGCGTCGCCGAGCGCGTCGGTGTAGAGCGGCGGCCCGAGCTGGACGTTCGCCTCGCGCGCGATCGTCTGCATCAGGCTCGGGTTGGCGACGTTCTCGGCGAAGATCGCCGGCACGCCGCTGGCCCGGATCTCCTCCACGAGCGCGGCGATGTCGCTCGCCGCCGGGTCGGCCGTCTCGGTCGACGCCGAGCCCAGCGCGCTGCCGACGATCGTGAAGCCGTAGCGGTGGGCGAAGTAGCCGAACGTGTCGTGCGAGGTGATGAGCTTGCGCCGCTCCTGCGGGATCTCGGCGACCTGCGCCTGCACGAAGGCGTCCAGCTCCTGCAGCTGCGCCGTGTACGCGTCGGCGTTGGCCTGGTAGACGGCGGCGTTCGTCGGATCGGCGGCCGCCAGCCCGTCGCGGATGTTCGCGACCATAACCATCGCGTTCTGGACGTCGTGCCAGATGTGCGGGTCGAGCTCGCTGTGCCCCGCGCCGCTGTTCGTAGTGATCGTCTCTACCCCGTCGGACGCGATCACCCGCAGCGCGTGCGAGCCCGCGGCGGCGTACAGGTCGTCCAGCCAGGGCTCGAACTCAAGCCCGTTCTCGACCACGACGCTCGCCTCGGCCAGCCTCGCGCTGTCGGCCGGCGTCGGCTCGAAGGTGTGCGCGTCCCCGCCCGGGCCGACCAGCGTCGTCACCTCGACCAGCTCGCCGCCCACGTTCTGCACCATGTCGCCGAGGATGCTGAAGGTCGCGACCACTGCCAGCCGCTGCCCCGAGCCACCGCGCCCGCGCAGCTCCGCGGACACCTGCGCCTGCACCGTCGAGGCGCTCTCGCCAGCGGTCTGGGGCGGCCGCTGTGCGCATCCTATAAGCAAGGCGGCGGCCACGAGTGCCGCAGCGCCGATTCGAACTGTATGAAATAACCAGGACATCTCGTCTCCGTGACGTGCTTGAGTCTCCGCGGCCGCCCGCTGGCGCGCCCGGCCTGTGCATTATAGTGAAGGCGGCCCGAGCTGTCAATCAATAATCCAGTAATTGATATTCAATCGCAATATTTGTGCCGGGGTTTTCTACCATTCATAAGCTCGATCGGCAGATTTGGTGATTTAATGAGAATAGTATCAATTTACATTTGAGCAATTGCACATATGACAGGAGCAACGTGGCTGTGCCGCCGTCCCTCACCGGGGGGTGTGGAAGGCCGCATGGCATTGATCCTCAGCGGCTCTGTGGCAACATAGTCACCACAGAGCCGCAAAAGGTTCTCAGTTCTCTGCCCTCAGTTCTCTGCCCTC
>ERZ777003.1363-NODE-1363-length-37460-cov-4.993103_pt1 | contig 37460 bp, 32 predicted proteins | sample MGYA00374956_ERZ777003 | MGnify/ENA primary metagenome ERZ777003 (study PRJEB29302, sample SAMN06268252) | bioreactor metagenome | isolation source: Joint BioEnergy Institute, California, USA | place: USA:Joint BioEnergy Institute, California, USA | collected... | reverse complement strand
CCGCCCCGCCGCCCCGCCGTCGCCTGCCGGCTCGATCAGCCCTTCGCGGCCGAGGATGTCGGTCACCCGCGGCATGGCGGCGTCCACCGGCGCCTCGGCGCGGGGCGCCGTCGGCGGCTCCGCCCCTTCCGCCGCCAGCGCGAAATCGAGCAGGCGGTGGGTGTAGTCGCCGGTCGGGCCCAGCACCTGCCCGCCCGGCAGGTCCTTGAAGGTGGACGAGATGCGGCGCTCGACCGCCATGGCGGCGGTGTCGACGGGCAGCGTCACGGCGAGGCGCGGCAGCGTGGTGCGATAGGCGCGCAGCAGGAAGATCGCCTCCACCAGGTCGCCCTGCGCCTGCTTGATCGCCAGTGCCGCCAGCTCGGGATCGTAGAGCGAGCCCTCGTTCATCACCCGGTCGACGGCGAGCCGGAGCTGCTCGCGGATCTGGGCGAGCGACAGCTCGGCCACCGCAGGATCGCCGCGCCGGTCCTCCGCGACCAGCCGCTCCGCGTTCTCGATCGCCCGCTCGCCGCCCTTGACCGCGACGTACATCGGTCAGGCCTCGCGCACGGCGACGCTGCGCGGCAGGCCGATCAGCCCGTCGCCCGCGATCAGGACCACATCGACGCCGCGCGGATAGCGGGCGTGGTTGGCCGCCCACTGCGCGGGGAAGTCCGCCGGCAACCCGGCCGGCGCGATGGTCGTCGTCCCGTCGATGCCGGGGCCGGTCAGCTCGAGCGGCGCGCCGCCGTCCAGCGCTGGAAGCTGCCACAGCAGGGTGGCGGAGCGGTCGGGGTAGCGGTCGTCGCCGGCGGGGAAGGCCGCCAGCGGCGGCGCATCGGGGGCGGCAACCAGCGCGAAGGCGGCGGCGCCCTGCGCCTCGACGATCGGGCAGCCGCAGTGGAAGCGCAGGCTTTCGGCGACGCCGGCCCGGGCAAGCGACGGCGACAGCCACGCCGGCGTGTCGGCGTCGAGGAGGCAGAGCGCGACCGCGTAGGTCGCCGGGTCCAGCCCCGCGGGCAAGACCAGCCCCGCCCCCGCCTGCTGGCAGCGGCCCGGCCGGGCGAGCGCCTCCAGCACTGCGCGGAAGGTGCGCTGCGCGTCGAAGACAGGGTCGGCGAAGCCGGCGGCGACGGTCATCGCGGGTTCTCCCCGCGGGCGAGGGTGAAGAAATCGACGCGAGTGGCGGCGGCGCGGCGGGCCCGGTCGTCGCGGCGCTGCGCCTGCGCTTCCGCCAGTGGGGCGATCACGGTGCGCATCACCCGGTCGCGGTGGCGGGGGTCCTGCAGCAGCGCGTCGCAGACCGCAGCGAGTTCGGCATGGCGTCTATCGCGCCCGGCTACCCAGGCGAAGCCGGTGATACCACCTTCGAGCGCGACGGCGCAGCGGGTCACGGTCATCTCGCCGAGGTTGAAGGGGGCGCCGTCGCCGCCCATCCGTCCCCGGACCATCGCCATCCCCACCTCGGGTGCGCGGAGAAGGTCATGGGGCACGGCAAGCTTCAGCCGCTCCCAGGCCTCCGCCAGCTCCGCCGGCTGCGCCTTCGCGAGGATACCCATCCAGCGGCGGCGCGCCTCGGTCGAGGGTCCCGTGGACTCCACTGTCCACCTGCGATTCTGCGAATTGTATAGACGACTGCCCGCCAATCTGCACCGCAGCTCGCGCCGGCACAATGCCGATCGGGTGACGATTGCGTCAGGGGGAGTCGCGGCGCCCGCAGCCGCGAGCGCGCGGCGGCCCCGGCTAGAAGCCGAACAGTGCCGAGATGGCGTTGCTGGTGCCGCCGGAAACCAGCGAATTGAACTGGTACTGGGCGATCTGGTTGCGGATCGCCTTCGCCTGCTCCAGCTTCAGCGACTTCTCGGTCGCCTCCAGCTCGATGACGTTGGCGTCGTTGAACAGGGTGTCGATGGTCTGGTCGAACTGGCTGGTCCGCGCCTTCGCGATCGCCATGTCCGACTTCAGGCTGAGCCGGGTGTAGTCCACCTTGTTCAGCGCGGCGTCCAGGTCGGCGATGGCGAGGTCGATCGCGTCGTTGTCGGCGAAATTCCCGTAGAGCCAGCTGTGCAGCACTCCGGTCCCGCCGCGGCGGAGGGTGCCGGTGATCGTCTCCCCGTCCCGCAGCCGCAGGGTGATCGCGCCGCTGTCGCGGTCATAGCTCTCGATCCGGACGTCGCCCATCCCGATGTCGCGGGTGATGGTGTCGGGATAGTTGGCGTAGTCGGTGAGGTACGCGCCGCCCAGGTCCGGCACCATCTTCCGGCCGTCGCCGAGCTCGATGTAGTAGTCGGCGCCGAGGTAGGCGCCGCGCACCTCCCGCCGCGAGCCGGAGGTGCCGGTGGCGTAGGAGATGGTGTCGGTCAGCCAGCTGGTGCGGAACACGCTGCCGACCAGGTTGCGGCCGGCGGGGCCGGCCTTGTCGACCAGCTTGTTCACTTCCCTGAGCTGCTTGTCGAACTCCGCCGCGATCCCGGCGCGAGCCTCGCCGGTGGCCGTCTTCGCCCGTTTGGCGAGCTCCTTCAGCCTGCCGTAGGCGACGTAGACCTCTTCCAGGTCCTCCACCGTGCTCTCAATGGTGGAGGCGGCCAGCTCGACGTTGGCCTTGCGCATGATCAGGTCCTCGGCGCGCTTGCGCATCGAGGCGGCCCGGCTGGTGGCGGTGACCTCGTCGTGCCGCTGCTGCTGTTCCGCAACGCGCGACGCGGCGGACTGGGCCGAAACGAGCGAGCGCGCAGAGGCGTAGTTCAACAGGCTCCTGTTGAGATCGGCGAAGGTGACGGACACGCCGTTCAGCGCGTTGAACATGGGCGCGGACCTGTTGCGGACATCCGGCGCCGATTGTCGCCGCAAGGGATTAACGGGAGGTAAGCGCCCGCCGACCGTCGCCCGGGCAGCAGGCACGGGACCATGCGAGTCGTGATTGCTGCCGGACCGCAGTGCAAACCCGCACCGGCGCGCCGGGAGCCGCCGGCCGAACGCACCGGAAAGCAGGAACAAGACCGCAGGCAGCCGGGAACCGGAACGCAAACGGCGCCCGGGAGGGCGCCGATCGGGCCGCGCGATGACGGCGATGCGGGGCTAGAAGCCCTCGCGCTCCATCCGCTTGCGGGCGAGCTTGCGGGCCCGGCGGACGGCCTCGGCCTTCTCGCGGGCGCGGCGTTCCGACGGCTTCTCGTAATGACGGCGCAGCTTCATTTCCCGAAACACCCCCTCGCGCTGCAGCTTCTTCTTCAGCGCGCGGAGCGCCTGATCGACGTTGTTTTCGCGAACCTGAACCTGCACGTTGGGCAACCTCCAAACAGATACGACGGACGCCGCGTCCGACCCCTGCCCGGCGCGCGCCCTGCCTCATCAGCCGAAATCTCTGCACCGGCCGATCCGGTGCTGGCAGTCTTATACCATCAACGGGTAGCGTTGCCTACCCTGCAGTTCCACGTCCGCACAGCGGCACCGCCGGAGGCCTGGCCAGACCCATGCACCCCCTCGCCCGCGCCGCCCTCGCAGCCGCCCTCGTCCTGCTCGCCGGCTGCGGCATCCACGTGCCGGACGGCGTCACCCGGCACATCGACACTGCCGCCCGACCCGACGGCTTCATCTACTGCTACGGGCACGGCTGCGGCGAGAAGGCCACCGTCCGCTTCTCCCGCGCACAGTGGGAGGAGGTGCGCGCCCTGTTCGCCGAGCCGGCCGTCGACCCGGAGGAGGAGCGGCGGCGGATCGCCGAGGCGGTGGCGAAGATGGAAACCTTCGCCGGCGCCCAGGCCGGCACCTCCGGCGATCTGGGCGGCACCGGCAGCGGCTGGTTCCGCCGCGGCCAGCTCGACTGCTACGACGAGGCGATCAACACCTCGAACTTCATCGCCATGCTGCAGGGTGACGGGCTGCTGCGCTTCCACCGGCTGTCCACGCCGATCCAGCACGGGATCATGGCGGGCTGGTCCTGGCCGCACGCGACCGCGGTGATCGCCGAGATCGCGGGCCCGGCGACCGGTCTCGACCGCTCCGTCCGCTATGCGGTGGACAGCTGGTTCCACGACAACGGCGCCCTGCCCGAGGTGGTGCCCGCCACCGCATGGAAGGCCGGATGGAAACCGGCAACGCTGGCCACACGCTGACAGGCCAACGCAAATCCCCGTGCTTCTCATCCCCGCCGGGGGCGCTATAGTCGGGGCGGCAGAGCTGTGAGGGGGTGAGGATGCCGATACTGCGCAGCACGTTTGGCGCCACCTTCGCTGCCGTCGCCATCCTGGCGGCCGCCGCGGGAGCTTCGGCGCAGGATCCGGTCGAAATCACCGTCCGCTTCGTCCACGTCAACGACGTGGACCGGATGGACGCCGACTCCGGCGGCGCCGGCGGCATCGCCAAGATCGCGGCGGTGCGGGCCATGGCCGAGGCAGCATTCGGCGACCCCGTGCTGTTCACCTATGGTGGCGACATGATCTCGCCGTCGCTGATGTCCTCGCTGGACCACGGCGCGCACATGGTCGACCTGTTCAACCGGATCGGCCTCCAGTATGCCGCCCTCGGCAACCACGAGTTCGACTTCGGTCCCGAGGTGCTGCTGGAGCGGCTGGCCGAGGCGCAGTACACCGTGCTCGGCACCAACGTCCGCCTGAACGGCGAGCCGCTGCCCGGCACCGTCGATACCGCCATCGTCGAGATGGGGCCGGTGAAGATCGGCCTGTTCGGGCTGACCACCCCCGACACGGCCGAGATCGCGAGCCCGGGGCCGGACATCCAGTTCCTTGACCCGGTCGAGACCGCGGTGGAGACCGCCGCCGCACTGCGCGCCGAAGGCGCCCATCTGGTGATCGCGCTGACCCACGTCGATCTGGACGAGGATTTCGCCCAGCTCGACGCGGCCGATGTGGACTTCATCCTCGGCGGCCACAACCACGAGATCCAGGCCTTCTACGACGGCGTGAACGGCGTGCTCGAGTCGACCTCGCAGGGCACTCACGTCGCGATCCTCGACCTCGCGGTGACGCTCACGCCGCAGGAGGACGGCTCGACCGGCGTGAGCTTCGTGCCGGAAGTGCAGTTCGTCTCGACCGTCGATGTCGAGCCCGACCCCGAGGCGGCAGCCGCGGTCCAGGCCTATCTCGACAAGCTCGACGAAGCGCTCAACGTCGAGATCGGGACCACCGAGACCGAGCTCGACAGCCGGCGCGCAACCGTGCGCAGCCAAGAGGCGGCGATCGGCAAGCTGATCGCCGACGCGATGCGGGCAGCGACCGGCGCCGACGTGGCCATTACCAACGGCGGCGGCATCCGTGCCGACCGCACCTATCCCGCCGGCACCGTGCTGACCCGCCGCGACATCCTGAGCGAGCTGCCGTTCGGCAACGTCACCGTGCTGCTGGAGGTGGACGGGGCCACGATCCGAGAGGCGCTGGAGAACGGCGTCAGCCGGATCGAGGACGGCGCCGGCCGCTTCCCGCAGGTCTCCGGCCTGAGCTTCCGCTTCGACCCGTCGGCGCCTGCCGGCAGCAGGGTCAGCGAGGTGATGGTCGGCGACGAGCCGCTGTTCGACAGCAACACCTACAGGCTCGCCACCAACGACTACATGGCGAGCGGCGGCGACGGCTACGCCATGTTCGTCGGCAAGCCGGTCCTGATCGACGCCGCGGCAGGCACGCTGATGGCGAGCCAGGTCATCCAGTACGTCGAGGCCGCCGGGACCATCGCGCCCGTGGTCGAAGGCCGAATCCGGCAATAGCAGCCCCGTTTCCGGTTCGAGACAGGGGGTTGCCGATGCCAGCCGCATGCCTTCGCCCGCTGCTGCGCCTGCTCGCCGTCGCCGCCGTGCTGGCCGCCGCCGCTGCCGCGGCGCCCGCCCGGGCCCAGGGCAGCCTGCTGGTCTATGGCGACGAGCCGCGCAGCACGGATCTCCAGCGCTTCACCCGCTGGGTCGGGGCGCTCAACCGGCACGCCACCGACATGATGGCCGCGCCCGAGCGCTGCGCGAAGGGAGACCAGGGTTACTGCTTCCTCGGCAACTACGACAGCTATCTCGGCGACGTCGCCGCCCTGCCCCGGCGCGACCAGATCACGGCGGTGAACAGCTTCGTCAACCAGATCGCCTACGTCGAGGACCAGCAGAACTACGGCATCTCCGACTACTGGGCGTCGCCGCTGGAGCTGTTCCGGAACGGCGGCGACTGCGAGGACTTCGCCATCGCGAAATACATCGCCTTCCGCCGGCTCGGGTTCACCGACGACGAGATGCGGCTGTGGGTGGTGCGGGACGTGCGCCGCGAGGTGAACCACGCGGTGCTCACGATCGCGCTCGACGGCCGCACCTACGTGCTGGACAGCCTCACGTCGGAGGTGCTGCCCGCTGAGGCGGTCACCCGCTACCGGCCGATCTACTCGATCAACGCCAGCGCCTGGTGGCTGCACGACCTGGAGCTGGCCCGGGTGGCCGCATCCGACAACGTTGCGGCGGACCGCAGCGCGTCAATCGCACGTTAACCCAGACCGCCTAGGGTCCCGGCATCGCGCCGCGCGCTTGCCGGGAGCTTGCCCACATGGACGCCGTCTCCACCGCCCTCACCGCCCGCCAGGAGCTCGCCTCCAACGGGCTCAAGCAGGCGGCGAAGCAGGAGGAAGCCGCGGTGGCCCTCGTCGAGCAGGCGGTGACCGAAGCCAGGGAGGCGCCGACGGGCCGCGTCACCGCCACCCGCGGCTCCCACGTCAACATCCTGGTGTGATCAGCCGAGCAGGTCGTTGAGGCGATCGGCCGGCCGCGCCAGCACCGCCTTTTCCGCCGTCTCCACCACCGGGCGCTCCATCAGGATCGGATGGGCGGCCATGAAGTCGATGAGCTGATCGTCCGTCCACTTCGGGTCGTCGAGCCCGAGCTCGTCGTAGGGCGTGCCGCGGCGGCGCAGCAGCTCGCGCGGCTTCATTCCCATCTTTGCCAGCAGCTCCACCAGCTTCTCCCGGCCCGGCGGCTGCTTCAGATACTCGACCACGACGGGTTCGATCCCCTTCTCCCGGATCATGCCCAGCACGGTCCGCGACGTGCCGCAGTTGGGGTTGTGGTAGATGGTGACGGTCATGGCCTTTCCTCGGAACAGCGGGCGGCGGCCCGCGGCACGGGCCCGGCGAGAGCTGCCGGCGGCCGCGGTTTCCGCACCGACGGCCCTACCATAGACGGTGCCGTTGCCCCTTGTCAGGACCGCTTGCCCGCCGCATGCCCGTCCGCGTCCGAACGGACTGTTCGGCGGCGCGGCCCGCGGCTAGGGTCGCGGGCCATGTTCCAGATGACGATGTCCCCGACATGACGGTCCACATCGACCAGGCGGCGATCGACCGCACGATCGAGGAGGAGATCCGCCCTGCCCTTGCGCGGATCGAGGCGAGCCGGAAGGCGTCGCTGCTGCTGGTCCGGATGGTGGCGGCAGGGATGTTCGGCGGCTTCGGCATCATCGCGCTCATCCTCTGGGGCCTGATCACGATCTGGCTGGCCGTGGGCGTGCTCGCCGTCGGCGCCTTCGCCACGGGCGCAGTAGTCTGGGCAATGGTGCGCCTCTACCGTGGCGTCGCACGGAGCGTGCTGGTGCCGCCGCTCGCTGCCGCCATCGGGGGCATGAGCTACAACCGGACGGCGGAGGGCTTCAACGCGACGGGCGTGCTGGGCCTCGGCCTGCTGCCCAGGGCGGATGTGGTCCAGGCCGAGGACATGCTGGTCGGCACCCACCGCGGCGTCGGCTTCCGGCTGGTCGAGATGTCCTGCTATCGCATGGCCGGCAGCGGGCGGAACCGGCGTCGCCAGCGTGTCTGGCGCGGGCTGGTGGTCGAGGTCGACGTGCCGGTGCCGTTCCGGGGCCCGGTGCTGCTGGTGCGCGACCGCCGCGCGTCGCGCGGGCCGGAAGGCCTGCGGCAGGTCGCCTTTCCCCACGCCGGCTTCAGCGAAATCTTCGCCGTGCACGCCGCCGACCCGGACGAGGCGCGGCGGCTGATCACGCCGGCACTGGCGGACAGCCTCGTCGCGCTGAGCCGTGCTCGCCCGGGCCGCGCGCTGGGCGCCGCCTTCGCGGAAGGGGTGTTCCTGCTGACGGTGCCGCTGCCTCGCGGCTTCCTCGAGCAGGGTTCGCTGTTCCACCCGGCGGACCGCCTGATCGAGCGCGTGCCGGCCATCGTGCGCGAGCTGACCCTGCCGCACCGGGTGATCGACTATCTGGTGGGGGATCGCCCCGGCCCCCTGCTGTAGCGTCAGACCGCCGTCGTTTGCGGCTCGCCGCGCAGGGCGCGCCAGGCGGCCACGAAGCGGCCGGCGCGCTCGCCGACCTCCGCCGCGGTCATGCCGGGCCTGTAGAGCGCCGAGCCCAGGCCGAAGCCGTTCGCACCCGCGCGCACGTACCCGGCCATCGCCTCGGGCGTGATCCCGCCCACCGGCAGGATCGGCACCTCCGCCGGGATCACCGCCCGCAGCGCCTTCAGCACCGGCGGCGGGTTGGCCTCGGCGGGGAAGAGCTTCAGCGCATCGGCCCCGGCGACAAGCGCGGAGAAGGCCTCGGTCGGGGTGGCGAAGCCGGGCACACAGGCGAGGCCGGCGGCCTTCGCCGCCGAAATCACCGCCGTGTCGCTGTGCGGCATCACGATCAGGCGGCCGCCCGCCTCCGCCACCGCCCCGACCTGCTCCGCACGCAGCACCGTCCCGGCGCCGACGAGCGCCCGGTCGCCGACCGCCTGCGCCATCGCCCGGATCCCGTCCATTGGCCGGGGCGAGTTGAGCGGCACCTCGATGATGGCAAAGCCGGCGGCCACCAGCGCCATGCCGATGCCGGCGGCTTCCTCCGGCCGCACGCCGCGCAGGATGGCGACCAGCGGGAGCCGGCCCATTGCGGCGGCGAGAGCGGCCGATCCGGTCATATCGCGCCCATCGCCCGGGCGAGCTCGAGGTGGCCGCGGGTCACCACCGGATCGCTGCGCAGCACGGGGTTGAAGCCGGCGGCCTTCAGCACCGTACCGTAGCGCTCGGCGAGCGGAGCGCCGCCGATCACGGTCACCTGCGAACCGGGCTCCAACCGCGCGGCCGCCGCCATCGCCGCCACCTCGTGCCCGATCAGGAGGCCGGACAGGTAGGCGGCGATCGCGTCCGGCCGCAGCCGCTCGAACAACCCTTCGGTGCGGGCAGCGAAGATGTCGTGCAGCACGTAGCCGCCCTCGCGCGCCCGCGCGGCGCCCTGGGCGAACGCCTCCGGATGATGGGTGCGCGCGCCCATGAGCCGGCCGAGGATGGTGTGGTTGCACAGCGCGGCATAGACCTCCCCGGTCATCACCGTGCTGAAGCGCTGGATGCGGCCGTCGCCCGTCCACGCCCACTTGCTGTGGGTGCCGGGGAGGCAATGGGTGCCGTCGCCGCCGCCGGAGGCCAGCAGGCCGAGGATCTGCAGTTCCTCCCCCCGCATCACGTCGTGGACGCCCTTCTCGTCCTCATAGGTCAGGCCCGGGGCGAAGATCAGCGTGCGGTCCTCGATCACCTGCCGCTCCGCCGCCTCTGCCACGTCGGCAAGGCTCGCCGGGCAGTCGACATAGGCGGTCTCGACCCAGCCCTGGCGGCTCGTGATCATTCCCGACAGCAGGATCGGCACATCGGGCGGAAGCTCCGTCGGCAGCGCCTCCAGCAGCTGTTCCAGCGCCCCCGGGAAGTCGCCCCCCTTGATGTGCATGATCCCGTGCGCGTTGCCGGCGTGCTCGTCGGTCTGCGCAAGGATCGCCCCTTCGGCGTCGAGCACGTACGCCCGCGCGTTGGTCGTGCCCCAGTCAACACCCACCAGTACCGGAACCGTCATGACGACCTTCTGCCCAGAATTGCCAACCGAGCCGATGCTGACCGAAGATGGGCGTCCGTCAACTGAATCGGCCCACCCATATTCCGCCAGCGGGCCGACTTTGCCAAATGCTGGCCGCCTCCCGCAAAAGGGACAGCGCCGGCAGGCGAGGAAGGAGCAACGATGGACAAGGTTGTCCTGGTGACCGGCGGCAGCCGGGGGATCGGCGCGGCCGTCGCCCGCCGGGCAGCGCAGGCCGGCTGGAAGGTCGCGCTCAACTACCATTCCAGTCCGGGGAAGGCTGACGCGGTCGCGGCCCTGATCCAGGCCGACGGCGGCACCGTCGAGACGTTCCGCGCCGACATGGGCGATCCCGGAGCGATCGAGGAGATGTTCGCGGCGGTGGACAAGGCGTTCGGCCGGATCGACGCGCTGGTCAACAACGCCGGTATCATCGGCGCGGTGAAACGGGTCGACGAGCAGAAACCGGAGGATCTGGCGCGGCTGTGGGCGGTCAACCTCACCGGCTACGTGATCGCCGCCCAGGCAGCGGTGAAGCGCATGTCCACCCGGCACGGCGGCCGCGGCGGGGTCATCGTCAACCTGTCGTCGATCGCCGCCCGCACCGGCGGCATGCCGGGCATGGTGCCCTATGCGCTGACCAAGGGCGGCATCGACTCCTTCACCATCGGCCTCGCCCGGGAGGTCGGCCGCGAGGGAATCCGGGTCGTCGCGGTGCGGCCAGGACTGATCGACACCGAGATCCACGAGATCTACGGCAAGGGCGACGCCTTCCGCGCGGCTGCGGAGTCCGTTCCCTGCGCCGGCCGGGCCGGCACCGCGGCCGAGGTGGCGGAGGCCGTGGTCTGGCTGATGTCGGACCAGGCGAGCTACGTCTCCGCCACCACCCTCGACGTCTCCTCCGGCCGCTGATCCCGGGTCGCGGCGGCACGCGCCGGCGTTCCCGTGCAGGCGCCGGCGCGGCGCGGAGGCCATTGAAACTTGCCCTCGGCTGGGCTAGACCGCGGCCCGGCCGGGACCGGGCGCAACTGGCGTCTCGCCAAGAATTCGACGCGATCCTGAGACAACGGCCAAAAAAAATGCATAATCACGGCCATGAATTCCGCTCGCGAGTCATGGGATGGCTGCGGACCGCGGCGGCAGGAGAGGAGGCCTTTGGCACGTGCCACACTCGGTTGCACTGGTCGATGACGACCGCAATATCCTGACTTCGGTGAGCATGGCGCTTGAGGCGGAAGGGTTCGACGTCCGCACCTACAGCGACGGCGAGGAGGCGCTGCGTGGGCTCACCGCCAAGCCCACCGACGTGGCGATCCTCGACATCAAGATGCCGCGCATGGACGGCATGGAGCTGCTGACCCGGCTGCGCAAGGTGTCCACCATGCCGGTGATCTTCCTCACCTCGAAGGACGACGAGGTGGACGAGCTGCTCGGCCTGCGGATGGGCGCGGACGACTACATCACCAAGCCCTTCTCGCAGCGGCTGCTTATCGAGCGCATCCGCACCCTGCTGCGGCGCGCCGACATGGAGAGCTCGGGCGAGGCGTCGTCGTCGAAGTCGATGATCGTGCGCGGCGACCTGGTGCTGGACCCGGAACGGCACCTGTCCACCTGGAAGGGGGTGCCGGTCAACCTGACGGTCACCGAGTTCCTGCTGCTTCAGGCGCTCGCCATCCGCCCCGGCCACGTCAAGAACCGCAACCAGCTGATGGACGCGGCCTATGGCGAGAGCATCTATGTCGACGACCGCACCATCGACAGCCACATCAAGCGCCTGCGCAAGAAGTTCCGGGAGGTCGATGAGAACTTCGCGCAGATCGAGACGCTCTACGGCATCGGCTACCGCTACAAGGAAGGCTGAAAGCCGCCGAAGCGCTCCGTCCGGTACGTGCGCCGCCCTGGCCGGCATGCCGGGCGCGGGTCGGTACGCGCACGTCCCCGAACGCCCGCATGCCCCTTCTCCACGCCTCCGGCACCGGCGCGGCAATCCGGGGAGATGACGTGACGGCCGACGTCCACCACGCGGCGCGAACGGCTGACCCAGCAGACGCGCGGCCGGCGGCCGAGCCGCGGGCCAACGAGGCCCGTCGCCGCCCGCCGCGCCTGAGCCGGCGGCGGCGGCGCTGGCTGTCTCCGCTGACCCGGCGCATCCTGGTGCTGAACCTGATCCCGCTGGGCATGCTGGTGGGCGCCATCCTCTACATGGACGAGTACCGCCAGCGGCTGATCGCGGCCGAGCTGGATTCGCTGCGGGTCCAGGGCGAGATCTTCGCCGGCGCGCTGGGCGAATCCGCGGTCGCCCCCGACGCGACGGGCGAGCAGGTGCTGATCGACGACGTCGCCGCCCGCATCGTCCGGCGGCTGGCGAGCCCGACGCAGTTCCGCTCCGTGCCCAACGCGCTGCGCGCCCGCCTGTTCTCGATCACCGGCGAGCTGGTGGTGGACAGCCGCCAGCTCATCGGGTCCGGCGGCGTGGTGGCGATCAAGGAGCTGCCGCCGATCGACGAGCCGGACTTCGGCAACCTGCTGCTCGCGGTCTACGACGCGATCTTCGACCTCGTCCCCTACGAGCGCGACCTCGAGCGCTACGAGGAGGCGCCGATCCAGTTCGCCTTTGACTACGACGAGGTGATGGAGGCCTACAACGGGTCGCCCGCCCAGCGGGTGCGGGTGCGGGAGAACGGCGAGCTCGCGCTCAGTGTCGCCATCCCGGTGGTGGCGCTGCGCACCGTCGTCGGCGTGCTGCTGCTGTCCAAGGACGGCAGCGAGATCGAGGCGAGCCTGCGCAGCGTCCGCATCGACATCCTGAAGATCTTCGTGCTGGCGATCGCGGTGACGGTGATGCTGTCGCTGTACCTCGCGGGCACCATCGCCCGGCCGATCCGGCGGCTGGCCGCGGCAGCGGAGAGGGTACGGCACGGCCAGGGGCGCGATGTCATCATCCCCGACTTTCGCGACCGCAACGACGAGATCGGCGATCTCTCCGGCAGTATCCGCGACATGACCCGCGCCCTCTATACGCGCATGGACGCGATCGAGCGCTTCGCCGCCGATGTCTCCCACGAGATCAAGAACCCGCTGGCGTCGCTGCGCTCGGCGGTGGAGACGGTCGGGCGGGTAACCGACCCGGAGCGGCAGGCGCGGCTGATGGCGATCATCGAGCAGGACGTGCGGCGGCTCGACCGGCTGATCACCGACATCTCCGACGCCTCCCGCCTCGACGCGGAGCTGTCGCGCACGCGGGCGGAACCGGTGGACCTCGGGGTACTGCTCGACAGCCTGATGGAGATCTACCGGGCGATGCACGCCGAGGACAGCGCCAAGCCGCTGAACTTCGTGCTGAACCGGCCACGGGAGCCGCTGGTGGTGCCCGGGATCGAGAGCCGGCTGATGCAGGTGTTCCAGAACATCATCGGCAACGCCATCAGCTTCAGCCCGAAGGGCGGCGACATCACCACCACCGTGCTCAACGGCGCCGACGCGGTGACGATCATGATCGACGACGTCGGTCCCGGCATTCCGCCCGGCAAGGAGGAGAAGATCTTCGAGCGCTTCTACTCCGAGCGGCCCGAAGGAGACGCCTTCGGCAACAACTCCGGGCTGGGCCTGAACATCTCGAAGCAGATCGTCGAGGCGCAGGGCGGGACCCTGCACGCCCAGAACCGGGTGGACGAGACCGGCAAGGTGCTGGGCGCGCGGTTCGTCGTCCGGCTGCCCTACGCGGGCTGAACGCCGGCGGCATCCATCCGAACGAACGCTGATGTGCACGCGGCGCTACGCGCCCGCGCAACCTGGTGACCTTCCCCAGTTCCGTGGCGTGATCTTTCGCACAAGCTGACCGCTCGGGGAGCAGCAGTCATATCCAAGTGTGTAATGCTCAACGCTCGAGATTGCCGCCCTGTGCGAACTCCTCGACGCCCAGCGCAGCGCGCGCGCCGGCGGCGGCGGTTTCCTCGTCCATGCCGACAGAGCCGAGGCCGCGCCGCGGGTGGGCGACCTGGTGGGCCTTTCCCGGACCGACGCCATGCGGAGCACGGCCGACCTGCTCGCGCGCCTGCCGGACGACCCCGCCGACGACGACAGGGTCCCTTCGGATCGCACACCGACCTTGTGCTCGCGGTCAGCGCGGGGGAGATGACGGTGATCGGCGGCCGCAAGAACGACCCCATCGACACGGCGAAGGTGCGGCCGATGCCGGACGGAAGGATCGACCCGCAGTCGAAGCACTTCTTCGTCCTGCGGGCGGCCAGGCGTCCGCCGCGGCGGCGACGTCAGAAGTCGATGCAGCGGCCGTCGATTTCCCAGTCGCCGTAGCGGGTGGGGTCCGGCCCCGGCCGTCCGCCGATCTCGCGCGGCTGATCCGCCTGTGCAGGCTGCGCCGGCTTCGGCGGGGTGGCGGCGTCCCCGGGGTCGTGCTCCTTGCGTTCCATGCGCGATATATCGTCCATCGGCGTGCGTTCGCCAAGTCCTTGAACTGGCGGGGCCGCAACCCCACAAAAGCGGTGCGGCCACCGGGGGCCGCGTCGGATCGAGGATCGGAAAGAGGTGCCTGGATCGGGTTTCGCGAAGACGGCCATCCTGCTGGCCGGACTGACGGCGCTGTTCATCGGCGTCGGGTGGCTCATCGGCGGCGGCACCGGTGCGATCATCGCCTTCGGCGTCGCGCTGGCGATGAACGCCTTCGCCTACTGGAACTCGGATCAGCTGGTTCTCCGCCACTATCGCGCGCGGCCGGTAACCCGGCAGGCGGCGCCCCAGTTCCATGACATCGTCGCGGAGCTCGCGCGGCGGGCGAACCTGCCGATGCCGGCGGTCTACATCATCGACAACCCGCAGCCCAACGCCTTCGCCACCGGCCGCAGCCCCGAGAATGCCGCCGTCGCCGCCACCACCGGCCTGCTCAACCACCTGACGCCGCAGGAGGTCGCCGGCGTGATGGCGCACGAGCTCGCCCACGTGAAGAGCCGCGACACGCTGACCATGACCGTCACCGCCACGATCGCCGGCGCGATCTCGATGCTCGCCAACTTCGGCATGTTCTTCGGCGGCGCCAACTCCCGCGACAATCCGCTGGGCGGCATCGGCATGCTGCTGGTCGCAATCCTTGCGCCGATCGCGGCAATGCTGGTGCAGTTCGGCATCAGCCGCAGCCGCGAGTACGAAGCCGACCGCATCGGCGCCGAGATCTGCGGCAATCCGCTGTGGCTGGCGAGCGCGCTGGCCAAGCTGCAGCGCGGGTCCGAGGTGATCGACAACATCGACGCCGAGCGCAACCCGGCCACCGCGCACCTGTTCATCGTCAACCCGCTGCACGGGGGCAGGATCGACAGCCTGTTCTCCACCCACCCCCGCACCGAGGAGCGCATCCGCCGGCTGCAGGCGATGGCCGGCGGCGGGGCACGGCGGCCGACCGGGCCCTGGGGTTGAGCGCCCACCGCCCCGCGGACGCGGCCAGGCCGGCGGGCGCCACCGCGACCCGCCATGTCGCGCTCCTGATCCTGGACGCGGTGCTGGCCGGCGGTCGCACGCTGGATGCCGCCTGGGGCGGCCAGTCGCGCCGGCTCGAGGGCATGAGCGCGCGCGACCGTGCCTTCGCCCGTCTGCTGGTGACGATGGCCCTGCGCCGGCTGGGAGAGATCGACCACCTGCTCGCCGGCCTGCTGGAGCGGCCGCTGCCCGACCGCCACGCCATTGTCCGTCAGATCCTGCGCCTGGGCGTGGTGCAACTCCGCTTCCTCGGCACCCCGCCCCATGCCGCGATCGACCAGGCCGTGCGGCTGGCGCGCGCGGTGGACCGGGCCGGCATGGCGGGGCTGGTCAACGCCGTGCTGCGCAAGGTCCCCGGCCTGCCGTCGATCGCGGCCGAGGAGGCGGCCGTGCTCAACACGCCAGACTGGCTGCTGCAGGCGTGGACCGACGCGCATGGCGCCCCGGTGGCGCGCGCGATCGGGCTGGCCCACCTGGAGGAGCCCCCGCTCGACCTCTCGGTCCGGGACGATGCGGCGGCGTGGGCAGAGACGCTGGGCGGCGAGCTGCTGCCGACGGGCTCGGTGCGGCTGTCGCGTGCCGGCGACATCACGGCGCTGCCCGGCTATGCGGACGGCGCCTGGTGGGTGCAGGATGCCGCGGCGGCGCTGCCGGCCCGGCTGCTGGCGCCGGCTCCCGGAACCGTCGTGCTCGACCTCTGCGCCGCCCCCGGCGGCAAGACCGCCCAGCTCGCCGCCGCCGGCGCGCGGGTGACGGCGGTCGAGATCGAGCCGCGCCGCGCCGCGCTCCTCGGCGAGAACCTCGCCCGGCTGCATCTTGCGGCCGAGGTCGCGGTTGCCGATGCCGCCGCCTATGATCCCCCCACACGGCCGGACGCAATCCTGCTCGATGCGCCCTGTTCCGCCACCGGAACGCTGCGCCGCCACCCCGACGTCGCCCGGCTGAAGACGCCGGACGACCCGCGCCGGATGACGCCGGTACAGGACCGCCTGCTCGCCCATGCGGCGAGCCTGCTCGCCCCCGGCGGGCGTCTCGTCTATGCCGTCTGCTCGCTGCAGCCGGAGGAGGGCCCGCAGCGGATCGCGGCCCTGCTTGCCCGCAGCGGTGCGATCGCCCGCGATCCCGTCCGGCCCGAGGAGTTGCCGGGGCTGGAGACTGCGGTCACCGCCGAAGGCGACGTGATGACCCTCCCCTCGATGTGGCCGGAGCGCGGCCACCTCGACGGCTTCTACATCGCCCGCCTGGTGAAGCGCGCCGCCTGACGCAGTGCGCGCCGCTCCCGTCACGCAGCCGACACGAGGCTTGGCGCGCGGCGGGCGACTCTGCCTAAACTGCAGCGGAACCGGAAGAACAGGGAGGCCCGGTCGCCCGTGACCGCAGCACCGCCGACCACGACCCCGCCCGCGGCAGTGGCGGTGACCGACCTTCACAAGCGTTTCGGCACGGTGGAGGTGCTGCGCGGCATCTCGCTGTCCGCGGCCAGGGGCGACGTCATCGCGATCATCGGCGCCTCGGGCTCGGGCAAGAGCACCTTCCTGCGCTGCATCAACCTGCTGGAGATGCCGAGCGAGGGCACCATCACCGTGGGCGGCGAGGTGATTGCGATGAAGCGCACCCGCCACGGCCGGCTGGTGCCGGCGAACGCGGGCCAGGTGGCGCGACTGCGACGCCGGGTCGGGATGGTGTTCCAGAGCTTCAACCTGTGGTCGCACATGACCGTGCTCGGCAACGTCATCGAGGGGCCGATCCACGTTCTGGGACTCTCGCGGGCGGAGGCGGTCGCGCGGGCGGAGGAGCTGCTGCGCAAGGTAGGCCTCTCCGACCGCCGCGACTACTATCCGGCGCACCTCTCCGGCGGCCAGCAGCAGCGTGCCGCCATCGCCCGCGCGCTGGCGATGGAGCCGGAAGTGATGCTGTTCGCCGAGCCCACCTCCGCGCTGGATCCGGAGCTGGTCGGCGAGGTGCTGGACGTGATTGCGGCGCTCGCTGCCGAGGGCCGCACCATGCTGATCGTCACCCACGAGATGGGCTTCGCCCGCGGCGTCTCTTCCCGCGTCGTCTTCCTGCACCAGGGCGTGATCGAGGAAGAGGGCCCGCCGGCGGCGGTGTTCGATGCGCCGAAGTCGGAGCGCCTGGCGCGGTTCCTCGCCCGGGTGCGCCACTGACGGCGGCGCGGGGACCGGCTGGAAGGCCCCGGCGTCCCGAACCGGCTGCAGGTCTCCGATGCCACCTTCCGGGCGCACCGCGGCCGCGTCAGAGCCCTGCACCCGATCCCGCACGTTCCGCGCCTCCCTCCCAATCCCCTTCCACACCCCCCGCGCGAGGCGCTAGGCTCCGCCGACGCCGCAGCGGTTGCGGCGCGAGCCGGGGCGCGAGAACCCGGAGCCTTCAGGACGGGAGACCTGGTCGTGGCGGGACGGAACATTCGGATCATCCTCGCATCGGCGGTGGTGGCGCTGGCCGCGGGAACGGCAGCGCAGGCACAGGACGATGTGCTCCGCATCGGCGTCGAGGGCGCATACCCGCCCTATTCGTGGAAGGAGCCGGACGGCAGCATCGTCGGCTTCGACATCGACATCGCGATGGCACTGTGCGCCGAGATGGACCGCGAGTGCGAGCTGGTGGAGCAGGACTGGGACGGCATGATCCCGGCTCTGGTGGCGGGCCGCTTCGACGCCATCGTCGCCTCGATGTCGATCACCGAGGAACGCAAGCAGCTCGTCGACTTCAGCATCAAGTACTACAACGTGCCGAGCGCCTTCGTGGCCCTGGCGGACTCCGCGCTGGAGGTCACGCCGGAGGGGCTTGCCGGGGCGCGCATCGGCGTGCAGCGCGCGACGATCCAGCAGTGCTACGTGGAAACCTACTTCCCCGACGCGGAGGTCGTGCTGTACCCGACCCAGGAGGAGGTCTACCAGGATCTCGCCGCCGGCCGGCTCGACGCGCAGCTCTCCGACATGATCTCGGCCATCGAGGGCTTCCTGGAGACCGAAGCCGGCGAGGGCTTCGCGATCCTGGGCGAGCCGCAGTCCGACATCGAATGCCACGGCGAGGGCGCGGGCATTGCCGTGCGCAAGGGCGAGGAGGAGCTGCGGGACGCGTTCAGCGCTGCGATCCTCGCCATCCGCGAGAACGGCATCTACGCGCAGATCAACGACAAGTACTTCGACTTCGACATCTACGGCGAGGAGTGAGCGCGCGGCATGGGCCGGCGTTCGCGCCGGCCCTTCTCCCGCTGCGGCCGCAAGGGAGGCAGGCGCCGGGGAAGCAGAATCGCGCCTACACGCGCAGGTGAGGACATGCCGGTGAGCCGCGTGGGCCGATGGACGCGCTGATCGAATATCGCGGCCTGCTTGTCGAGGGCGCGCTGGTAACCCTGCAGCTCGCGCTCGGCTCGCTGGCGCTGGCGGTCCTCATGGGCATCGCCGGTGCGACGGCCAGGCTCTCGCACAGTGCCTTCGCCCGCTGGCTCGCCGGTGCCTACACGACGCTGATCCGCGGCGTGCCGGAGCTGGTGCTGCTGCTGCTCCTCTACTTCGGCGGCCAGTCACTGGTGACCATGGTGGCGCGCTGGCTCGGCGCGCGCACGGTCGAGGTGGACGCCTTCGCCTCCGGCATGGTCGCCATCGGCGTGATCTACGGCGCCTATCTGACAGAGGTGTTCCGCGGCGCCTATCTGGCGGTGCCCGCGGGCCAGATCGAGGCCGGCCGCGCCTGCGGCATGGGGCGGCTGCTGCTGTTCCGCCGCATCGTCCTGCCGCAGGTGCTGCACCATGCGCTGCCCGGATTCACCAACACCTGGCTGGTGCAGATCAAGGCGACGGCGCTGGTTTCCATCGTCGGTGTCGAGGACCTCGTCTACAACGCCTATGCGGCAGGCCGGGCGGTGCGCCAGCCGTTCACCTTCATCTTCGTGGTGCTGGTCGCCTATCTGGTGCTGACGGCGGCGTCCGAGCTGGCGCTCCGCTGGGTCGAGCGTCGCTGGGGCCACCACGGCGCGCGGGTCGCGGTGCGCGGCGCATGAGCTGGAGCGACGGGCTGCTCGCCTTCCTCGACGAAATCGCGCCGCTCGACTTCGGCCTGATCTTCGCCCACTACGACCGCTTCCTCTACGGACTGTGGACAACTGTGGAGCTGACCGCGCTGTCGCTGGCGCTGGCGGCCCTGCTGTCGGCCCCGCTGGCGCTGATCCGCGCCTACGGCCATCCGCTCGCCAACTTGCCGGTGTGGTGCTTCACCTACCTGTTCCGCGGCACGCCGCTGCTGGTGCAGGTCTATCTGATCTACTACGGGCTCAGCCAGTTCGCCTTCGTCCGCGAGGGCGTGCTGTGGCGGCCGGTGCTCTCCCAGGCGTGGTGGTGCGCGCTGATCGCCTTCACGCTCAACAGCGCCGCCTACACCACCGAGCTGTTTCGCGGCGCCATCGTCGCGACGCCGCGCGGCGAGATAGAGGCCGCCCGCGCCTGCGGCATGACCCGAGGCCAGGTGATGCGCCGGATCGTGCTGCCCAGCGCGCTCCGCCGCGCGCTGCCCGCCTACGGCAACGAGGTCATCTTCATGCTGCACGGCTCGGCGGTGGCGAGCGTGATCACGCTTCAGGACATCCTCGGCGCCGGGCGCTGGCTGAACGGGCGCTACTACGTCGCCTACGAGGGCTTCGTCACCGCCGCCGTGCTCTACATGCTGCTGGTGTTCCTGATCACCCGCGGTCTTGCAGCTGCCGAGCGCCGATGGCTCGCCCACCTTCGCCCCCGCGAGGCCGCCCCGCCCCGGCGTCCGCTCTTCAGCATGGGCGCCTTGCGGCTCTGAGGGAGCCCGTCCCCAACCCTCCCCGGTGCCGGGAAAAGGGGGCGGCTCCTCGCGCTGCATATGGCGGTTCTCAGTCCGGCAGGCCGGCCTTGCGCAAGCCCTCGGCGAAATGCAGGGTTTCGGCCGGGTTGATCTCGGGCTGCTTGTTCACCCACTCGTTGATCGAGAAGTCCGGCTGGTTCTTCAGCACGATCGCGGCGTGGGTGCGGGCGGCATCCTCCTGGCCGAGGTAGGCGTAGCTGGCGGCGAGCAGCCGCGAGCCGATGACCGGGTTGGTCATCCGCTGCAGGGTCTCGATCGTGTCCTCGTACTGGCGAAGCGCGAAATAGGCGTCGGCCAGGTACCAGAGGTAGGTGTCCGGGAAATAGGGGTTGAGCCGCATCGCCTGCTTGAGCAGGGCGACCGCCTCGTTCATCTCGCCGTTGTAGGTCAAGGCGTCCGACATCTCGGCCATGATGTCGGCGTCGTTGGGGTTGAGTTCGCGCGCCTTGCGGAACTCCGACAGCGACGCCTTGAGCTGCTTCTTGAACAGCAGGCTGAAGCCGAGCTCGGACCGGGCCCGCGCGCTGGAGCGGTCGTAGCTGACCGCCTTCTCCGCCCATTCCACCGCCCGGTCGATCGCGAGCTCCGGCTCGTCGCCCCAGGAAAACTGCCATTCGTAGTTGTAGCTTCGCGCCATGGCCGCGCAGGCCGGCGAATAGGTCGGATCGTATTCCAGGGCCGCCTGGAAATGGCGCCGCGCCTGCTCGTTGTCCTCGGCCGTGTAGCGCAGCATGAGTTCGCGCCCGTGCAGCAGCTCGCTGTAGGCATTCAGGTTGGGCGAACTCATCCAGTTCCTCCGGTCAGCCTCGGCCAACCTTACGCGGGACGAGATCGTGGACACTATGACTTTTGCCACATCGTCCTGGATGTCGAAGATTTCAGAAAAGTCGCGGTCGTAATTCTGCGCCCAGATCGCCTGGGCCGTCGGCGCGTCGGTCAGCCGCGCCCCGATCCGCACCCGGGAGCCGGCGACGCGGACCGTTCCCTCCAGCACGTAGCGGACGCCCAGCTCGCGCGCGACGGTGGCCGGCGACACCTGCTCGTTCTTGAACATGAACGAGCTGTTGCGGGCGACGACGAACAGCTCCTCGAACTTGCACAGGTTGGAGATGATGTCCTCGGTGATGCCGTCGCTGAGGAAGCCGGTGTCGGGCGAGGCGCTGCGGTTGTCGAAGGGAAGGACGGCGATCGAGGGCCGGTCGGGAAGGGCGAGCGGCGTTTCGTAGCGCCGCACCGATGGCGCCCGGATCGCGGCGTCCGCCGTCGGCCGGACGCGGTAGATCACCACCGGGTCCGGCACGTTCTTCAGCCGCCGCTCGCCCAGGCATTCGAAGCCGATCGGCAGCTTCTGGCGGACGAGGTCGTAGACGATCTGCGTCACGCAGATGCCGCCGGGCTCGGCGTAGCTCTCGATCCGCGCGGCGACGTTCACGCTGTGGCCGTAGATGTCGCCGCCCTGGTGGATGATCTCGCCGAGGTGGACGCCGATGCGGAAGCGCGGCCGCCGGTCCTCGGGCACGTCGGCGGTGACCTCGCCGATCCGGTGCTGGACGGCAAGCCCGTATCGGACGGCGCGGGTGGCGCTGGAAAACTCCAGCACCACGCCATCGCCGGTGGTCTTGACCAGCGTTCCGTTGTGCTGCTGGGCAAGCGAGCGGAACACGCCCAGGCAACGGAACGTCAGCCGATGGGCTTCCTCCTCGTTCGCGGACATGAGGCGGGCATAGCCCTCCACGTCCGCAACCAGGATCGCCCGCAGCTCGCTGTCCTGGTGTTCCATCAGTCGCACAAATCCGCGGATGGGCGACGGCGCCGCGCGCCGGCCCCGCTACCGGATGAAGGCGGCTTCCTGACCGGAACTCACCCTACCTTGCCGCCACCAACCTTGCCTCCCCCGACCTTTCCGCCGCCGACCTTCCCGCCGCCGACCTTGCCTCCTCCGAACAGCGGATCCGGGTCGTCGCGATCAAGCTCCGGAGCAAGCAGGATGTCGGACAGCATACCAGAACTCAGGTCCAGCCGGAGGGAAAAGTCGGACTGGTCGTAGGACCAGACCTTGATGTCCGGCGCAAAATTTGCGCCGTGGAAGGCAACACCCCCCTTTTCCACGTGCGCAGGACCGCCGGCGACATAGGCATTGCCGCCCTGTTCGACCGGTCGCGGATCTTCGGGGTCTTCGCCATCCCCGTGGACAACAAAGATGGCCGGAACCGGAAGATCGTAATACCGGCCCTGATAGGCGAACCCGTAGATCCGCGCCAGGCGCGCCTCGGGATCTCGAATGACGTTCTCCAGCAGCCTGTTTCCGCCTTTCCTCGCTGCCCGTTCACCCTCGGGCTTGCCGATCACAAGATCAGTCATTACGCGTCCGTAAAGAAGTACCGCCGACGAGGACAAAAGGGTTTCCCTGTAATTTTTGGCGCTAGGCATCTATGTCTCCCGTAATAAATCGAAGTCAGAGAACCGGCTATGCGCCCATTCTCCTCCTGTGCCAGCCTCGCCCTCGCCGGCCCGTCGGGGCCATCGGCACCTCCGTTCGCGGCGAGACCATGTGGCTGTCCTCGTCCGGCGGCTTCAGCCGCGGCCCGACCGGCACGTGGAATATCCCGCGGCGGGCGAGGTTTTCCCACACGATCCCGTGCCACTTGCCGCCGGTGACCTGCTCCTCGGCAGCGAGCAGGGCCTCGCCCACGTCGCGGTAGCTGAGGTCGGGCGTCAGCATCCGGAAAGCGGCGGCGAGGCAGAGGCCGACGATGTCGCGCGCCTCCAGCAGCGCCTCGGTCATGCCGACCGGGTCCTGCGCATAGGCATCGTCGAACAGGCCCTGCATCACGCGGTGGTAGTCCGGATCCTCCTCCAGCGCGTCCGACAGCTCCTCCACGTGCATGCCGATCACGCCGCGCTCGACCATGAACTCGTGGAACACGTCGACCAGGATGTCGAACACCGCGCCGGTCAGCGGCTGGCCGAGATCGTGCTCGTCCTCCCAGCCGCGGACGAAATCGATCAGCGAGGCGGTGTTGGAGGCGATCCGGATCTGGTGGTGGCCGGTCAGCTCGCCGAACCGGTTGAGCTCGTTGAGCGCGTAGAGGTTGCCGCGGGTCTGCTCCATCACCCGACCGATCACGCTGTCGAAGTGCAGCGAGGCGATCAGGCCCACCAGGTCGGCGGCCGCCTCGTGGAAGCCGTAGTAGTCCTGGTGCAGGATCCGCGGGTGGGGCAGGCCGACGATCGGATAGATGATGCTGTGGCCGATCTCGTGGCCGATGACGTCGAAGTTCAGGCTGAACGGCCAGTAGGCGCCGTCGGTGAGGCGGTACCCGCCGATCTCGAGGAAGCCGTAACCCATGGTGGCATTGTTGAAGCGGGGCATGATGACGAGCTCCATGCGCTCGTAGAGCCCGCCGAAATGCCAGTCGATCCGCTCGCCGAAATAGCCCTCCCACACGTCGAGAACGAAGCGGGCGGCCCCGTAGAGATGCGCCTGCTCGAACTCCGGCGTTCCCGGCTCGAGGTGGTCGAAGTGGCCGCCGGGGCCCGGCAGGGCCGGCGGATATGCGGGCCCGCGCCAGGGCGGCCGGTACTTTTCGCCGCGCGGCCCGATGCGGGTGCCGTAGGTCAGGCGCTTGTCGACGGGGTAGACGGCGTACATGCGGTCGTCGGACGGGCCCGGGCCGACCGTTCCTGCCGGCGGCGAAACCTCCACCACCTCCCCGTCCTCGAAGCCGGGAAGGAAGGGCGGCTGCGGGAACAGCAGGAAGCGGGTGCCACCCGCATCCCGTGGCGCCGATACCGATCTGGCCGACATCGCTCCCCCTGGGCGCGCTGTCACGTGGCGGGCTTGCCGCCGAGGGGTTGTTCTCGTGATGGTTTGTCCTGCCCCCCAGGCAACGACAAATAATATGATAACTCACGCGCGAGTATGCGGGCAAGCGCATCACGCCCGGGCAGACCCAATCTGCGCGCGAACAGGTCCAGGTCTTCCGGCACCTCGCGGCCCAGCCGCTCCTCGAAGAACCACTGGGCCAGCGGGTAAAGCGGCTGCTGCGCCGGCCCGCCGGGCGCTGCCAGCGCCTGCTTGTCCCGCGCCCGCGCGCTGAGCGCCGGCCAGCCGCCGTCGGCCCGGAGCTCGCTCAGCATCGCCGCGGCCAGCGCCGGACCCTCCTCCGCCAGCATCGCCTCCAGCGCGGCTTCCTCCGCCATCAGGCGGCGAAAGCCCGCCGGGTCGAGACCCGCCGCCGCGCACCAGCGGTCGAGTGCGCCGCGGTCGTAGAGGCCGCGCGCCGCGCGGAAGGCGGTTTCCGCAGCGCGGAGGTCGGCTGGCGCGACGTCGCCGGCGGCCCGCGTTGCCACCAGCCGGGCCAGCGCCCGCCGCCGCACCGCGGCAAAGCGGTCCGGATCGAGCCGGAGTTCGTCCAGCACCCGCGCGCCCGCCTCGTCGACAGGCGCAGAGGCGACCACCGCCTCCCACAGGTCGGTCCGCTCCAGGCGCCAGTCCACGCGCAGCGGCGGCGGATCCCCGGCAATGAAGGCCGCAACCGTTTCCAGCAGCTCCGCCGCGTCCGCCCGCTTCAGGTCCACGCGGCCCGCCGGCAGCCAGTCGCGCAGCGCCGCCCGCTCCCGGGCGTGAATCGGCGCCGCGTCGATAACCGCGGGCCAGTCGCGCTGCTGATAGAAGGTCCGCTTCGCCGTCGCCACGACCGCGTCGGCCGACGCCGGCGGCAGCACCGCCTCGGCGACGGCGCGCGCGAGCGTCGCCCGGATGTTGACCATCGCCTCCGACAGGGGCGTCCAGCCCAGCTCTCCCGGGGCGTGCAGCACCGCAACCTCGTCATCGTCGGTGAGGACGCCGTCGCGGAAGTCGCGGAAGATCCGCCCGACGCCGCGCATCCCGAAGTCGGCAAGCTCGGCGGCGCGCAGCGCCCCCATGCTCGAGGCGCCGAGGACGTGGATGCCCTGCGCCAGCGCCCACAGGATTTCCTTGTGCCAGACCGCGGGAACCCCGTGGAAGAAGCCGTCGATGAAGGCGATCGCACGCGGCCGGCCGAGGGCGGCGCGGTAGACGTCCCCCTGCGCCGCCGGCGGCCGCCAGTCCCAGTCGCGGCCGGCGGGCGCCGCGTCACGGCCGATGCTGGGGCCGGCAAAGACGACGACCGTCACCCTCCCCTCCCCCGCAGCGCCCGCGCCCGCGGGCCGGGGCGCCAGTCGGCGTCGTCGTGCGGCGCCTCCAGCCCGCCGACCACCGCGCGCACCACCGCCAGGTCGGCGGCCAGCTCCGGCCGGGTCAGGTCGACCGCCAGCGCCGGTCCGCAGCCCGCCGCCGCCAGCCGTTCCAGCAGCCGCTCCAGGTCTTCGCCGAAGCTCGCCGCCTCCCAGCCGGGCGCGGCCTGGAAGTCCCGCTCCGGCGGCGCGGTGCCGCGCACCTCGCGGGCGAAGCGGTACTTGGCGTCGATCGCCTCCGGCCGGTACTCCGCCGCCGTGATGTCGTCGCGCGAGCCGGCGATGTAGGTGGTGCGCGTCTGCGCCGCCTCGGTCAGCGCCCGCAGCAGCGCGATGCCCCGGCTGGGGTGGCATCCGGCGCCGGCGCCCATGTGGCCGTGCTCCGCGCCGTCCTCCGTGACCAGGACGAAGAAGGCGGGCACCCGGATGTCGGTGGTCGTCTCCCACACGCTTACCGCCAGCCCCGCCGCCTCGAACAGGCCGACGACCCGGCGGCAGGCGGGGTCGTCGATGCTGTCGAGCGCGACCGCCGTCGCCGCCCGCTCCTCCGCCGGCAGCAGGTGCCACAGGGTAGTCGCGTCGCGCTCGATCAGCTCGCACAGCGCGTGGCAAACCGCCTCCGGCAGGCTGTTGCCGGAGGCGAGCCCGTTGGTGCTGGACGGGAAACAGCCGTGGCCGGGCGGCCGGGGCACGGTGTAGTTGCTGTGCACCATCTCGTAGGGCACCCACAGCGGCGCGTCCGGGCCGAGCACCCGCCCCTCGATCCAGAGCAGCGGCAGGTCCTCGTGCCACCGGCTGCCGGCGACGGTCGGCAGCCGGCCGACGTCGATCAGCGGCCGGCAGCGGGCGAGGTCGCGCCAGCTCCCGAGGAGCAGGGGCAGCGCGATCCGCTCCGCATGCCAGGTCTCGATCGCCTCCATCAGGCCGGAGGCCTTCGCGGCGTCGAGGGTGAGGCCCTTGCCCTGGGAGACGGCCACCGACCGCGAGTTGGGCCGCACCACCATCACCACCGGAACGCCGACCCGGTCGAGGCCGGTCACGTCGGCGATGCGGGTGATGCCGAATTCCTTCAGCCGCGGCAGCAGCCGTGCCACCGTTTCGGCCGGCGGGCGGCCGCGGTGGGTGCCGTCGGTGAAGCGCTTCACATCGGCAGCGCCCTGCAGGGTGTCGTGCATCGGCAGGCGATCCATCGGGCGGCGGATGCGCCAGATGACCACGACGCGTCGGCCGGTTCAACGCCCCGCGCTGCCGGGCTCCTGCAGCCGGTCCAGATGCATCCGGATGTGCGCCGCCTCGGCGGCGGTGCCGGCCAGCGCGATCGCCCGGTCGTAGGCCGCGCGCGCCGCGTCCGCCCGGCCGAGCTGCTGCAGCAGCGCGCCCCTCAGGCCATGGAAGTGGAAATAGCCGTCCAGGCGTTCGGCCAGCGGCTCGATCATCGCCAGCGCCGCCTCGGGGCCGCGCAGCTTGCTGACGGCGACGGCCCGGTTCAGCGTCACCACCGGCGACGGCTGCATCTGTTCCAGCGCGGCGTAGAGCAGGTCGATCTGCGCCCAGTCTGTCTCCTCCGGCCGGGCTGCCCGGGAATGCAGCGCCGCGATCGCGGCCTGCGCCTGGTAGGGGCCGGGCCGGCGATGGCGCATGGCCTTGTCCACCAGTGCCAGTCCCTCCCGGATCATTGCCCTGTCCCAGAGGCTGCGGTCCTGGTCCTCGAGGAGCACGATGTTGCCGTCCGCGTCGATCCGCGCGGCGGTGCGGGCGTGCTGCAGCAGCATCAGCGCAGTGAGCCCCATGACCTCCGGCTCGGCCGGGAACAGCCGCAGCAGCAGGCGCGCGAGCCGGATCGCCTCGTCGCAGAGGGCGGCCCGGTCGGGGTCGGCCGGCGCGGAGTAGCCCTCGTTGAACAGCAGGTAGAGCATCGCCGACACCGTCGCCAGCCGCTCGGCGCGCTCGCCCGGCCCGGGCGCCTCGAACGGCACGTCGGCCCTGGCGATCCGCGCCTTGGCGCGGGTGATCCGCTGTTCCATCGCCGCCTCGCTGACGAGGAAGGCACGGGCGATCTGGCGGACCGGGATGCCGGAGACGATGCGCAGCGCGAGCGCGATCTGCTGCGTCGCCGGCAGCTCCGGGTGGCAGCAGATGAACATCAGCCGCAGGATGTCGTCGCGGTAGTGGCGGTCGTCGAGCCGTTCCGCCATCGCCGTCTCATTGTCCTCCAGATCCGAGATCTGGTTCTCGTCCGGCAACGCCTGCTGCTTCGCCCGCCGCCGCACCCCGTCGATGGCGGCGTTGCGGCCGACGAAGATCAGCCAGGCGGTGGGGTCGCGCGGCGGCCCTTTCTCCGGCCAGGTCCTCAGCGCCCGCAGGCACGCGTCCTGGAAGGCCTCCTCGGCGAGGTCCAGGTCGCGGAAATAGCGCAGCAGCGCGCCGATCGCCTGCGGCCTGGCGCCGGTCAGGGCAGCCTCTATCCAGGACAGGTCGGTCACGGTGTCCCTTCTCCGCGAATGTACATCACCGGCCGGATCTCGTAGGCGCCGCCGGGGTTCGCCTCGGCCAGCTCCTTCGCCACCGCCAGCGCCTGGTCGAGGTCGTCGCAGTCGACGATGTAGAAGCCGAGGAGCTGCTCCTTGGTCTCGGCGAACGGGCCGTCCACCACCAGCGGCGGCTCGCGGTCCTTGCGCAGGGTGGTCGCGGTGGTGGTGGGCATCAGGCGCGCGACCGGGCCCAGCCGGCCCTGCTTCGCGAGCCGCTCCTGGACCACGGCGAGCCGCTCCATCACCGCGGCGTCCTCTTCCTTGCTCCAGGAACAGACGACCTGCTCGGAGTGGTAGCAGAGAATGGCATAGTGCATCTTCGCGTATCCCATGACGTGCAGAGGACGAACCAATAGGCCGGTAGCCGACACCGCGTCGAGCGACGACGGGCGCCCCTGAGCGCGGCGACCGCGGCCATGCCGGGGCGTCCGCAGCGGGGAGGTTCGCGCCGGGCCGTTGTCGAAGCTCGTGGCCTGGTCACGGACAGGCGAGGAAAGGTGCAGCCGACGCCGGACCGGCGCCGGCCGCCCGGAATCCCCTGCCGGGGAACCCCTCAGTCCGCGCAGGGCCCGGGCAGGGCGGCGGCCATCTCCCCCTGGAGCGCCGTCGCCGACTCCATCCGGGCCGGCGTCAGCGCCGCGGACACGTCCGACGCCGCATCGGCCGCGCCGTTCACGCCGCCGGCGGCCGCGATGCTGAAATAGGCGTAGGCCAGCTCCAGGTCCGGCGCGCCGGTCGCAAGGCCTGTCATGTGCAGCCGGCCGAGCCGGTCGGCGGCGACATACCAGCCGGCATCCAGCGCCTGCTGGTACAGTTCCGCGCTCTCCGCCCCCGCCGACTGGTCGGCCTGGATCAGCGCATAGCGGCCGGCAGCGCAGCCCTCGCCGCCGGCGGCCTCGCCGATCCGGGTCTCGAGCTCCGGGTTGTCCTCGGTGAGCGTCAACAGCTCCTCAAGCGCGCCCTCGACTCCCTGGCTCTGGGCGGCAATCAGCCATTCGGCCGCTTCTTCCGGACGGTTCAGCTCGATGAGCGCCACGCCGTACCAGTAGGCGACGGTGGGGTCACCGGCCTGGGCGGCGGGAGTCGCGAACTCCAGCGCCCGCTCGATGGCGGCGGGGCTCTGGCCGTGGCGGACGGCATTGCGCAGCAGGCGGTAGGCTGCTTCCTGATCGCCGGCGAGCACCGCCCGCTCGAACCAGGACGCGGCATCGGCGACCGTCATCCCGCCGACGCCGTCCTCGGCAAGATCGCCCATCCGCCGCATCGCCCGTGCGTTGCCGGCCTCTGCCGCCTCGCGAAAGAGCCGGACCGCGCGGCCACGATCCTGGGCGACGCCGGACTGGTACAGCATGTCCGCCAGCGCCAGCCTTGCGTTGGCGTCGCCAGCTTCGGACGCGCGCTCGAGGGTCACGCGTGCGTCGTCGCCGCCGCCAAGGTCCGGATTCTGGGTGGTGAGGCGCGCCAGCCGCACCGCGGCATCGCTGTCGCCGGCCCGCGCCGCCGCGGCATAGCTCCCGGCTGCACCGGCAAGGTCGCCCCGGGCCTCCTGCGCCCGGGCCAGCTCGTAGAGGGCGTCGGGGTCGCCAAGGCTGGCTGCCCGCTGGTAGTAGGCCGCCGCATCCGGGCCGCCCCCGAGCAGGCGCGCGACGTGCAGCGCGGCCTGGGCATTGCCGCCGTCGGCGGCCCGCCGGTAGTAGGCGATCGCCTGCTGCGGGTTGCGCAGCTCGGTCGGCCCGTTCTCCAGCAGGCGACCGAGGCGGTAGTGAACCTGCGGGTCGCCGACCTGGTCGGCCCAGGACCGCACGATGGCCAGCGCCGGCCCGCGGTTGCCGTCGGGGTCGCGGACGTCGTCCTCCAGCATGTTGAGCAGGCGGCGCGGCGCGGCCGCGCGTCCGGCCGCGTAGGAGGACTCGAAATAGGCGTAGGCCTCGCCGCGGCGCGATGAAAAATGGTCGTCGAGCAGCCGGCCCGCCTCGTAGCCGATGTCGGCCATCCCCTCCGACACGAGCTGCTGGTAGGACGCGAGGGCGGCATCGAGGCGCCCCGTCGATTCCTGCAGCTTGGCGAGCCCGAGGCGCGCCTCCGGCACGCCGGAGTCGATGGCGCGCTGGTAGGCCTGTTCTGCCGCCACCGGGTCGTAGGCCGGCGAGGACGGATCGCCGGCCAGCACCCCCAGCACCATCCATGCCCCGGGCTGGCCGCGGGCGGCGGCAACCTCCGCCCAGCGACGCGCTTCCCCCGGATTGCTCATGGGCGTCCCCGGCGTGGCATAGAGCCGGGCCAGGTTCAGCGCTGCGTCGGCACGGCCGCGGGCGTGGGCGTCGGTCAGCAGCCGCTCCGCACGAGCGTAGTCCAGCCGGTCGTAGGCCGGGTCGGTGAGAATGCGGGCAAGGTCTGCCATCGCGGCGGGATCGCCGCCGGCCGCGAGGCTCTCCAGCGCGCGGATCGCCTGCTCCGGGCTGTGCGGCGCGCCCTGGGCGCCGGTGAGCTGCAGCCGGGCCAGCTCCAGCGTCGCCGAGCCGGACTGGCGCAGCGACGCTGCGAGCAGCCGGTCGTAGGTGCGGGCGTCCTCCAGCGCCACGTCGCCGCGGGCGGCGAGCAGCCCGAGGCGCTCCGAGGCCCGCGGCTCCCCGCGCCGGCTGGCGATCTCGAACAGCTCCACCGCGCGGTTCAGGTCCCGGGGCACGCCGTTCCCGGTCTCGTAGGCGCGGCCCATCTCGTAGTAGTCCTCGGCCGACATCTGCGACCGGTCCCGCGCTTCCGCCAGCGCGCGGGTCGGGGTCGTCGTCGGACGGGAAACGCAGCCGGCGGCCGTCAGCGCGGCGACGCCGGCGAGCAGCACCGTGCGGAGGAGCCCCCACGCACGCGCGCCGTCACGATCGGGTGACATGGCATCAGCTCCCGCTCGGCTCGTGGGTCATGCGCTGCAGCTCCGCCTGGGCCTGGAAGTGCCCGGCCTCGGCCGCACGCCGCATCCACATCTCGGCGCCCGCCATGTCCGGTTCGCCGAGCAGCCCGCGCTTCAGCGCCACGGCGAGCTGGAACTGGGCGTCGGTGTCGCCGGTCTCCGCGGCACGGGTCAGCCAGCTCACGGGCGTACCGTCGGCGATGCCGTCCAGCGCCCCCACGGCGATCAGGTTGGCGATGTGGATCATCGCCGGCACGTAGCCGGAATCCGCTGACCGGCGCAGCCATTCGTAGGCAAGGCGGTAGTCGGCGGGGATGTCGCCGTTGGATGAGTAGATCAGGCCGAGCTCCGCGGCCGCCTCTGCCGATCCGGCCTCCGCGGCAGCGGTGAACGCCGCCAGTGCCGCCTGCGGGTCCATGTCCGTGCCGATGCCGGTCGAATAGGCGCGGCCGAGGTAGAGGTTCGCGCGCGGGTCGCCGGACGCCACCGCGGCCCGGAACAGCGAGAGGGCCCGTTCCGGATCGAAGGTGCCGGAGGCGCCGCTCATGTAGGCGTTGCCGAGGGTGACCATGGCCCGCGGATCGCCCAGGTCCGCCGCCCGCTGCAGCCAGGCCAGCCCCTCGGTGGTGCCGTCGGGGCCGATCAGCCCGTCGAGCAGCGCGCGCCCCAGCGCCAGCATCTCGTTGCTGGTGCGCTGGCCGGCGAGGATGCGGGCGCGGCCGAGCCACTGCATCGCCGTCTCTTCCGACGGCTCGACGCCGATCCCTTCCATGCAGGTCTCGACCAGCCCGATCATGGCGCGGAAGTAGCCGCGCTCCGCGCTCTCCTCCAGCAGGGCCGCCGCCTGCTGCAGGTTGCGTTCGACCAGCCTGCCCTCGCGGTTGAGCATCGCGAGGCGGTAGAGCGCCGCTCCGTCGCCCTGGTCGCCGGCAGCGCGCAGCAGGCGCACCGCGCCCTCGGGATCGTACATCGGCGAGTTCGGCCCGCCGCCGAGCTTGATCTCGGCGAGCGCCACCGCACTGACGCGGTTGAGCGCGATCCGGCCTTCCAGCGACGCCATCAGCGCCTCCGCGCCGGCCATGTCGCCATTGTCGATCCGCCAGGAGATGAGCTCGACCGAAGCCGAGGTGTCGCCGAGGGTACTCGCTGTCTCCAGCTCTTCGAGGTAGGCGTCCACGTCGCCGCGCTCCATGGCGAGACGCGCCGCCAGCGCGTGGGCCCGGGGCTCGCCGACCGCCAGCGCCCGGTCGAGCCACAGCAGGGCCTGCGACGGCTGCACCCTGATAGCGGAAGGGTCCTGGCGCAGCAGGCTGCGCGCCATCAGCAGCGCCGCGTCCGTCGAACCCGTCTCGGCGGCAAAGGTCGCAAATTGCGCCGCAAGTCCCGGATCGGCCTCCCCGAAGCTGCCGGAGGCGGTGTGTGCTGCGAGCTGCAGCATCGCCCGCGCGTCGCCGCGGTCGGCGGCATATTCCAGCCAGGTGCGGGCCTCCTCCGGATCGGCCGGGATCAGCGGATGGTCGAGGTAGGCGTTCGCCAGCGCGACCGCCGCGGAGGTGCTGCCCTGCAGAGCCGCACGGCGCAGCATGGATTCGCCGACGCGCGCCATCTGCTCCGCCTCCTCGACCCGGGCGGGATCGCCGGTCATCGCCAAGCGCTCGGCAAGGATGAGAGGCGCCTCGCTGTTGCCGGCGGTGATCGCCCGACGCAGCCAGTTGATCGAGCCCTCGACGTCGACCGTGCCCAGCGACCCGTCGGCCAGGCCGACACCGAGACGCATCGCGGCATCGTCAGAACCGCTCATGGCGGCCGCCTCCAGCAGCTCGACGGCTTCCGCGAGCTGGATCGGCGTCGTCGCGGTGCGGCTCAGCGCCGAGGCCAGCTCGTACTGCGACCGCTGCAGCAGGCGGCGGGCGTCGCGACCCGGCTCGCCCTGCAGCAGGGCGATGGCCTGGCGGAAGTATTCGATGGCGCGTGCATGGTCCGCCTCCGGCAGCACATGCTGGCCGGGATGGCCGGAGTAGAAGCGGCCCAGGCGGTAGAACCGCTCGGGGTCCAGGCTCTCCTCGACCTGGGCGATGATCGCCTCCACCGTCGCGTCGTCGCCCGACGCGGCGGCCGCATTCAGGCTGGTGAACCAGTCGTGGGCGCCGGCCTGATCGGCCGGATCCTGGGCGAGGACGGTGGCGTGCCCCGCGAACAGGGCCAGGGACATGACGGAAAAGCTCAGGAAGGCTCGCAAACGCATGACGCATCCCCCTGTGGGCAGCGAGGTGTTCAATGGTGTGGGCGCGAGGGTCACAGGCGCGGCTCCCGGACCAGGCCGCCGCTGTTCACCGCGAAGGCCGCGCCGCAGTCATCCGGCAGCGCGCCGAACTGCCAGTCGTCCTGGCCGTCGAAGGCGAACACGCCGGCGTCGCGGAAGACGCAGCCCGCGTAGCGCTCGAGCGGGAGCTGGCAGAGGTCGGCCAGCATCACGCTGTCGCGATCGAGCCGGTAGTTGCGGGCAAGGGTCGCGATAGCGGGCAGGAAACCGCCGGCGAACATGCGCTCGCCGTTGTCCACCACCTGGTTGCGGGCGAGCGATACCGCCAGAACGTTGTCGAAGCGGAAGGCGCCGTCGTTGCCGGCGATGCGGTTGCCGGAGAGCGAGACGGTGGCGATGGTCCAGAACGGGTCGAGGACCAGGTTGCGCCAGAAGTGCTCGACCAGCGGGTCGGTGTAGGCGACGACGCCTTCCAGCGTGTTGTCCGCGAAGTGATTGTCGAGCACCGCGATGTCGACGCTGTTCCGCACCCTTAGCCCGCTGTGGACGTTGCCGCTGGCCAGGTTGTTGGCGACGATGGCGCAGGCAGTCTCGTAGACGGTGATGCCGTCGTGGCCGTTGTCGAAGGCGGTGTTGGCGTAAATGATCGAGTGGTTGCTCAGCCGGTCGAGCATGATGCCCGCACCGTTGTTGTCGAACGCGAGGTTGCCGATGAACAGGCCCGACACCTCGCGCGACACGATCAGCCCGTGCTTCTTCGCCACCCCGTACGAGGTGTTCAGCGCCATCAGGATGCTGTCGGAATAGTCGTGCGGGTCCGGACCGTAGATGACGTTGTTGCGGAATTCGTTGCCAACCAGATCCAGATCGTGGCTGTGGAAGCTGTAAAAGCCGTAGTACAGCCGGTCAAACAGGTTCTCGACCAGAAGCATCTGTGGTGAGTCCATTACCGACTGGCCCTCGTGGGTGAAATCCTGCGGGCCGGCCGAGGCGGTCATGCCCCATGACTTGCGGTTGTTGTAGCCGAGCGCCCGGAAGCGGGTCCGCGTCGCGTAGGTTTCACTGGCGCTCCAGGCGGTGATGAACGGCCGGAACAGGAACTCGGTCGCGCCCAGCTCCAGTTCGGTCGGGCGTCCCTGCGCCACGTCCCAGCTCGTCACCACGGTGTCGGCGACCACCAGCCGCCCACCGTTGACCAGATAGGCGTAGTGGTGGGTGGACATCCTGAGCTCGCGGACGTCGGCACGCGACAGCACGAGGGTCGCCCCCGGCCCGATGACGATGGGCCGCTGCAGCAGGTAGATGCCGTCGCGCACCGTCAGGTAGTCGTCGCGCCCGAGCGCGAGCATGGCTTCGCGCACGCGCGACAGGGTGACGGCGCCGGAGACGATGTGGATCAGGTGCGGCGTCGGCTCGCCCTGGCGCAGGGCGTAGTCGAGGATCGGCACGATCTCGATGAACTTCTCGTTGTACGGGTTCGCCGTCATCTGCTCGCGGCGAACCAGCGGGTCGAGGTCGGCCGAGACCACCAGCCGGCGCACGTCCTCCGGCGTCGCGGCCGCCGCCCGGGCGCGGTCGCGCAGCCCGGTGATCTCCGGCCAGTCCGCCGGGGGGCTGCCTTCCAGGTCGAAGATGGCAACGCCGGCGCGGGCGGCGACCTCGGCTGACCGCCGGCCGACGATGCCGGCGGCATCGGAGCCCGCCCCAGGGGTGACCGGCTGTGTACGCGTAGCGTAGACCTCCGGCACCACGCCATGGGCGTCGAGCCGGTGCGCCTGGACCTCCGCAATGTGGCGGAAGGTCGTCAGCCGCAGGTCGGGGTCGGTCATGGCCCGGGCGACGCGGACCGCGCGCTCGATCGTCCCGCGATCGGCGAGTGCGATCGCCAGCCGGGACCGCGCGGCATCGTGCAGCCGCGGATCCGTGATCGCGTCCAATGCCGCCACCGCCTCGTCCAGCCGGCCGGAGGCGGCGAGCGTCACCGCGATCGCATGCGCGACCGGCGACCGGTCATCGTCGGGCGCGCGCACCGCGAGCACATCCCGCAGGGCACCCAGCGCCTCCAGCGCGCCCGCATCGGCCAGCGCTTCGGCAATGGCGGAAATGGCGTCCTGCCGGCGGGTGGGGTCCGGGTCGGCGAGGGCCGCAGCCTGCTGCCGCGCGACGACCTCGAGGAACGCGGCCTCGCCCTCGGCCTGCGCCGCGATACGCTCGCCCCGCGCGCGTTCGGCGGAACCGGCGATGCGGGTGACGAGGGCCTGCGCCTCCTCGAGGCGGCCGGCAGCCGCCAGCGCACCGGCCGTCGCAGCGAGAGCGGCATCGAGCTCGGGTCCGGCAAGATCGGGGTGCCGGGACAGGAGCGCCAGCGCAGCGTCTGCACCGGCATCGCGGGCAAGGCCGGCAGCGAGCGGCCCGAGGCCGCGGCTGCGCACCGCGACGTCGATTCTGTTGTCGGCCAGCGCGCCGGCCCAGGTCTCCGCCTCGGCGGTCCGGCCCGCCTCGGCCAGATGCCGGACCAGATCGGCCACGGTCTCGGCCCGGCCCGGCGCCACGGGCAGCTCGTGCAGCAGATCGACCGCCAGATCCTCGACGCCCAGCCGCGCCGCCTGCCCGGCGACCCGCATCAGACCGCGGCCGCCGTCGCCAGCGCGCAGCGCGCGCGCGATCCGCAGGGCCTCGTCCAGCGCCGCCTGCCTGGGCCGCGGATAGGCGAGCTCCCCGTAGGCGGCGGCGACCTCAAGCCACAGGTCGAGTGGCACCGGGCCCGGAGACATCAGCCGGGCCGCATATTCGGCATCGGCGGGGAGCCCATGGCCGAGGGCGTGCCCGGCCAGCTCCGCCAACAGCGTGTCGCGCAGGGCAGGGTCCGGAAGCGCGCGCACCGCGATGCGCCCCACGGCCGGATCGCCGGCACGGTCGGCAGCGCGCGCCACCCGGGCCAGCGCATCCCGGCGCGCGCCGTCAGCGTCGTTCTCGGCAGCCGCCGCCAGCAGCAGGGCATCGAACAGGCGCCCGTCGTCGATCGCCGCAGCCGCCTGCGCCAGGGCATCCCGCGGCAGCGTGCCGTCGGCATCGACCAGTGGATGGTGGTTCCACCGCAGCGCGCCCCGCGCCCACGCCCGCAGGACGGCGGCCTCGGCCGCCGGTGCGCCTGCGGCTGCGGCCAGCGGCATCAGCTCTGCCGGCGGCAGCAGACCGGACGGCCCGCCGTTCTCGGCCAGGGCAACGATGGCCGCCGAACGTAGCGCATCCGGCGGCATGGCGAGCGCGGTGTCACGGGCATGGGCCAGCAGCAGCCGCGCCGTCAGCGGATCGATGGTTTGCAGGCACCGGCCAGCGGCCATCGCCGCCTCGACGGCAAGTCCGCCCCCGGCGGGAGCAGCCAGCAGGCTGCGGGCAGCGGCCATCAGCAGCGCCGTGTCCACGGCGTCATCGCCGCCCGCTGCCGTGCAGGCCGCGGCGGCATAGGTCCGGATCGCCTGGAGCAGGGCCGGCGTCGCTGCAGCGGCGCCGGTGTCATCCTGCGCTGCAAGGGCGGCACGCAGGCTGGCAGTCTGGTCCTGTCCGCCGACTGGCGCGGCCAGCGCCGCCAGCACCAGCCAGCCGCCGACCGCCGCCGCAACCCTGCTGCGCATGCGGGTCACTGGCCCAGCTCCGCGCCGGTGAAGCGTTCCTCGCCGGCAGCAAGGATCGGCGCGGCACCTTCCATCGGCGGCGGGAAGGGTTCTGCTACCGGCCGTGACGACTGCGCCCGCTGGGCGAGCAGGGCCTGCACTTCCTTGACACTTTCGGCGTGGGTGCGCGAGCACACCAGCAGGCCGTCACGGGTCTCGACCACGATCACGTTGTCGAGGCCGACCACCGCCGTCGTCTTCGAGCCACGCACCAGACAGTTGGTCGAGCCGACCATCAGCACGTCCGGATCGGCCACGTTGCCCTGGGCGTCGCGCTCGCTCACCTCCCACAGCGCCGCCCAGCTGCCGATGTCCGACCATTCCGCCCTCAGCGGCGCAACCACCGCATGGCGGGTCGGCTCCATCACCGCATAGTCGATGGAGATCGAGGGGCAGCTGCCGTAGGCGGCCGACGGCCGGTACAGGTTCGACAGCTCGCGGCCGCCGCAGAAGGCCTTGGCGGCCAGCTCGAACACCGCCGGCGCGTAGGCGGCGAGCTCGTCGAGGTAGCGCTGCGGCAGGAACACGAACATGCCGCTGTTCCACTCGTAGAGGCCGCTGTTCAGGTAATGCAGCGCCGTCTCCGGGTCCGGCTTCTCCTGGAAGCCGGCGACAAGGAACAGCCGGCTGAGCCCCGGCACCGGTTCGCCCCGGCGGATGTAGCCGTAGCCGGTGTGCGCCATGGTCGGCCGGATGCCGAAGGTGGCGAGATAGCCCTTGCGGGCGGCCCGGCAGGCGTCG